>Ga0302235_10000078_pt1 | contig 84874 bp, 76 predicted proteins | sample II_Palsa_N3_3_FD_193577 | JGI IMG/M metagenome (GOLD analysis project Ga0302235, IMG submission 193577) | Peat permafrost microbial communities from Stordalen Mire near Abisko, Sweden - II_Palsa_N3_3 | ecosystem: Environmental > Terrestrial > Soil > Palsa > Peat permafrost | place: Sweden...
GATCGCCTCGCCCGGCGCCCGCGCACTCTACGACGAGCTCCGCGCCCGCGGCATTGAGCACAACGACGCCCTGCGGCGGCTCGCCAACCGGCTCGTCGGCATCCTGCACGGATGCCTCAAGACACACACCCTCTATGACGAGGCAACCGCCTGGTCGCACAGGGAAAACCTCCCTCAATCTTCCGTCGCGGCTTGACATTTAAGCTCCTGGGATGTCTTTCATGATGGGATCTGAGGGCGATTCGTTCTGCGTGATGCGGGCCGATCCGGGCGTTGCCGCCGCCGCCCGGTCGGCTGATCTGGTGATCCCGTCGCCACGGCGGGCCGGATGCGGTGACAGTGATCTACCCGGGCTTCGGCCCGGCGCCGGGGCCGACATGCTGGGGCCTGCCGTGCTCGGCCTGGCGAGGGCGGGCTGCCTCGCCCCCCGCGCGAAGTACGCTTGCTTCAGCAACTTACTTATGCTGCTTTATAAGGTAACTTAATCAGGTGGCCGAAACAGTGTCAAGTACCAAAGGCCGTCCCCCGGCAGTCCCGCCGCTGGCCATGAACATCAGCGCGCTGTTCGACGCGCTGGTACAGGCGCTGCACACGGCGCTGCCGGCCGCCGGCTTCGCCGACATCCGCCCCGCGCACAGCATCAACCTCTTCCGCGTGATCGACGCCGAGGGTACCCGCCCCACCGAGCTTGCGCGCCGCGCCGACGTCACGCCGCAGGCCATGGCCGAGATCGTCCGTTACCTCGAAGACCACGGCTACGCCGAGCGCCTTCCTGACCCCGGCGACGGCCGCGCCCGCATCGTCAGGCTGACCCCGCGCGGACGAGAAGCCGCCGCCGTCGCCGGCCAGGTATTCACCGACCTGGAGGCGAAATGGGAGGAGCACCTCGGCGCCCGCCAGATGGCACACCTCCGCGAGATGATCAGCGAACTGGCCAGCCTAGCCGGGGACTAGGGACTAGAGACCGAGCAGGTCCATATGCAATAACGCACAGGCCCGCCTCTCCCGCTGGCCCGCGAGTAGGACAAGTAGCTGGAACGTGACAACCAGGTCCCCGCCGCACACCCGTAGGCTCGTCGCCGTGTCGGAATGGGCGAGCTGACCACCGGCGAGGCACTGGCCGAGAGCCCAGGGAGATCGCCCGCAGCCCGCCACAGAGGCCGCCGCCCCGCCGCTGCCCGGTGACACTGATGAGGACATGCTCCCGTGATCTGGCCCCAGCTGTTCGCCGACGGTGCCGGCAGGTCACCATCCTCGCCCCGCCGCAAGTTGACCCCGCAGTCGCCGAGTCGCTGTGGGGCACCTGACCGGGCCGCTCACGGCGCCTTGATCGTCCAGGTCAGTGCGCGGGCCGTGACCCGCGTGCTGGCCCGTTACCTCGTCTGAGTGGGCTTGGCCCAGGTTTCGAGTGCTAGGCGGTGGTTCGAACCAACCTAGGCTGAGCCGACGGTTTTCAGACTGCTCATTTGCCCGACCTTACATAGCGATCTATCTGCATAAGCGACGGCGGATTGACCTTTGCCAGGCCGACGCTGTCCGCTATGTACGTGGCTGCGGACCCCTCTCTGCGCACGGCCAGAACCCGCAGGTAGCGTCGTGACCCAGCAGTTAAGCCTCCAACCTCTAGCCTGCTCAGTCGCTGTAGTGGTATCGAGCCTTGAGGATCTTCACCTCTTTGTCGTCGGCACGGTATACCAGTCGGTGCTCGTCGTCGATTCGGCGGGACCAGTAGCCTGACAGGTCGCCTTTGAGGGGCTCGGGCTTGCCTATCCCGGCGAACGGGTCGCGCTGGATCTCACCGATCAGGCGGGTGATCCTTGTCGCCATCTTCCGGTCTGCGCCCAGCCAGTACAGGAAGTCCTCCCAGGCACCGGGGTCGAAGTGGATGCTTCTCACTACTCGCCTGCCAGGGCCTCTAGTTCCTCCATGGTCCTGACGACGGCGGCCTGGCCTGCCTTGTCCCGGGCGACGGCTTCCATGAGCCGCCGGGCGTTGGCAGGAGAGCGCAGCAGGTAGATAGTCTCCTGCCAGGAGTCGAAGTCCTCGGCGGACATGAGCACGACGTCCCCCCCTTTGGAACTGATCCGCACCGGCATGTGGTCATCGTTGACCTGCTGGATGAGGGGGAATAGGCGCGAGCGGGCCTCGCTAGCGCTGATAGCCATTGCGGCACACTCCCTTATCTGGTACGGGTTTACTGTACCATACGGGTACATGTTTTAGGTACCGAACGCTCCGGCTGAGCATGATGCCTTTGAGCGGCACGCGGCCGTCGAGACCGGCCACGGCCGGGAGGACGTCAGCGCCGTGCTGCGCGGAAGCTCTGAGTTCGATGCGGTTCCATCCCGGGATTGCCTTCCAGGGCGAGGCGAAGTCACGAGGCGGCCCGCGGCGATTCCCCGGAATCCGGCTGGTCTATATAAGTGAGCCGCTTACAGAGGCGGCGCGGAAACCGCAAGAGCATCGCCGAGCTGGAGGAACAGATATGACCATCGACGGCAAGACAGTACTGGTGACCGGGGCCAATCGCGGCATCGGACAGGCGCTCGTCACCGAAGCCCTGTCCCGGGGCGCGAGCCGGGTGTACGCCGGTACCCGCCAGCCCCTGGCCCACCCGGACCGGCGCGTCACGCCCCTGCGGCTGGACGTAACCGATGACGCGCAGATCCAGGCCGCGGCCCAGAGCGTCGAGTCTCTCGACATCCTTATCAATAACGCAGGCCTGGCGCTGTACGACGACCTCACCGACCGGGCCGCGCTCGAGCAGAGCCTGGCCGTCAACCTCTTCGGTACCTACGGCGTAACCCAGGCCTTCCTGCCGCTGCTGACCCGTTCCCAGGGCGCCATCGTCAACAACGTGTCGGTGATGGCCCTGGCCCCCTTGCCGCTCACCCCGGCCTACGCGATCTCCAAGGCGGCCGCGTTCAATCTGACCCAGTCGCTTCGCGCCCTGCTGGCCGGACGGCGTGTACAGGTCCACGCGGTCTTGACCGGCCCCACCGACACCGACATGACCCGGGGCTTCGAGATCCCGAAGGCTTCGCCGGAGTCCGTCGCGCGCGCCATCTTCGACGGAGTGGAGAACGGCGAAGAGGACATCTTCCCCGATCCCATGACGCGGCCCATCGCCGAGGCCTGGCGCAGTGGTGTCGTCAAGGCGATGGAGCGCCAGAACGCGGCGTTCGTGGCCGAACCCGCCGTGGCCTGAGCAGAACGCACGCGGAAGGAGAAAGACGCGATGACGGATCACAAGGTGGTCAGCCGCCAGGAGTGGCAGGCCGTTCGTGGCGACCTGCTGCAGCGCGAGAAGGAGCACACGCAGATGGCGGACGAGCTGGCGCGCCAGCGCCGCGAGCTGCCCTGGGTCACGATCGAGAAGGAGTACCGTTTCGACACCGACGACGGGACGCGGAGTCTGGCCGGGCTCTTCGACGGCCGCTCCCAGCTGCTGATCTACCACTTCATGTTCGGGCCGAGCTACGCGGCGGGGTGTCCGGTGAACTCCTCGATGGCCGATGGCCTCGACGGCCTCCTGCCTCACCTTCATGCCCGCGACGTGACTCTGCTGCTCGTTTCCCGGGCTCCGCTGGCCAAGCTTCAGGCGTACAAGCAGAGGATGGGCTGGAGCCTGCCCTGGGTGTCGGCGGCGAACACCGACTTCAACTTCGACTTCGGCGGCTCCTACACCGCCGAGCAGGTACGTGGGTGGGGCCTCGACGAGAGTGGGCTGCCGCCGATCGTGGCCCTGAACGCGGCCGCGACCGGGACCGACGTGCTCGGATACCTATCGGAAACACCGGCGATGAGCGCCTTCACCCTCCAGGACGGGGCCGTCTACCAGACCTATGCGACCGCGGCGCGCGGAGTTGAGTTCATGATGGGCTACTACCCGATCCTGGACCGGGCGCCGAAGGGGCGCGACGAGGGCGACGGGTTCCAGACCTGGATCCGCCGCCATGACGAGTACGCCTGAGGCGCGACTCCTGGCTGGCGTGAGCACGATCGCTGCACAGGTCAGCGGTCCGGCGTGGTGTGGCATCGTGGACTGAGCTCAAGGAGCGAGGGAGATTACCGTTGTCTGACACCTCAGCGCCCGGCACCGGGCGGGGCCAGCAGGCAGATACCCGCCTGGGCGAGGCCGTGCTGGCTAGGGCAGTGTCTGCCTATCGAGATGCTCTCGGCTCACGCCTGATCGCCGGATACGCGCTCGGCAGCCTCGCCCACGGAGGCTTCAGCCCGCTGGTGAGCGACGTCGATCTCGGGCTCATCCTGCAGGACCCGCTCAAGGCGAAAGACCGCCTGACCATCCACAAGGTGGCCCGCTCCGTGAGAGCCGGAGGATCGGGGCTGGACGAGCGGCTCTCGGTGTTCTGGGGAACACCGTCAAGCTTGCGGGGCCAGGGCCGCGGTGGCCGGTTCCCTCCGCTAGACCGGCTGGACCTGCTTGACTACGGCCGGCTGCTCACAGGACGGGAGGCCCGTTCCAGCGTGGCCCGCCCCGGACAGGCCGAACTGCTCGTAGCAGGCGCCGAGTTCGCGCTCGGCTACCTGAGCGGAGCCAGAAAGCGGCCAGACCGCCTCCGGGACTTGGCCAGGCTCCGGGACTTGGCCAGGCTCCGCCCCCAGAACGACAACGTACTGGACGAAATCCGCACCCCTTCGCGGCTGGTCTCCCGCGGGCCCCGGCGGCTGACCAAGGTCGTGCTCTTCCCCGTCCGCTTCCTTTTCACCGCAGAGACGGGCCAAGTGGGCACCAACACCCTCGCGGCCGGGCACTACCTTGCCAGTGCGTCCGCGCCTGCCACCACGCTGGTTACCGCGGCTCTGGCCTGGCGCCTCGAACCGCCGGCAGACGATGAAGCGACCGCACTCCTGGGCCGGGAGCTAATCCCGCTGTATGTCCATTACATCGACGATCACATCACGCGCCTGCACGCCGTCAATCGCGACCGGCTTGCCGACAGCTTCCACCGGTGGCGGACCCGCCTCCTGGCTTGAGCTATCAGACCTGACAGCCGAGCGACCCGCGTGGTCGATTTAGCTCTCCGTGAAGCACTGATACCAGGTGTCTGGCATCGGCTTAGCATGCCGGTATGGACGAGACGCTCTACCAGCATGCAGGCGGTGACGAGGGGCTGCACCGCCTGGAGGAGCTGTTCTATACCAAGGCGCTGGCCGACCCGGTGCTGCGGACGCTGTTCACCGAGCGGGTGCCGACCCATGTTGAGCACCTGACCTGGTTCACCGCGGAGTCCTTCGGTGGACCCGACCGCTTCACCCGCGAGCTCGGGTTCCAGCACATCATCGACGTGCACCGGCACCTGAAGATCACCGACGAGCAGTGCGAGCGGTTCGTGGCGGTGTACCTGGAGACGCTCGACGAGGCCGGGCTGCCCGCGGACGCGCCGTTCCGGCAGGCGGTCCGGGAGCACGTCGAGTTCGGCTCGCACGTGGCCCAGCAGAACTCCTGGGCCGACACCGACGCCGGCCTGCACCCGATCCGCGCGGTCCCGGCCTGGCGCTGGCCCGGCCAGAAGTTAGCCGGCCAGAAGTTAGCCGGCCAGAAGTTAGCCGACGAGGAGTTAGCCGGCCAGGACCTTGTGCAGGGTCTCGGCGAAGGCGTCCGGCTTGCCCATACCGCCGTATTCGCCGCCGAGGAATCCGTCGTGCCCGCCGGGGAAGGTGACGGGGGCCGTGCCGAGCCGTTCGGCCACGGCCGCAGCGGCGCGGCCCGCGACCTGCTGGCCGGATTCCGCTCCGACGCCGACGACGACGCGGGTCGAGGCGGTGCGGGTCGAGGCGGTGCGGAGGGCGTCGAAATCATGCTGGTAGCGCAGGCACGACACGATGTTCTGCCCGACGAGCGGGTCGTTCCTGGCGCCGTCGTCCTCGGCCGGCAACCCGAACATGGCGGGATCAGGTGCGGGCTGGTCAGCGTAACCGGGCGGGAGCGGGCCTTCCTGACTGACCAGGGCGATGAACTTCGCCATCGCCGGGCCGAAGCCGCGGCGCTGATACGTCTGGTGGATGTCCACGGACGCGGCCAGCAGCGGCTCGCGGTCCGGCAGGACCTGGGCGACCGGCGGCTCGTGCGCGACCAGGGTCCTGACCTGCTCCGGGTGCCTGGCCACCAGGGCCAGCGCGTTCACGGCACCGCCGCTGCTGGCGAAGATGTCCACCGGACCGGCGTCCAGCTCGGTTATGAGCCGGTGCAGGTCGTCCGCGTGCTCGTCCGGGGTGGACTGCGCGGCGTCGTCGGTGCGCCTGCTGCGGTCCGCGCCGCGGGGGTCGTAGGTCACGACGGTACGGTCGGTGAAATGCCCGGCCAGGGTGACGAATCCGCTGGCGCCCATCGGCGACCCGACGATCAGCAGGACAGGCTCGGGGCTGGCCTCGTTGCTCCGGACGTCGTAGCTCAGCACGGCGCCCGGCACGTCCAGGATGGACGTCTTCGGCTCGGTCATGGCAGGCCCTCCTTTTCGATCTCCTCCATGCTGACGCACCAGGCGGGCGAAACTCATCGAAAGGTCCCCGGCCAACTTCGGTGACCCGGGGTGCGCGGCGATTTCGCGGCGGGCGGCGAGTCTATATGTCTAAGGGCCAGCGCGAGGCGGGCGTGGCCGTGGAAGAGTGAGGGTAGCCGATGAGTGTCAGCGAGGATTTCACCGGTCTTACCGGCCGGTTCCGGGGTGAGTTGCTGGCTCACTGCTACCGGATGCTGGGCTCGGCCGACGAGGCCGAGGACCTGGTGCAGGAGACATACCTGCGCGCGTGGCGATCCTATGACGGGTTTGAGGGCCGCGCGTCGGTGCGGACCTGGCTCTACCGGATCGCGACCAACGTGTGCCTGACCGCGATGGAGCGGCGCGGCCGCCGGCCGCTGCCGTCGGGGCTGGGCGGGCCGGCCGAGGATACGGCGGCGCCGTTGGTCGCGGGACCGGAGGTGCCGTGGCTGCAGCCGTTCCCCGGCGGGCTGGCCAGCGGGCCAGAGGATCCGGCCGCGGTGGCGGCGTCGCGGGCGGGTATCCGGCTGGCCTTTGTCGCGGCGCTGCAGTACCTGTCCGCCCGGCAGCGCGCGTTGCTGATCTTGCGGGATGTCCTTGAGTGGCCGGCCGCGGAGGTGGCGGATCTGCTTGGCACGACGACCACCGCGGTGAACAGCGGCCTGCGGCGGGCCCGCGCTCAGCTCGCGCAGGCGCTGCCCGCCGAAGATGAGCTGGCCGAGCCCGCCGAGCCGGACCGGCGGGCGGTGCTTGACAGGTTCGCCGCGGCCATCCAGAACGCCGACGCCAGCTTGCTCGCCGAGCTGTTGCGGGAGGATGTCGCGCTGGAGATGCCCCCGCTGCTGACCTGGTTCACCGGCCGCCAGACCGTGGCGGGCTTTATCGCGGCGCACTTTCTCACCGAGCCTGGGGGGCTCCGGCTGGTTCCGGTCCTGGCGAACGGGGAGCGGGCGTTCGCGGTCTACCAGCGCGAACCAGGCGGGGCCTATCACGCGCACGCCGTGCTGGTACCCACGGTCACCCCGGCCGGGATCGCGCGGATCGTCGCCTTCCAGGACACGGGCCTGTTCGGGTTGTTCGGCCTGCCGCCGGAGTACCGTGCCGCCGCGGCCGGGCCGACACCCGCGCAGGACTAGGCGGTCTCCCGTGGCCCCGCTGAGCCGGGGGCTTGAGCTGCTCGAATCAGCTGTCAGTTACGCGCTGGCCAGGGCCGGGATGGCCATCCCGCAGATCCTGTCGCGCCCCACCCCGTGCCCGGGCTGGGACCTGGAAGCGCTGCTTGACCACCTCAGCGACTCAATCGGGGTGCTGGCAGAGGCGATCACCGGGGCCAGCGTCAGCGCAGCCCCACCGGGTTACCCCGGACCGGAACCTGACCCGGTCGCGCGGCTACGCGGCCAGGCCGGGCTGCTGGGCGCCTGGGCCGCGGCCGGCCCGGCCGAACGGCGGGTGGCCAGCTGGGACCGCGGGCTGACCGCGAGCATGGTCGCGGTGGCCGGGGCCATCGAGATCACCGTCCACGGCTGGGACATCTCGGTCGCGTGCGGCGACCGCCGACCGGTCCCGCCGGTCCTGGCGGCCGTCTTGCTGCCGATCGCCCCGCTGCTGATCACGCCCCGCACCCGGCCCGGTCTGTTCGCCGACCCGGTCCGGCTGCCCGGCCCGGTCTGCCCCGGCGACCAGCTCGTCGCCTTCCTCGGCCGCCAGCCGCGTCCCCCGGCCAGGGACTCCGGCTGGTCAATATCGGATGTGAGCTGCGGGGGAACGCCCGGAAGCGGCGGCGGGTTATGCCGGAAGCGGGCACCACGGTTCGTTCGGCAAAAAGAATCTAAACTTTCGCGGACGGCTTTCAGGCGTCGCGGGTCATCATCCGCCAGGCCCATCCAGCCGTCAGACGTGCACCAGGACCAGGCCTGGGCCGACCGCGGCGATGCCGGCGTCGTCTGAGGTGAGGACCGCGTGGCCTCGCTCGGCGGCGGCCAGCGCGACGTGGACGTCGACGATATCCGGGTGGGAGGTCTTGCCGATCATGACGCCGATCTCCGTCGCGCGCTCGGCGGTCAGCTCATCGATGATCACCGGCGGTCGGGGGTTGACGGTGATCGGAGTTGCGCCAGGCGGTCCGCGTCGCCCTGGATGCTGACCCCTCGATCGGTTGCCGATGTCTGGTCAAGCGTTCCGGTCAGGACGCCGACGATGCCATCTGGCGGGCCGGTGAGGACGAGATCGGGCATCCTGGCCCGCCTGGGCTCGACCCATACCTGCCCGTTGCGCGACTCGATGGTCATCGGCGCGTCACCGGTACGGACCTCGATCGTCATCCTGGGCCGGCGTTGGTCGACCCCGGCCCAGATCACGGCCACGGGCAGGGCAAGCCAACTGCTGCGGAAGGCGTCATCTCCGGCGGGCTCGGCCATCAGGGGCGCGGCCCAGCGTGCCACCGCGTGCAGGACCTCAGACAGTCCCTGACCCCATTCGGTGAGCTGGTACCCGCCTTCGGCGTCGCGCGCCACGACCCCGCGTTCCTCCAGGCTGCGCAGCCGTTCGGCCAGCAGGTTGGTCGCGATTCCCGGCAGGCCTTCAAGCAGCTCCGAGTAGCGCCGGGATCCGGCCAGGAGCTCTCGGACGACAAGCAGCGTCCAGCGGTCTCCGATCACGTCCAGCCCGCGGGCCAGGGCACAGTACTGACCATAGGACCTCACCCGCCCACGATAGCACTTGACAAAATAAAGTGGATAAGTTGAAAATATAAAGCAAGCGCCATCGCAGCCTGGTCTTGGTGGCGTTCTGCCTGGCGGCCATCGGAATCGGCTCGGACACCGCAGTCGCGACGATGGCGCTGCCGCATTCGAAGGAGCAGTGAATCATGGCCAATCACAGATGGACTGCCGACGAGATGCCGGACATGTCGGGCCGCGTCGTGGTGGTGACGGGCGCGTCGAGCGGGATCGGCGCCATCACCGCCGGGGAGCTGGCGCGGGCCGGCGCCAGCGTGGTACTCGCCGTCCGCGACGTCGCCAAGGGCGAAGCCGCCGCTGCTACGATGGCGGGAAAGACGGACGTGCGGCGGCTGGATCTAACCAGCCTCGCGTCGGTCCGCGAGTTCGCCGCGGGATGGACTGGAAACCTCGACATCCTGATCAACAACGCCGGGATCATGATGGTGCCGGAGGGGCGTACCGCCGATGGGTTCGAATTGCAGATCGGAACCAACCATCTCGGTCATTTCGCGTTGACGAGCCTCTTGCTGCCGCACATCACCGACCGGGTCGTCACGGTCTCCTCTGACCTGCACAAGATCGGGAGGATCAACGTCGGCGACTTGAACTGGGAGCACCGCAAATACAGACCCCTCGGCGCCTACAGTCAGTCCAAGCTGGCCAACCTGCTGTTTACCTTCGAGCTGCAACGCCGGCTCACCGACTCAGGGAGCGCGGTGCGAGCCGTCGCAGCGCACCCTGGCGTCGCGGAAACCAACCTGATCAGCCACGTGGGCGGCTTCCAGGGGACAGCGAACAAGCTGCTCCTGGCGCCCATCACCCAGGACGGAGAGCACGGCGCGCTGCCCACGCTCTACGCGGCCACCCAGGACATACCAGGCGGTTCCTACGTAGGGCCGGATGGGTTGATCCACACGAAGGGCTACCCCGAGGTGGCCAAGCCCTCCAAGGCGTCCCGCAATGCTGATCTCGCCAGCAGCCTGTGGGCAACCTCCGCGCGTCTTACCCAGACCGATTTCCCTGCGCTGGCCACCCGGTCGGGCTGATCCGGTCGGGAACGGCCGCACGTGCCGCGTGTGGTGCGGTGATGGTCAGCAGGTGATGATGACGGCGTGGTTCCCGGCGGCCACCGCAAGCCGGGTCAGGTCATCAGGATCACTGGTCAGGATCCGGTCTCCCGGCTGGGCCAGCAGGACGACGCAGGCATCGATCGGGTCTCGGCCGGATGGGACCTCACGGGCCGGCTGCCGTCCCGGCGCGCACCGGGTCCAGCGGCGAAATGCCAGTGAGATCCAGATGCGGCGCGGCCGCCGGCTCAGGCAGCGAGACAGCGCTCGCGCTCGGCGCCGGCTTCGGCTTGCGCGGCTTCGGCGCACCTGCTCCGCCGCCCCGGCCGCGGTAGACGAGCAGCCCGTTGACGGGATCTGGTACGCCGTCCAGGGCCGCGCGTACGGCCGGAAGGGCGCGGAACGTCTCCCACTGTTCCTCATTGTCGAAACAGACCTCGAAGACCACGCCCCAGCGGTCCGCATGCCACGACCCGTCGACGGCACCATTCGTCAACGCCGCCTCAATCAGGGCAGAGTCGTGTTGCTCCTGCCACCGGAAAGCCGAAAACTCGCCGTGCAGGACCTCGATCGACCACCACTGTGCCATTGCGGAGATCGTACGTCTTTCTCCTGGATCGGGCCGGGTGGGATCAGCTGCGCCGCCGGCGATCGGCCAGCCAGGACAGGGCGGCGAATACCGGTGCCGCGAGCCCTAGCAGCAGGGCCATGCCGGTGACCGCGTTCTCCAGGAAACCGGGCCCGACCCGGTACAGGCCGCATAGGACCCAGCGCGCCGGCCGCCGGCAGCCAGGATCAGACCTTCCGCCTGCCGGGTGCGGCCCAGACGTCGGACTCTTCGGGATGGTCGCGGCGGGCAAGTGATTCGGCCATCAACCGGTCGCCGTCGGCCTGGGTCCTCCGCTCGCGGACGCGCCCCAGGTGGGTCTTCTCACCCATGTTCCTCGCGACCGGCAGGGGCGGGTCGAGCGGATCGGTCCCGCCGGGCTGCGAGCAGACCCGGCATTCCCACTCCGGGGGTGGCGCCGCGGTCCAGATGAACGGCACCGTCGTCGTGTGCCCGTTCGCGCAGTGATAAAGCACGACGGCTTTAGCGACGGTGGATCCACGGCCATAAGGTTCACCGGCAGGACCGGCTCCTACCCTCGTGCCCCGCATTGCGCCGGTATTTATAGTTTGCATAATACCTCCGTCCCCCTCATTCTACAGGTATGTTCTGGGCGTTTCTTACCGATAACGACGATTTGCAGCGCACTTGAAGGAGGTCCAGAAGTTAAGTTGGCGGGTCAGGCTGGACCCAACCCATGTCCATAAGGGAATCTTGGCCTGACAGCCCAGATAACGACTTAAGGAAAGTTCGGGAAAAAGAATTGCAATTAATCCGAACGGGCAGTGGTGCTTCGGCTTGGATCACCGGACGCGTCCACTATCGCCGTGGGCGGGAATCATGACGTTCCGCTTACGGCCGCCGCGCGGCCTCGCCGCGCTGCCGCGATCGGCGAAACAATCAGTCACAACCAGTGCGCTTCCGGGCACACGGGGCAACTGAGGCTTATGGGACCGAGGATAAATCTGGGGACATCATGGCGGGACAGCTAACCCACACCGGCACCGGTGCCAGGACGTCGCGGCGCGCCGACGGCCACGCGGTCCGCCTCAGCCAGCGGGACATCGACGGACTGCTGCTCTGCGGCGAGCATTACGGGGCGCCTTACGACCTGCTGGCGGACGCGCTGCGGGTCAGCCCGGAGCGGCTGCCCGCGATCGTGGCCCGGTGGCGCCGCGCCGGGTACGCCGCCACCGGGCGGTTCGGGCCCGGGCCGGCCTGGTGCTGGCTGACCCGGGACGGGATGACCGCCACCGGGCTGGGGTTCCCCGCCACCCGCCCGGCGCTGGCCCGGCTGGCGCACATCCGCGCGGTGCTCGCCGTCCGGATCTGGCTGGCCAACGGGCAGGCATGGCACGATGGCCGCGCCTGGTGGCATTCCGAGCGGCGGCTGCGCGCCGTCCGGCAGCCGTACGGCACCGGGCACGTGGCCGACGCGGAGATCCACTGGCCCAGCCTCGAGCACAGCCCGTACGCCGGGCAGGTGTGGGCCATCGAGGTGGAGCTGACCCCCAAGCCGGCCACCCGCACCACCGCGATCATCAATGAACTGCTGAGCCCGATGCGGTACGCCACGGTCGTCTACCTGACCGCACCGGCGGCCCGCACGGTGGTGACCCGCGCGGTGGCCGGGTTCCCGGCGCAGGACCGGGCCAGGCTCGCGGTCCGGGATCTGCCCGCCACCGCTTTCGGCCCGCAACCATGAGATTTCTAGCCGGACTCGCCGCTGTTCTTTGCCAGCACGTCGTCCGGCCGGCGCTGGTAGATGTGCGGCGAGTTCTTGGCCAGCTTGGCCTCCACCTCGGCCTGCAAATCGACACCTGTCATCCCGGCTAGGCCCAGCAGGCTGATCGCCGCATCCGCCAGTTCTTTCCCGATATTTGTGCCGCCCTTACGCCACTCGTGGAATGCTTCGGAAATTTCTACTTGGAGCAGGCAGAACTCCAGTGGGATATTGGTGGTATTGAACCTTTTTGCGACCTTATTTTCCCATGCCAGTTCCTGTCCTGATCGGATATCCATGTCCCCTCCCCCGAGTTGCCGGCCGCCGCAAACTGGCCGCGGCGCAGACGCGGCAACACCTCCCCGTCATGCCCCCGTCAGGTACTCCCAATCAGCAGCCCACCTGGGCGGTTCAGGATGACGTTCGGCTCTGCCGTGGCGGGACCTTCGGCTCTGCGGCAGGCCGGCTGCGGCACCCACAGTCGTTGATAACCACAACGAAGTGGAGATGCTCATGCGAGCCCTCGTATACCACGGACCAGGCGTGAAGGCCTGGGAGGACGTACCGAAGCCAGAGGTGACCGCCGACACGGACGCCATCGTGCGGGTCGACGCCACCACGATTTGCGGTACCGACCTACACATCCTCAAGGGGGACGTCCCGGCCGTCACCGACGGGCGGATCCTCGGCCACGAAGCGGTCGGAACCGTCGATTCGGTCGGCACGGGCGTGAAGACGGCCAAGGCCGGAGACCGCGTCCTGGTGTCATGTATCACCGCGTGCGGCACCTGCCGGTACTGCCGCGACGGCCACGCCGGGCAGTGCCTCGGCGGGGGCGGCTGGATCCTCGGCCACAAGATCGACGGGACCCAGGCCGAATATGTCCGGGTTCCCTTCGCCGACACTTCTACCTACCCGCTCCCGGCCGGCGCGTCCGACGAGGAAGTCCTGATGATGGCGGACATCCTGCCGACCGCCTATGAGGTCGGCGTGATCAACGGCTGCGTCCGGCCAGGCGATGTGGTCGCGATCGTGGGGGCCGGTCCCATCGGCCTGTCCGCGATCACCGGCGCCCGCCTGTTCAGCCCCAGCCACATCGTCGCGATCGACCTGGCTGACGTCCGCCTGGAGGCGGCGAAGAAGTTCGGCGCGGATATCACCGTGAACAACGGCCGCGAGGACGCGCTGGAAGTGATCCGTCAGCTGACGGACGGGCTGGGCGCCGACGTGGCGATCGAGGCGGTCGGCGTGCCCGCCACCTTCGAGCTTGCCACCCGGCTGATCCGGCCAGGCGGTCATATCGCCAACATCGGCGTGCACGGCGAGCCTGTCACCCTGCACCTCGAAGACCTGTGGATCAAGAACATCACCATTACGACCGGCCTCGTCGACGCGTACGCCACCGCGACGCTGCTGCACCTGCTGGCCACCCACCAGGTCGACGCCGCGCGGTTCATCACCCACCGCTTCACGCTGGATGAGTTCGACGCGGCCTACGACGTGTTCAGCCGGGCCGCCGACACGGGCGCCCTCAAGGTCGTCCTGAGCCGCACCAGCTGAGCGGGTTACGCGGGCGCAGGGCCTAGCCGCAGGCCCTGCGCTCATATCTGCTGGCGGTGCTGTCTGCTGGCGGTGCTGTCTGCTGGCGGTGCTGTCTACTGGCGGTGCTGTCTACTGGCGGATGCGGGCGAGCATGAGGGTGATGTCGTCTTCGCCGTGCTCGCACAGCATCTGGGTAACTGTCCGGCAGGCGCCGTCGAGCGTGCTGGCGGGCCCGGCCAGCGCGGAGCTGAGCGCGCCGCGGAGCGCGGCCAGCCCGTCGTCGATCGGCCGGGTGCGGCTTTCCACCAGCCCATCGGTGTACAGCGCGAGGGTGGCTCCCGGGGGGAGACTGAACCGGGTGACCTGGAAAGATCCGGCGCCCAGGCCCAGCGGGAGGCCGGGCGGAAGGTCGAGCACCTCGGTCGCCCCGCCGGGAAGAACGAGCACGGGTGGCAGGTGACCAGCCTGGACGATCCAGCTAGCGCCACCTGACGGGTCGATCACCGCGTAGACACACGTGGCGAACGGCGCCGCGGCTCCCGCGGCCATCGTGTCCGTTGCCGCCGTGTCCAGTGCGGCCGTGTCCATGGCCGCGGCCATCGCGTCCAGCTTGCGCAGCACCTGCCCTGGCGGCAGGCCCAGCTCGGCCAGGGTATGCGCGGCCGTGCGCAACTGCACCATGACGGCCGCGGCTTCCGGGCCATGGCCCATCGCATCGCCGACGATGAGCGCCGCGCGGCCGTCAGGCAGCCGGACGATGTCATGCCAGTCGCCGCCCACGACGTGGTCGCCGACGGGGAGATAGGCGTGCGCGACCTCCATGCCCGCCGGGATATCGGGCCGGCCGGGAAGCAGGCCCCGCTGCAGCGCCAGCGCGGTCCGCCGCTCCCGGTCATACAGGCGGGCGTTGTCGATGCCCACCGCCGCCCGCGCGGCCAGCGCGTCGGCCAGCGCGACGTCACCCGGGTCGAACGCCGGGCTAGTCGGCGCCCGTCCGAACACCGCGCACCCCACCACGGCGCCGCGGGCGATCAGGGGCATGGCCAGGAACGAGGTGCAGCCAGCGGCGACTTTCGGGCCGCCGGAGGACAATACCGGCTTCCCGGTCGCCATCGCCTGGGAGCGAAGAGAGTCCGCGCCGAGGACGACGACCTCACCGGTGGGGAGCGCAGTCCCGGTACCGGCTTCGACCTGACCGGAGAGGCGGGCCGCCAGACGGCGCACCGCGGCCCCTGGCCCAGCCTGGGGCGAGGCGAGCTCATCGGCGGCGAGCAGACGTTCGATCACGTAGATGGCGACCGCGTCACCGAACCAGGGAACGGCGGCATCGGCCACCTCGGCTGCGGTCTCGGCGAGGTCCAGGCTGCTGCCGATCCGGGCCGTGGCCTCGCTCAGCCAGCTCGGCGCGCGTTGCGGCCAGGCCCGCTGCACCACCGCAAGCACGGCGCCGCCCGGCCCTGCCATCGGCTCCCAGCGGAACGCGAACCGGCCCTCGCCGAGAGAACCGCCGGCCACGGTCGCGGCCCACACTCGCCCGGCCGCGACCTCGGCCAGCGCATGGCCGACCAGTCCGCGCTGGCCAGGCCCGGTCATCAGCACGTCGCACACGTCATGCCCGATAGCAGCGTGCGCCTGGTGCCCGAACAGCGCCGTGGCGGTCACCGACCAGGAAACTATCCGGCCCCCGGGATCCAGGGTGAACGCGGCCAGGCCAGCCAGGTCCGGCTCGCGCCGCCGCGGCAGCACGGGCTGACCATCCCCGTTCCTTAGTGATTCCACCAGTATCGGCACCAGACTTCGGGACACGCTGAGCGGAGGAGGCGGCCTGCCGGGCCATGACCGCCGGCCATACACCCCGTGGCGGCTCGGTAACGGCAGCCGTTACCCTTACCCTGAGAAATCGCGCAGGTAGGAAATCTATCGCATCAAGGACGACTTTCTCGAACCCGCTCGCAACGGGTTGCGCGCGAGGCGCTCGCGTTCCGACCCCTGCGGAGAGCAAGGAGGCAGGTCGTGGCCGGCGAGCCGGACTGGGTACCGGCAGGAGTCGACACCAAGCGGGCGAACATCGCCCGGCTCTATGACTACCTGCTAGGCGGCAGCCACAATTTCCTGGCCGACCAGGACCTGGGCCGGGCGCTCGCGGCGGTCGAACCTGAGGTCCGGGCGATCGCCCGGGCCAATCGCGCGTTCCTCGGCCGGGCGGTGCGGTTTCTCGCTGCGGCTGGGATCCGCCAGTTCCTCGACATCGGCTCGGGCATACCGACCGAGGGCAACGTGCACGAGGTTGCTCAGCGAGCCGATCGTAGTGCCCGGGTGGTCTACGCCGATATCGACCCGGTCGCGATCGCGCACAGCCGGACCATCCTGGCGGGCCGCGAGAACGCCGCGATCATCGAGGGTGACCTGCGCGAGCCGGAGAAGATCCTCGCCCACGACGACACCCGGCGGCTGATCGACTTCAGCCGGCCGGCCGGGCTGCTGCTGGTCTCCGTCCTGCATTATGTCGCCGACGCGGACGACCCCGCCAGGGCCGTGGCCACGCTGCGCGACGCGCTGGCGCCCGGCAGCTACCTGGTGCTCTGCCACGGCACGGCGGAGGGCAAGCCGGCGGTAGTGCAGGCCGCGGGCAAGGTGTTCAACCGCAGCGTCGCCACGCAAAGTCACGCACGGCCGCGGGCGGAGATCACGCGTTTGTTTGGCGACTTTGCGCTGCTGGATCCCGGGCTCGTCCACATCCCGCTGTGGCGGCCGGACTCCCCCGCCGACGTGCCCAGCGATCCGAGCAAGTTCTGGTGCCTGGCCGGGGTGGCGCGAAAGCCCTTCTCGTGATGGTTTCCTGGATGGATACCCCGGTCGGCCGTACTGGCGCTGCGTACGTTTGTCCGACGGCGCGAAAACACGTCGTTGCAGAAGATACGCGCGGCGATCGGTAGTCTCCGGAACACCTGCGAGGTCAGTCACCTGGCGTCCTACCGGCTCGTCGAAGTCGGGATTGCATCACGTCCGCTACGCGCAGCGCCAAGGAGCGCAGTCTGGCGCTTGCCCTGGGAGCCACCATTGCGGCTATGCCGATGGCCATCTAAGAGCTAGGGTCGCGTTGGCCCGCTGGCCAACCCAGCCCTCCGCCCGCTCACCCCACCGGCCCCCCTCACACCACCAACCTCACTCCGCTGCCCCATATCGCCCAGGTATTCGATGAACGTTACACCGTCCCTATTCTTCCGGGTGAGCTGCCATTTTCTCGCGGAGATCGCGCGTCTCGCCTGGGGTGCGGGTGCCACCGGCCCCATACGCCGGGCTCGGGTGCTGCGTGCCCCGGGCTGTGGTGCCCCGAGCGGTCGCAGTGGGGATCAGGTTCAGGACGATCAGGGCGAGGACGATCGTGGTTGATCCGGGGTATCCCAGTACCGCATGCCAACTGTGAAATCATCCGGTCCGGGCGGCGGCTGACGATCGAAGCCACGATCAGTCTGTGATCGCTCAGTCTGTGATCGCTCGCGCCAACGGCGGTCCTGGTTCAGCCGGTCTCAGCCGCGCTGGCTGATCCGCAGCCGGACGCGGGCGGGTTCCGGGACATGCTGCACGGCACTGGCCAGGTCATCACGGACAGCGTCGAGGTCTGTCGCGTCCTTCAAGCGAGCCGCGAACGCGCCAGGGTCCGGGAGATGACACTCACCCGGAAAAACCGCACCTCTGGAGCATCGGGCCGGTTCTAACCGGCCCGATGCTCCAGAGGGCCGGCTGGCTGCGGGTCACGCTGGCCCCACGGGCCGCGGCGGCCCCTGCAGGCCCTGTCTTCGCGGCCGGAGGCTGCCGCGGCTTGCCGTCGTGCTTCCCGGCTGCTGGATTCCCGGCCGCGGGACCCCGCCACCGCCTAACCGCCCGGGCGAAGGTAACTTGACACAGCATTAGTTCCATGACGGCGGGGACCGCCGAGGGCCTGGGGAGGAGGAAAGGCCGGCTGGGGACAGCTGGAACCGGGGCCATTTGGCGGGTTCGGGGTTGAGCCCAAGGCACCGGATCCACCACCGAAATGCAGCTATGAATATGGCAAACCGGACACTCGCGACACGGAGTGGCTGCCACCCGGCCGATAACCCATAACCAACTACTGACCAGCTAGGAGATCTCCCCAAGCCGTTCGGCCAGCCAGTCGGCAGCCTGGGGCCGCCAGCGGTAGGTGAGGTTCATACAGACGTGGTTGCCCTCTTCGAACATCCACAGGTCCGCATGCGGCGCCTCTCTCGCCACCCGGACGGCGTGCTCCCACGGGACGAGCCGGTCGCGCTGGCCGAAGACCACGACCATGGGCTGGGTGAGCCGGCCGAGCACGCCTTCCAGGGTGAGCCGGGAAGCGAACTCGTATGTCGCCTCCTTGGTGGTGGTCCCGCTGTTGTGGGCGAAGGTGGCGAGGCTGTGCGGTGCCCGGTCCCGGATCAGGGCGCCGTAGTCGTACGGGCCGCCGGAAACCACAACCGCCCGGATCCGGGGCTCGAACGCGGCCGCCCTGGCGGCGTAGTACCCGCCCAGACTTACCCCCATCATCCCGACCCGCTCGCCGTCCAGGTCGCGGCGGGCGCACAGCACGTCGAGCGCGGCGGCGGCCGGCGCCTCGAAATCGGGGCGGATGGTGGCCGAATAGCCCGTTTCACCCTGGCCGGGGCCATCCAGCGAGAACGTCGCCATACCCCGGGCCAGGAAGACGTTCTCCGCCGCGAAGAACTCTTCCTTCGTGGAGTCCAGGCCCGCGATCAGCACGACCAGCGGCGGGCGGTCAGCGCCGCGCGGGCGGCGCAGGTTACCTACCATGGTGGCGCCGTCGAAGGCCACCTCCACCCGCTCGGCGGTGGGATCGAGCAGACGGTGCGCGTGCGCCATGGCGGCCACCGCCCGATCAGCCGCGCTGCGGTGTTTCGCCTGGTCAAGCATCCACACGAATTTGCCGAAGTGATAGCTGAGGGCAGCGCGGACCCAGGCCTGTCCCGCCGTCAGGGACCGGCCCGCTTCTTCCGCCTGGCGGGCGAGCCCAGCGTGCAGGTCGCCGTTGGCACACCAGGCGTCCAGCCAGTCCGCCCAGCGTTCGAGGGGCCCCGTCACCCGGGCAAAGTCACTGGGGTCGACCCCCTGGGCCGTGAACCGCGGACCCCAGTTGGCCACGGCCGAGGTGATCTCGACATCCGGCACGGGCTGTCTCCCTCCATCGCGGGCGGGAATTCAGGCAGGCCAGCACAGTGCCGGCAACCGTTTGCAGCGACGCTATTCAAGGTGCGACCCGCATGTCAAGGGTTCCTGGCCAGGTGGCGGGCCGGCCACGACGCGTACGCGCAGCTCGCCGTTACCGGTCCTGGCCCCTGGCTTCGGGTCCCGGTGTCGGCTGCTTGGCCTGGTAATGTTGGTTGACCTTTGCTGCTAGCGTTTGCATCGGAGTGTGGGGGACATGTCATCCGGCCTTCGCGAGGACCGCCGAGTGCGGCTGCCGGGTCGGCCGGGCGTGGCGTCATGACCCCGGATCGCCGCTCACCCCGGCTCAAGGATGTCGCCGAGGCGGCGGGCGTGCACATCTCGACGGCGTCCCGTGCGCTGAACGAGCGGACCGCTGCCCTGCTCAACCCGCAGACCCTGGAGCGCGTCCGGGGGGCTGCGGATGGGCTCGGCTACCGGGTGAACGGGATGGCGCGGGCCCTGAAGACACGGCGCTCGATGACCATCGGAATGGTGGTGCCCGACATCACCAATCCCTTCTTCCCGCCCGCGGTCAGGGGGGCGGAGGACGTGCTCGACCGGGCTGGGTACTCGCTCTTGCTCTCAAGCACGGACAATGACATGGGCAAGGCCAGGCGGCAGGTCGCCGCCATGCTCGAGGGCCAGGCCGACGGTCTGCTGCTGGCCATGGCCTTCCGTGACGATCCGCTGGTGAACGAGCTGCGAGCGGGTGGCACGCCCCTCGTGCTAGTCAACCGGACCATCGACCGCGGTGGCGTGTCGGCGGTTATCCCCGACGACTTCAACGGCGCGGTGGAGGCGGTGGAGCACCTGTACGCGCTCGGCCATCGCCGGCTCGCCTTCGTCGGCGGCCCGCTGTCGACCTCGAACGGGGCCCGGCGACGGGCCAGCTTCGAGGAGACGGTGCTGCGGCTCGGCCTGCCGGAGGTGGCGGTGCTCGAAGCTTCCGCCTTCGATGAGGCCGCAGGCTACGCGGCGGCGCAGACCCTCCTCACCGAGCACCCGCGGATCACCGCGGTGGTCGCAGGCAACGACCTGGTCGCCGTGGGGATCATCGTGGCGGCCGCCGAGCGAGGCCGGGGCTGCCCCGCTGACATCTCGGTGGTGGGCTTCAACGACATGCTGCTGGCCGCGCGTCTGGCGCCGCCGCTGACGACGATCCGGATCCCCCAGTACGACGTGGGCGCGCGCGCCGCGAAACTGCTGATGGCCCAGCTCGCTGAGCCTGGCCGGAGCCCCGAGACGGTGCTGATCTCGGGTGAGCTCATCGTGCGCGGTTCGACCGCTCCGCCGGCCCGCGGCGAGGGCGAGCCCTAACCCGCCCGCCGGGGGGGCCCGCCGCTTGACAATGCCCGCATTGGTGTAGAAACATGCTGCAAACGGTTGCACACAGATAGGCGCACAGATAGGCACACAGATAGGCACACAGGCAGGCACGCAGCCAGGAATGTGTCCCCAGGTAAGGAGAGGCCGGTCGTGGGCGTGAATTCGCTGGCAGGCGGGCGCGATCATGGCGGGGCTCTGCTCGCGGGCCTGCTGGCCGAGCACGGCGTCCGCCATGTGTTCGGGGTACCGGGCGGCCAGACGCTTGCGCTCTACGACGCCATCCTGGACCGGGCGCCCGCCCTCACGCACGTGCTGGTACGTGACGAGCGGACCGCGGCGTACGCGGCCGACGGCTACGCGCGGATGACCGGGCGGGTCGGCGTCTGCGACGCGACCGTGGGGCCGGGCGCGGCCAAGCTGCCCTCGGGCCTCGGCGAGGCCCTGGGTGCCTCGGTGCCGGTGATCGCCCTGGTCAGCGACCTGCCCACCCGGCTGGCGCCGCACCGGTACCGGTCCGCCGCCTCGCAGGCGCTGGACCAGGCGGCCCTGCTGGCCCCGGTGACGAAGTGGCTGGCCAGCGTCCCGGACGCGGCCTCGATGCCGGGCCTCGTCCGGCAGGCGTTCCGCGAGGCGACCAGCGGCAGGCCCGGGCCGGTCGCGCTGCTCCTGCCGCAGGACATGCTCGACGCCCCGGCCGAACCGGTGACGCCGCGGGCGGCCTCCGCGCGCTTCGGCGCCTACCCGGCTTTCCGGCCGGCCCCCGAGCCCGCCGACGCCGCCGCCGTGGCGCAGGTGCTGCGCCGGGCGGCCAGGCCGTTCCTGCTCGCCGGGGGCGGGGTCATGCATTCGGGCGCCGGGCCGGCCGTCACCGCCCTGGCCGTGCGCCTTTCCGCGGCAGTCGGGACCACGCTGACCGGCAAGGGCGCGATCGCGGAGGACCATCCGCTGAGCGTCGGGGTGACCGGCACCATGGGCACCGGCGCGGCCGCGGCGGCGCTCGCCGAGGCCGACGTCGTGCTGCTGGCCGGAACCAAGGCCAGCGGCGGCGCCACGTACGGCTGGACGCTTCCGCACGCAGGCCAGCAGGTCGTCCAGCTCGACATCGATCCGGCCGAACTGGGCCGTGCGTTCGAGGTCGCGGCGGCCATGCTCGGTGACGCGCGCGCGGGCCTGGCGGCGCTGCTGACCGAGCTCGGGACCGGCGCGACCGACGGAGCGGAGCCAGATCGCAGCGCCTGGCGGGTCCGGCTGGCCGCGCTGACGGCCGAGTGGCGTGCCGTGCGGGACACCGAGCGGGCGAGCGACGCCATCCCGATCGCGCCTCAGCGAGTACTGGCCGCGCTGGAAGAGGCGCTCGCGCCGGGCGACTGCCTCGTCTGCGACGCCAGCCTGGCCAGCGGCTGGGGAGGCGTGTACTTCGAGCAGCGGCGGCCGGGGCGCCAAGTGCTGTTCCCGCGGGGCCAGGCCGGGCTCGGCTACGCGCTGCCCGCGGCGATCGGCGCCGCCACGGCCGCCACCGTCACGGCCACCGTCACCGCCACGGCCAGCGCGGCCGCGGCGGCCGGGGCCCGGACCGTGGTGCTGACAGGTGACGGGGCCCTGGGTTATGCGGTCGGGGAGCTGGCTACCGTCACCGAGCTGGGGCTTCCCATCACCGTCGTCGTCCTGAACAACCGCTCGCTGGGCTGGATCCGCTGGTACCGGCGGATTAACTTCGGCCGCGGCTGGGAAGACGACGACTTCGCTGACGTGGCCTACGCCGACGTGGCCAGGGGTTTCGGGATGCATGGCGTGCGGGTCACCGACCCGGCCGAGCTCGGCGGCGCGCTGGCATCCGCTCTGGGCAGCGACCGTCCCGCGTTGGTAGATGTGGTCACCGAGGCGTGGCAGACCCCGATCGGCGCGCACCGAAGCGCGGTCGCGCAGGGCGCGACCGCGGGATACGGAGGCTGAAGACCCATGCCGCGTCACCCTGATCGCCAGCTCGAGCGGCTAGCCCAGCCCGTGGCCGCGCGGCTGCTCGCCGCGAGCGGCGCGGCGGTCGTCGCCGTCGGCAGCGTGGAGCAGCACGGCGGCCATCTGCCCCTGGGCACCGACGCGTTCGCCGCCCAGTCCATTGCCGAACGGGTCGCGTTCCGGCTGGACACCGTGGTCGCGCCGCTGGGCCCGGTGGGCGTGGCTCCCTATCATCTCCCGTGGCCGGGGTCGCTGTCCCTGTCGCCGAGCACGCTGACGGCCGTCCTGGTCGACGTGTGCGCGGCGCTTGGCCAGGCCGGGGTGTCCCGGATTGTCCTGGTGAACTGGCACGAGGGTAACTCGCCGACGCTGCGGCTGGCCGCCGCCGAGGCGCAGCAGCGGCACGGGCTGGGCATTCTCATCGCCGAGACGCACGTCATTACCCACGGCCTGTATCCGGAGGAGATGGAGTTCACCCACGCCGGGTCGATGGAGACCGCGGCCGTGCTGGCCTACGACCCGGGCCTGGTCCATCTGGACCACCTCGTCGAGGCCAGTGACCTGGCGGCCGGCGAGACCGCACACGAGCTGTTCCGGCAGCGCGACGTCTACCCGGTCCTGCAGGACTTCCACGACATCGCCCCGACCGGGTGGTACGGGCGGCCCGAACGGGCCGAGGCGGGACGGGCGGAGGAAATCGCCGAGGCGGTGGCCGACCATGTCGTGCGCCGGGTCAGGGAGATCTGGGCGGCGCTCGCTCACCGCGACGGACTGGTCGCGCCGGGCGGTGTCCCGCCTGGTCCGGACGCTGGCGACGGGGTGAGCGCGGTCGCGGGGACGCAGCGGTGAACACCAGGCCCGTTCCGGCCGAGATGGACGCGGCCCTGCTGTGCGACTTCGGCGAGCTCACCGTGCAGCGGGTGCCGGTGCCGCAGCCCGGCGAGGGCGAGGTGCTGTGCCGGGTGCTCGCCTGCGGGATCTGCGGCACCGACCTGAAGATCGTGGCCGGCGACTACCGGGGCACCTGGCCGCCCGCGCTGCCCTTCATCATCGGGCACGAGTGGTCCGGCGAGGTGGCCGTGCTCGGCCCTGGTACCGAGCGCAGCGGGCTCGCGGTGGGCGACCGGGTGGTGGCCGAGAATCACACCGGCTGCGGTGCCTGCCCGATGTGCCGGGCCGGACGCTACAACCTGTGCGAGCGGGTTCGCGAACCCGGCTTCAAGCTCTACGGCCACACCGCCCCGGGGGCACTTGCGGAGTACGCGGTCCGCCCGGCGGTGGCCCTGCACCCGGTGCCCAAGCAGGTCAGCGATGTGGCCGCCGCACTCGTCAACCAGGGTGCGCTGACCGTGCACGCGGCCAGGCGGGCCCGGCTTGAACCGGGCTCAAGCGTGGCCGTGTTCGGCCCCGGCCTGCTCGGCCTGCTCATGCTCCAGGTGGCCAGGGCGGCCGGGGCGACCCAGATCATCACGGTGGGCCGCGGCAAGAGGCTGGTCACCGCGCGTGAGCTCGGCAGCACCGAGGTCGTGGACTACAGTGCCGCCGACCCGGTGGCCGCCGTCCGCGCCGCGGCCGGCGGCCGCGGGGTGGACTACGTCTTCGACTGCTCGGGCAATCCGGCGGTGCTGGCGCAGGCCATGCACGCGGCCAGGCGCGGCGGGACGGTGGCGGTGCTCGGCCTGGCCGGAGGCCGGACCGCGGAGCTGCCGGTGGACCCGCTGGTGCTCGACGAGCTGAACCTCCTGGGCGTCCGCTCCAGCCCCAACGCCTACCCCGCCATGATCGCCTTGCTCGCCTCGGGGGCAGTGGTCACCGAGCCGCTCACCACCCACAGGTACCCGCTTCGCGACGTGGCCACCGCGTTCGGCGTGCTGGCGCGCCGCGAAGCCATCCGGCCGATCATCACGATGGCGCGCTAGCAGGAGGAGAAGGCGAGATGGCATCCGGAATCGGTGGCGTCATCGGAGCCCCCGTCACCGCGTTCACCAGCGCTAACACGGTGGATCTTGACACCACGGAACGCATCTGCGACTTCCTCGTCGCGCGCGGCGTGCACGGGCTGGCGCTGCCGCTGCACACCGGCGAATCACTCAACCTGACCGGGGCCGAGCGCAAGAGCCTGGTCGAGTGCGCGGTCAGCGCCGCCGGCCGCCGGGTGCCCGTCTTCGCGCACGTCAGCCTGCCCGGCACCGACCAGGTGATCGAGCTCGCGCGGCACGCGGAGAAAGCCGGCGCCGCCGCGGTCATCGTGGTCACGCCCTACCACTGGCGGCCGCCCCGGGCGGCTCTGCTCGCCCACTTCACCGCGGTCGCCGAGGCCGTCTCCGTCGATGTGCTCGCCTATAACTTTCCCAGCAGGCTCGGCGTGGGCGTGGACGCCGGCCTGCTGGCGGAACTGATCGGCCGGTGCGCCAACTTCGCCGGGGTGAAGGACGCGAGCTACGACATGCAATCGTTTACCGAGGCCTGCGCGCGTACCAGCGCGCTTCGCCCCGGGTTCGCGATGCTCACCGGCGTCGAATACCTGCTTACCTCCATGCCGGTCGGCGGCACCGGGTGTTTCTCGCCGTCGGCCGCCATCGCGCCCGGGCTGGTGATGAGCCTGTATGCGGCCTGCCGGGACGGCGACATCGGCCGCGCCCGGCCGCTGCAGCACCGCGCGTCGGCCCTGTGGCACCTGCTCCGCGAGACCGGGTACCCGGCGTCGGTCAAGGCGGCCATGGCCATCTTCGGCCGCCCCGCCGGGGGCGTCAGGCTGCCGCTGCTGCCCCTGGACCCGGCCGCCGTCGAAAGGCTCAGCCAGGGCCTCGCCGAACTGGGCCTGCTGGACAGCGAACCGCACGGATGGCCCTGACGGCCGCCGCGGGCGTCACCTCCCCCTGATCACCGGTAGCAGCAGCGAGGACGGCGTCCGCGCCCCGCTGTGGACCCGGGTGATCCCGGCGGTTCTGGGCGGCGGCCGGTCCGCCGGGTCGTCGTGCGCGAACGGCCCCGAACCATGGAACCCGTCCGCGCCCTCGGGCCGGGTGAAATCGCGCCCGGCCACGGACAGGGCCAGCCGGTAGCCCGCCGGAAGGACGACGCAGGTGGGCCACATCTCCACGGCCACCGGATAGGCCTGCCCTGGGCGGGCCGGTTCGACGGACTGGTGCGGGTGCCAGGGCCGCCAGGGCAGGGACCGGGCCGGGTCCACCGCGCGGTGGGACAGCCGGAGCCAGCCCTGCGACAGCGGGGCCCGCGGATCGTTCGCCCCCCGGAACGTCACCTCCTGGCCGCCCGGCCCGAACGCCCGCAGGGTCGCGAACAGGTCAGCGTCGTCGCCGTCCGTGCTGACGTGCAGGTCAGCGAGCAGCGGGCCGGTGAGCTCGAGCGGTGCGGGCAGCGGCGCGGAGGTGAAGGTGACGCCGTCGCCCCGGCCGTCGAACGCGGTGCTGGCCGCGGTCTGCGGCCGGGCCGCAGACAGGCCCCCGGATCCGAGCGGTACCGCGCCGTCGGCGTCGATGTACCAGCGCGACCATTCAGTGTCCGGCAGCGGCCACGCCTGCTCGCCGCGCGGCCGGAGGGTGCCGTCGGCGTGCCGGACCGTGATCTGCACGGGCGGCTCGGTGTTCCAGCCGTTGTCCGCGCCAAGCAGGAAGTGGTCGAAGAACCGCCGCTGCAGCTCCAGGCCGTGGCTGGTGTAGAACAGTTCCTCGTGCCTGCCGGTGTGGACCTCCAGCCATCTGGCCGCCGAGCCCGCCCGCGCGAAACCCTCGAAGTTGCCGCGGCTGTGCAGCCCGAGGCCCCCCCAGTTGGCCGCGGAAAGCAGCGGAACCTCGATCTGGCCCAGGTCAGCGCTTCGCTCGGCATGCCAGCCGTCATCCAGGCCGCGAGCACGGATGTCATTCAGATAGTCGGTTCGCAGTAGCCGCAGTTTGGCCTCCGGCAGGGTTTCCGGGCCGGCCGCCAGGCCGTCGCTGACCCACGGGCTGCGCGGGCCGTCCGTGCCGCGGCCGTGCTGGATCGGCAGCACCTGGCGCGGGTACCAGCGCTCGAAGAAGCCGTTGGCCAGGATCCCGCCGTGGTGGGACATGTCCCGGTAGTGGTCGCTGGCGCCCTCCCAGGGCAGGATCGCGGCCAGGTGCGGCGGCCGGGTCGCGGCCACCAGCCACTGGTTCATGGCGTAGTACGAGATGCCGCACAGGCCGACCCTGCCGCTGCTCCAATTCCGGGTGCCGGCCCACTCGATGGCGAGATGGTAGTCGCGGATCTCGCGGGATGACAGCAGGTCGAGCAGGCCAGGCGAGCGCCCGGCGCCCCTGGAGTCGACCCGGACCACGGCGTAGCCAAGCGGGATCCACCGTTCCGGGTCGACAGTCTCCCAGTTCATGTGGACGCAGCTGGAGCCGTCGGTTATCTCCGGATGGCCAGCCAGCAGCCGTTCCCACCGGGCCGCGAACCACCCGGCCTGGAACGGCAGCCCCTTCCCGTAGGGCCCCAGTGACATAATCACCGGGAACGGGCCTGGCTCGACCGGCCGGAACACGTCAGCTCGCAGGACGAGGCCGTCATCCATGGGAACGGGCAGATCTCGCGTTACGATCATCGGCACGGTCGCCGGTGCCGCCCCCTCGGGGCGCTGGCCCGGCGTCATGCCGCTTCCCTGTCGTCCATCCCGGCTCCCTGTCCGGCTCGGCCGGCTGGCCTACCGCAATTGATTGCACTCAGGCGAAGCGCACGGCCTCCAGGCGAGCCTCGTGAAGCGTTGACACCCTGATAACCCGCACCGTAGCATGACTGCAATCGTTTGTGTTACGCGCTTTTCATACGAAGAAATCGGACATTCGTGTCGCCGCGGGGCTAGTCCCAACTAGCCCAAGGACGGCGCGAAGGGGCTTGCCGCCGGATCCTGGCAGGCCATGCCCGAGCCTGGCAGCAAGAGAAAACGGCTCCTGCGCGGCATACGACATGTCCGGCCGGCGAGCCGAGGCGGCAGCCGGCCTGGCCGGCGGCCCGAATCAGGAGGTTGATTGTTTGTCATGAAACTCCACGGAAAGCCTGGCCAAAGACACAGAAGCCGCAGCGCTGGCCTGCTGGCCGCCGGGGCAGCCGCTGCCCTGGTCCTGGCCGCGTGCAGCTCGTCCGGCTCCTCTGCTTCTTCGGGCTCTGGTAGCTCCACGACGCCGATCACGATCGGCGTCTCGGTCTCGCTGTCTGGTGACTTCTCCGGTGACGGCCTGGCCACCAAGCAGGGCTACGAGACCTGGGCGGCCTTCCAGAACGCCCATGGCGGCATCCTCGGCCGCAAGATCGTGCTGGACTTCCTTTCCGACGGCTCCAGCCCGACCCAGGTGATCACGAACTATCAGAAGCTCATCACCGTCAACCACGTGAACTTTGTCGTGGGTCCCTACTCCACGCTGCTCACCAAGCCTGCCTCGGCGATCGCCAACCGGTACGGCTACGTGATGATCGAAGGCATCGGCGGTGGCCCGTCGGTGTTCTCCCAGGGCCTGAAGAACGTGTTCGACGTGAGCGCCTCCGCCGCGTTCCAGCTGATCACCTTCGCCAAGTGGCTCGCGTCCACCCACCAGCCCGAGGACATCGCGTACGCGTCGATGACCGACCCGTTCCTGCAGCCGATGCTGGACGGCGCGCGCAGCTACCTCACGGCGCACGGGTTCAAGAGCGTGGTCTACAAGCTGTACCCGCTCGAGACCACCGACTACACGCCGATCGCCTCCGCGATCGCGGCGTCGAAGGCTCCGGTCGTGGTGCTCGGCACCATGCCTCCGGACGGTTACGCGTTTGTCCAGGACCTGATCCAGGACAAGTTCAGCCCCAAGGTGCTGATCGAGGCCTCCGGGCCAGACCAGGGCGCGGCGTTCGTCAAGGCCGTCGGCGCCTCGAACACCGGCGGCATCATGGTCCCGAACACCTGGTACCCAGGCTCGACGTACTACCAGAACGCTCAGATGGTCGCGCTCTACCTCAAGATGTTCGGCGGGACCGCCGACAACATCAGCGCCGACGTGGCGGAAGCCTTCTCCACCGGCCAGGTCCTCACCCAGGCGGTCGACCACAACAAGAGCACGAGCAACTCCGCCCTGGAGTCTTACCTGCACTCCGACGTTACGTTCTCAAGCGTGCAGGGACCGGTCAAGTTCCTGGCCGACGGCGAGAACGGTGCCGCCACTCCGTTCGTGTTCCAGTGGCAGAAGGGCACGCTGCAGGATGTGCTGCCGGCCGGAGTGGCCAAGCCGGTGCCGATCATGGCCGCCAAGCCGGCCTGGGGCGCTGGCGGCTGACCCGCGGCTCAGCGAAGGTCACCGGGGCCGGGTAACGGCCGGATTTGATACCACCGAGGGAGCGTTCCGATGTTGGTTCTCCAGGCCATCATTGATGGAATCCTGGTCGGAGGATTCTACGCGCTGATGGCCGGCGGCCTGACGCTCGTGTTCGGCGTGATGGATATCGTCAACTTCGCTCAGGGAATCCTCGTGGTCCTGGGCGCGTACCTGAGCTACGCGCTCTATTCGCACCTGAACATCGATCCGTTCCTGAGCCTGCTCATCACCATTCCGGTGATGTTCGTTGTCGGCATCGCCGTGTACTGGACGATGATCAAGCCGATCAAGCAGGACCGGGTGATTATGTCGCTGCTGGTGATGTTCGCCGTGGGCACGGTCGCGGAAGGCATCCTGGACCTGATCTTCAGCAGCAACCTGGTCGAGATCCATACGTCCTACGTGAATTCCTCGGTCCGGCTCGGCTCGCTCGTCTTTCCCGCTATCTACCTGTACGCCTTCGCGATGAGCGTGGTGCTCCTCGGCGGGGTGTACTACCTGCTGTACCGCACCAGGTTCGGCCGCAGCCTGCGGGCTTCCATGCAGAATCCGACGGCGGCGCGGCTGGTCGGCATCAACACCGACTGGGTGTCCGCGTTCACCCTCGGCATCGGGGTAGGCCTGGCGGCGGCGGGGGGGATGGTGTTCGGCCTCACCAACTCCTTCGACGCCGCCAGTTCCTACGACCTCATCTCACGGCTGCTTGCCATCGTCATCTTCGGCGGCTTCGGCAGTCTGTCCGGAGCGCTGATCGCCTCCATCGTCATGCTGGTGATCCAGGATCTGGTGGCAGTGGTCTGGTCGCCGACCTGGGGTCAGACCACCTTCTACCTCGTCCTGGTCCTCGTCCTGCTGCTGCGGCCGCAGGGCCTGCTGGGCCGGAAGGCGGTGCGGGCCCAGTGACGGCCATCGACGTGACACCCGTGGGGGCGGCCGCCCCTGAGCACATTCCCTACGAGCCGCCCAAGGCCGTGCGGCGGGGCGGCACGGCCCTGGTGCTCGTCCTGCTGGCCGCGTTCCCGCTCGTCTTCACCAACCCGGCCGTGACCTCCATCGGGGTCTTCACCATGATCTTCCTGGTCGCGGCCTGCGGATGGAACATCTTCTCCGGGTACTCCGGCTACATCTCGATCGGGCACGCCGCCTATTACGGCATCGGGCAGTACACGGTGGCCCTGCTCGTCCTGCACCTGAAGGTGGCGGCCGGCTGGGACACGTTCGCACTGCTCCCGCTGGCCGGGCTGGTCGCCGCCGTGCTGGCGGTGCCGATCGGGTTCCTGCTGCTGCGGGTGCGCAAGCACACGTTCATCATCTTGACCGTCGCGGTCATGTTCATCCTGCAGCTGCTGGCGTTCAACCTGACGTCCTGGACGAACGGATCCGGCGGCCTGGAGCTGCCGTTCCCCACCTGGACGGGGGCGTTCTTCAACGAGCCCTTCTACTACGTCGGCCTGGCCGGCGCCGTCGTCGCCTGCGCGGTGTCCTGGTGGGTGCGCAGGTCCAAGTACGGACTCGGGCTGCTGTCGATCCGCGACGACGAGGATCGCGCCCGGGGCCTCGGCATCCGCACCACCCGGACCAAGCTGATCGCCTATGCGATGTCGGCGTTCTTCGTGGGCATCGCGGGCGGGCTCTACGCCCCGTTCGTCGGCTCGGTCTACCCGCAGTTCGGCTTCGACCCGAACTTCGATCTCGCGGTCGCGGTGCTGGTCTTCGTGGGCGGCATTGGCACCTTGTCCGGGCCGGTCATCGGGGCCCTGCTGCTCATCCCGCTGCAGCAGTACTTCTATCTGCAGTTCGGCAACGACAACTTTTTCCTGATCGCCTACGGCGTCCTGTTCTTGCTGATCTTGCGGCTGCTGCCGGGCGGTATCGCGCCCAGCATCACCGGGTTGTACCGGCGGGTCCTGGTGGCGCGGCAGCTGCGGACCACGGCGCCACCGGGTCCGTCGGCCCCACCGGGGTCGCCGGGTCCGCCGGGTGCCGGAGGCGTCACGCCGGCCGCCGTGACAGGCGCCGACGGCAAGGAGGGCACGTCGTGAGCATCCTGCAGGTGACCGACATCAAGAAGTCCTACGGCGGTATCCGGGCGCTGACCGGATGCACGATGACCTTCGAGGAAGGCGCCATCAACGGCCTGATCGGCCCGAACGGGTCAGGCAAGACGACCCTGTTCAACGTGATCAGCGGGTACGAGACCGCGGATGAGGGCCGGGTGAGGTTGCGCGGGAAGGACATCACCAACGCTAAGCCGGACCGGGTGTTCGCGGCGGGAATCGGCCGGACGTTCCAGATCACCCGCATCTTCGCCCGGCTGACCGTGCTGGAGAACCTGCACGTGGCCTCGCAGCGGCGCGGCTTCGCCGCCCAGCTGCGCTCCTGGAAGTCCGCGGCGGAGCGCCAGCACGCGATGGAGGTGCTGGACTTCGTCGGGCTCACCCCCCTCGCGGACGAGCCGGCCGGGGGCCTGTCCTACGGCCAGCAGAAGCTGCTGGAATTCGCCTTCATCATGATCGCCAAGCCCGCCATCATGCTGCTGGACGAGCCGGCCGGCGGGGTCAACCCGACGCTTCTGCGCGGACTCGCCGATCGGATCAAGGCCCTGAACAAAGAAGGCGTCACCTTCGTCATCGTGGAACACGACATGGAATTCGTGATGGGGCTGTGCGACCGGGTGATGGTGATGCACCAGGGATGCGCGCTGACGGCCGGGTCGCCGCAGCAGGTCCGCTCGGACCCGGCCGTCCTTGAGGCCTACCTCGGCGGCATGACCGATGTCACCGACGTGACCGACGGGGGAGGGGCGAGCTGACATGCTGACCATCTCTGGCCTGTTCGCCGGCTACGGCGGCGGCGACGTGCTCCGCGGGGTGAACCTCACCGTGGAGGACGGCTCGGTCACCTGCGTGGTCGGGCCCAACGGGGCCGGGAAATCGACCCTGCTCAAGATCGTGAGCGGGCTGCTGCGGCCGCGGGTCGGCAGCGTCACCTTCCGCGGCACCGAGATCGGCGGGGCTAGCCCGCGCAAGATCCTGCAGGCAGGCGTCGTGCAGGTGATGCAGTCCCGGAACCTGTTCCCCGAGCTCACCGTGCGGGAGAACGTGGAGCTCGGCGGCTTCCTGCTGCGTGATGCCGGGCTGGTGCGCAACCGCATGGCCGAGGTGGCCGACCAGTTCCCGATCGTGGCCGAACGAGCCGGCGACCGGGCCGGCCAGCTCTCCGGCGGGCAGCAGCGGATGGTGGAGTTCGCCCGGGCCCTGATGCTCGACCCGGCTCTGGTGGTGCTGGACGAGCCGTCCATGGGCCTGGAGCCGCGAGCCGCGGCGTCTATGTACGCGAGCATCAAGCGAATGACGGAGACCGGCCGGACCATCTTGCTTGTCGAGCAGAACGTGCGCGTCGGGCTCGGGCTGGCCGACCACGGTGTGGTGATGGAGACGGGACGGGTCCGGCTGGAGGGGACCGGGGCTGAGATCCTCGCCAACCCGCAGATGCGCGCGCTGTACCTCGGCGGCACGGTGGAGGAAGGGGACACCGGTGAGGTCCCGGCCGGGGACCTGAGCGTGTGACCATAAGTAGCCGAAGGAGCCCGATGGACGACCGGCTGGAGTCGATGTACCGCCGCTTCACCTGGCGGATCTTGTCCAACTACGTCTCGCCGTGGGAGTTTACCCAGCTCCGCGAGCAGATCACCGACTACGAGCAGTGGTGCGGGGCGTGGTGCGCGCAGGCCGAAAGCCACGTCCGGCGAGGTGACGAGGCTCTCGCGGCCGGGCGGCGGCTGACCGCGGGGGACGCCTACCTGCGCGCGGGCCTGTTCTACCACTGGGCCAGCTTCATGTTCTGCCACGATCAGGAGCAGTTCCGCGCGGCCCTGGCCGCCATGGCGGACGCGTGGGAGAAGGCGGCTCCGCACCTGGACCCGCCGATGGAGATCCTCACCGTGCCGTTCGGGGGCCTGACGCTGAACGGCTACCTGCGGATTCCCCCCGGCGTGGCCCGGCCGCCGGTTGTGCTGCTGCTCCCAGGCGCCGACTCCACCAAGGAAGAGCTTTACCACCTGGGGGACTACATCGTGGCACGCGGCCTCGCCTTCGCCGCTTTCGACGGTCCCGGCCAGGGCAGCGTGAGTTTGCAGGGCAAGCTCGGGCCGGACTACGAGCTGGCGGTGCAGGCCATCATCGATGCCCTGGCGGCCCGCGGGGACCTCGATCCGGACCGGCTGGCGGTGGGCGGCATCTCCTACGGCGGACTGTTCGCGATCCGGACCGCCGCGATCGACGACCGAGTCCGCGCCGTGGTGTCCATCTCGAGCTGGTACTCCCCGGCGGGCCGGTTCGAGACCATGGAGCCGCTGTCGAAGGTCGGGCAGTACCAGCATCTCGGGCCGGACCCGGCGGCCGTCATGGAGGCGATCACCCTGGCCGGCGCGGCCGGCCAGGCGACCGTGCCGCTTCTGCAGGTCTACGGCGGGCTCGATCCGGCCTCACCGCCCGCTCAGGCCGAGAAGGTCGCCGCGGAGTACGGGGGACCGGTGACCACGCTGGTGTTCGATGACGGCGTTCACATCCTCAACAACGTCTGGTACAAGGCCAGGCCCGCGGTGGCCGACTGGCTGGCGGAGACCCTTTAGGAGCAGCGGTGGACTACGGCCGATCCGAGGCGAAGGCGGCCGCGCGGGAGCGCTTCAGTGGGCTGTGGGCGGCCACGACCACCCCGTTCGACGACGCCGGCCAGCTCGACGAGGTCGGCCTGGCGGCCGATATGGACCGGCTCACCGGCGAGCTCGGCGTGGACGGGGTGTTCTGCGCCGGGGTGATGAGCGAGTTCTGGGCGCTGAGCGCGACCGAACGGCATCGCCTCGTTACCGCGGTGGTGGCCGCGGCGCGCGGCAAGTGCCAGGTCATCGCGCACACCGGTCACCACAGCGTGACCGAGACCATCGAACTGACGCGGCAGGCGGAGGCCGCGGGGGCGGACTTCGCCGTCGTGATCAACCCGTACTATCCGCAGGCCGACGACGACGGGCTCTACGACTGGTTCGCCTGGGTGTGCCGGAACGTGAACATCGGCATCTGGTTGTTCGACACCCGGTACGCCGGCGTGAGCCTCTCGCTGCCGCTCATCGACCGGCTCGCCGACATCGAGAACGTCTGCGGCATCAAGGTCGGCCGTGATCATGAGCGCTACCTGGACGTGCTCCGCAAGGTCGGCGACCGCGTCCTGGTCTGCGAGCCGAACGAGGGCACCTGGCTGGAGAACATGCTCGACCACGGCCAGCGGGTGTTCATGTCATCGGCCGCGCCGTATCTTTACCAGCTCCCTGGCTGGCGGCCGATGCGCGAGTACACCGAGCTCGCGCTGGCCGGGAGCACCGTCCGGGCGGCGGAGGTGGCGGCCACCCTGGAGCCAGTCCGGGCCGTGGCGGCCACCTGGCTGCACGGCGAAGCCGCACGGCGGCGCGGCAGTCCAGTGCCCTACATCAAGGCCTGGGCGGGTCTGCTCGGCATGTCCGGCGGCCCGGTCCGGCCGCCGCTCACCCAGGTGCCGCCGTCCGACCTGGCCGCGCTCGCGGCCGACCTGGACGCGGTGGGCCTGCCCTGGGCAGCCCTGCACGGGGCTGCGCCGTCAGCCACCTGACGCCATTACCCCGATCCGCGCCCCCCGGATCACGGGGACAGCGAGAAAGATGGTGAAGACGGGCCCGCCATACCGGCCAGCAGTTTGGCCGGTCCCTGGCATGCACCGTCCACCGGGCTCGGGTTCGGGGATACGGTGAAGAGGAATGCCCTGGAGCTGCGGCGTGCAGGTGAGGAGGCGACGTGGCGGACGACGGACGGCGGGCCCGCATCATGGCGGCGGTCACCGTGAAGGACACCGCGGCCGGCGCGGGTGAGCTGATAGCACGGCTCTGCCGGTTCGCGGTGGATGAGATGGCGTTGTCCGGGTGCGCGCTCGTGCTGATGTCGGGGACGGAGTCGGCGAGCATGCTGGCCGGGGCCGGGCGGCACGCCTCCACGGTCACCGGGCTGCAGATGGAGCTGGGCGAGGGCCCGTGCCTGCAGGCCCACGCCTCCGGGGTTCCGGTGCTCCTGCCGGACCTGGCGGCTGAGAACGCGAACCGCTGGCCGGCGTTCGCGGCGGCGGCCCTGGCGGCTGGAGTGCACGCCGAGTTCTCGCTGCCGTTGACCGTGGGGCCGGATGGTATCGGCACGTTGGACCTGTGCCGTGACAAGGCGGGGATGCTGAGTAAGGAGCACCTGGCGGACGCCCTGGTTACGGCGGATATCGCCCGTGATGCTGTGCTGTACCAGCACTACGCACCGGGGGGCCGGGGTCTGGCGAAGTTGCTGGATATGGGCGGCACGGACCGGATCGTGATCTATCAGGCGACCGGGATGATCGCCGCGCAGCTGAATGACACCATGTCCAATGCGCTCGCCCGGCTGCGCGCCGCGGCGTTCGCGAGCGGGCGCCCGATGTATGACATTGCGCAGGATGTCGTTGAACGGCGGGTGCGGTTCGATGACTGAGATCAGCGGCGGCACGGCCGCCCAGCCCGGAGACTCTGGCCGGTACGACCGAAGGGGCCGCGAGGCCGCGCTGGCCCGGGCCTTCGTGCGCTTGGCGAACACGCTGGCCAGCGACTTTGACATCGTCGACTTCTTGCAGGGCCTGGCCGCCGACTCGGTTGAGATCCTGGGCGCCGAGGCGGCCGGGGTCATGCTGACCGACGCGCGTGGCGGGCTGCGGCTGATCGCATCCTCCGACGAGCGGATGCGGCTGCTTGAGCTTTTCGAGCTCCAGGGCGCGCAGGGGCCGTGCCTGGACGCGTTCTCCACGGGCCGGTCCCTGCAGGCGAGCGCAGCCAGCAGCCGCATCCGCTGGCCCATCTTCGCGCAGCATGCATGCGATTCGGGCTTCCAGATGATGTGCGCGGTCCCGCTACGGGTACGCACGGACGTTATCGGCGCAATGAACCTGTTCCGGGCCACTGACGAGCCGTTCACCGATGACGAGATGGACATAGCGCAGGCCATGGCGGAAATGGCAGCAATCGGGCTGATCCAGGAACGGGCGCTCCGGGAACGCAGCCTGCTGACCGAGCAGCTCCAGGCAGCCCTGATCAGCCGGGTGGTCATCGAGCAGGCCAAGGGAATGCTCGCCGAGTACCTGAAAATGACCGTGGACGACGCATTTCAGCTGCTGCGGAGCTACGCGCGTGACCGCAACCACAAGCTCTCCGACGTCGCCCGCGACGTGGTCGACCGGAAGATCCCGAGCACCACGCTGACCACACGGCCCGATCAGGAATCCTAGCGCTGCAGCGTGATCGCTTCGCGACCCTTGACACTCGGACACGGCCATGCGATAGCGGGAAAGCGGCGCTTGTCCCCAGTCCCATGGATGGCTAGTGGCCGGTTCCCGGCGAGAGGCCCTCGTTTGCCTGACGTTGCGCCCTATGACTCCAATACCAGCCGACACCATAAGTGACTATCGCACCCACCCAACCGATACTCATACCGCTCAGGCTGCTGTTATGCAGCGTCTGGACGTAGTTCTCGCCCATCGCAAATGCCAGCAGGACAAATGCAAGACCAAGACCAGACAGCACGATCCACGGAGGGTTGTGGCTACGGGCAGACCGGATAACAAGGGCGATTGCGCCGATAACGACGATCACGGCAGCAACGACGTGCAGCAGAAGCGTGGGATGCGTGAGCACGAACCGCCAGTTCCTGTCGGCGGACTGCCCCGCGGGGATGGTGATGTCGTAAGAGACGAGCGCGACGATGACGACCAGCCCGACCGCGAGCCCGCGTGTCATCGCCTTGAATCCTGCCCGGTTCATCCTGCCGGTCATACCCGTGCCTCCCTTTAGGCGTATGACGTACGCTTACGCTAGCACGCCTCGCTGTACCCTGAGAAGCCATGCCACGTCCCCGCTCACTCGATCAGGTCACTATTGCTGCGGCAGCACTGGCGGTCGTCGACCGCGACGGCCTCGATGCGCTCACCATGCGGGCCGTTGCGGTTGAGTTGGGCATGGGCACGATGTCGCTGTATCGATACGTCAGCGGGCGTGAGGAGGTGGAGCGCCTCGTCGTCGACCGCATCTTCCTCGCCGTCGACGCCCGCGTCTCAGCGAATACCAGCTGGCAGCAGCAAGTGACCGAGCTCAGCGAGGCAATCCATTCGGCGGTCCGGGCTCACGCTGCCGTCATCCCCCTGCTCCTGGTCCACTTTCAGCACTCGCCCGGTGCGTGGAACTGGCTCGCGGCCCTGCTCGGGGCGCTCGACCGGGCTGGCTTCACCGCGCCGCAGCGGGTCATCGCCGTCCGCACTCTGCAGGCTTACATCATCGGCGCTCTGCAGAGCCAGTTCCTCAACCCGATCCACGGGGCCGGAACAAACGCCCTCGCCAGACTGTCTCCGGGCGACTACCCGCTCATAGCCCAGACCGCCCAGGCAGCCTTGTCGGCAACACCAGACCAGGAGTTCAGGCATGGTCTCGCGGTCGTCCTGGAAGGACTTGCCGCGGGCCGGACCTGGCCACACCCCGCGTGATCGTGCCGGTGCCGGCACCGCCCCGCGAGCGGTCAGGCGAGCAGCCGGGCGACGTTCCCGCCCAGCACCGCCGCCTCGGGATGACGCTCAAGCACCCCCGCCATCACCAGGTGAGCCGCGGCGATCGTGGTCTCGTCCGCGCTCACCACGACGTGCGCGTGAGCGTCTACGATCACGACGCTCAGCTGGTTACCGACGGCAGCGGAACCGCCGCTCCGGGCGGCGCGGCCATCACCTCCGCCGGGTCGTGGCCCAGGTCGTGCAAGAGCACGATCGCGGCGTTGCGGCCGGGCGCGCCGGTGATGGAGCCGCCCGGATGGGTGGATCCGCCCGTCTGGTACAGGCCGGGGATCGGCATCCGGTGCGAGGCCCAGCCGGGCACCGGACGCAGCGGCCCGCTGCCGGCCAGCCCCCGGTCGCCGCCGTGGAAGGCTCCGTGCACCATGTGCCGGTTCAGCCGCTCGTAGTCGGCCGGAGACTTCACCATCTGGCCGAGGATCACGTCGTCGGTGAAGGCCGGGGCGAAGGTGCGCAGGTGCGCGAGCTGCCGCCGGGCGTGCTCGGCCTTGACCTGCTCCCAGTCCGGCCTGCCATCCGGCAGCTCGTAGACCTGGTGGCTCAGCACCTTGACGGTGTGCTTCCCGGCCGGGGCGCGATCCGGATCCACTAGCGTCGGCGTGGCCACCAGGAGCCACGGCACATTGGACACGAACCGGCCGGCCCGCAGGTCCTGCCCGAGCTGCACGACGTCCTCCGGCCAGCCCACGGTCCCGGCCGAGACCGCGGTGACCAGGCCGTCCGGCGTCTCGAACTGCGGCGGAGCGCTGGTGGCGAGGTAGACGCCGAAACCGGGCACGCCCAGGTCGTAGGTGTCGATGCCGTAATGGAACTCCTCAGGCCACGCGTCGGCCGGGGCCATGTCCCGCAGGTGGGTGACGTGGATCGTGGACAGCACGGCGGTGCCGGCCAGGTACTGCTCGCCGTCGTCGGTTTCCACCCCGATGCAGCGGCCGCCGTCGAGCACCAGCCGGGTGACCAGCTTGTCGCAGAGCACGGTGCTGCCGTGGCTTTCCAGGTAGCCGGTCAGCGCCTCGGTGAGCCGGCCGGATCCGCCGACCAGGATCGACCAGCTGCGCTGCTGCCGGCCGAAGATGAGCGAGTAGGCCAGCAGGCCGGAGCCCGGCACGTCCACCGCCTGGTTGGTCTGGAAGGCCATCCAGAGCATGAAGGCCCGGACGTGGCGGCTGCTGAACTCGTGCTTGATGATGTCCCACGCCGACAGGACGCGCCGCCGCTGCCAGAGGAGGCCGCGCGGGTGCTCGGCGAGCCGCGCGTCCATCGAGGGGCCGAAGCCGACCGGGGTGAACTGCGAGGAGCTGAAGATCGACTTCACCTCGTCGTATTCGTCCAGCATGCGCAGGTAGCTGACGGCATCCGCGGCCGAGAACCGGGCGATCTCCGCCGCGGTGCGGTCCCGGTCGAGCCACATGGTGAAGTGCTCGCCGTCGGGAAACGCGACGTGCGCGACGGGATCGGGATCGATATAGCGCAGCCCGTAGTCGGCCACCAGCCCGAGCTCGTCCCTGGTCAGCAGCGGGTTGATGCGGATCAGGGTGTGCCCGGTGGCGCACGTGTCGATGCCGAAACCGGGGAGCAGGAGCTCCTCGGTGGCGGCGCCGCCACCGGGTATGTGCCGGGCGTCCAGGACCAGGCACCGGTAGCCGGCCTTGGCCAGGTAGCACGCGGCCACCAGGCTGTTGTGCCCGGCCCCGGCGACGACGATGTCCGCGCTCGTGTCCATGCTTCTCCTGCTCGCTAGGCCATCCTGACCTGGCCGACCGCTAGCGCTGCCAGTGATCGTCGGCCATAATGCAAACCATTGCAGGGATTATCGTCCCGCGCAAGAGACCCGATAAGCAGACCTAGCAGACAGACTCAGCAGGCAGACACTGAGGAGCCGCCCGTGCGCGCCGTGATCGTGACCGCGTATGGCGGACCGGAGATGCTCCGGGTGGCCGAAGCAGGAACCCACTCGAAGTCACGCCAGGAAGCAGCGTGACAGACGGGAATCTCTGCCCTTCCTCACTGGCCGTCTCCTTAGCTCGCCTCGATTTAGCTCGCCTCGATCGCCTTGGTGATCTGCGCCGTGGTCAGCGGGAGATCACGGACCCGCACCCCGACCGCGTCGGCGACCGCGTTGCCGATGGCTCCGGCGACCGGTCCGGCGGCGAGCTCGCCCGCCCCGGTCTCCTCCTCGTCGGAGTCGACGATCCGCACCGTGACCTCGGGAACCTCGGTGAACCGCAGGATCGGGTAGCTGTCCCAGTTCGCCGACGTGATCCCGTCCCGGTCGAACCTGACCTGCTCGCGCAGCGTCCAGCTCGCGCTCTGCACCGCGCCGCCCTCCACCTGATTACGCACGCCGTCCGGGTTGATGACCCGGCCCACGTCCACCGCGAGCCAGAGCCTGCGCAGCTGGACCGAGGTATCCGCTTCCACCTCGGCCACCACCGCGCAGTAGCCGGCCACCCCCTTGTAGCGAGCCACCGCCACGCCGAACCCGGTTCCGTCCCGGCCACCCTGGATGTCCCGGCCGCCCCGGGTGTCCCAGCCGGCCAGGCGCGCGGCCTCGGTCAGCACCCGGCGAGCGCGCGGATCGGTCAGGTGCTCCAGCCGGAACTGCACCGGGTCGGCACCCACGGCGGCGGCCAGTTCGTCCATGAACGACTCGATGGCGAAGACGTTGAGGTGCGCGCCTAGCGAGCGCAACGAGGACGTCCTGATCGGCATGTCCAGGAGGCGGTGCCTGGTGACGTGCAGGTCCGGTATGTCGTAACCCGGCACCGCGTTGCGGGTGGAGCCCATCGCTCCGGTCGGCGGCCCGTCCGGCGACGGCGGCATCGACCCGCTGTGCCGGCCGCCGCCGGAGTGGGTCAGGGCGAGTAGGCGCGGTTCCCCACCGCTGCCGGGCCGTCCGACGAAGCCGTTGCTCCACACGTCCTGCCGCCAGGTCACGATCCGGCCCGCCGGATCGAGGCCGGCCGACAGCTGAGCCAGCATGGCGGGACCGAACGGCGCCCAGCGCATCTCGTCCTCGCGGGTCCACAGCACCCGGACCGGCCGGCCCTCGGCCGCGCGCGCCAGCAGCACCGCGTCCATGGCCGCGTCGTCCGCCCCGTTCTGGCCGTAGACGCCCGCTCCTTCGGTGTGGTGGACGGTCACCTGCCCGGCCTCCAGCCCAAGTCCGGCCGCGATCGCCCCGCGCAAGGCGAAAATGCCCTGGCTGTGGCTCCACACGGTGACGGACCCGCTGTCCCAGCGGGCGATCGCGCAGCTGGGTGCCATCGACGCGTGCGCGACGAACGGACGGCTGAACTCCGCCGTCAGCGTGCGGGTGACGGTGGCCGCCGCGACGGGATCCGGCTGGTCCACCACTGGCTGCGGTTCCGAAGGCGCGGCCAGCAGGAACGCCGGCAGGTCGCGTTCGTCGGGCAGTCCGACGCGGGGTTCCGCCAGTTTCCATTGCGCCGCGCGAGCGACGCGCCGCGCGGCCCGCAGCGCGGCGCGGTCGGTGCTGGCCACCACCCCGACGAACGAGCCATCCCGGACCAGCAGGTCATCGTGGCAGAGCCGGATGGCGGGCAGCTCGCTGAGCTCCGCGTCCGCCGAAGGCGGCCGCACCACCCGGCCGAACAGCATGCCCGGCAGCACCAGGTCGTGGACGAACCGCGGCCGCCCGGTGACCTTGTCCGGGAGATCCAGCCGCGGGGCGGGGTGCCCGGCGACGGTCCACTCGCCGGGCGGCCGCGGTGGCACCAGGTCGCCTGCCGCCCGGTCCAGCGTGCCCGGGCTGGCCAGCGACCAGTAGCTCAGCCCGGTCGGCCGCCCGGCCGCCAGGATCTGCCCGTCCGCCACGCTCAGCGTCTCCGGATCGACTGCGAGCCGGGCCGCGGCGACCGCGAGCAGCAGCTCGCGGACCTGCGCGCAGGCCTGGCGCAGCGCCGAGCCAGAGTCCTGCACCGACCGGCTGCCGGCCGTGAATCCCTCGTCGGGGCTGGTGCTCGTGCTGACCGGGGCCATCCGCACCCGGGCCAGGCCCACCTGAAGTTCCTCGGCCGCCACCTGCGCTAGCGCGGTCCAGATGCCCTGGCCGTACTCGACCTTGCCGGACCGCACCGTGACCTCGCCGTCGCGGCCGAAATCGAGCCACCGGGCCAGCACCGGGTTGGCCGCGAGGCTGGCCGGCAGCGCGGCCGACACCGGTCGTGACGGCGTTGAGGCCGGTCGCGGCGGCGCTGACACCGGTCGTGACGGCGTTGAGGCCGGTCGCGGCGGCGGGCAGGGCGCCTGCCCGGCCGCCCGCAGCACCGCGCGGACGATCCGGCCGTGGGTCCCGCAGCGGCACAGGTTGCCCTCCAGAGCGGCCCTGACCTCCTTCTCGGCGGGAGCGGGGTTGTCCCGCAGCAGGTCCACCGCGGTCATGACCATGCCCGCGGTGCAGTAGCCGCACTGAGTGGCCTGCTCGTCCAGGAACGCCTGCTGGACCGGATGAAGCCGGCCGCCTGTCGGCAATCCCTCCACGGTCGTGACCGGTCCGTTCGCGGCCGAGACCGGCAGGTTGCAGGACGACTGGGCCCGGCCGTTGATCAGCACCATGCACGCGCCGCACAGGCCCTGCCCGCAGCCGAAGGCCGGTCCGGATAGGCCCAGGTCGTGGCGCAGGACGTCCAGCAGCGGCGTGTCAGGCTCGCAGCTGACGGTGTGCTCGGCACCATTGACGACCAGGAGGAATTCTTCCGTCTCCATGATCTCCCTCAAAGAGCGGGCCCGCCGGCGGCCGCGGGTTGGCCCGGCGGAGCGGTCACGGTGTTGACCCGAGCCTTCCACAAGAGTATGCATTCGTTTGCAGAGAACGTCGGAAGCGATCGTCGGAGGGACCGTGACATGGATGACAGGCTAGCCGCGGCTATCTCACACTGGGCCCCGCGGTTCACGACCAACGGCGTGACCGCGGCGGACTTCGACCGGATCACCCGCGATCTGCCCTCGTGGGACGAGTGGTGCTCGGCCTGGAGCGCCGTCGCCGCCGAACACGAGCAGCTCGGGCGGGACGCGCTCAAAGCGGGCCGGACGATCTCGGCCGGGGAGCACCTCTCACAGGCCGCCGTGTACTTTCACTTCGCCAAGTTCCTGTTCGTCAGCGACCTGGCGCAGATGCGGGCCGCGCATGAGCGGGCGGTCCGCTGCCTGACCGATGCGCTGCCCTACCTGGACCCGCCCGGCCGCCGGGTCGAGATCCCGTTCGAGGGATCGCGGCTGGCGGGCGTCCTGCGCGCACCGGCCGGGCCGGGACCCCAAGGACCCCAAGGACCTCATCCGGTCATGATCATGCTCTCCGGGCTGGATTCGGCCAAGGAAGAGCTCCGCAGCACCGAAAAGCTGTTCCTGGAACGGGGGATCGCCACCTTCAGCGTGGACGGGCCCGGTCAGGGAGAGGCCGAGTATGACCTGGCCATCCGGGGTGACTGGGAGGTGCCGGGCGCCGCCATCATCGACCAGCTGAGCACCGAGGAAGGAATCGACCCGGACAGGATCGGGATCTGGGGCGTCAGCCTCGGGGGGTACTACGCACCGCGGGTGGCGAGCGGCGATCCGCGGGTGAAGGCATGCGTCGCGCTGGCCGGCCCGTACGCGTTCGATGACGGCTGGGACAGCCGCCCCATCCTCACCCGCGAGGCGTTCCGGGTCCGGTCCTTCTCACCGGACATGGATACCGCCCGCCGCCGGTCGCAGGAGCTGACCATGGCCGGCCGCGCGGAGCTGATCACCTGCCCGCTGCTGGCGGTCATGGGCAAGCTCGACCGGCTCATCCCCTGGCAGCACGCACAGCGGCTGGTGGAAGAGGCGAGCGGCCCGGCCCGGCTGCTGCTGCTCGAGCAGGGCAATCACGGCTGCGCGAATTTGGCGCCGTTCCACCGGCAGGCCACCGCCGACTGGGCCGCCGAGCATCTCGGCGGCACGGTGAGCCGCGCGGCGGCCGGCTAATGCCGGGACGGCCGCCGGCCGCGAGTTCGGCCGGCCCGGCCGCGAGCTCGGCCGGCCTGACGATGCTGGCCCACCACGACCTCGGCGGCCACGGCGACGGCATGCAGGTCGTCCGCAGCGGCAACGCGCTGTACGTGGGGCACACCGGGACCACCGGCATGGGCACCTCGGTCCTGGACGTTACCGATCCGGCGCACCCCGTCCTGGTCAGCCAGTGGCCCGCGCCGCCGCGCTCGCATACGCACAAGGTCCAGGTCGCCGGCGGCCTGCTGCTCGTCAATCACGAGAAGTTCCCGTACCGGGCGGTGATATCCGAGCCGTTCTCGGCCGGCCTGGCGGTCTACGAGCTGAGCGACCCGCTGCGCCCGCGCCAGGCCGGGTTCTGGCGCAGCGGCGGACGGGGCGTGCACCGGATCGTGTGGACGGGCGGCCGCTACGCGCACATGTCCGCCATCCCGGATGGGTTCCGTGACCGTATCTGGGTGGTCGTGGACCTGGCCGACCCGGCCCGCCCGGCCGAGGCGGCCCGGTGGTGGTGGCCGGGCCAGCGGGAGGACGAGCAGCCCGGCTGGCCGGACGGTGAGCGCTACGCCGCCCACCACGCCCTCATCGCCGGTGACCGGGCCTACCTCGGCTACGACGATGCGGGCCTGGTCGTCCTGGACGTCTCGGACCTGACGAAGCCGCGCCAGACCGGCCACCTGGGCTGGGACGGCGGGTCGACGCACACCTGCCTGCCGCTGCCCGGCCGCGGGCTGGTCGTCGCCACCGATGAGCAGGTCACGGACGGACCGCGGGCACCGCGGCGTGCCGTCCGGGTGATCGACGTCACCGGCCCCGCGCCGCGGGTGCTGGCCGTCTGCCCGCACCCAGCTGGCTTCGACGATCTTCCGCTCCGCTTCGGCGCTCACAACCTGCACGAGAACTCACCCGGCGCCTACCGCAGCGAGCGGCTCGTGTTCGCCAGCTACTTCAGCGCGGGGGTGCGCGTCTATGACCTGGCCGACCCCGCCCGGCCTGCCGAGGTCGCGCACTGGGTGCCGGATCCGCCCGACGGCCAGCCGGTGCCGCAGATCAACGACCTGTTCGTGGACGACGCCGGCCTGCTCTGGGTCACCGACCGAATCGGCGGCGGCCTGTACGTGCTGGCGCCGCAGCCGCCGCTGGCGGCGCTGATGGCGCAGGCCAGGACGGTCGCGTCGTCATGACGCTGTTGGGTTGCAAACGATTGTGATAATCTCGGCCGAGTGATTAGGCGCTGGTGCGGTGGTCACTGCGGTAGGGCTATGCAGGAGGGACGTCGTGATGGCATACCGTGCGCTTTCCCAACCTATGATCGGCTGGATCGGGGCGGGCCGGATGGGCCTGCAGATGGGCTCCAGGCTCCTCGACGCCGGGTATGACGTCGCCGTCTACAACCGGACCGCGGCCAAGGCGGCCCCGATGGTCAGCCGCGGCGCCGTCGCCGTGGACAGCCCGGCGGACCTGGCCGGCCGCGATGTCGTTTTCGCCATGGTGTCGGGCTCGGATGACCTGCTGCAGGTGACGACAGGGGCCAACGGGGTGCTCACCGATCCTGAACGCTCGCCCAAGCTGTTCGTGGACTTCTCCACCGTCTCGATGGAGGCCTCCGCGGCGGTCCGCGAAGCAGCCGAGAAGCGGGGGACTGATGTTCTCGCCGCGCCGGTCAGCGGTAACCCCAAGGTCGTGAGCGCGGGCAAGCTCTCCCTGGCGGTATCGGGCCGTGCGGACACGTTCGCGGCGGCCGAGCCGCTGCTGGCGCTGTTCGGCGCGCGGGTCACCTACGTCGGCGAGGGCGAGGTGGCGCGGCTGGTCAAGATCTGCCACAACGTGCTCCTGGGCGTGGTGATCCAGGCCCTGACCGAGGTGACCGTGCTGGCCGAGAAGGGCGGCACCAGCCGGGCCGCGTTCCTGGAGTTCATCAACCACTCGGTGCTTGGATCGATGTTCACCAGGTACAAATCACCGGCGCTTGTCAATCTGGATTTCTCCCCCACGTTCACGAACCCGCTGCTGCTGAAGGACTTTGACCTGGGACTCGCGGCCGCGCGTGACCTCGAGGCGCCGATGCCGGTCGCCGCGGTCGCCGCGGCGCTGGTGGCCTCCGCGCTGGGTGCCGGCTACCGGACCGAGGATTTCGCGTCGCTCATCCTGGAGCAGGCGAGGCGCTCGGGCATCACCCTGACCCCGGAGAATGTCGAGGTCAACGACGGGCTGGCGGCCTCATGAGCGCTCGCCCGCTGCGGGCCCCCGGGCACGGCGGCGTCGACTTCGAGGAACGAGTGGACTTCGACCGGTTGCGGCGCTACCGCCTGGACCGCTCGCGCGCGGCGCTGAATGCGACCGATTGTGGCGGGTTCCTGCTCTTCGACTTCTACAACATCCGGTACACCACCCAGACGTGGATCGGCGGCGCGCTCGGCGACAAGATGACCCGGTATGCCCTGCTGACCCGCGACGGCGAGCCGATGCTGTGGGACTTCGGATCGGCCGCTAAGCACCATCAGCTGTACTGCCCGTGGCTGGAGCCGGAGAACTGCAAGGCGGGCATGCTCGGCCTGCGCGGCGCCATCGCGCCAAACGTCGGCCTGATGGCCTCCGCGGTGCGCGAGATCAAGCAGCTGCTCGCGGCGCAGGGGCTGGACGGCGAGCCGGTCGGCGTCGACATCATCGAACTGCCGTTCCTGGCCGAGATGCAGCGCCAGGGCCTGACGGTGGTCGATGCGCAGCAGGCCATGCTGGACGCGCGCCAGATCAAGTCCGCCGACGAGATCATGCTGCTGACCCAGGCCGCCGCCATGGTCGACGGCGTCTACACCGACATCGTCGAGGCCCTCAAGCCCGGCGTGCGCGAGAACGAGATCGTCGCCCTGGCCAACAAGCGCCTGTACGACATGGGCTCCGAGCAGGTCGAGGCCATCAACGCCGTGTCCGGCGAGCGCTGCAACCCGCACCCGCACAACTTCTCCGACCGCATCATCCGGCCAGGGGACCAGGCCTTCTTCGACATCATCCAGAGCTACAACGGCTACCGGACGTGCTACTACCGCACCTTCAGCGTGGTCAGCGCCACGACATCACAGCGCGACGCCTACACCAAGGCGCGGGAGTGGATGGACGTGGCGATCCAGGCGGTCAAGCCAGGCGTGGGCACGGATGACATCGCGCGGCTGTGGCCCGCGGCGACTGACTTCGGTTTCGCCAGCGAGATGGCGGCGTTCGGCCTGCAGTTCGGCCACGGCCTGGGCCTGGGCCTGCACGAACGACCCATCATCAGCCGCCTGAACAGCCTGGACCATCCCGTGGAGATCCTGCCGGGGATGGTGTTCGCCCTCGAGACGTACTGCCCGGCCTCCGACGGGTTCTCGGCGGCGCGGATCGAGGAGGAGGTCGTGGTCACGCCGGACGGTCCGCGCATCCTCACCCTCTTCCCGGCGCAGGACCTCATCGTCGCCAACCCGTACTGAACCCGCTCAGCTGGTGAGGTTATCGTGCCCGTCCCTGGACTTACCCGCGTGGACCACATCGGGATCACCGTCCCCGACCTCGAAGAAGCGAGCCGGTTCCTGGTCGATGTGCTCGGCTGCGAGTACATGTACACGCTCGGTCCCTACGTGCATGACGACGACTGGATGACCGAGCACCTCAACGTGCACCCGCGCGCCGTGATGCAGCAGCTGCATTTCTTCCGCTGTGGCGGCCAGGCGATATTCGAGGTATTCCAGTACGCCGCGCCCGACCAGAACCAGACCCTGCCCCGCAACAGCGACCACGGCGGCCATCATGTCGCCTTCTACGTCGATGACATCGACGCCGCGGTGGACTACCTGCGCGCCGAGGGCATCGGTGTCTTCGGCGATCCCACCGCGAGCAGCGGCCCGAGCGAGGGCCAGCGCTGGGTCTATTTCCTGGCCCCGTGGGGTATGCAGTTCGAGCTCGTCTCTTACCCCGGAGGCAAGGCCTTCGATCGTCAGGGACCCAGGCCGGCTTAGATCGGGCCGGCCTAGATAGGGAGCGCCATGCCGGAGCACCATCACCTCGAGATGTCGGCGCCATGGACCGAGGTCATCGTGACCGAGTCCGACTGGGACGCGGCCGACCCGCACTGGCTGACGGCCGCCTTCGCGCAGCTGAGCCTGATCCGCGCGTTCGAGGAATACGTGCTCGGGCTGGCCGCCGGCGGCCTGATCCACGGTCCGGCCCACTCCAGCATCGGGCAGGAAGGCGGCGCCGTCGGCTCCGTCCTCGCGCTGGGTCCTGGCGATACGGTCAACGGCTCGCATCGCGGTCACCACCAGTTCCTGGCCAAGTCCCTGGCCCACGTGGCGCCCAAGGGAATCGACCCGGTCCGGCCGTACTCCGAGGAAGTGCGGGCGCTCATGCTGCGCAGCCTGGCCGAGGTCTGCGGTCTGCAGCGCGGCTTCAGTCACGGCCGCGGCGGCTCGATGCACCTGCAGTGGCGGGAAGCCGGCGCCATCGGCACGAACGCCATCGTCGGCGGCGGGGTACCGCAGGCGGCCGGCTCCGCGTGGGCGCACCAGCACGCCGGGACCGACGCCGTCGCCGTCACGTACTTCGGTGACGGCGCGACTAACATCGGCTCCACGCTGGAATCGCTGAACCTGGCCTCGGCCTGGAAGCTACCCGTGTGCTTCTTCATCGAGAACAACCGCTACGCGGTCTCGACCGGGGTGGAAGAGGCGACCGGCGAGCCGCGGCTGTCCGCGCGCGGCCCTGGCTTCGGCATCGCCAGCTGGAAGGTCGACGGCATGGACACGCTGGCCGTGCACCTCGCCATGACCGAGGCCGTCGCGCACATGCGGGCCGGGAACGGCCCGGCCGTCGTCGAGGCGGACGTCTACCGCTTCTTCCATCAGAACGGCCCCTTCCCCGGCAGCGCCTTCCGTTACCGCACCCGGGAGGAGGAGGCCCGGTGGCGTGCCCGCGATCCGCTCATCCAGATCGCGGGCCACCTGGTGCGCCGCGGCATCTTGACCCAGCCGGACGTTGACTCGGCCCGGGAGCGGGCCGGCGAGCTGATGGCTGAGGTCGGGTCGGTCCTGCTGGAGCCGGTGCCGGGGGGCAAGCCGGACGAGCGGCGTATCAAGGCCGCCGAGTGGCCTGACCCCGCCTTCGTGGACGTGGGCGTCCGCGGTGACCTGTCCGAGTTCGCTGACGCCCCGCTCGCCGACCGCGAGGATTTCGGTGGCCCGCAGGAGGAGATGAAGTTCATCGACGCCGTCGCCGGAGTCATGGCCAGGCGGATGAGCCGCGACGACCGGATCGTCATCATGGGCGAGGACATCCACCGGCTCAACGGTGGCACCAACGGCGCCACCAAGGGTCTCAAGCAGGCCCACCCTGACCGGGTGCTCGGCACGCCCATCAGCGAGAACGCCTTCACCGGCCTGGCTGGCGGTATCGCCCTCGACGGCCGGTTCCTCCCGGTAGTCGAATACATGTACGCCGACTTCATGTGGGTCGCGGCGGACCAGCTCTTCAACCAGATCGCGAAGGCCCGCCACATGTACGGCGGCCGCAGCGACATGCCGATCGTGCTCCGCAGCAAGGTCGCGACCGGAACCGGATACGGCTCGCAGCACTCAATGGACCCCGCGGGCATCTTCGCCACCGCGCCGGGCTGGCGCATCGTCGCTCCGTCGACCCCGTTCGACTACATCGGCCTGATGAACGCTGCCCTGCGGTGCAAAGACCCGGTGGTCGTGCTTGAGCACGTCGATCTCTATCCGGCCACCGGCGACGTGCCGGCCGGGGAATGGGACTTCTGCCTGCCGGTCGGCCGGGCCGCGGTGCGGCGCACGGGGTCGCAGGTGACGGTCCTGTCCTACCTGGCGATGACCGGACACGTCCTGGATGCCGTGGCAGCAGTCGGCACCGTAGACGCCGAGGTGATCGACCTGCGCTGGCTTGATCGCGCCAGCGTTGACTGGGACACGATCGGCGAGAGCATCAAGAAGACCAACCGCGTCCTTATCGCCGAGCAGGGCCCGCGCGGCACCTCTTACGGCGGTTGGCTGGCCGACGAGATCCAGCGGCGCTTCTTCGACTGGCTCGACCACCCCGTCCAGCGGGTGACCGGCGGCGAGGCGTCGCCGACCATCAGCAAGGTGCTGGAGCGCGCGGCCATGGCGCGCGCCGAAGAAGTGGCCGAAGCCCTGATCGAGATCGCGACGGCCTGACCGTGGCCCATCTGCTGCGCGTTCCCGAAATCGCCGCCGGCAGCACCGAAGCGGTCCTCGCGACCTGGCCGGTCGCGGAGAACAGCTCTTACTCGGCGACCGACGTGATCGCCACCGTGGAGACGGCCAAGGCCGTTATCGACATCGAGGCCGAGGAAAACGGCGTGATCCTGCGCCGCCTGGTCTCCGAGGGCGCCGATGTCGCCGTCGGTCAGCCCATCGCGATCCTCGGCGCGCCCGGCGAGTCGGCGGAGAATATCGAGGCAGAACTACGCGCCCAGGGAATCACGCCGGATGCGCTCGAGACACCAGATCCCGGGCCGGCCCCTGCGGCAGCCAACGGAAATCGGCAGCGCATCTTCATCAGCCCCATCGCGCGGCGGCTCGCTCGCGCCGCCGACCTGGACCTGCGCGATGTCTCAGGGACCGGGCCGAACGGCCGGATCATGCGTCGTGATGTCGAGCGGGCGGTCCGCGCGGGGGTCGATGATCAACCCCAGGCCCCGCCAGAAACTCCGGCCGCGGTAACCGCGCCGGAGCCGGCCGCCTACACCGAGGTGCCGCACAGCCGGGTCCGGCGGGCGATCGCCACCAGGCTGACCGAGAGCAAGCAAACCGTCCCGCACTTCTATGTCAGCGGCAGCGCCCGAGCCGGCAAACTGTTGCGGCTGCGCGCGGAACTCAACGAAGGCAGCAGCCCGGTCCGGGTATCCCTGAACGACCTGGTCATCAAGGCGGTGGCGCACGCCCACCAGCTAGTGCCCGCCATGAACGTGACCTGGACCCCGGACGCGGTCCGGTCCTTTGCCTCGGTGGATGTCGGTATCGCGATCGCCAGTCCTCGCGGACTGGTGACGCCAGTCCTGCGTTCGGTGCAGAGCAGCGGCATCACGGCGGTAGCCGCGGCCGTCGGTGACCTAGTGGAACGAGCCGGATCCGGCCGTCTGCAGCCACCGGAGTTGGAAGGCGGCACGACCGCCGTGACCAACCTGGGCATGTTCGGCGCCGAGAACTTCGCTGCCATCATCAACCCGCCGCAGTCCTCCATTCTCGCGGTGGGCGCCGTCCACCGCGCGCCCGTGGTGAAGAAAGGCAAGCTCGCGGTCGGCTCGGTCATGCAGGTGACGCTCTCCGTCGATCACCGGGCCGTGGACGGGACCACGGCGGCTGAGTGGATGAGAGCCTTCGTCTCGCTGATCCAGCACCCCGCGCAGATCCTGCTCTGAGCTCAGAGGAGGTCGCCGTCAGCTACTGGAGCCCGGTGCGGACGGACGTGATGCGCTGCGTGTTGAAGCCGAGCCAGTGCATCCGGCCCACGTAGCGCGCGTGCTCGACCTTGATGCAGCGGTCCATGATGACGGTCACGCCGCCGTCCGCGGCGATCTGCGCGCCCTCTTCATTGATCACCCCGAACTGGCACCAGAGGGCGCCGGCTCCGATCGCCACCGTGTCCCGCGCGATCTGGGGCAGCGCGTCCGGCGCCCGGAAGACGTTCACGATGTCCACTGTCTCAGGTATGTCCGTCAGGCTGGCGTAGCACTTCTCGCCGAGGATCTCCATCTCGCGGGGATTCACCGGGATGATCCGGTAGCCGTGCCGCTTGAGGTAATAGCCGACGAAGTAGCTGGCCCGCAGCTCGTTGTTCGACAGGCCCACGATCGCGATCGTCTTGGCGGAGTGCAGGACGCGCTGGATCACCATCGGGTCCTGGTACCGCGCGAGATCAGTCATGATGTCGCCACCTTCTTTCCCGCGGTCGCCCCTCCTGCAGACACACCGACGAGCGCGAAACCCTGCCGCAGATCCCAGATCAGGTCCTCGACGGACTCGGTGCCCACCGACAGCCGCACCGTCCCCGGCCCGACGCCGGCCGCCCGCAGCTCCTCGTCGCCCAGCTGGCGGTGCGTCGTGCTGGCCGGGTGGATGATCAGGCTCTTCGCGTCGCCGACGTTCGCCAGGTGAGACCAGAGCGTCACACCCCGGATCAGGTCCTGCCCGCCGGCCCGGCCGCCGGCGCAGTCGAAGGAGAACACCGCGCCGGCCCCGCGCGGCAGGTACTTCTGTACCAGCGGCCGGTACCTACTCGAAGGCAGTCCGGGGTAGCTCACATTCGACGCCAGTTCATGGGACTCGAGGAACGCCGCGACCGCCACCGCGTTATCGACGTGGCGTTCCATCCGCAGCGACAGCGTCTCAAGCCCCTGCAGGAACAGGAAGGCGTTGAACGGCGAGAGCGCCCCGCCCAGGTCGCGCAGGGTCTCGGCCCGGAGCTTCATCAGGTAGCCGTACGTCCCGAACGTCTCGTGGAACTGCAGGCCATGATAAGCAGGTGATGGCTCCGCGACCACGGGAAACCGCCCGTTGGACCAGTCGAACGTGCCAGCCTCGACGACGACCCCGCCGATGGAAGTGCCGTGGCCGCCGATGAACTTGGTCGCCGAGTGGATCACGATGTCGGCGCCCCATTCGATCGGGCGGCAAAGGTACGGCGTCGCGAACGTATTGTCCACGACCAGCGGCAGCTCGTGGGAGTGCGCGATGGCCGCCACGGTCTCGATGTCCAGCACGTTCCCGGCCGGGTTGCCGATCGTCTCGGCGAAGAACGCCTTGGTGTTCGCGCGGACTGCCTGCCGCCACGCGTCCGGGTCGTCGGGATCGACCCACGTCAGCTCCACGTTCATCTTGCGCAGCACGTGCTTGAACTGGTTCACCGTCCCGCCGTAGAGCGCCGAGGACGAGACCACGTGGTCGCCCGGCTCCAGCAGCGTGAACAGCGCGGCGGCCTGCGCGGCGAGCCCGCTGGCGAACGCGACCGCGCCCGCGCCGCCCTCTAGGTTCGCCACCCGCTCCTCGAACACCGCGACGGTCGGGTTCATGATGCGCGAGTAGGTGTTCCCGTACTCCTGCAGGTTGAAGTACGCCGCCGCCGACTCCGGGTCCTCGAACACGTAGCTGGTCGTCTGGAAGATCGGCACCGCGCGGGCGCCGGTATTCGGGTCGGGCCGCTGTCCGGCATGCAGCTGCCGTGTCTCGAATCCGTACGCGCGGTCCTGCTCGGGACGCATGGTCCCGGCCCGGGAGGGGTTGTCGGTCACGAAGGCCTCTTTCTCGACTTCATCCGCTTGCTCCGCCTTCGGCCCGGCTGTGCTTGCCCAGAAACCGGCGGATAATCGGCGTCTGCCGCGCTTCCTCGAGCAGGAAGCAGTCGTGGCCGTACGGCGCCTCGATCACCTGGGACTCTACCGGCTTGCCGAGAACGCGCAGCGCGTCGGCGATCTCCCCCGACGCGGACGGCGGGTACAGCCAGTCGGAACTGAACGCGATCAGCAGCGTCCGCGCAGAAACGCCCTCGAGCGCCCGCGCCAGTGAGCCGCGGCCGTACTGCCGCGCGAGATCGAAATACGTCAGCGCGCGCGAGGTGTAGAGATAGGTGTTGGCGTCGAAGCGCTTGACGAACGAGTCGGCCTGGTGGCGCAGGTAGCTCTCGACCTCGAACTCCGGCTCGGTGATCGTGTAGCGGATGTCGTCGCCCGCTCTTTGCGGCACTGCCTGCAGCCGCCGGCCGAACTTGTCGCGCAGCGCCTGCGCGGACAGGTACGTGACGTGGCCGACCATCCGTGCCACCCCCATGCCGGCCTCGGGTGCGCGGCCCGTGCCGTAGTAGTGACCGCCCTGCCAGGCCGGGTCGCGCATGATCGCGTCACGCGCGATCGAGTTCCAGGCGACGCCCTGCGGGTGCAGGGCGTGCGTGCTGGCGATCGACACGACGGCATCGACCTGATCGGGGAACAGGATCGCCCACTCGAACGCCTGCATCCCGCCGAGGGAGCCGCCGGCCACCGCCGCGAGCCGCCCTATGCCGAGCGCGTCGAGGAAGGCCCGTTCCGTCCGTACCATGTCCGCGACCGTGATCACGGGGAAGTCCGCTCCGTACGGTCTGCCTGTCGCCGGGTTGACCGACGACGGCCCCGTCGTCCCGCGGCAGCCGCCGAGCAGGTTCGTGGAGATGACGAAGAAGCGGTCGGTGTCGAACGCCTTGCCGGGGCCGATCATCCCGTCCCACCAGCCCAGCCCCTTGCCGGTCACGCCGTCGCGATCCTCGGCCCCGAACCCGTCTCGGGTGCTCTCCTCGGGCGGTGCCTTCGCGAAGCCCGCCGCATGGGCGTCGCCGCTGAGCGCATGGCACACCAGGATGACGTTGTCGCGCTGGGGTGAGAGTGTGCCGTAGGTCTCGTATGCGACCCTTATCTGATGCAGCTCTCGTCCGCAGTCGAGCCGCAACGGCTCCGGCAGGTCCAGGTACTGCGTCTCGACCGTGCCGACCGAGCCGGCCGGGAGCTTCGAGAATGGCTCCGCCATGGGGCTATCTTAGCTGGTCGGAGCCGGTATATTTACGGGCATCTCCATCAAGAACGTGGAGAATACGGCGAGAAAGGGATCACGCGACATGACTACGGTTACCAACGGCGTTAACGTACAGGCGCTGCTCGACGCGCGCGAAGTGCTGAAGGGTGCTCCTGAGGCCGCTCAGTTCACCTGGCGCGCGTCCGCCAAGTGGCAGAGCGGCGTGCACAGCACGATCAAGGTCCAGAGCTTCTTCGGCCTCGGGGAGGAGCAGAGCCACAAGGAAGAGTGGTCGTTCGAAGCCGACCACCCCGAGGTCTTCGCGGCGGAGGACGACGGCATCACGCCGATCGAGTACCTCATCGTCGGCCTGGCGAGCTGCCTGACGGGGGGCATCGCGTCCGTCGCGGAGAACCGTGGCATCCAGCTGCGCTCGGTCGAGTCGGTGGTCGAGGGCGGGCACGACATCCGCGGGATCCTCGGTGCCGACAGTGACGTCCGCAACGGCTTCAACGACATCAAGGTGACGTTCACCATCGATGCGGACGCGTCCAGGCAGGAGATCGAGGCGCTGGTCGCCCAGTCCCAGAAGCGCTCCGCCGTGTACGACGCTCTCACCAACCCGACGAACGTCACCGTCGAAGTCGCCTGAAAGGTCCGGGTCATCGAGCGCGTCACCACGGTCGTCCTAGGTGCGGGGCACGCGGGCCTCGCCGCTAGCTACTTCCTCGGCGACCGTTCGATCGACCACGTCGTGCTGGAGCGCGGCGAGGTGGCGAACTCCTGGCGGCGGGAACGCTGGGACTCGCTGCGGCTGCTCACCCCCAACTGGCTAAGTCGGCTGCCGGGCCTTCGCTACGAAGGCCCGGACCCCGACGGCTACATGACGGTGGAGGAAGTCGCCGAGTTCATCGAGCGTTTCGCCGCGGCCTCGCGCGCTCCCGTCCGGACCGGGACAAACGTCACGTCAGTGCGGCGCACCGACGACGGGTACCACGTGACCACGACCCGCGGCGAGATCCGCTGCCGGGCCGTGGTCATCGCGAGCGGCGCCTGCAATAAGCCATCGGTGCCGCGGCTCAGCGACGGGGTGCCAGCGTCCGTCGAGCAGTTCACGCCGTTCGACTACCGTGACCCCGCCAAGCTCCCCGACGGCGGCGTGCTCGTCGTAGGAGCGTCGGCGACCGGCGTGCAGCTGGCCGCCGAGCTGCAGCGGTCGGGCCGGCCGGTGACCCTGTCGGTGGGAGAGCACGTGCGGTTGCCGCGCACGTACCGCGGACGCGACGTGCTGTGGTGGATGGACGCGTCGGGCGTGTGGGACCAGCGATACGACGAGGTGGAGGATCTCACCCGGGCCAGGCGGCTACCGTCGCCCCAGCTCGTCGGGACTCCTGAGCGGACGACGCTCGATCTCAACGCGCTCGCCGCCATCGGCGTCGAGCTGGTGGGCCGCTGGGCGGCGGTCCGTGACGGTCAGGCGCTGTTCTCCGGCGGCCTGCGCAACGTTTTCTCGCTCGCGGACCTCAAACTGGAGCGTCTGCTTGACACGTTCGACGAGTGGGCCCGGACGCACGGGTTTGACGCGGAGGTCGACTCGGCAGAGCGCTCCGTGCCGACACGCGTGCCCGAATCGACGCGGTTGCAGCTTGACCTGCGAAGCGGCGAGATCCGCTCGATCGTGTGGGCGACGGGTTTCCGGCCTGACTACGGCTGGCTCGACGTGCCCGTGGTCGACGCGAAGGGCCAGTTGCGCCACGAGGGCGGCGTGGTCGACAGCCCGGGACTGTACGCGCTGGGGCTGCCGGTGCTGCGGCGGCGCAAGTCCACGTTCATTTACGGTATCGAGGACGACGCGCGTGAGGTGATCGATCGCCTCGCGCACTACCTGAGCGGGTAATCCTGACCGCCGCTGCGGGCGCGGGCGCGGTCGCGTCCTGGCTGCCCCCGGCCGCCGCCATGGGCACGATGGCGGCCGCCTCGACCGCCGTCACGCTCCTGCTAGTCCCGGGCCTGCGCCGGTCCGCTCCCGGCGCGCAGCTGGCCCGGGCAACCTGCAGCCCTCATGATGTCGAAGCGCTGCATTGACTGATCCGGGGAAAGTGCTGTACGGTGGTGACCGTACAGTTCGTACGTTGAAAACGTACATCAGGTCCGTGGCCCGGCGCCACACAGATGCCGGGGCAGATCCTCTCCGAAGGAGACACCATGTCCACTAACGCCGTGACGATGCAGGACCTCGAGCTTGAGTCCGCCGAGCTGCTTCCGGTCCGCGAAACCCTCTGGTGCAGCCACGGCCAGCCGAGCTCCAGCTTCGCCCAGGTGGGATACGGCAACACGGCCCAGGCCGGGCTGGTGAACGTCTCCGCTGCCAACGGCGACTTCAACAACATCCTCAGCCTGGGCTCCGGCAACATCATCTAGCACCTGCCCGGCCCGCGCCGCTGGCCTGCCGTGCATCACCTGAGGGGGATGCACGGCAGCCAAGGGGGACCGCCCTGATCCTTCCGGGCGGCCCCCCGGCGTGCGGTCCGCCGGGCCGTGCGACCTATTCCTGACGTCCCTGGTGTATGCGAGGGGGGAGCAGACCCGTGACTGCAGTCGCAGGGCACGTGACCGCCGGGAGTACGGCACCCGCCCTGCCCCCGGCGGATCCGCCCGGGCCCGTTGAGGTGCCTCGGCTGGCCGAGGGGGTCGAGCTGCTCGGCGAGTACCAGGGCTCCGGCTACAGCCAGCCGCCGTCGCTGGTGCGGCGGGCCGACGGCCAGGTCATCCAGATGTCGGCGCTGCTGTACCGGGTGACCTGCCGGATCGACGGCTCCCGCGGCCCGGCCGCCATCGCCGGGCTGGTAAGCGGCGACCTGGGCCGGTCCCTGACCGCCGAGCAAGTCCGCTATCTCATTACCGCCAAGCTGCTGCCCCTCGGCGTCGTCGCCGCGGGGGGCGCCCCGGCCACCCCGCCGAAGGCCAGCCCGCTGTTCGCGCTGCGGGCGCGGGGCACGCTGCTGCCCGAGCGTGCCGCGAACGCCGCCGGGGTGATGCTGCGGCCGCTGTTCCGGTGGCCCGTCGTGGTGGCCTTGACCGGCAGCGTCGCGGCCGTGGACTACTGGCTGTTCGTCGTCCACGGGCTGGGCGGGGGGCTTCAGCAGGTCCTGCGCAATCCGGTGGACCTGCTCGTCGTGCTCGGCCTGTCCGTGGCCGCCGCCGTGTTCCACGAGTGCGGGCACGCGGCCGGCTGCCGTTACGGCGGCGCGCGGCCCGGCGTGATCGGCGTCGGCATCTACCTGGTCTGGCCGTCGTTCTTCACCAACGTCACAGACTCCTACCGGCTCAGCCGGGCCGGGCGGCTGCGCACCGATCTCGGCGGACTGTACTTCAACCTGATCTTCATGCTGGCCCTGGCCGGCATCTACGTGGCCACCTCGGACCAGCTCCTGCTCCTGGTCATTGCTTTTACGCACCTGGAGATGCTGGAGCAGCTGCTCCCGTTCGTCCGCTTCGACGGCTACTTCATCCTCAGCGACCTGGTCGGCGTGCCTGACCTGTTCGCCCGCGTCGTCCCCATCGTGAAAAGCGTCCTGCCGGCGGGGCGTCGGGACCCGCGCGTTACCGGCCTGCGGCGCGGCACCCGGATCGTGGTGACCGGCTGGGTGCTGTGCGTCATCCCGCTGCTCACGTTCATGGTCGGGTACCTTCTGCTGTACCTGCCCCAGGTCAACCGGGCGCTGTGGCGCTCCGGGAGCGTGCAGGCGCAGCTCATGTCCGCCGCGGTCGCCGGTCACCGCTACCCGATGGCCGCGGTCGACGCGATCGGCGTCGCGTTGGTGGCCCTGTCGTTCGCCGGGTCGCTGTACATCGTGACCGGGCTGGCCCGGCGGTCCGTCTCTGCGGGCCGGCGCTGGTCCGCCGGCCGTCCGGCCCGCCGTCTCCTGGCCGCCGTGGCCGGCCTGGCGGTCCTGACGGGTCTCGCGGCCTTCTGGACCATGCAAGGCCAGTTCCGCGGCTGGTAGCCGCCGGGCCTAGGCCCGACACCGGACTCAGGGGATCATACAGCCCCAGACACGACTATACTTCTCATTAGGTAACATAAGAACCATCAGTAGCATCCGAACGTAAATGACGATCGTGAGCCCGGCAGTTCGCCGCCCCTTTGCTGGTGGCTCTCAGGAAGAACGGCTGCCAGCGGGCCGCAGCGCTATCACGATATTCTGTGTGAATATCACGTGCTCCACGTCATATACTGTGGTAATGGCGAAGCGCAACCTGACCATCCAGCTAGACGAGGCGACCATCAGGCACGCGAAGGTCGTCGCCGCCCACCGCGGACTGTCTCTCAGCAGTCTTGTCGCCCAGCAGCTCAATGAGCTGGCAGAGGCTGACCAGCGATACGAACGAGCCCGGGCCGTCGCGCTTGGAGCTCTCGCCGACGCTGCAGGCGGCGGGGCACCCAGCTGGCGTCGCGAGGAGCTCTACGACCTGTGAAGACGTTTGTCGACACCAACGTCCTGGTGTACGCGCACGACACGGACGCCGGGGATCGGCACGCCACGGCCAACGCTCTCCTTGCTGAGCTGTGGGATGCTCGCAGCGGTTCCCTCAGTACCCAGGTGCTGCAGGAGTTCTACGCCGTCGTGACCAGGAAATTCAAGCCAGCCATGCCGCGGGCGAAGGCGCGGGCCATCGTGGCGGCCTACGGAGAATGGTGCACCGTCGCCACCGAACCGCAGCTCATAGTCTCCGCGAGCAGACTTGAAGAAGAACACACCCTCTCCTTCTGGGACGCGCTGATCGTCCAGGCAGCCATCCAGGTCGGCGCGGAACGCCTGGTATCGGAAGATCTCCAGAACGGGCGGCGCTTTGGCGCCCTCACGATAGAAAATCCTTTCCGCGGGGCGTCATCTTAAGCCGGACACCGGGTAATCCCGGGCGCGCCGAGCGTCACCGGACAGTTCCTGGTGCCTATGTCACGCGAGCGGCATAGGGCGCTGCGGCCGGCTCGTCCGCCGCGGGCCGGCGGCGGCGCGTGACCACCATGGCGGCCGCGGTAGCTGCGATAAAAACAAGCAGCACGACGACGTAATAGTTACCTGCGATCAGTTCCATGCCGCGCCAGGTGAACTCGAGGTTGCGGCCGCGGTTCGGCGCGAACCGCAGCAGACCGCGGGGAAGCAGTTGTGCCCTGGGATCGTAGTCGCCCTCGGTGCCGATGGGCACGGGCCAGAAACCGAACAGGCCGACGATGAACGCGACCCCGGCGATGCGGTAGCCGAGGCGCCGCGGACCGTACGCGGCGAGGACCAGCGCAGGGATGACGTAGACGTAGTGGTGCGACCACGAGACCGGGGATATCAGCAGGCCGGTGACGGCGCAGGTGACCACGCCGAGCAATTCGTGGCCGCGGCGGCTGGCCACCACCGCCGTTCCGAGGCCCACGAGCGTGGTGACGAGCGCCGCGGCCAGCCAGTACGCGTGCGCCTGGTGCCCGGCGTGGGTGAGCCGCAGGATAGCGCCGTAGAGGGACTGGTTGAGCAGATGGAACGGCGTGCTGCCCGGCTGCTCGAACTGCCCGCCCCAGAAGACCGCAGAGGCGTGTGGCAGCAGCGCGAAGCCAAGGCCGATTGTGGCGGCAAAGGTCAGCGCGCTGACCGCTGCGGCGCGCACTCTCCGCGTGAACAGCAGGTACGCAATGAAGATCAACGGGGTCAGCTTGACCGCTGCCGCTAGGCCTATGCCGATGCCCTTGCCTCGTGTGCGGTCAGGCAGCGCCAGGTCGCCGAGCACGAGCGCCAGCAGCACGAGATTGATCTGCCCGAAGAATAGTGTCATCGCGACCGGTTCGAGCCAGAGGCTTACCGCCGCGATCGCGAATGCCGCCGCCGCCCTCGCGATGCCCGCCGGCCGCCCGGCGATCCCCAGCGCCTGGTATGCCACGACGGGTAGCAACCCGATCGTCAAGACCGCCAGCACGACCTGCCAGTCGGCGAAAGATAGCGGGCTCGCCGCCGCGAACAACAGCGCGGCGAACGGCGCGTAGGTGAACGGCTGCTTGGCTACCCCAAGCCCCAGCGCATACAGCTCGGTCGGCTGGTGCCGCACTACGAGGCCGGCGGCACGGTACACCGTCGCGTCGGTCTGCTTCCAGTAGTCCTGCGGGAGCGCGTGCACGAGCAGCGCGTAACCAGCGACGGCGAGCAGGAACAATGCGACCGCCAACGCGAGCCAGCCGGTCGGCCGGATTCGACTCAGTGTTCTCGCCTCCTCAGCCCGCCATCGCCGCGACGAGCGCGGGAAATGCCTGGGCCGGGGCCGACCGCCAGTCGCCGCTGGGCTCGACGCCAATGGCGCGAGCGGGCGCGGCTGGACGGTCAGGCATAGCGCCCAGCCTAGACGGTGCACTAGACCGTCGGCCGGTGATCTCGGTCCCCGGTACGGTGCGGCTGGTGCGCTGCGCGGTCGCCGCGGCCTCCGCGCTGAGCAGGCGGTCGGGTTCGATCAGCGCCGCCGGGCAGATCCTCGGCGGACCCGGCCGGCTAGCGGGCAAACGCAGCCTGCTGCGGCACTAGCTTTCGTTCGCGGGAAGACCCTCGGCTATCGCGGGCCGGAGGGGGGAGCTGGTGGCGCCGAGGGCCGGCCGGGGGACCGCAGCCGGCAGCTGCGCCTTCATCCGAGCCAGATCCTCCGCCACGTCGCCGCCCGTCGTCACCGCGTCGAGCTGCGCCTGAATATCGTCGCGGCCGACCGGCAGCGTCGCATCCTGCAGCGCCCCGGAGGCGATCAGCTCGTCCAAAGCGCCCGCGCGGGCCTGCAGCTGTTCGGTCTTGTCCTGGGCCCGCTGCATAGCCATGCCGACATCGCCCATTTCCTCGGAGATGCCGGTGACGGCCTCCCCGATGTGCGTCTCCGCCTCGGCGGCGGTATAGGTGGCCTTGATCATCTCCTTGCGAGTACGGAACGCATCAACCTTGACTTGCAGCCGCTGCGCGGCGAGGGTGATCTTTTCCTCCTCCGCCTGCAGCGAGATCTCCTGCCCCTGCAGGTCTGTTACCTGGGACAAAACCGCCGAGCGGCGGGTCAGCGCCTCCCGGGCCAGATCCTCGCGCCCGGTCCCGAGCGCCTGCTGCGCCTGGGACTGCAGCTTGCCCGCAGACCGCTGCAACTGATCAAGCTGCAGCTCGACGCGCTTGCGGCTGGTGGCCACGTCCGCCACGCCACGGCGGACCTGCTGCAGCATCTCCAGCTGCTTGGTGTAGGAGTAGTCAAGTACCTCGCGCGGGTCCTCCGCCCTGTCCAGCGCCTTGTTCGCCTTGATCCTGAACAGCGCGGCGAGACGGCGAAGTATGCTCATCGCGGCCCACTTCCTCTCATCAGCCTTCGGGCTGGCGAAACCGCGAGCATCCGCGATGGGACCGCGAGTCCTGCACAGTTCCGGCGGCAGCAACGATCCTCCTGCCCGGATCACTGACACAAGGGACGTTCGGCCCGTATGCCCTGGTCGTTGCGCCCGGGACCGGTGGCCTTGTCAGTCGATGGCAGTGAACAGTCACCTTCCCGATCAGGGCGGAGCCGGTACGATCCGGACCAGTCCGTCCTGGTAGGTAATCGGACACGGCGGCTCAGGTGCTTGGACTGTGCGGCTGGCGTTGCTCCGGACCCCGGTAGCGCCCCTTTCGGGATGTTCACTGACGGGAGCACGTTGGCGCATCGTGTCGTCTCACTCGGCCTTCCGTTCGTCCGGACGGCAAACGCCCTTCCTGCCCCCCCGGGCGAGCAGGCGGACAGTGCCACGTCAGGCCGTGTTCCGAAGTCCGCGTCAGCGGCGGATACAGTCCGAATTTTCGGCGGGTGACGTTAAGGTCAAGTCGGAGCGGGTGGCGGCGGGGGATGTGGATGCGGTGGGGGAGCTGGCGGGCCGGGAGTTGGCTCTTGGCGGGAGGGGCTGTTACTTCTTGTAGTCGGTGAGGTGGGTGATGGCGGCGGTGTCATAGGCTTCGTTGGGTGGCCGGTGTACTGGCCGTGGTGCAGGATGGCTCCGGCATAGGTCTCGGTGGCGGGGTCGTAGAGGGCGCTCGGCCTTTCCGTGGACTTCGCGGACCTCCTCTGGAGGTAGCCAATCGTGAGTGTTGTCTCTCGATCAACCGGAACCGCCCCGGTACGGCTGTGGCTGCTCGCCGACCGGGCACGGCTCCTGATCTTGGTCCGGGACGCTAGCCCGCCACCCCGGTGCGCACGAACGCCAGCGACGACGCCGCGCCCGCGGAAGCGGGCGCGCAAGTGGCGTGACCCCCCGGTGACTGAGCGGTGACCACGGCGTCAGCGGCCCGCGGCAGAGTTTCCTGTGGCTGCCGGACTCTCCGGCAGCAGGCCGCAACGCCAAGGGGGACGTCGCGTGGACTTCGGCATCTCATTGCTGCCCGACGCCGGGCCGGAGCGTAAGCCGGCCACCACCTATTACCGGGACGTGCTCGCGCTGTCCCGGATCGCTGACCAGGCCGGGCTTGGTTACGTGAAGATGACCGAGCATTATCTGCACCCCTACGGGGGCTACTGTCCCGCCCCGCTGACCTTCCTGGCCGCGGTGGCCGCGCAGACGACGCGGATCCGGCTGCTTACCGGCGGCGTGATCCCCGGCTATCACCACCCGATCCAGCTCGCCTCGCAGATCACCATGGTGGACGCGATCAGTGACGGGCGGCTGGACGTCGGTTTCGCCCGCGGCTACCTACCCTATGAGTACCGCGCGTTCGGCATCCCGCTGGATTCAAGCCAGGACAGGTTCGCCGCCAGCGTCGCAGCGATGATCAGGCTGTGGACGCAGGAGGACGTCACCGAGGACACGCCGTACTTCTCCTTCTCCCACGCGACCATCCTGCCCAGGCCCACCCAGTCCCCGCATCCCCCGCTGTGGGCGGCGGCCGTGCGCACGCCGCGCAGCTTCGAGTGGATCGGCCGGATGGGCCTCGGGCTGCTGCTGACCCCGACGCTGACCGCCATGTCGGCGCTGCGGGAGCAGATGCAGATGTACCGGGCCGCCTTCGCGGCCGCGCACTGGGATACCGGGCTGCGGCCCCGGGTGGCGCTGAGCATGCCGCTGTACGTGGCGCCGACGGACGCGGAGGCGTTCCGCGACGGCGACGCGCTGATGGCCGAGTACCTGCGGGTCTGGCTGGACGCTGCGGATTCCTGGAATACCGCGTGGTCGAAGGACTACGCCGCGTACACAGGGATGAGCTCTTTCCTGCGCGGGATGAGCCCGACGGCATGGCGCGAGGCCGGCAGCGCGGTGGCGGGCTCGGTGGAACGGGTGATCGACCGGATCCACGAGCTGCGTGAGCTGGCCGAACCGGACACGGTGCTGTGGCAGGTGGACTTCGGCGGCGCCGACCGCGAGCAGGCCGAGCGGAACCTGCGGCTGTTCTGCGGCCAGGTGCTGCCCAAGGTGGCCGACCTGTGAGCCAGACCCAGACAGACCTCCGGCCGGCCGGGGGCGGGCGGATGATCGACAAGCCGCGACTCAAGGCTAATCTGACACCCTTCGTCGTGGATGCCGACATCATGTTCCTCGTCGCCGAGCACCGGCACTACCTGCTGCGGGGCACGACGCCGACGGCGCTGATGCCGTACCTGGACGGCCATCACAGCATCGGCGACATCGTCGACGCGCTGGCGGGCCAGGTGCCGTTCGTCGAGATCCTGTGCGCGGTGTCCGAGCTGGGCCAGGCCGGCTACCTCGCCAATGGCAACGGCTGCGTCGACCGCCGCGAGCTTGCCGCCTGGGACGCCAAGGGGATGGACCCGGCGCGGGCGGCCAGGTCGCTGCGCGCCGCCACGGTCACGGTCACCGCCATCGGCGACGTGAGCGCTACCACCGTGGCCAGGTCGCTGGGCGAGTGCGGCGTCAGCGTGCGGGCGGCGCGGCCGGAGCAGCTTCCCGGCATCGTGTCCGACCTGGCCGTACTGGTCGCCGACGAGTACCTCGACCCGCTGGTCGGGCAGGCGTGCGCGACGCTGCACGCGCAGGGCCGCGAGGTGTTGCTGGTCAAGTCGGTGGGCGTGGAGATCTGGGCCGGGCCGCACCTGGTGCCCGGCCAGACCGGCTGCTGGCAGTGCCTGGCGCAGCGGCTGGACAGCAACCGGGTCGTCGAGCAGTACATCCGGGCCAGGTCCGCCGGGCCGGCGCCGGTCATCCGGCCGTCGGTCAGCGCGCTGCCCGGCACCGGGCAGCTTGCCGCCGCGCTGGTAGCGGTGGCGGTCACCGATATCATCACGTCCGGCCGCTGCTCGCTGACCGGCGCCGTGGTCAGCCTGCACGCCGGCGAGCTGGCCACGTCCAGCCACGAGCTGATCCGCCAGCCGCAGTGCCCTGGCTGTGGCGACCCGGCGCTGACCAGGGCGCGCCCGGCGCGCGTCGAGCTGGCCTTCTCGCCAGTCAACTTCAGCGCCGACGGAGGCCACCGCGCCGTGCCGCCGCGGGAGACCTACGAGCGGCTCGCCCGGCACATCAGCCCGATCACCGGCGTCGTGCGCGAGCTGCGCCCGGTGGACGAGACCGACGGCATCACCTACAGCTACAGCGCCGGGCACAACTTCGCCCTGCCGGGCAGCGACCTGGCGCTGCTGCGCCGCACGCTGCGCGGCCTCAGCGGTGGCAAGGGCAGGACCGACATCCAGGCCCGCACCAGCGCCATCTGCGAGGCGGTGGAGCGCTACAGCTCGGTCTGGCGTGACGACCGGCCGACAGTGCGCGGGCGGTTCGCCGATTTCGGCCCGGACCGGGCGGTGTTCCTGCCGGACCTGCTCCAGTACTCCCGCGCCCAGTACGACGCGCGAGAGGAATGGAACGCCGAGGGTGCCGGAGGTCGCTACAACCAGGTGCCGCGGCAATACGACCCGGAGCTGGCGATCTCGTGGAGCCCGGCCTGGTCGCTGCGGGACGAGCGGGAGCGCCTGGTGCCTGCCAGCTACGTCTGGTTCGGCCACCCGGACCTGTACCAGCACCTGCTGTGCTTCCCCGACGCCAACGGCAACTCCTCGGGCAACACCCTGGAGGAGGCCATCCTGCAGGGGTTCTGCGAGCTGGTCGAGCGCGACAGCGTCGCGCTGTGGTGGTACAACAGGCTCCGCCGTCCCGCTGTCGACCTGGACAGTCTCGGCGATCCCTACGTCGACTCGCTGCGCGAGTTCTACGCGGCGCAGGGCCGCAGCCTATGGCTGCTGGATCTCACCACCGACCTGGGCATCCCGGCGTTCGCCGCGGTCTCGCATCGCGTCGACGGGCACCCCACTGACGACATCATCGTGGGCTTCGGCGCCCACCTCGACCACCGGCTGGCCGCGTCCCGCGCGCTCACCGAGCTCAACCAGTTCCTACCCATGGTCAGCCATGATGCCCCGGACGGCAGCACGATCTACTGGGAAGAGGACGAGTACGTGCTGGACTGGTGGCGGACCGTCAGGATGGACGAGGAGCCCTGGCTGCGGCCCGACCCCGCCGCCCCGCCCCGCCGGGCCGGGGACTGGCTGCCGCTGGCCGCGCCTGACGCGGCGGAGGAGGTGCGCCATTGCGTGCGCATCGCCGCCGAGCACGGGCTTGACGTGCTGGTCACCGACGTGAGCAGGCCCGACGTCGAGCTGGCCGTGGCCAAGGTCACGGTGCCCGGCCTGCGCCACTTCTGGCGGCGGCTGGCCCCCGGACGGCTGTACGACGTGCCGGCGCGGCTGGGCTGGCTGCCCGCCCCGCTGACCGAGTCGCAGCTCAACCCGCGCAGCATCTTCTTTTGACCGGGGCTTTGTTCCGATGATGCGCCGCCAGATGATCCGCCCGCCAGCGCCTCGAGGGAGCCCGAGATGACCACGTCGCACACTGCCGTCGCTGATAGCCCCGGCGGCCCCGGCGGTCGCGTGCGGGACGGCGAACTGTTCCGGCTGCACGCAGGCGTCACGGTCCGCCGGGCGGCCGACGAGGCGCTGCTGGTCGACCGCCTGCACGGGATGCGGTTCCCCACCCTGACCGGCGGCCAGCGGCAGGCTATCGGCCTGCTCGGGCAGGCCGCCTGGACCGAGGCGGAGCTGCTCGGCCCGGCCTGCCAGCTCGATGGCGAGATGGCCGCGATCTGGCTGCTCGACCTGCTGGCCCGGCTGCGCGCCGACGGCTGGCTGGAGGTCACGCTAGTCCGCGGCGGCCGAGAGCTGCTCACCATCTTCCCGCAGGGGCCGGCCAGGCCGCAGCGCGGCGAGGCCGCGGCGATGGTGCTGTCCAGATTCGCGGTGCTGCACCGGGAGGGCGGCCAGCTTGTGCTGGAGTCGCCGCGGGCCGACGCGACGGTGGTCATCCGCGATCCGCTCGTGGTCAGCCTGCTCGGCGAGCTCGCCACCCCGAGGCAGCCCGTCGGCCTGCCGGAGAGCCAGCGCGGCGACGACGCCCAGGCGGTACTGCGCGTGCTGTGGGGCCACCACTTCCTGGTGCCTGCCGACGAGGAGGACACCGAGCTGGAGCTGTGCCAGTGGAGCCCGCACGAGCTGTGGTTCCACCAGCTCTGCCGGATGGGCCGGCAGGACCTGCCCTACGGCGGCACCTACTGGGCCGCCGACCGCTTCCCCGCTCCGCCCTCGCGCCCGCAGGCGCGCGGGCCCGCCGTCGAGCTGCCCCGGCCGGACCCGGCCAGCCTGGAAGACTCCGATCCCCCGCTGGCCCGGGTGATGGAGGCCCGCCAGTCGATCCGGGCGCACGACGACTCCCATCCCATGACCGTGAGCCAGCTCGGCGAGTTCCTGTACCGGTGCGCGCGGGTGCGCGGCACACGCCCGGACGGCGCGCAGGAGCTGACCGCGCGCCCGTACCCGTCCGGCGGGTCGATCTACGAGCTGGAGCTGTACCCGGTGGTCACCCAGGTGGCCGGGCTGGCGTCCGGCATGTATCACTACGACCCGTTCGGTCACCGGCTGACCGCGGTGCCGGACTCGAAGGCCGGCGCGGACCGGCTGCTGGCGATGGCCACCAAGATCGCCGTCATGCCGGCCGCGCCGCAGGTGCTGATCGTGATCAGTGCACGGTTCGGCCGGCTGCTGTGGAAGTACCAGACCATGGCCTACTCAGTGATCATGAAGAACGTCGGCGCCTTGTACAGCGTGATGTATCTCGTCGCGACCGCCATGGGCCTGGCCCCGTGCGCGATGGGCGGCGGCAGCTCGGCGGATTTCGAGCTGGCCACCGGCGCCGACCCGCTCGCCGAGTCAAGCGTAGGTGAGTTCGTGATCGGCAGTAAGCCCGCTGCCGGTCAGCTGGTGGGCCGCCCGAAATACGGGATCCCACCTATCGGCAACTAGCAAGGGAAGCGGGAGGAAAGTGCAGTGGACACAACTCAGCGTGCCGAGTTCATCTCCGACTATGCGAAGGTGGTGGTAGCCGCCTGGCATGAGCCGGACTTCACCTCACAGCTCCAGGCGGACCCGGCTGTCGTGCTGGCCTCCTACGGCCTGACCACGCAGCCGAGCGCCACGTTCAACATCGTGCGCCAGCCGTCCGGGTCCGGCGACATCGATATCCAGGTCAGCGCGTGGGAGCGCGGCGAGACTACCGGCCAGTACACGCTGTTCCTGCCGTCGAACGAGCAGGCCGTGCAGAGCGTTCATATCGACACGCAGGACTTGGAGTCTCTGCGCGGCCAGGCCCGCGGCTTCGCGCAGGCGGCGGACACGACAGTCGACGCCTGCTGCTGCTGCTGTCCGTGCTGTACCTGCACCTGATGGGCTACCCCGGGCCGGCGGTTGGGCTGTCGGCAACCGCCGCCCGCCGCTTGTTCATGTGAGGGATGGTGGAAGCCAGTTCACTGACGCATAGGAGAGCCAGTCATGAACAAACGGGCGATCCTGGCCACCGCACCGATGGTTTACGCGGCCTGCATTGTCGGCACGCTATTTATTAACACAACGGTCTTTATCGTGGTGGCCAGCGTGGGCGGCATACTGCTCGCCGCGCTCTACGTGGGATACGGCGTGAGCAGCAGGAAAGACCGGGGCAATGACCAGCAGTAACGAGCAGCGGACGTGAGCGCTGATCTTCCTGCCTCCGGGTTCCCTGTCCCGGGCCAGGGCGGGTCGGCGGGGCGCGCGCAGGTGCACCTGGTCGAGCTCACCGTCCTGCACGGCGTCCGGTACAGCATTACCCTCGGGTACCTGGAGGCGACGGCTGCGGCCGACCCGGTGATTGCCGCGGGCTGCGAGTTCCGCAAGCACGTCGTCGCCAACTCGGGCGCCGGCCTCAGCCAGGTCCTTGACGCCATTGGCGACGACAGCCCGTTCGTCCTGGCGCTGACCGTGTACTTCTGGAACCGGGATGCCTCGCTGGAGCTGGCCAGGCGGGTCAAGCTGCGCTGGCCCTCCTGCCGGGTGGTCGTGGGCGGCAACGATGTGAGCTACCAGCAGGACGCGCTGTTCGCCGCCGCCCTCTGGGTGGACGTGCTGGTGCACGGCGAGGGCGAACTGCGGTTCCGTGACTTGCTCCGCCGTTTCCTGGCCGGCGCGGACGACCTGTCGGATATCCCCGGGATCAGCTACTGGGCGGATCCCGGCACCGGACGCGGCTTGGTCACCACCGGGCCGCCGCCGCGCATCGCCGACCTGGCACAGGTCGGATCGCCGATCCTGGCGCCGGTCTACCCGGACCAGGCCATCGCGGACTCGATAATGATCGTGTACGAGACTAATCGCGGCTGCCCGTACCGGTGCGCCTTCTGCTACTGGGGCGGCGCGGTGAACTCCAAGGTTAGGCAGTTTCCCCTGGAGCGCGTGTCGGCCGAGCTGGAGCGGATCATCCGGCTGATGCGGCCGGGCGCGACGCTGTTCATCGCCGACGCCAATTTCGGCATACTCGGCCGTGACATGCGCATCGCCGAGCTGCTGGTGGAACTGTGCCAGCGGTACGGCAAAGAGATCATGGTCACCATGAACTGGGCGAAGAACAGCAACAGCAAGATCGTGGAGATCGCCAGCATTCTCTACGCCGCGGACCTGACCGGCGCCATCACGCTGTCCGCTCAGTCATTCGACGAGAACGTGCTGGCCATCGCCAGCCGGGCGAACATCAGGACCGCCCACTACCGGCGGCTGCTGGCGGAATTCCGCGAGCTCGGAATTGCCACCTATACCGACCTGATATGGGGGCTGCCCGGCGAGACGTTGGATTCCTACCTGGCCGGGGCGGAAGAAGTGCTGGCCGCAGGCGGCTCGCCGGTCGTCTATCCGCTGCTGCTGCTGAATAACACCGACTACACGCGCGAGTCCTTCCGTGCCGAGCACGACGTGCAGGTCCGCCGGATGCCGTGCGACGTGACCAATCCCGCGCTGGTGGCTGACGTGGTGACCGGGCACGCGAGCATGAGCCCGGATGACTGGCGGCGGGGGATGCAGTTCCGGATTTCGCTGACGCTGTTCCAGAAGGTGCTGCTGCGCTGTACGCTCCGGGTGATCAGTGACCGGACGGGCCTGAGGCTGGTCGACCTGTGCCAGATGCTCTGGGAGTACCTGGAAACCTGCTGCGCCGACCCGTACCTGCTCGCGGTCGCGCGGAACGCCGCCGAGTCCTACCGCGACCCTGGCCTGGTCAACATGGCGCTGCTGCGCATGATGACCGGCCCGGCCGCGATCCCCGAGGAACTGCACTACCAGGCGATGCTGTATCGCGCCGTGTCCGGGCCTGGTACCGCCCGCGCTCTGACGGACGATGCCGTCGGCTACCTGAGCCGTCGGCTCGGCGACCAGGTCGGCCCTGGGTTGCGGGCTGACCTGGCGGCCGTGACCAGTCTCGACCTGGCCGCGACGGCGATACCGCGGGCCAGTGCCAGCGGCGACACCACGGCGATCGGCTTCGCGGTCCCGGCGGACTGCTGGGCCCTGCTGGAGCAGATCGGCGACGTGCCGGCGTCGCCCGGCCGGCCGGCCAGTGGGTGGGTCACCGGCCGGGCCAGCGCCCCGCGCCGGTGGACCCGCTACCCGCTGTCGGTCTATGCCTTGTCGGTCTGGCACGGCACCGGGCGCCCGCTGCACGACATCGACATCGACATCGACATGAGCCGCGAGCCGACCGCGGCGTCGGCCTAGCATCGCGAGCCGACGGTGCCGCGCTACCCGGGCGTTCCAGGGGCAGGCAGCGCGGGCAGCGCAAGGTCACGGTAATGCGCGGCGTGCCTGGCCGCCAGCGCGTCGCGCTGGCCCCAGCTCGGCCAGCCTGAGCTGCCCGTACTCGCGGATAATGTCCAGCAACCTGCAGCGCGAGCGGTCCTGGCGGGTCACCGTGACGACCGACTTGTCCACCAGGCCGGCGAGCAGGTCCATTACCTCGGTGCCGGCGATGCCCTCGCCGGTGCACACGCTCTCCGCCGCGGGCAGGTCAAACTCGCCGGGGAACACCGACAGCCAGGCCCACAGCAGACGCTCCTGGGCCGAGCATAGCTGGTAGCTCGCGTCGAGCACCGCACGCATGCTGCGGTGCCTGGCCGCGGCGAGGTGCACGTGGTGGTCGGTCAGCAGCCGGAAGCGATCGTCGGCGCGCAGCAGCATCTCGTCGATGGGCAGGGTGCGCAGCCGGGTCGCGGCCAGCTCGATGGCCAGCGGGATGCCCTCCAGGCGCTGGCACAGCCCGGCCACGGCGCGGCAGTTGGCGGCGGTCAGCCGGATGCCCGCGTCCACGGCCATGGCCCTGGCGACCAGCAACCGCACCGCGTCGCTGGCCTGGACCGATGCGAGGTCCTCGCCGTCGGGCAGGCCGAGCGGCGGGACGGGCAGCACGTGCTCGCCGGGCAGGCCGAGCCGCTGCCTGCTCGTGGCCAGCAGGCGCAGCCCCGTTACCGCGCGCAGCAGCGCCGTCACCGGCGGCGCCAGGCTCTCCACCAAGTGGTCGCAGTTATCCAGGACCAGCAGCAAGCGCCGGTCGGGCGGGCCGTCGCACGCCGCGGCCAGCAGGTCGGCCACGCCGGTGCCCGCTACGTCGGCCAGGTCCAGCAGCCGCACACCGTCGGGGAAGCTGCCGGACATAACGGCCCCCAGGCGCAGCGCCAGCCGTGTCTTGCCGATCCCGCCGATGCCGGTAAACGTGATCAGCCTCACCGCCCGCAGCAGCCGCTCGGCCTGCTCCAGCAGCTTCTCGCGGCCGACGAGGCTGGTCAGCTCGGCGGGGATCGCGTCGGCCCACACCACCGTCGGCTGCCCCGCCATCGGTGCGGCCTCGTGCGGAGATCCGGCGACGGGCCACCGCACATGATCAAGCGCCGGATCGGCGGTCAGCATCGCCTGGTGCAGATCGCGCAGCTCGGTGCCGGGGTCGATGCCGAGCTGGTCAGCGAGCAGCTTGCCGACCATCCGGTAGCACTCCAGCGCCTCGGCGCACCGCCCGGCTCGGTACAGCGCGAGCATCCGCTGCGCCCAGAACCGCTCCTGCAGCGGGTGCGCCGTGGTCAGCTCGCGCAACTCGGCGAGCACGTCGCCGTGCCGCCCGAGCGCCAGGTCCGCGTCCAGCCGCAGCTCGACCGCGCGCAGTCGGTGCTCGACCAGCAGCGGCACCGTGTCCCGATGCAGTGTGTCGCTGGGCACGTCGGACAGCGGATGGCCGCGCCACAGGCCCAGCGCCTGGTGCAGCAGGGCCGATCTGGCCCGCACCTCCTCGGTGGTGCGCGCCCTGTCGAGCAGGGCGGTGAACTGGTGCGCGTCCACCGACTCCGGGTCGGCGTGCACCAGGTAGCCGCCGGCCTGGGTGCTGACCGGGCAGTCTCCGGCGGCCTGGATCAGCAACTTGCGCAGCCGGAGCACGTGGTTCTGCAGGGCGTTACGGGCGCTAGGCGGCGGGGTCGCACCCCACAGGCTGACGATCAGCTTGTCCGGGCTCACCGGTCGATTAGCCTCGATTGACAGCAGCGCGATCAGCGCGCGCTGCTTTGCTGCCCTGATGGGCACCGGGACTTGCTGGTAATTGATTTCCAGCGGACCGAGCAAACGGTACTCCCAGCCCGAAGCCATCACAATGCTCCCGCGAAGACGGCGGCGTGCTCGGTGTGATCCGCGCCCATGCTTCGACGGACTACCGTTATAACGGCAAGCCCTCCCTGCGATCGCGGAAGTCAGGACGCGGTGTCCTTGAGTGTCGTTGCTATTGGTCCAGCTGCAGTGTCAGTATCTTTAAGAAAGTGGAAAGCGCTCGTGCATTTATGATACATTAACGTGCAGGAATCGTAAACACCTAATTTTTGGAACTCCAGGTGCGCCAGCGAATCCGGCGATGCCGAGCTGCGCGGTGCGTCGGTCGGGTAGCCCGGAGGAACTTTCACTCCGGACCTCCACAGATCCTTACGTGAAGGTTTCCCATGATATACTTCTTGTCATCTGCATTGCCTGCGATAGCTTGATGCAAAAAGGCCATTTGACGGTCCTCATAGGCATCGGCGGATCCTCGCAGGTGACTGCAAACGACGAACGCTGAAGCGGCAGCAGACGACGCCCAGGTCCCTTTTCGGCAAAGCGGCCCCAATTATCGACCTGCATCACTTGACAAAGCAGATTCCACATATAGATCAAAATAATCAAACGTCAGAGGTACGTTCAGGCCGGCTTCGACCTGCTTCCACAAGCGCGTCATCCTTCACCCTGCAGGACACCACCACGGAATTAGCGCCAGATCCCGAAATATGGGCCAGATCCTGATCCCAGATCCCACTTCCAGAGTGCGCCGTGGTTGCCTCTGCCGAAAATCTCATCCGCCCAGGTGGGAGGAGGTATTCGGTTTCGGCGGGGCCGCGTGAGCTGGTTGCTCTCCCGAGGTCTGCTCGCTGCGGCATGATGATCGGCTGTGCTGCTTCGACTTGCCTACCTTAGTGTGACGAACGCGTTCACCTTACCGCGGCGACTTCCGATGAGTGACCAGGACAAGGACGTGGAGATCCTGGCGCTACGCCACCAGATCGCGGTGCTGGAGCGGCAACTGGGCACGATCCGGCCGCGGTTCTCCCCCGCCGATCGGGCGTTCCTGGCCGCCCTGCTGCCCCGCCTCCCACGGGACGTGCTCGGACGGTTCCGGCTGCTGGTCCGACCCGAGACAGTGCTGCGCTGGCACCGGGACGTCCTGGCGCGCGCCACGCGGCCAGGTCCCGCCCCAGGCGCCCGGGTCGGCCGCGCACCGTCCGCTCCATCCGCCAGCTGGTGCTGCGCCTGGCAGGAGAGAATCCCTGCTGGGGCTACCGCCGCATCCACGGTGCAGGCGTGCCGGCACGAGCTCCTGGACCGCACGCTCATCTGGAACCAGCGCCACCTTCTGCACTCGCTCCGGGAGTTCGAGCACTTCTACAACGAGCACCGGCGCCACCGGACTCTCCGAGCCGCCGCACCCCTGCGCCCGCTACCCGAACCGATTACCGATCCTGAGCGGATCGCGCACCTCGACGTCCGCAGAGGGGACCGACTCGGCGGCACCCTCCACGAGCATCGACATGCCGCCTTACCGGCACGGATGAATAATCGGCACGCATACCGTAGTGCGCCGACTCCCGGCGGCGCATCTGCCAGCGATTTTCACGCTGCGTAACACCATCGGCAGGGGCTGCCCCGGGCGGGATCCGAGGCCCGCGCGACTAGGTCCGGACTGACGAGCAAACGTGGAGCAACCACGGGCCAGAAACGGCCCTCACAAGGGGATCCCGATATGATAAAACCCCAGGTCAGAATGGGTATGGGGGTGGGTGCGCCGCCAGGGACTCGAACCCCGAACCCGCAGATTAAGAGTCTGCTGCTCTGCCAGTTGAGCTAGCGGCGCGTGAAGAACGCTGTGATCCTAGCAGCAATCGGCGGAGCGTTGCGAATCGCGGCCCGCGACCCCCGAGCGCCGGTGGCCAGTGTTAGGTGAGAGGGCCATGGGACCTTCCCAAGAAAACAATAAAACGGGCAATATTCCGAACGGACCGTGGTAGCTCTATCACCGACAGGTGCACGCCTCCCGGCGGGGCGTAACTACTATGGGCTGAACCTGGTGCACAATCCAACCGTGAAGATGAGTATGCGAAGGCGAGGCTTGTGCGGGTGACGCATCCATGACCGACAGCAATGTCGTGCCGTCGGCATCAGAACCGCCCTCAGCCTCCCAGCTCACGCGGCCACCAGCCGCGGCCGGGACGCCGAGCCGGCTGGCCTGGCTGGACCTGCTGCGCGGGATCGCCGCGCTGTTCGTGGTCTTTGACCATCTGAGCTACTACCTGCTGCAGCATGTGCGGGCCGAGGTGTACAACTGGTTCGACGCGGGCAACTACGGCGTTTTCGTCTTCTTCATCATCAGCGGCTACATCGTGCCGGCGTCACTGGAACGCAAGGGCAGCGTGCGGACGTTCTGGGTCAGCCGCCTGTTCCGGCTGTACCCGCTGTACCTGCTCGCGGTGGGGATTGCGGTGGCGCTGTACCTTGTGCATTTCGGGTCGCTGCGCGGCGAGGGCTCTGACCCGGAAGCGTCGTTTTTCTCCCAGCTGCTGATGATGTCCAACGTGCTCGGCGGGCAGAACCTGCCGAACGTGGTCTGGTCACTGTCCTACGAGATGATCTTCTACCTGCTGATCACCGCCTTGTTCATCGCCCGGGTGCACAAGCGCAGCAGCTGGTACGCGGTCGGCTTCGCGGTCGCCGCGGTGGCGATCGGCGGCTTGCTGCCGCAGGCCTACTTCACCCACAATCTGGCTACCCCGCGCCTGATCGCGCTGGTGGCGGACTTGGCCGTGCTGGCCGGACTGGCGTTCGCGGTCGTGCTGCGCGGCATGTCGCGCCTGCTCGGCGCGGCCATGGCCGCGGTGGTCGCGGTCACGCTGCTCGCCTTCAACGGCGGCTGGATCTGGCCGTGGGAAGCGCTGTCGATCCTGGCCCTGATGTTCACCGGGACAATGTTCTACCGCGCCGAACAGGGCCAGTATCCATGGCCCCGGGCCATCGCGATCGGGGTGGGCGTGTTCGCCTCGATTATCACCGCCGGCCTGTGGCACAGCCACGCCTGGGGCATGAGCGCGCATGCCGAACTTCTCTGGGAGCGTCGCTGGGTCTCCACGTTCGCCCTGGCCGGCCTGACGTTCGGGGCCGGCCTGGCGCTCCGGCACGTGCGCTGGCCGCGGGCGCTGACCTGGCTGGGACTGATCAGCTACTCGGTCTACCTGCTGCATCCGCTGCTCATCGAGTCATATCACCACTTCGGCTGGACGCGCCTGCACCATCCGTTCTGGCTGCAGGTGCTGCTGGCCGCGGCGTTCCTGGCCGTCCTGATCGCGGTCAGCTCGGTGACGTACCTCCTGGTCGAACGGCCGATGCAGAATGTCGGGCGTCGGGTGGGCTGGTGGCTGGATGCCCAGTTCGGCCCGGACCGGGTGCCCGACCACGTGCCGGAGGCCCCGGAACCGGCCTTGGCGGGCGGTTCCCGCCCGCCCGCCGGGTAGCTCGCCGTCATGCTGCATCCGGGGTTGCCGCTGCCGCCTCCGCGCGAACCTGGCGCGCCTTACCGGGTCTGCCTGGTCTGCCTGGGCAACATCTGCCGCTCGCCGATGGCCGAGACGGTGCTGCGCGCGGCGCTCGCCGAGTCCGGCCTCGACGGGGCGGTCGTCGTGGACAGCGCGGGCACGGGGGACTGGCACATCGGCCAGCCGATGAATTCGGGCGCCCGGGCCGCCCTGGCGACCCGCGGTTACGACGGTTCGGCCCACCGGGCCAGGCAGATCGAGCCGTCCTGGCTGGCCAGGCGCGATCTCGTCCTCGCGATGGACGGGCGCAACCTGGCGGACCTGCGGCGGATGGCCGGGGCCTCCGGCAGTGACCGGATCCGGTTGTTCGGTGAGGTGGGCGGGCTGCGCGAAGCCGATGGCGCCGAGATTCCCGACCCGTACGGCGGGAACGCGGCCGAGTTTGGTTACGTGCTTGACCTGCTCGGCAGTGCCGCGCCGGTCATCGCCAGCCGGCTGGCGCGACGGCTCGAACCCGCCACCGACAGCCGCGACACCTCGGCGTGAGCCCCGGGACCGCAAGCCAGATCGCGCGGCTATCCGGCCTCGCCGTCCGCGAGGCGCGCCAGGTCGGCTCCCAGCACGGCTATCAGCACTTCATGATCACCCTCGCGGGCGGTCGGCGCGCGTTCGCCAAAGTGATCGCCGGCGCGGTATCGCCCGAGACCGCCGCGGCGTTCGCGGCCGAGGCGAGCGGCCTGCGCTGGTTGGCTGAGCCAGGCGCCGTTCCGGTCCCTGAGGTACTCGCGGCGGAGCGGGGCGCCCTCGTCATCTCGATGATCACGCCGGGCCAGGCGACGCCCGAGGCCGCGTTCCGGTTCGGCGCCGAACTCGCGCGGCTGCACGCGGCCGGAGCGGACACCTTCGGCGCGCCCTGGCGGGGATTCATCGCCAGCCTGCCGCTAGACAATACCCAGTACGCCCAGCAGTCCCAATGGCCCGACACCAAGCAGTCCCAATGGCCCGACTGGTATGCGAGCCGAAGACTGCTTCCTTACCTGCGCCTGGCCACGGACTCCGGCGCGCTGGGACGGCAGGACGGCCGGCTCGTGGAAGCGGTGCTGGACCGGATCGGCTCGCTGGCGGGCCGGGCCGAGCCACCGAGTCGCATTCACGGCGATTGCTGGGCCGGAAACGTGCTGTGGTCGGGCGGACGAGGCTGGCTGATCGACCCGGCGGCGCACGGCGGCCACCGCGAGACCGACCTGGCCATGCTGGCCCTGTTCGGCGCGCCTCACCTCGACCGGATCATGGCCGGCTACAACGACACGGTGCCGCTGGCGGCAGGCTGGCGATCCAGGGTTCCGCTGCACCAGCTGCATCCGTTGCTGGTGCACGCGTGCCTGTTCGGCGCGTCCTACCGGGACGCGGTGCATTCCGCGGCCCGTGCCGCGCTGGCAAGCTAGTTCCCGCGATCAGGCATCAGCCGGCGTTAGCACTGGCCGTGTTGCTCTCGTTGATCCCCGTGGCGCTTGTCCCGTACGTCACGCTGACGTCATCAGCCTCATCGACCACCACCTCGGGCTGGTCGAACCGATCGTCGTCGTCGTCCTCCGGCGGCAGGCCGCCCTGCGCTTCGGGAGCGAGCGGGAGCGTCACCCTGAACGTCGCGCCCCGGCCGGGAGCGGTCCGCACCGAGGCGACGCCGCCGTGGGCGGCGACCAGCGAGGAGACGATCGCCAGGCCGAGCCCACTACCGCCGGTGGTACGCGTCCTGGCCTGATCCGCGCGGTAGAACCGCTCGAATACCCGATGGGCCTGGTCCGCTGTCATTCCGGCCCCATGGTCGATGACGTCGAGGATGATGGCAGGGGTCTGGTCCTTCACCCGGGGGTCAAGGATCCCGGAACCGATGGACACCTCGATCGGCGTCCCGTCCGGAGTGTGGGTGAGCGCGTTGCTCATCAGGTTCCCGATGACCTGCCGCAGCCGTGGCTCGTCGCCGACGACCAGGAACGCGGCGCCGGGTGCGACGATGAGGCTGATGGTCCTGGCGGGCGCCAGCATGCGGGCGTCGTGCACCGCGTCGGCGGCCAGCGACAGCAGGTCAATCGGATTGCGGGCCAGCGGCCGCTGCTGGTCAAGGCGGGCCAGCAGTAGCAGGTCCTCCACGAGCAGGCCCATCCGGGCCGCTTCCTTCTCCACCCGCCGCATGATCCGGTCCAGGTCATCGGGCGTGAGCCCGGCCATCGCGGCGGCCCCAGTATCCGCCGCGCCCCTGTCCCAGTGCGGCACCAGGCCACCGCGCTGCCGGTAGTACTCCGCAAAGCCGCGGATCGCGGTCAGCGGCGTGCGCAGCTCGTGGCTGGCGTCCGCGATGAACCGCCGCATCCGCTCCTCAGACTGGTGCGCCGCCGCCTCGGATTCCTCCCGGGCGTGAAACGCGGTCTCGATCTGGCTCAGCATCGTGTTAAGCGAGCGCCCAAGGCTGCCGATCTCGGTCCGCGGATCCCGTTCCGGCACCCGCAGGTTCAGGTGCCCGGCCGCGATCTCCTCCGCAGTCTCCTCGATCTCGACCAGCGGCCGCAGGTTCGCGCGCACCACGATGACGACGGCTATCGCCAGGATGCACACGATGATGGCGCCCACGATCAGGGCGGCGGCGGCCAGGCGGCGGATCGTCGCGTTGATGTTACCGAGGTCGACCCCCACCATTACGGTGCCTGACACCTGCTCCGTGCCGCCAGCGCTTGTCGGCACTTGAAGGGTGACGGGCTCCGCTATCACCCGCCAGCTGTCGTCGCCGGACTGGGCGGAGACCGTCACGAGCTTCCCGTTGTTCGCGTCGGCCCAAGCCGAGCTGGTGGGGACGGCCGGGAGTGACGAGGCCGGACGATTGCCGGCGAAAGAGTGGCCGGTCTGCTGGACACCGGACATGCTGAGCTGGGTTCCTGGGTCCTCGACTCCCACCAGGATGCCGCCCGTCTGAATGCTCTGCCCGGGCAGCAAGCCAATCGTCGAACTATCGACGACATTGCCGAAGTCGGCCTGCAACTGGGTGTCGTACGGCTCGGTCAGGTAAGACTGGAGCAGCCAGCCGCTGCTGACGCTGATGGCCGCCAACGCGACGATCACGAGCGCTAGCAGTGCGGTTATCAGCTTCGTCCGCAGCGAAGTACGGCTCGACAGGTCCCGCACGGCAAGCCACGGCCGCATCACCCAGTGCCCGTGGCTCGCCGTGCTCGCTTCCTCCGCTGTCATACCCGAACGCATGCCTAAGAAGCGGGAAGCCGCAGCACGTACCCCACTCCGCGCAGGGTGTGGATAAGCCGCGGTTCCTTGGTGTCCACCTTGCGCCGCAGCACGGACACATACGACTCCACGATGCCGGTGTCGCCGCGGAAGTCGTAGTCCCACACGTGATCGAGGATCTGCATCTTGGACAGCACCCGGTTGGAATTGCTCATGAAGTACCTGAGCAGCTTGAACTCGGTGGGGGAGAGCTGAATCTGTTCCCCCGCCCGCCAGACCTCGTGGCTCTCCTCGTCCAGTTCGAGGTCGGCGAACGTGAGCCTGGGCGTCGGTTCCACGCCGTCTCCGCGGGTCCGCCTGAGTACGGCGCGGATCCTCGCGATCACCTCTTCGAGGCTGAACGGCTTGGTGACGTAGTCATCGCCGCCCAGGGTCAGGCCGCGGATCTTGTCCTCGGTCGCGTCGCGGGCGGTCAGGAAGACGACGGGTATCCGCGCCCCTCCGCCGCGAAGCCGTCTGATGACGTCGAAGCCATCCATGTCGGGCAGCATCACGTCAAGCACGATCAGGTCAGGGCGGTGGCGCTGAGCGGCCTGTACCGCCTCGGTTCCGGCTGCCGCCGTGACGACGTCGAAACCCGCATAGCGCAGGCTGGCGGACAGCAACTCAAGGATGTTGGGCTCGTCCTCAACGACGAGAAGCCTGGCATCCGGTCGCTGCCGCGCATCGGTCAGCGTGTCCATGTTCTGTATTGTCACCCCCCACGCTGAGGATAACCTGAAGGTCCGCTGGAGATGGTCTTGAGTTCCGGCCGGGATTACCCAGGGGTTCACCCGTCCGCGGGCCCCGACGTGTCACGCCAGTAGGCGATGGCGGCGGGGCGTGAGCCGACGCCGAGCTTGGAGTAGATCCGCCGGACGTGATTTTTCACGGTCTTCTCGGCCAGGAACAGGTGGGCGGCGATCTCTCCGTTGGTCTGTCCGTCGGCGATGAGCGACATGACCTCTACCTCGCGTGCGGACAGGCCGTGCGGATCGGCGGCGCGCCCAGAAGTATCGTGCCCGCCCGGGCTTTCCTGAACGTCGCCTGCCCTGCTGCCGTTATGCGGAGGCCGCCCGCCTCCGCTCGGCCCAGGAGCTGTGCGATCGTCCATGTGACCTCCGGCTCGCACGACGAACCCGTACCGCAGCGAACGTACCAAACATCGTAGGTACCGCGTCAATCCATGAATATTCAGATAAGTGAATGCACAAATCAGATGACTTACCCGGACCTGTACCCAGTCGGTGCCGTCCGCATGCCCCGGGAGCCCCCTGGTGCCGACCGGGCTAGCTGGCCCAGACTGGCGATCATGACTTCAGCCGAACTCACTCCGGACCAGCTGCGGCGAGACCCTCTGCCACTACGCGGCCGGGTCGCGGTGGTCACCGGGGTCAGCCGGCCGGCTGGCATCGGATACGCCATCGCCCGCAGGCTGGCCGCGCTGGGCGCGAGCCTGTTCCTGCACCAGTTCGCCCAGCATGATAACGATCAGCCCCGGGGCGCCGATCCCGGCGGGCCCCAGGCGGTGCTCACCGGCGTCACCGCGGCCCGCGCCGACGACCAGTCCGGCGTGCGGCACGTGGACCTAGATCTCACCGAACCCGGCGCACCGGAACGCCTCATCGATGCGGTCGGCCAGGCCTTCGGTCACCTGGACATCCTGGTTAGCAACCATGCCCGCAGCGGCGGCGACGGTCCCCTTGGCACGCTGACCGCCGCCATGCTCGACGGGCACTGGGCGGTCAACACCCGCTCCGCGATCCTGCTGGCCCAGGCCTTCGCCGCCCAGCACGACGGCAGGCCGGGCGGCCGGGTCGTCTTCATGACCTCCGGGCAAGACCTCGGCCCGATGACCGGCGAGGTCGCCTACGCCGCCAGCAAAGGCGCGCTCGCCTCCATCACCCGAACCCTCGCCGACCAGCTGGCCGGCCAGGCCATCACGCTGAACACGGTCAACCCCGGCCCGGTCGACACCGGCGGCTACCCGCCCGAGGTGCTCAAGGCCGTCCGCCGGCACTTCCCGCAGCAGCGCTGGGGCGTGCCCGACGACCCGGCCCGCCTGATCGCCTGGCTGGTCACCGACGAGGCCGCCTGGATCACCGGCCAGGTCATCAACACCGAGGGCGGTTTCCGCCGCTGGGGCTGAGCCAGCGCCAGCGGCCCACCGCCAGCGGCCCACCGCCAGCGGCCCACCGCCAGCGGCCCACCGCCGACCGCGGGCTTCAGCCCCCGATGGGACGGATCGGCAGCAGCGTGCCGGACAGATGGTTCGCCGCGTCGCTGCACAGGAACGCGGCGAAGGACACCACGTCCTCGGGCTGGCCCAGCCGTCCGCCTGGATACCCGGCCGCGATCCGGGCCACGTACGCCTCGTCCACCGAAGCCCGCATGCCGGGCGTGTCGGTGAGACCCGGGGCCAGGGCGACCGTGCGGATGCCCCGGTCGGCCAGCTCCCGGTGCGCCACGTTGGCCAGGATGTTCACCCCGGCCTTGGTAGCCCCGTAGGCGCTCTGGCCGGGGTTCGCCTGCACGCCGATCATGCTGCTCAGGTAGATGATCCGGCCGCCCCCGCCACGGATCATGATGGGGGCGAAGTGCTTGGTGGTGAGAAAGCAGCCGATGAGGTTGCTGTCCAGCACCCGGCGCAGAACGCTAACCTCCAGGTCGAGCACGCCGGCGACCGGCGGCATCCAGCCCGCGTTGCTGATCAGGGCGTCGACCCGGCCCCAGCGCGCGTCGACCGCGGCGGCCGCGGCGCGGACCTGCGCCTCGTCGGCGACATCGGCGGCGATCCCGAAGGGCTCGGGCGCCCCGGGCGAGGCAGCGGCGATCTCCTTGACCGTGCGCGCGGCCTGCTGCTCGTCCCGGGCCAGCACCGCGACGCGGGCTCCCTCGGCCGCCAGGCCGAGGGCGAGAGCCCGGCCAAGCCCGCGCCCCGCTCCGGTAATCACGATGACCTTGTCGCGTATGTCCACCTGCATGATGTGCTCCAATTTAGGTTGTAACCTAAGATTAGTCTATAGCCTAAAGTCGCCAAGGGGGATGAGTCGTGCCAGCCGGACGACGGGACGCTCACCGGGCCCGGATGCGGGCCCGGCTGCTCGCCGCCGCGCTGCGGCTGTTCGCCGAGCAGGGCTACCAGGCGACCACCATCGACCAGATCGCTGAGGCGGCCGACGTGGCCCGGCAGACGGTCCTCAACCACTACCCGCATAAGAGGGATTTCCTCCAGGCCTGGGGTCAGGATCGCCGCGATCAGCTGCTCGAGCTCGCCGATCAGGCCCGGCCGGGCGAGTCGGCCCGCGGGCAGCTGCACCGGTATTTCGCGGCCCTGGCCCAGATGAACGAGCGGGAGCCCGAGCTGACCCGCACGCTCTACCTGAGCCTGCGCCACGATGAGGTGCTCGCCTACCAGCGTCCGGTGCCCGAGGCGGTGCTGGCCGCCATCCGCCGGGGCCAGGCGCGCGGTGAGTTCGACCCGGCCGCGGACCCGTCCGCGGCCGCCGAGGTGCTCACCGCGGTCTACTTCGACACGCTCACCCGGTGGCTGACCCAAGCCGGCGCCCCGTGTGACCTGCCGTCCGTGCTGGCCGGCAAACTCGATCTGGTCCTGACCGGCCTGGCCGCCCATTAGGGTCAGCTCCCATGGATACCAGCATCCGGCTCATCGAGAGCGGCGACGCCGAGGCGCTGGCCGTCCACCTGGCCCGCGACGCCGAGGCCTTCGCCCGCTGGGATCCCGAACATCCCCCGGACTACTACACGACGGCGGGCCAGCGCAGCCGCATTGCAGGCGTCCGCGCCAGGCACGCCCACGGCGAGGTATGGCCCGCCGTGGTCCTGGCCTCCGATGTCGTCATCGGCCGGGTCACCGCGCAGAATCTCCTGCTGCACGCGTGGCGCAAGGCCGAACTCGGTTACTGGATCGCGTCCCCCCACCAGGGCCAGGGTCACGCGACGCGGGCCGTGAGCCTGATGGTGCAGCTGATGACCACCGAACTCAAGCTGCACCGGGCTGAGGCATACACCCAGATGGACAATCTCGGTTCGCAGCATGTGCTTCGCCGCAACGGTTTCGTGCCCTACGGAGTGGCCCGCTCCCACATCTTCACCGCCGGACAATGGCGCGACGAAGTCCTCTGGGAACGCCTGCTTGATCAGAACAAAGATTCGTAAAATGGTAGAGATTAACCTCGATTAATGGTATTCTTGTTTCCCAAGAGTCCTTCCCTATTTATCCCGAACGAGCGGTGGCTCATGTCCTCACCCACGTTCCCCGATCCCGAGCCGGACGGCCCCGGCCCGGAGCCCTCGTGGTCGGAGGATGAGGAGGACAGCGCGGCCTACCTCGGGGAGCTAATGGCCGCGGCGGCCGCGGGTGAGGAGCTGACCGCCCAGGACATTTCCCAGGCCGGGTTCGGCCAGGGCGGTACCGCGGAGCAGATGCACCCGGGTCCGGTCCTGGCCACTTTGGTGCACGCCGCCACCACCGATGAGAAGGTCCTGGCGACCTTGTCCGATGATGACCTGATCGGGGTCATCGCCGCGGTCCGGCGGATCGGGTCGTTCGCGGCCTGGGCCGAGATGACCGCCGTCCGCGAGTTCGCCACCCGCCCCGACCCTCGCCGCCCCGCCCCCGATCCCGCCCCCGATCCCGCCCCCGATCCCGCCCCAGGCGCGACTCCCGGCAGCGCCCCTGGCGCCTGCCCCGATGCCGCCTCTGGCGCCGCTCCCGATACCAAGCCCGGTGGCCGCGGCGGTGCCCGCGGTGTGGATGCCCGTGATCCCGCCGCGGCGGTCGCGGGCCTGCCGGGCCGGCCGCAGGTGCGTGAGTTCGCGGCTGAGGAGCTGGCCCCGGACCTGCACCTGACGTGGCAGTCCGCGGCCGGGCAGATCGTCTACGCGTGCACCGTGGCCGCCCGGCTGCCGGTCACGTTCGCGGCGCTGCGGACCGGCAAGATCCACCCGGTCCATGTCCGGATCATCGAGGATGAGACCGCGTACCTGTCCGACCATTACATCGCCGAGGCCGATGAGAAGCTGGCCGAGGCGGCCCGGTCCAAGACGTTCGGGGAGCTGCGCTACCACGCGCACCGGCTGGTCCTCAAGCTCGACCCCGAGTCCGCTGCCCGCCGCAAGGAAGCGGCCCGCAAGGACGCGCACGTCCGCCCGTTCCGGGAAGGGTCCGGCAACGCCGGGATGATCGCCCGCGAACTGCCCCCCGACGAGGTCCTCGCCTCCTGGCAGCATGTGGACCAGCGGGCCCGGGACCTGCGCGCCGCCGGCATCCCCGGCACCCTGCGGGAACTCCGCGTCCGCGCCTACCTTGACTTGCTGCAGGAACGCGACACCCGCACCGCCCCGGCCAGCCCCGGCCAAGACACCCACCCCGACGACACCGGCGAGACCGGCGACACCGGCGAGACCGGCGAGAGCGGCGAGACCGGCGAGAGCGGCGAGACCGGCGAGAGCGGCGAGACCGGCGAGACCGGCGAGACCGGCGAGACCGGCGAGACCGGCGAGACCGGCGAGAGCGGCGAGACCGGCGAGAGCGGCGAGAGCGGCGGGAACGGCGGCCCGGGCGGGAACGGCGGCGGCCCCCGGAACGGCCCCGCCGGGACCGGCACCGGCAGGCCGGCCGGGGACCCCGGCCCGAGCCTGGCGGCCCAGGTCACCCTCACCATCCCGTGGGCGACCTGGCAGGGCGGGGGCGCCCCCGGCGAGGCCGGCGGGTTCGGCCTGCTCGACCCCGAGACTGCCCGGGATCTGCTGGCGGCCGCGGCCCGGCACCCGGACACCCGCTGGTGCTACACCGCGCTGCACCCCGACGGCACCGCCGCCGCCCACGCCTGCGCCCCCGGCCCGCACCCCGGCGGCCCCCCCGACCCCCGCACCCTTAAGTTCAACGCCGTCATCCGCGGCCCCTGCGATCACGCCCAGGCCCGCCCCGGCTACCGGCCCGGCCG
>Ga0302235_10000081_pt1 | contig 83232 bp, 77 predicted proteins | sample II_Palsa_N3_3_FD_193577 | JGI IMG/M metagenome (GOLD analysis project Ga0302235, IMG submission 193577) | Peat permafrost microbial communities from Stordalen Mire near Abisko, Sweden - II_Palsa_N3_3 | ecosystem: Environmental > Terrestrial > Soil > Palsa > Peat permafrost | place: Sweden...
ACCCGGGAAAAATCGGCGGCGGCAAGCAAAGTAGGGCAGGGGCCAGCCAGGAGGCGGCGGGCAGGGAGCCAGGCAGGTACTCGGGCAGGAGCCAGGCAGGTACTCGGGCAGGGAGCCAGGCATGTACTGGAGACCGGAGCAGGAGCGTCTGCCGATCGAGCAGGGCCATTCTCAGTTCGGAGTAGCTATTCCTTCCCTGGTCATCCGTGTCACTTGCTGTCGCAGGAATGCGAGAACTGCTCAAGAACGCTGGGTGCTGGCCGGTAGCTCACGGCGTGCGAAAAATGGCCGGGGAAGTGGGCGGCTATGCAGAAGCGGCTGGTAGGCACGCAATCCACCCGCGGGATGCGAGGTAGTCTGCGGATAACTACCAGTCCAGAGGGAGTCCGCCATGCCCGAGGCAGTCATCGTCGCTACCGCCCGCTCGCCGATCGGCAGGGCCTTCAAGGGCTCGCTCACCAGCATCCGGCCCGATGACCTGACCGTGGCGATGGTCAGCGCCGCGCTCGCCAAGGTGCCGCAACTCGACCCGGCCGACATTGACGACCTGATGCTCGGCTGCGGCCTTCCCGGCGGCGAGCAGGGCTACAACATGGCCCGTATCGTGGCGGTGATGCTGGGCCATGACCACCTGCCCGGCACGACGGTTACCCGCTACTGCTCGTCGTCGCTGCAGACAACGAGGATGGCCTTCCACGCGATCAAGGCCGGCGAGGGCGACGCTTTCATCTCAGCGGGCGTGGAATGCGTGAGCCGGTTCGCCAAGGGCAGCAGTGACAGCTGGCCGGACACGAAGAACCCCGCCTTCGCCGCCGCCGAGGAGCGGACCGCCGAGGAAGCCAAGGGCGGCGGGGATGTCTGGCACGACCCGCGGCGGGACAACGCGATCCCGGACATCTATCTGGCGATGGGCCAGACCGCGGAGAATCTCGCCGGGCTGCGCGGCGTCACCCGGGTCGAGCAGGACGAGTTCGGCGTGCGATCGCAGAATCTGGCCGAGAAGGCCCTGGCCGACGGGTTCTGGCAGCGCGACATCACTCCCGTGACGCTGCCCGATGGCACGGTCGTGACAGCGGACGACGGCCCGCGAGCCGGGACAACGCTGGAGAAGGTCGCCACGCTGCAGCCGGTATTCAGGCCGGACGGAACGGTGACCGCCGGCAACTGCTGCGCGCTCAACGACGGCGCTGCGGCCGTGGTGGTAATGAGCGACCGCAAGGCCGCGGAACTCGGGATCACCCCGCTGGCCAGGATCGTCTCCACGGGCGTGACCGGGCTGTCGCCGGAGATCATGGGACTTGGCCCGGTTGAGGCGTCCCGGCGCGCGCTGGCACGGGCCGGCATGGCCATCGATGACATAGATCTCGTCGAGATCAACGAGGCCTTCGCCGCCCAGGTGATCCCCTCCTACCAGGATCTCGGGATCGACCTCGACAAGTTGAACGTCAACGGCGGGGCGATCGCCGTCGGCCACCCGTTCGGCATGACGGGCGCGCGTATCACCTCGACCATCCTGAACAGCCTCCAGTTCCACGACAAGACCTTCGGCCTGGAGACGATGTGCGTGGGCGGCGGCCAGGGCATGGCGATGATCTTCGAGCGGCTCTCCTGACCAGCGCGCCGATATCCGTTCATAATCGAGCATGACGGTCTGATCCAGCCGCGCGCCGGTAGCTCCGGGCACCCAGATGCCGGGGAACTTACCGCCGCATACCGGAAAGCTGGCCCTGGGGGGTTGTCAGACGCCCGGACGTGGTGCAGTGTCTGCAGCAATAGGCGTTCGCCCCTGGAGGTGCCCCTTGTCGATGACCCACTCTCCGGAGATGCACAGAAATCTCATCGCGCGCATCCCGATCGTCACTGGACGAGACCTCCGTGAGTGGTTCAAAAGACTCGAATCTGGTCCTTCGTTCCTGCGCTGCGAGGAACGCGCATACTGGCTGGCGGACGAGCACGGCCTGACCCATGGCTACGCGAGCGCCATCGTGCATGAGTACGAGCTGCAACGCCGGAGCAGGCTCAACAGCGCCTGAGATGGAGCTGGCCGCTGCCCGCGAGTTCCTGCGCGCTCATCACCGGGCAGTACTTGCTACCTCGCGGAGCGACGGGCGACCGCAACTGTCTCCGGTGACAGTCACGGTGGATGATGAAGGCCGGGTGCTGATCAGCACCCGCGAGGCCGCGATCAAGACGCGGAACCTGCGGCGCGATCCGCGCGCATCGCTGTGCGTGCTGAACGATGGTTTTTTTGGCGACTGGGTTCAGGCAGAGGGAACGGCGGAGATCGTTCCGCTACCCGAAGCGATGGAGATCCTGGTGAGCTACTACCGAAGCCTCGCCGGCGAGCACCCTGACTGGGACGACTACCGGGCAGCCATGGAGCGCGACCGCCGCGTCATCGTGCGGATCACCATGACGCGCGCCGGACCCGACGTCAGCGGCTGATATTCCTCCCTCCCGGGTCGGGACCCGCCGGACCCGCTGGCCGAGACTGCCTGGCCGAGACTGCCTGGCCGAGACTCGCCGGCCGAGATCTTGCCGGCCGAGATCTTGCCCTGGACGGCCGCCCCGAGACCGCCGACGCCGAGGGCTAGCAAGTGTCCCCGCCAGCGAATTGCGTAAACGATTACCTAACGGGATACCCGGCGCCATTGTCTATTGAGGCAAGATCGGCTGGCGTGACAATCGGAGATCGCTCTCTAGCGACCGCAGATGCCGTTGTTACGCGAGCGGCGGCGCGCTGACGGTTGAATGAACAGTCAGCTAGCACGATCTGATCAAAAAAGCACATCCCCGTCGCTGCCAGGAAACTCGGACAGGCCGGAATCGATCAAGATAGGACGCGTGGCATGGTTCCTCAATGCCGCATCTGACGCGCCATGTGCCCCCGGTCGGAGTCGAACCGACACTGGGGACCCTTTTAGGGGGACTGCCTCTTCCTTTGGGCTACGGGGGCTTTATGAGGATACCCGAACGGTTCCGATAAACGCACGGGTGGCGGATTAATATGGGCCAGATTCGAGGTCAATATCACCTATTTAATTCCCTTCTCCGACATGACGGATACGGTGCGTAACCATTTCACTACATGCATCTACGCTCCGTAAGCCCATCGCCAGCAGCGGCGCGAACGTTACAGCGCCGCCTGCTGCCTGGCGCGCTGGAACACAGCGTCCAGCATGGCCTCCGTCACGCGGCCGGTAAAGGTGTTCTGCTGACTCGGGTGGTAACAACCGAGAAGTAACACCTCGCCGCTGCCGCCCCCGCTGGATGCCGCTGGTGGCCGGATCTGCGCGCCGCCCCCGGAGGATGCCGTCACTAGCCGGACCTCGGTACCGTGCCCGAAGGCCGGACGTGGCCTGGGCAGGCTGAAGCCCGCGAGGCCTAGCTGCGGCCAGACAGCCTGCCAGGCAAAGTGGCCGAGGCAGACGATGACCCGGACGGAGGCGCGAATCTGCTCAAGTTCCGCCGCCAGCCATGGCGCGCAGGCATCCCGCTCGGCAACCGACGGCTTGTTCGCCGGCGGAGCGCAGCGGACCGCAGCGGCCATCCGCACTCCCAGCAGCAGCTGGCCGTCCCCCGCTGCGGTGCTGGCGGGCCTGGCGGCAAGGCCGCATCGCCAGAGGGAGGCGAAGAGAAAGTCTCCGCTGCGGTCCCCGGTAAAGATCCGTCCGGTGCGATTACCGCCATGTGCCGCCGGTGCCAGGCCGACGACGAGCACGCCAGGCTGATCGGCGCCCCAGCCGGGAACGGGCCGTCCCCAGTAACGCTCGGCCGCGAACGAGCGGCGCTTAGCTGCGGCTACCTCTTCGCGCCACCCGACCAGCCGCGGGCAGGCCCGGCAAACCGATTGCCTGGCCGCCAGCTCGGCGAGCGTTCCGGCGGTCGCGGCCAGCGCCCGGACGCCGGCCGGGTCAGCCGCAACCGGCGTCCCCGCAGTTGCGGGATCGCCCGGCCAGCCGGTCCCCGGTGGCACCGGGCTCGGGCCGCCGGCGCCGCCGGCCACTGGTTCATCCGGCATGGCGATCCACCATGGACCAGGCGATGCCGTCCAGGATGTCGTGCTCGCTGACCACCACCTCGGCAAAGCCCAGCCGGGTGAGTATCCGGTCGAGCACCAGCGCCCCCGCGCCGATCACATCGACCCGGCCAGGGTGCATGACGCCGATCTGGCTGCGCTGCGCCCGGGTCTGGCCGAGCAGCATGCGCGTCACCGCGTGCACCCGATCGGCCGGGATCCTGGCGTGGTGGATCCTTGTTGCGTCGTAGTCAGGCAGATCAAGCGCGATGCCGGCCACGGTGGTGACCGACCCGGCCAGGCCGACGAGCGTGCGTGCCTGCTGCGCGGGCACCCGGGCGACTGCCAGGCTGATTGCGGCGTCAATGTCTGCGGTCGCCGCGATGATCTCGGCCTCCGCCGGAGGGTCGGAGTGCAGGTAGCGCTCGGTCAGCCGGACGCAGCCGATGTCGACGGAGCTGGCCGCGATCGGAACGGCCTGCTCAGCGCATGGGCCAGCGCATGGGCCTGCACCTGGACCAGCACCTGGACCAGCGCGATCCGGCTCGGCGCAGTCGGGCGCAGCGCCGCCTGCCTGGTCGCTGCCGAGCACGAACTCGGTCGATCCGCCGCCGATGTCGACCACGAGGTACGGGGGTGCGAACCGCTCGCCGCCCTGCCCTCGGCTCGCCAGCTCGGCGGTGGCTCCGGTGAAAGACAGGAACGCCTCCTGGCCGCCGCTCAGGACCTCCGGTGGCTTGCCAAGAATCCGGGTGACGCCATGGACGAACTCAGCGGAGTTCGCGGCGTCCCTGGTAGCGCTCGTCGCTACCATCAGGACGGCATCGACAGCGGCGTCCGTGATGATCGCTGCGTACTCCTCGAGCACGTGGAACGTCCGGGCCAGTGCATCCGGGGCCAGGCGGCCGGTGGAGTCCACCCCCTGGCCAAGCCGGACGATTTCCATCCGGCGCACCAGGTCGGCCAGCATGCCGTGGCGCTGGTCGACATCGGCGACGAGCAGGCGAAGCGAGTTGGTGCCGCAATCTATCGCCGCGACGCGAAGGGCGCCCGCTGCCGCTCCGCTGGCTGGCCCGGCGCGCATGGGCGCGCCGCGCATTGGCGCGTCGCTCATGGGCCTGTCGCTGCCGGATGCGCTGCGTGAGGAGCCGTCACGCAGCGGCCGGCCGCCCACCAGTTCCCGGCAGCCTGGACTGCCTCGCGGCCCAGCGGGTTCGCACCTTCGACGGCCAGCTCGTGCGCGGCGAGGGCGTGCAGGCACTTAACCCTGTCCGGCATCCCGCCGGCGCTGCCAGCGCCCGGCGGCAGCGGCCGGATGCCGGCAGCGCGGGCAGCCGCGTCCCGCCGGGCGAGGTAGTCACCGTGGGCGGATACCTGCGCCAGCCGCAGCCCTGGGTCGTCGGCCAGCCGCCGCGTCATCTCCCGCATCAATCCCGCCCCCTCCAGCCTGCTCATGGCCGCGGTGGCGCGGGGGCAGGTCAGGTAATACAGGGTCGGGAAAGGCGTGCCGTCAGGCAGCCGGGGCGCGGTCTCGACGACATCCGGTAGACCGCACGGGCACCGGTGCGCGACGCTGAGCACGCCGCGCGGCGGCCGTCCCAGCTGAAGGGCCACCACCGCCTCGTCCGCTTCGGCCGGAGTGCCGGGTTCGGCTGTCACTTGGCGGGCACCTGATCTGCCGCGTGCACCGAGTGCCACAACCGTTCGTACCATGGCGTACCCGGAACGTGAGCGGGGTCAGCGGCCAGCCCGGCGAAGTGCTTGGGGGCGATGACCACGTAGCAAGTCTGGCTCGGCAGGCACATGTGCAGCTGGTCCCGCGCCTGCTGCTCGACGTAGGCCCGGTCGTTCAGCTTCAGGTGCTGTGCCTCAAGCCTGTGCAGCTGGACTTCGACCGTCTGCCGCTGGGCTTCCAGCTGATCGATCTGCCGACGCTGGCCGATGTACTCCCGCACCGGGTAGGCGAGGCTCAGCGCGATGGCGCAGACCACTACGGCGAGAACGGCGGCCCGGCTGGTGAACCTGGCCCGCTCCTGCGCCGGCGGTCGCGGGCCAGCGGGACCCGTCATCCGCCGCCGGCGGCGGAGCGCGGGAACGCCGCCTTCCCTGCGTAGGCCGCCGCGTCGCCGAGCAGTTCCTCGATACGGAGTAGCTGGTTGTACTTGGCCACCCGCTCGAACCTGGCCGGCGCGCCCGTCTTGATCTGACCGCAGTTGGTGGCTACCGCGAGATCGGAGATCGTAGTGTCGTCCGTCTCACCAGACCGGTGACTGATCACGCAGCTGAACCCGTTGCGGTGCGCGAGCGCCACCGCGTTCAGCGTCTCGGTCACCGAGCCGATCTGGTTGAGCTTGACCAGCAGCGAATTTGCCGTCCGCTCATCAATGCCGCGGCGCAGCAACTCCGGGTTGGTGACGAAGATGTCATCGCCGACCACCTGGACCCGCTCCCCCAGAGCCGCGGTCAGCTCCTGCCAGCCAGACCAGTCGTCCTCGGCCAGCGGGTCCTCAAGGGAGACAATCGGGTACTGCTCAAGCCAGTCGCCGTAGATCGCGGTCATCTCCGCCGCGTTCTTCCTGCTGCCCTCGAACAGGTACGTCCCGTCCGAGTAAAACTCGGACGCGGCGGCATCGATGGCGAGCGCGACATCCCGCCCTGGCGTGAAGCCAGCCTTCCCGATCGCCTCCACGATCAGGTCAAGCGCCGCCCTGTTGTGCTCAAGATCAGGGGCGAAGCCGCCCTCATCGCCGACGCCGGTCGCCAGGCCGTGCTGCCTGAGCACGGACTTCAGCGAGTGGTAGGTCTCCGCGCCCCAGCGCAGCGCCTCGGCGAAGGTGCCGGCGCCGACAGGCAGGATCATGAACTCCTGGACGTCGACGTTGTTGTCCGCGTGCGCGCCGCCGTTGAGAATGTTCATCTGCGGCACCGGCAAGACATGCGCGTTCGGGCCGCCCAGGTAGCGGAAGAGCGGCAGCTGCGCCGACTCGGCGGCCGCTTTGGCCACTGCCACGCTGACCCCGACGATCGCGTTGGCGCCGAGCCTCGACTTGTCCGGCGTGCGGTCGAGGTCGATCAGTGCCTGGTCGATCAGCCGCTGATCGTCGGCGTCGTAGCCGAGCAGCTCCGGCTGGATCTCGTCGATGACAGCGGCGACGGCCTTCATGACGCCCTTGCCGCCGTACTCGGCACCGCCGTCCCTGAGCTCGACCGCCTCGAGGGCACCGGTGGACGCCCCGCTGGGCACCCCTGCCCGGCCGATCGTCCCGTCATCCAGTGCTACCTCGACCTCGATGGTCGGGTTGCCGCGCGAATCCAGGATCTGCCTGGCGTAGACGGCTTCGATAGAGGCCAAGGTAGATACTCCCGACTGGTGCTGTGCCGACATGTCCGCATCGGAGCCTAGCCGAGGGCGCATGGCCAGCGCAGCGGCCACGCCGTAGCTTCGCCGAACGCGGCGGCCGGGGACCTCAGCCTGGCCGGGGACCTCAGTCCGGCCAGGGACCTCAGTCCGGCCCGGGGACCTCAGCCTGGCCGACGGCCTCAGCCTGACTGGCGGCGTTCCTGTTCCCAGGCGAGCACCCGGTCCCGGTAGGCCCGCGCGGCAGCCCGCAGCTCGAACTCGGGGTCGAGCCCGGCGGCACGCGCCCGGCCGGCCAGCGCAAAGAGCTCGGCGCCGATCTCGCTCACGGCCGGGCCAGGCGGCAGGCCAGCCGGGTCGGACGGCAGGTCCGCCGGGCCGGACGGCAGGTCCGCCGGGCCAGGCGGCAGGTCCGCCAGCTCCTCCGGCACGCCGGCCCGCTCTGCCCGGCGCCGCAGCTGCGCGGCCAGCGACAGGGCCGGCTGGCCGAGCGGCACGCCGTCGAGGGCCGAGGCCGGGGAGCCGCCGCGGGATGCGCGCTCGGCGGCCTTGATCGCGTCCCAGTTCTGCGTGACCTCCTCGGCGCCGGAGACGCTCACGTCGCCGAACACGTGCGGGTGCCTGCGCATGAGCTTGTCGACGATGCCGCCGGCGACGTCATCGATCGTCCAGCCGGTACCGTCGGTGCGCTCGGCCGCGACCCTGGCATGGAACGCGACCTGGAGCAGGACATCACCGAGTTCCTCGCAGAGCGCCTCCTGATCGCCGCTCTCCAGGGCGTCCACCGCCTCGTAGCTCTCTTCGAGCAGGAACGGGGCCAAGGTGGCATGAGTCTGCTTCGCGTCCCACGGGCATTCGGTGCGCAGCCGGTCCATGACGGCGACCAGCTCCAGCAGACGCGCGCCGGGCTGCGCAGACTCGCCGTCGGCTGCCTCCTTCACCGTGGCCCTAGCAGGCCGGCGTCAGCTGGGGCGTCGCCGACGGCGAGGCGGCGGGCGACGGCGACGGCCCCGCCGCGGACAGCGTGGTCGGCGCGGGGACGATCGAGTACTCGCTGTAATCGAGCCTGCCGAACTGGGGGTTGATCTTGATGTCGAGTCCCTTGGCGGTCAGGCATTCGGCCCTGGCGAACTGGGTGCCCAGGGCCTGCTGCGCCGCGGAAGACTTCGGCAGGATGCCGCCGTCCAGGCGGTTGACCAGGACACTCTCGATCGCCTGGTAGCTGGCCAGCGCGGTCAGCAGGTCCGGCGGCAGGCCATTGGCCACCGCCAGCTCGGCGAGGTTCACCGGCGTGCCAGGCGCCGACGCCTGGGCCTGCGACTTGATCATCGCGTAGGCCGCCTGCACCTGCGCGGGAGTCAGCTTGATCCCCCGCGCCGCGGCGAGCTGATCGCGCACCCGGAACCTGACCAGCCAGCCGAGCACCTGCTGCGGCATCTGGGACACGGGGAACTGCAGCGAGATCTTGCCCTTGTACCGCAGGTACCCCTGGTTGAGGTTGGAGACCTCGGCGGCCAGGGTCGATACGGAGATCCGCTGGCCGGTCATGACCGCGGCGGCGCCCATCCTGACCGGCCCGCAGGCGGTCAGCACCGCGCCGGCGGCCAGCGCGGCAGCCGCCATCTTCATCGAGGTGCGGAGCACGACGACGTCCTTCCTCAAGCGTCTGATACGACCGGCCCGAGCCCGCTGAACACTGCCTCGACGAGCTCCTCGCACCAGGTGAGCAGTTCCTGATCGCGGAGCGGCCTGGCACCGAGCTGAGTAACCTGCCCGGACCGTCCGCCCCGGGCGGGGAGTTCCTGGCCTCCGCCTGGCACCGCCCTCGGCACCGGTACGAGCATCGTACGCACCCCCGGTTTGAGCAAAGTCCTCGGGTACAGCCGCTGCACCCGTACCTCCCGCGACTCCGGCAGCGCCACCGGGGCGAACCTGACCTGATTGCCCTGCAGGGTGATGTCGGTAAGCCCGGCATGACGGGCATGCGCCCGCAGCTGCGCCACCGCGAGCAGGCTGAGCACCGGCTCTGGCGGCGGGCCGAACCGGTCGGTGATCTCGGCACGGACCGCGGCCAGGTCCTCGGCGGAGTCGACGGCCGCTATCCGGGTGTAGGCCTCCAGCCGCAGCCGCTCCCCTGGCACGTACTCGTGCGGGATATGCGCGTTGACCGGCAGCTCGATCCGCACCTCGGGCCGCTCGGCCGGGCCGTCACCGCGAAGTTCGCTGACCGCCTCGCCGATCATCCGCACGTACAGGTCGAAGCCGACGCCGGCGATATGCCCGGACTGCTCGCCGCCGAGCAGGTTGCCGGCGCCGCGGATCTCCAGGTCCTTGAGCGCCACGTACATGCCCGCGCCCAGCTCGGTGTGCTGGGCAAGCGTGGCAAGCCGCTCGTGCGCGGTCTCGCTGAGCGGCTTCTCCGGCGGGTAAAGGAAGTAGGAGTAGCCCCGCTCCCGGCTGCGTCCCACCCGGCCGCGCAGCTGGTGCAGCTGGGAGAGCCCGTAGGCGTCGGCCCGGTCCACCAGCAGGGTGTTGGCGTTCGGGATGTCGAGGCCGGACTCGACGATGGTGGTCGACACCAGCACGTCGTAGGACCGGTCCAGGAAGCCAACCATGATCTTCTCGAGCACGTGCTCGTTCATCTGGCCGTGCGCGACCGCGATCCTGGCCTCGGGGACCAGCTCGCCGAGCCGGGCGGCCACCTTGTTGATCGAGGTGACCCTGTTGTGCACGAAGAAGGTCTGGCCGTCCCGCAGCAGCTCGCGCCGGATCGCGGCGGCGATCTGCTTCTCCTCGTACGGCCCTACGAAGGTCAGCACCGGATGGCGCTCTTCCGGCGGGGTCAAGATGGTGGACATCTCCCTGATCCCGGCCACGCCCATCTCCAGCGTGCGCGGGATCGGGGTCGCCGACATGGACAGCACGTCCACCTCGGTGCGCAGCCGCTTGAGGTACTCCTTGTGCTCGACGCCGAACCGCTGCTCCTCGTCGATGATCACCAGGCCCAGCTGCTTGAACCTGGTCTCCGGCGACAGCAGGCGGTGCGTGCCGATCACCACGTCGACGGTCCCGTCGCCCATGCCGCTGATGGTCTCGGCCACCTCGCCGTCGCTCTGGAACCGCGAAAGGGGCCTGACCTTGACCGGGAACGGCGCGTAGCGCTCGCCGAAGGTCGCCGTGTGCTGCTGGACCAGCAGCGTGGTCGGCACGAGCACGGCTACCTGCTTGCCGTCCTGGACGGCCTTGAAGGCGGCGCGCACCGCGATCTCGGTCTTGCCGTAACCGACGTCGCCGCAGACCAGCCGGTCCATCGGGATCGGCTTCTCCATGTCCCGCTTGATCTCGTTGATGGCGGCGAGCTGGTCGGGCGTCTCGGTGTAAGGGAAGGCGTCCTCAAGCTCGCGCTGCCAGGGCGTATCCGGGCCGAATGCGTACCCGGGGGACGCGGTCCGTGCCGAGTACAGCCGGATCAGCTCCGCGGCGATCTCCCTGACCGCCTTGCGCGCCCGGCCCTTCGTCTTGGCCCAGTCGGCGCCGCCCAGCCGGTGCAGGCTCGGCGCCTCGCCGCCGACGTACCTGGTGACCTCGTCCAGCTGGTCGGTGGGCAGGTACAGCTTGTCGGACGGGTGCCCGCGCTTGCCCGGCGCGTACTCGATGACCAGGTACTCCCTGGTCGCGCCCTGCACGGTCCGGCTGGTCATCTCCAGGTACCTGCCGACGCCGTGCTGCTCGTGCACGATGTAGTCGCCGGGCGTCAGCTGCAGCGGGTCGACGCCGCCGCGGCGCCTGCTCGGCATCCGGCGGTCGTCCCTGCGGCCCGCGCGCTGGCCAGCCATGTCATTCTCGGACAGCACCGCGAGCCGCACCGACGGCCAGCTGAAGCCATGATCGATCATGCCGGTCGTGACGTACACGATGCCGGGCTCCGGCGGCCCGCTGAGGTCACCGGTCCTGGCGCCGAAACCCTCGCCGCGCAGCAGTTCGGCCAGCCGCTGGGCCGGCCCGTGGCCCTCGGTGACCAGGACGACCCGCCAGCCCTGGCCGAGCCACTGGCCGACGTCGGCGAGCACGCGCGCGGTATCGCCGCGATAGGTCTCCGCGGGACTCGCTTCCATGCGGAACGAGGGACGGCTGGTTTCATCCCCCACGCCGGCATCAGCTAGCGCGGAGCCAGAGTCGGCCGAAGGCCCCGTTATGCCGGTATTTTCTGGCTGGCCGGTGCTTTCCGACTGGAACGGGGCGATGGTCCACCAGGGCAGGCCGAGCGCCGCCGCCGCCGCGCGCACCCGCGTGATCGGCTGGAACACGGCAGCGCCGAGATCGATCGGCACCTCGCCCCCGGCGGCCGCGTTCACCCACGATGCCTCCAGGAATTCCTGGCTGGTGCGGACGAGGTCGGCCGCCCTGGCCCTGATCCGCTCGGGGTCGCAGGCCAGCACGCAGCCGCCGGCCGGCACGTAGTCGAGCAGCAGGTCCATCCGCTCGGCCAGCACCGGCGCGAAGGCCTCCGTGCCCTCCACCGTGATGCCGTCGGCGAGCTTGCCGAGCACGTCGGCAAGGCCCGGATGCTCGGCGGCCAGCGCCTTGGCCCGGGCCCTGACCGCGGGGGTCAGCAGCAGCTCGCGGCAGGGCGGCGCCCAGAGGCCGTCGGCCGCGGCCTGCAGGCTGCGCTGGTCGGCGACCTTGAAGAACCTGACCTCCTCCACCGTGTCGCCCCAGAACTCGATCCGGAGCGGATGCTCCTCAGTCGGCGGGAAGACATCGAGGATGCCGCCGCGGACGGCGAGGTCACCACGTTTTTCCACCAGGTCGGCCCGGGCGTAGCCGATGTCGACCAGCCGGACGACGACCTCGTCCAGGTCAGCCTCCTGGCCAGCCCGCAGCGTGACCGGCTCCAGGTCGCCGAGGCCGCCGACGATCGGCTGCAGCAGGCCGCGGACCGGCGTGGTGACGATCGTCAGCGGCCCTGACCTCGGGTCGCTGTCGCCGTCGGGGCGGGCAAGCCGGCGGAGCACCGCGATCCGCTGCCCGGAGGTGTCCGAACGCGGCGAGAGCCGCTCGTGCGGCAGCGTCTCCCAGGGCGGGAAGTAGGCAGCGCTGGCGGCCGGCAGCAGCGAGTTCAGCGCGGCGGTCAGGTCCTCGGCCTCGCGGGCCGTGGCGGTGACGGCGAGCACGAACCTCGCCTGCTGCGCCGTCAGCGCGGCGGCGAGGACCGGGCGGAGGGCAGGCGGGCCGATGAGATCGGCGCCAGCAGCATCGGGCGAGCCAGCATGGCCGGTCTCGCCGCCGGCCACTTCCAGTGCGCGCCGCAGCTGCGGATCGTCGGCGATAACTCGGAGAAGACCGGAGAGGCTCATTGCATCCCTGCGTAGGCAGCACGAAGTGCCCGCGCCCGGCGGAAGGCGGGACTCAAGTGGTCCCCCGGGTCCGCTGGAGGCCGGGACGCGGGACGTCTTCTAGTGTAAACGGGCGGCGGGCAGCGAGGAGCCGGGGCGACACAACCGGGCCGGAATCAGCCACTAACCGCAGTCGGATGACTACGAGGTAGCTGAGCGAGCACAGTGCCGTGCGCCAGCAGCCTGCGGAACCCCGGGTCCGCCGAACACAGCGCACGGCACCGCTCTGGCCTTGCCTTCCGTGTACCCTCGGGTGCCGACAGCTCCGAGCGCTTCTTGCGGTCACCCGGTGCGCCGTGAAGCGGGCGCCGTGAAGCGGGCGCCATGAAGCGGGCGCCATGAAGCGGGCGCCATGAAGCGGGCGCCGTGGAGCGGGCGCCATGAAGCGGGCGCCGTGGAGCGGGCGCAGTGCCGACGGAGGATGACGTGACTGCTGGGACGCATGCCGATGCCGATGCCGAGGTTGCCGGATGGCCGTCCTGGACCCTCGACGAGCCGCAGCTCGCAGATCTGGAGCTGCTGCTGTCGGGAGCGTTCGCGCCGCTGACCGGGTTCATGAGCGCGGCCGACGCCGCCATGGTCGACGCGCACGGCACGCTGGCCGACGGCACGCCGTGGCCGTTCCCCGTCACCCTCGATGTGCCCGAGAACGCGATTGCGCCGGATGCCAGCCGCGTCCTGCTGCACGATCCCGAGGGCACGCCGCTGGCCGTGCTCGACGTCACCGGGCGGAGCCTGGTCCCTGCCGGGTCAGCCAGCGGCGGTGGCAGCCTGATCCGGCTGGCCGGCAGGGTAACGGCGCACCGCGAGCCTGAACACGGCCCGTTCCGGCGGCTGCAGCTCAGCCCGGCCGAGGCCAGAGCCCGGCTCGGCGGCGGCCCGGTGCTCGCCTTCGCCACCCGGGGCCCGCTGAACAGCCGCCAGATCGGGCAGCTGCGGCACCTGGCCGGGCAGCTCAAGGCCACGATCCTGCTGCTGCCGCTGATATCTGGCCCGGCTGACGTGGTGACGAGGCCCGAGGCGCTGATCCGGACGGTGCTCGCCGCGGCCGGCAGCCTGCCAGCCCGCACCATGGTGGTACCCGTCCCACTGGCCCGGCGGGGTACCGGAGCGGGGCAGGAGCTGGCGGCCCGCGCTGTGGTCGCGGCTGCCTACGGCGCGACGCACCTGTTCGCTGACGGTGCCGACGCCAGCATTTCGGCCGGCTGGGCCGGGCAGCCGGGCGACAGCGGCGGCGCGGTCGCCGGCACGGTCATCCCGGTCGTCTCAGCGGCCGACTGGGCGTACGACCGGGTGGCGGACGTATGGCGGCCGCTTGCGCTGATCGAGGCCGGCACCGAGCGGGCCGAGCTCGCGCCCGACGAACTCGGGGACCTGCTGGATGCCGGGGCGGAAGTGCCAGCCTGGTTCACGCCCCCCGCCGTGGCGCGGGAGCTGCGCAGTGCCCGCCCGCCGCGCGCCCAGCGCGGCTTCGTGCTGTTCCTGACCGGCCTGTCGGGCTCCGGCAAGTCCACGATCGCCAGGGACCTCCGTGATGCCCTGGCCGAACGAGGCGACCGCAGGGTCTCCCTGCTCGACGGTGACCTGGTGCGGCGGATGCTGTCCGCGGGGCTGACGTTCTCCCGGGAAGACCGCGACCTGAACATCCTGCGCATCGGCTACGTCGCTGCGGAGATCGCCCGGCACGGCGGCATCGCGATCTGCGCGCCGATTGCTCCCTATGCCGCGACGCGGGCACGGGTCCGCGAGATGGTCAGCGAGACAGGCGACTTCCTCCTCATCCACGTCGCGACGCCGGTCGAGGTATGCGAGGCCCGTGACCGGAAAGGCCTGTACGCCAAGGCGCGGGCCGGCCTCATCGACCATTTCACCGGGGTGTCCGATCCGTACGAGGAACCTGCCGATGCCGACCTGGTGATCGACACCTCGGCGTTGAGCCGGCCGGAGGCAACCACCGTCGTGCTCGGCCTGCTCACTTCCGGGGGCTGGCTATCGGATACCTCGCCGTAACGCGCCGCGCTGGCGGCAGGCGGGCTGGCGAACGGCGGGCTGGCGGCTGGCGGGCTGGCGAACGGCGGGCTGGCGAACGGAATCAGTCGTCTTCTGCCCGCGCGCCATCGTCCAGCCGCTCACGGACACCACGAAGCCGGGAGACGAGCGCTCCGGACATCGCGTCCCGCTGCCTCGACAGCAAGACGAAGCTGAGGATGCCGCTGATGACCAGGGCGAGGGCGACCAGCAGCAGCCTGCGTGCTCCTACGAGATACAGCAGGCCGAGCGCGGCGAGGAAGAGCAGGATCCGCGCGGAGGTGTAAGCGATCGTGGCGCGCATGGCGTCCCCAGCTTATTCACACCCTGCCGTGCGCGCGGTACCGGGCTCGCCAGTCACGGGCTCGCGGGTCGCGGGCTCGCCAGTCGCGGGCTCGCCAGTCGCGGGCTGGCCGGCAGCTGCCCCGAGGATCTCCGTGAGCAGCGCCGGGTCAACGTTGCCGCCGGAGAGCACGGCGACCCGGATCCGCGCGGCCGGCAGCTCGCGGCCGCGGAACAGGCACGCGGCGACGGCAACCGCGCCGCCCGGCTCGGCCACCAGTCGTGCCTCCAGGGCAAGGCGGCGCATCGCGGCCCGGATCTCGTCCTCGGAGACCGTCACCACGTCGTGCACGTAGCTGAGCATGTGCCGCAAGGGAAGCTCGCCTACCTGCTCCACCCGGAGCGCGTCGGCGACGGTACGCTGGGTCTGCGCGGACGGCCACGCCACCCGCTGCCGCTGGCGGAGCGAATCACGGGCATCAGCGGCCAGTTCAGGCTCCACGCCGATGATCTTGGTAGCCGGCCTCAGCGCCTTGATCGCAGCGGCGATGCCCGCGATCAGGCCACCGCCGCTGACCGGGCACAGGACGAGATCCGCGTCCGGGCAGTCGGTCATGATCTCCAGGCCGACGGTTCCCTGCCCCGCGATCACCATGCGGTCGTCGAACGGCGGGATGATCGTATAACCATGGCGTGCGATGAGCTCGTCAGTTGCCGCGACCCGGGCGGATAGGCCCGGCCGCGAGATCACCACCTCCGCGCCGAACGCACGGGCAGCGGCGATCTTTACCGGCGGCGCGTTGGCCGGGATAACGACGGTCGCAGGGACCCCGAGCAGCGCGGCCGCATAGGCGACAGCCTGCGCGTGGTTGCCGCTTGAGTGCGCCACGACGCCTCGCCGCCGCGCCTCGGCGGACAGCGCGGAGATCGCCGTATAGGCACCGCGCAGCTTGAACGAGCCAGTCGGCTGGAGTGATTCTGGTTTCAGCAGCAGTTGCGGCCAGGTCCGGGGGAAAGGCACCAGGGGGGTTCGCAGTGCCACGCCGTCGAGTCCGGCCGCGGCAGCCCGGATCTCATCGATCGAAACGAGTTCCTGCACCCGCACCACCCTAGGCCGCACCATGCGCCCCAAGGGACATCCGCCGAGGAGAAATTTCCCAGACCAGATTTTACGGAAACTAGGGAGAAAACCGATATTTGTCGCGACACTTAGGACAAGCTACAACGGTGGTGGGGAGGGGGTAGGAGAATGGATGGCAACAGTGAGCGACTGCTCACTCCGGGGGAGGTCGCGGCTCTTTTCCGGGTTGATCCAAAGACCGTCACCCGCTGGGCTGCATCCGGACGAATCAGTAGCATCCGGACACCCGGCGGGCACAGGCGGTTCCGCGAGTCAGAAGTACGGGCGCTGCTTGGCGGCGACGTCAGGCCGACGGCGAACGATCACTCAGTCCTGTAACGCGAAGGGCCCGCCCCCCGCGGGGTGAGCGCACCCCGCCCGGGCGGCGGCGCTCATCTCAGGCGGGCGCCGACGCTCAGCTCACCGGGCGGCGGCGCTCAGCTCAGCCGGGCCCGTGAATATCTGCTCAGGCGGACCCGCGTCCGGGATGGCCGTGGCGGGCGATAAAATCGAGGAATTGCCGCCGTAGCGGCTCGTCTCCCTCCTGCCACTGGCGGCGCCTCTCTTCCGCCTCCTCCTCGGTCAGCGCGCCGGCCGCGAACCGCGCATAGTCGGCGTCCCCTGGGCCGATCTCCACGTACGCGTCAGCCATCATCTGACCGCCGTCGCTCATCGCAGACTCGGGCACCATGAGGTTGCCGTTGGGTAGCCGTATCACGAACATCACCTGATCACCCTAGATGCCGTAGCGCACATTGAAGTAAAGCATCACGTTAAGGGCTGCCCGAGTGTCACCACCGAGCATGTCCACGAGGGCAGGCCGCTGCCGCGACGCGATGGCCGCGAACGCGTCGGCAAAGAACTCACGGCGGCCCAGGATTCCATGCTGCCGATGGAAATCACTGACCACATGCGGGGCGCACTGCTCGTAGAGCGCGCGGAACTCGGCGGAGTCTGACTGCCACTGCCCGTCCGATCCGTCGATGTCGTCGAGGGCATGCCCGACCTCGTGGCACATCACGTCCGGGCTCGGCGACGGCCGCGAGCCAACGATGATCTTCCGCTCGCCGTAGGCCCCCGCGCACGCGTCCCAGGTAGCCCGGCCGGAAGGTAACGGCACGCCGCTCAGCCTGGACATGTCGTCGAGATCGGGGACGCCGCCAGCGCCCACGTAGATCGCATCAATGCCGGCCGCCAGCTTCTCCTTGATCAGCTGCGGCAACTCCGCGAGGCGGTCGATCGCGCGGACGACCTCCGGCGGCGGCACCGCATCCTCCGCCCACTCACGGCAGACCACCTCTTCGAGCCTGCCGCAATGCCGGCGTCCCGCGGCCGTCCGGTTGGACTGCGCGACCTCATACCACGGCCGCTGTGACGCAGCGTCACGAACGGCCTTTCGCTGCTGCGCGACCGGGATCGCCTTGGCCTCGACGGCCGCCGGGGCCGAGCGGACCGCCGCTCTCGCGATCCCCCACCGGCGCGGCGCCGTGCGCGCCGCAACAGATCCATCGCGGAGGTGTCCCGGCACTGGTGCCGGCGGCCGGCCCGCTGGCCTGCCGATGTCAGGAACGGAGCGATCCGGGCCAACCCTTCGATGGGTGCCCGGGCCGTGACCAGTCTGCCCGGCTGACGCCGGCGGCCTGGCCGGCCCAGCTGGCCCCGTGGCTGGCCCGGCCGGCCCCGTTGCTGAATTGGTCCGCGCGCGCGGACGGTCATCCCTCGCCGGGCGGCGGCGCCACGCACGGCGGACACGATCAAGTAACCGCAGCCGCATGTCCTGCACTCCCTGGGTCGCGTCAGGTCGCCAGGCTATGCCGGATCCTTTCAATCGTCATCTCCCGTCACTGAACGTAAGGTATTACGGCCAGGCCGGACAGGTCAGGATGACTAGTCCAGTTTTGCCAGCAAGTGACCCACGGCAGCGGCTAGGCTGCGGCCATGTTGCCACTTGGCGTGCTATTTGTCCTGCTCATGGTGGGCTTCTGGGCATACTGCTTGATCGACGCCATCATGACCCCGCAGGACGAGATTCGCAGCCTTACGACGATGAGGTGGGCATTTCTGATCACCGTGCTGCCGGTCATCGGCGCGATCGCATGGCTGCTAGCCGGACGGCCCGACCCGAGCTGGCGGGTGCCGATGATGCCGCAGCATCTGGCGGGCACCCCCCGGCTCGGGCCGCAGGAGGCGATCAGGCGGCATCCGGCCGGGCGGACGACGGAACCAGGCTCCGAGGGCCAGCAGGCAGAGGTGCGGGACTACCCGGCTGCCAGCGCGGGCACGCCGGCCGGGCCCGACGACGATCCGGAGTTCATGCGCGAACTCGAGCGCCGGCTTCACGAGTGGCGCGAGACCGGCGACGATTACTGACCGGCGCCGCTGCCGGCGTCCCGGCCGACTGGGCGCTGCCGGCCAGGCGCCGGTGCCGGCCGGCGCAGCAGGGTCAGCCGGGAACTCAGCCCAGGCCAGCGTATGAATGCAGGCCGGTCACCCATAGGTTGATGCCGATGAGGTTGAACATCAGGCAGCTGAATCCGACGAGCTGAATGTAGGCGGCCTTGCGGCCGCGCCAGCCGGCGGTCGCCCTGGCATGCAGGAATCCGGCGTATACCACCCAGGTGATGAATGACCACGTTTCCTTCGGGTCCCAGCCCCAGTACCTGCCCCACGCCTGGTCGGCCCAGATTGCGCCCGCCATGATGCCGAACGTCCAGACCGGGAAAGCGAACAGGATAGTCCGGTAGGAAAGCCGGTCGAGTACCAGCGGCCGGGGCAGGTGCAGCATGATTCCGGCAGTCCTGGAGGGCAGGCCGGCCGCGACGCGCCGCTCGTGCCGGTCGGCGGCCAGGTACATCGTGGTGGTGACCGCCCCGACGATGTACAGGCCGGTGGCGATGATCATCGCCGTCACGTGAATGGCGATCCAGTACGACTGCAGCGCGGGCACCAGCGAGCCGGCCGGAGTGTAGATAACCGTCACGGCCACGCCGAGCGCGACGACGACCGGGAGCAGCACGAACAGGCCGATGTAATAAGCCTTGTACCGGAGCGAGATGGCAACGAGCACGATGACCGCCATGCACGTGATCGCCGTGACGAACTCGTACATGTTGCCCCACGGGACACGGTGCTCGGAGAGACCGCGGGTCAGGATCCCGGCTATATGCGCTGCCAGGCCGATGACGGTCAGGACAAGCGCCGTGCGGACCCAGAATCCCGGGCGCTCCGAGGTGGACCCGGCGAAGCGCGCGACAGGCGGGCCGGCATCTGAGCCCTCCGCCGGGCTGCGCGGCATTCCGCCGGCCGCACCGGTCGCGGCCTTTTCTGCCGTTCCGGCGACCGCCCGGGCACCGACCAGCTCGGGCACCTTAGCCGGAGCCGGCTCAGAGATGCGCTGCCGCCCGAAGGCGAAGTCGCACGCGTAGGCCAGCATCGCGAGCGCGTAGACGACAATGGTGAACAGCAGGAGATTCTCGCTGAGCTGGGCCAATCCGCTATTGACAGGCATGAAGCCTCACTCCCCCTCGTCGTTGCCAAGGGATGGTTCGCGGTCGTTACGGGCGGATGAAACTTGATCGTCGAAGGCTGCTGCAGCATCGAGACCGGCCTGCTGGTCCTCGGGACGGCCGGCCGTCCCGGTGAGCCGGCTGCCACCGTGGGATTCGGTGATCTCCCCGGCCAGCGAGGCAAACTCAGCCTCGAAGCCGCCTACGGCGTCGGAACGGGCGAGACCGCCGAGGTGCACCACGGTAGCGCCGTCAGGCCCGGCGGCCGCGCGCACGAACACCCGCCGGCGCCGGACCGCAAACGACAGGAGCAGGCCCGCTATCGCGAGGATTCCGGAGATCAGCGCGGGCAACTGCCCGGGATCGTAGGTGATGGCCAGGCTCGCCCACTGCCGGTAGCCGGTGAAGGCGAGCGTCCCCGCGTTGTCCGGGAGCTTCATTGACTGGCCGGGAGCGAGCGGCCGGGGCGCGATCGGCAGCCGCCGCAGGTGGGCGGGATCAAGCTCGTACACCGACTGCGGCTGTCCGTCGTTCAGGCCCAGGTTGCCGGCGTAGGAGACCAGGCTCACCCGCGGCAGGAGGGCAGCGGGGAAGGCCGACTGCAGCCGCCCGTTCACGTCAACGGCGGTCGGCAGGAACACGCCGGCGAAGCCAAGCTGATCCGGGTCGGCGTCCGGCACCTTGATAACGCCCTCGGAGGTAAGCCCGGACTGCTCGACCGGGATGAAGGGCACCGGGCTGTCGAAGACCACCCGGCCCGCTCCGTCGGTGATCCGGAACACCGGAGCGTACCCGTGGCCGATCAGGTAGACCCGCACCCCATCTACCTCCAGCGGGTGGTTCACCCGCAGGACATAGGCCCGCATCGGCGCGCCGGGCCGGCCGGAATAGCGGATGAACGCGTCGAACGAGGACGGCTCGCCGCGGAGTGAGCCCGAGGTGATGTAGTGCGCCGTGAAGTTGTCCAGCCTGATGGAGAAGGGCGCCAGGTCCTGGGGCGTCACCAGCCGCCCGGGCCGGAACTGATCCAGCGCGGTCACGGTGTCGCCGAACGACTGCCCGGAGACAAGCAGCCGGTCCGCCTTGTAGCCGAAGATGCCGCCGATAGCCACCGAGCCCAGCAGCGCCAGCAGTGCGATATGGAAGAGGAGGTTCCCGACCTCCCGCAGGTAGCCCTTCTCGGCGGCCACCCAGCCGTCTGAGGTGCGCAGCCTGAACCGCTTGCCCGATAGCAGCCTGGCGGCGGACTCCAGGGCCTCGGCGGGAGTCAGCGCGGTCCGGTAACTGGCCGCAAGCGGAAGCCGGGCGAGATTACGGGGGGCGCGCGGCGGCAGCTGCCGCGCAGAGCCAACGAGACGGAAGGTCCTTGGCAGCACGCAGCCCGCCAGGGAGAGGAAAAGCAGCAGGTAGATCGCCGCGAACCAGGGCGCGGCGAAAACATTGAACAGCGACAGCCTGGCCATGATCGGGGCCAGCGCGGGATGCGAGGTGTAGTACACCGCCACCGCGGCCGGGTCGATCCCCTGCTGCGGGATCACCGATCCCGGCACGCTCGCCACGGCGAGCAGGAAGAGCAGCACGAGCGCCGTGCGCATCGAGGTCAGCTGCCGCCACGCCCATCGCAGCCAGCCCGAGAGCGCGCGCCTGCCCCCGGCGGACGAACCCGGGCCGGTCTTCGCGCCGGCGCGTCCCGGCGCCGGCGCACCAGTGGCCTGCCCCGCAGTGGCCTGCCCACCGGTGGCCTGCCCGGCAGTGGCCTGCCCACCGGTGGCCTGCGCGCCGGCGGCCTGCCCGGCAGCAGCGGTTCCGCCGGCGTTCTCGGCCGTTCCGACGCCGGTTACGGCATTCTCACCGGTCGCGATGCTCTCACTGGTCACGGCTTCATGGTGGCCGGAACCTGGCGGCATTCGCAGCTCCGTCACCGGGACACCCCCAGTGGCCGCGCGGTCACGACTTCTCCGCGGATACGTCGGCGATCAGCCGGCCGAGCGCTGAGTAGGTCGACTGCCCGACGACTCGCGCGGCCACCCGCCCGGCCCGGTTGATCACCAGCGTGGTCGGGATCCCGGCCGGCGGGACGGTGCTCTGGAACTCCAGCGCTACCTCATCGCCCGGGTCGTTCAGGCTCGGGTAGCTGATCCGGAAGGTCCGCTCGAAAGCCTCGGCGGCCGCCGGGCTGTCCTGGATGTCCACGCCTATGAACCGGACGCCGCGCGACCAGAAATGCGTCGCGAGCGCGGCCAGCGCCGGTGCCTCCGCCCGGCACGGAGGACACCATGAGCCCCAGAAGTTCAGCACCACGACATCACCGCGGTAGGCGGCCAGGGCGAATTTCCGGCCCGCCAGCGTCGTGCCCTTGATATCCGGCGCTACCGGGCCCGACCCGTTTGCGTACACCGTGCTGGCGTAACTGCCAGCGACAAAATTGGTCCCGTTGCTGACCGGCGTGTCCTGCCCGATCGGACCGCCCGCGCAGCCGCTGACGGCAAGCGCCGTCACTGCGGCAAGCACGACTCCGGCGGCGGCAGGCGCATGAAGCAGCGGGCGGGCCGCGGGAGCCGCGGGACGCGGAGAACGCGGCAGGCGGAACACAGGGGTGATCTCCTACAGGCAGTAGTAACCCGCCCTATTGTGCCGGACACCCGGCGCGGCCGGGACACGGGGCCGGCATTTCGCAGCGCCGGCCGTGCCCTGCCGCTGGGACGGCCGCCGGGCGCCGCCGCCCGGCATCGCCACCCGCGCCGCTGCGCACATCCGCCGGGCTGCGCCGGGCTCGCAGTCCGCCCGGGTCATGCTGCGGCCGCCGGTCCAGCACGGTTCAGGTCAGCTGCGGGCAGGTCAGGACGCACGCCGGTCATGCTCCGGCTACGCCGCCACCGCCAGGTCCGGCGGGCTCCGCGTAGGTCACGCCGGTCAGCTGCCCGGCCTCATAGGTGAGACTCGTCACGCTGGCCAGCGCGCACTGCCTGCGGGCCGGATGGTGCCAGAGCCTGCGGCCCTCGACCGACCTGCGGGTCACCCAGATGGGCAGCTGGTGGCTGACGCAGACGGCCTCATGGCCGCGCGCCGCGCGGGCGGCGTCGCCGACAGCATCGAGCATTCTCGCCGCGATGTCCCGGTACGGCTCGCCCCACGAGGGACGCATCGGGTTGACCAGATAGCGCCAGTGCCGGGGCCGGCTGAGCGCGCCATCACCGATCCCGAAGGTCATGCCCTCGAAGTGATTCCGCGGCTCGATCAGCCGCTCATCGATCACGGCCGTCAGGCCGAACTGCGCCTCCAGCGGCTCGGCCGTCTCCATGGCCCGCTCCAGCGGCGAGGACATCAGCACGGTCACGTCGTGACCGGCCAGGAAGTCCGCGGCGGCCTTCGCCATCAGGCGGCCGTCTTCCGACAGGTGAAAACCGGGGATGCGCCCGTACATGACGCCGCGCGGGTTGGCTACCTCCCCGTGCCGCAGCAGGTGGACGACGCTGCGGTCAGCCCGCGGGTGGATCTCAGTCATGGCCAGCACAGCCTACCGGCAGGACTGCGTTATGCCCGGTTGGTCATCCGCCGTGCCCGGCGGCCCTTCTCCGGCGCCCGCCGGCGGCAGGCCGGCTAGCCTGGAATCAGCATGTGGCTGCGCCTAGGGTTCCGCGCCTCGCCCGCCACCCGCTGACCACAATCAGGGCGAGGCGGGCTGGACCGAGCGGCGCCAGGAACCTGCGTCCGGCTGCGCACGGCCGGAGCGGCAGGCGAACACCTCACGGGACAGAAACCTCGAGGGCTCTGCTAGCCGTGCCCGCAAGGGCCAGACCCGGCAGGAGCCGCCGCGTGAGCCCCACCGCCATCGCCCTCATCCTGGTCGCCGCCGTCGCGCACGCCAGCTGGAACCTGTTCAGCAAGCAGGCGTCGGTGACCGGTGCCGTCTCCTTCATCTGGCTGATGTCCGCCGCCGCGACAGCGCTCTACGCGCCGGTGATCATCATCGCCGTGATCGTTGCGCGGCCCCACCTGACCGGGTGGTCGTGGGCGTTCATGGCGGGAACGGGCGTGCTGCAAGCCGGCTATTTCCTCTTCCTGCAAAGCGGCTACCGGCTAGGCGACCTGTCGCTCGTCTACCCGATCGGGCGCGGCACCGGCGCCCTGCTCGCCGCACTCGCCGGAATCATCATTCTCGGCGAGCGGCCTGGCGCCGTGGCCATCGCCGGGATCGCCTGCATCGTGGCCGGCATCATCGTCATCGGCCTCCCCGTCAGGGCGGGCGCCGCGGCGCCCGCTGCCGCCGAGGCTGGTCTGGCCACCGAGATCACCGGAACCACCCGGAGTGCCCCGTCGGCCGTCCGCGCGACCGCATTCGCGTTGCTGACAGGGACGTTCATCGCCTCCTACACACTGTGGGACAAATACGCTGTCGGCACGCTGCGGACCCCCGCGCTGCTCCAGGGATACGCGGCCTTCCCGATCATGGCGCTGGTGTTCGCCCCGCAAGTGCGCCGGGCCGGGGAGCGGACGGCCCGTGTCTGGCGCGACTACCGGCCCCAGGTCCTCGGCGCGGCCGTGCTGGCGCCGTTCGCCTACATCCTGGTGCTGATCGCGCTGAGCTTCACCGCGGTCGCCGCGGTCGCGCCAGCCCGCGAGGTCAGCGTGTTGTTCGGGGTGCTGCTCGGCAGGCGGCTGCTGGGCGAGGGCGGGCTGCCGCGCCGTCTCGCGGCAGCGGCCGCGATAGTGGCCGGCATCGTGGCGATCGCGATCGGCTGAGCCGCGCGGCCCTGGCGCCAGAGCGGTCAGCGCAGCGTGGCAGCGGCAGCCCTGGCCGCGGCGGGCAGCGCTTCCGCCACCCGGCTGACCGCTGCGGAGTCATGCGCCGCCGACAGGAACCACGCCTCATACGGCGAGGGCGGCAGGTAGACGCCCTGGTCGAGCATGGCGTGAAAGAACGCGGCGTAGGCGGGCACGGACTGGCCGCGTGCCTCGCCGAAGTCACGCACCGGGGTATCCAGGCCGAGGAAAACGGAGAACAGGCTGCCGGCCTCCTGCAGCCGGAACGGCACTCCCTCGGCGGTCAGCGCGTCCGACGCGAGCTTCGCGATGGAAGCCGCCGCCTCGTCGACCCGGGCGTACACCTCATCCGTGCATGCCCGCAGCGTGGCGAGCCCGGCGGCGGTCGCCAGCGGATTGCCGGACAGCGTGCCCGCCTGGTAGACCGGCCCGGCGGGGGCCAGCCTGTCCATGATCGCCGCGCGGCCGCCGAACGCGGCAGCGGGCAGCCCGCCGCCCATTACCTTCCCGAATGTCATCAGGTCCGCGGCGACGCCCTCGCGCCCGTACCAGCCGGAACGGGTGACCCGGAAGCCGGTGAGCACCTCGTCCATGATCAGCACGGCCCCGTGCTCGCGGCAGAGCAGCGCGAGCAGGTCGTTGAAGCCCGCGGCGGGGGGGACCACTCCCATGTTGGCCGGGCAGGCCTCCGTGATCACGCAGGCGATCTGGCTGCCGTGCTCGGCGAACGCCTGGCGGACTGCCTCGGCGCCGTTGTAAGGCAGCACCAGGGTGTCGGCGGCCACCGCGCCGGTTACCCCGGGCGAGTCAGGCAGCCCGAACGTGGCCACCCCGGATCCGGCCGCGGCCAGCAGCGCGTCGACGTGGCCGTGGTAGCAGCCGGCGAACTTGACCACGAGCCGCCGGCCGGTGAAGCCGCGGGCCAGCCGCAGCGCCGACATGGTGGCCTCGGTGCCCGAGCTGACCAGCCTTACCTTCTCCACCGGGGCACGCGAGATCAGTTCCTCGGCCAGCTCGACCTCGCCGGGCGTGACCGTGCCGAACGATGTCCCGAGGGGGAGCGCCGCCCGCACCGCGCCGGTCACGGCCGGATGCGCGTGCCCGAGGATCATCGGCCCCCAGGAGCAGACCAGGTCCACGTACTCCCGGCCGTCGACGTCGGTGAGGTACGCGCCGCTGCCTGACGCCATGAAGACAGGAGTCCCGCCCACCGCGCCGAACGCGCGCACCGGCGAATTGACCCCGCCAGGCGCGACGGCGCAGGCGCGGGCGAAGAGCTCGCCGGATCGCAGTGCATCGCTCATCCGGCGGCTCCCTCACACGTGTCGGCCTCACAAGCGTCGGCGAGGAATTCGAGCAGGCGCACGGCGTCCGGCAGCGGATGGTCAGCGGGGTGACGCAGCCACCGCGCGGAGCGGGCGGCACCGTACCGGGAGGGCGGGGCCAGCACGTAACTGTCCCTGCAGTGCCAGCGCAGGCCGGTCACCTGTGCCACGGTCTCGGGCTCGCAATCAAGGCGGCACGACCACCATTCGTGCTCGTCGGCGGGAGCCCCCCGGGTCCGCACGAAGAAAAGAGCCCGGTTTCCCGCGCTCACCGCGACCGGACCTGGCCGCACTCCCGAGCGCTCCATCAGGCCCAGGGCCGCCGCGCCCGCCGCGGCCGGCACGTCAAGCACATCGAACGCCCGGCCGGTCGGCAGGATCACGTTCGCTTCCGGCCTGGCCAGCCACAAGCCGCCCACCGTGGCCGGATCGGCCGTCGCCTCTACCTGCCAGGCTGCCGACACCGGGTGCGCACCGGGCGCCGGGCAGCCCATCCGGTCGCACGAGCAGCCGCGGACGGCGGCAGCGCCGCGCTGGGGGCGATCGGGCGGATGGGCGCCGGCGCACACGGGCCAGCCCATGGCGGCGTACTCGGCGGCAGCGACGGCCATCCGCTCTACTGCCCTGCGGCGGCCTCGGCGCCGCATGGTGTCAGCCATCAGTCCCACTCCAGCCCGGCCCGCATCCTGAGTGCCGATCATGCCCGCCGGCCCAGGGGCACCCCGTCAGCGGCCCCCCGGCGGAACCGCTCAGGGCCTGAACGGAGATTGCAGGGCGACCGTTGCATTCTGCTAGATGCATGGCCGGCTAGGCCAGGCGCCGTGCGGCCTCGGTCGCCCAGTAGGTAAGGATGATGCTGGCGCCGGCCCGCCGGATCGCGGTGAGAGTCTCCATGATCACCCGGTCCCGGTCAAGCCAGCCACGGGCCGCCGCCGCCTCCACCATCGCGTACTCCCCGCTGACCTGGTAGGCGGCGACGGGAAGGTGCACGGCCGCGGCGACCTGGCTGATGATGTCCAGATAGGCGAGCGCTGGCTTCACCATGACGATGTCGGCGCCCTCATCGACGTCCAGCAGCACCTCACGCAGCGCCTCTGCGGCGCTGCTGGGGTCTTGCTGGTAGGAGGCCCGGTCGCCGAATTGCGGCGCGCATTCAGCCGCCTCGCGGAATGGCCCGTAGAAGGCCGATGCGTATTTCACCGAGTAGGCGCAGATCGCGATGCCGGGATAGCCGGCCCCGTCCAGCGCAGCCCTGATCGCGCCGACCTGGCCGTCCATCATGCCGCTCGGGGCCACCACGGCAGCGCCGGCCGCGGCCTGCGCGACCGCGATCGAGGCGTACCGCTGCAGCGTCGCGTCGTTGTCGACCTCGCCGGAAGGCGTCAGCATCCCGCAGTGACCGTGATCGGTGTACTCGTCCATGCAGAGGTCGGCCATCAGCACGGCGGCGTCGCCGACCTCAGCGGACAGGTCAGCCAGGGCCAGCTGGACTATCCCGGACGGGTCATCGGCGGCGGAGCCGCGGGCGTCCTTGACCGCCGGGATGCCGAACAGGATCAGTCCCCCGACCCCGGCATCAACCGCCTCCGCCGCGGCTTTGCGCAGGCTGTCCCTGGTGTGCTGCACCACGCCGGGCATCGAGGTGACAGGCTGCGGCTCGCCGATCCCCTCCTTGACGAACATCGGCAGCACCAGGTCGGCGGGCCGCACGCTGACCGGCGCCACCAGGCGGCGGATTGCCGCGTTGCGGCGGAGCCTGCGGGGCCGGACGGCCGGGTATCGTGCGCTCACGGGCGTCCAGCGCTCATCGGCGCTCCTCATCTGGTCCGTTCATCGGAGATCCGGTCACCGGATCCGGTCACCTGATCCGGCGGCGGGCTCCCCGGCGGCGCTCACTGGGCTTGCGGACGATCTCCCCGGCCGCGACCGCTGCATCGCGCAGGCCAGCGCCATACTCGGCCAGGGCCTCCACCAGCGCCGCGGCCGAAGGCGTCGGCGCCATCACGTCCACCCGGAGGCCGAACTCGGCGGCAGTCTTGGCGGTCTGCGGCCCGATCACCGCGATCACCGTCACCGCGTGCGGCTTGCCGGCGATGCCGATCAGGTTCCGCACGGTGGATGAGGAGGTGAAGAGGACCGCGTCGAAGCCGCCTCCCTTGATGGCCTCGCGGATGGGCGCGGGCGGTGGCGCCGCGCGGACGGTCCGGTAGGCGGTGACATCCTCCGCCTCCCAGCCGAGGTCGGTGAGCCTGGCCAGCAGGTTCTCGGTGGCGATGTCGGCCCTTGGCAGCAGTACCCGGTTGATCGGGTCGAGCACATCGTCGTAGGCCGGCCACACGTCGGCCAGCCCTTCGCCGGACTGCTCTCCCGCAGGGACCAGGTCGGGCATGATGCCGAAGTCGCGGAGCGCCGCCGCGGTCTGCTGGCCGACCGCGGCCACCTTCACGCCCGCGAACGCCCGCGCGTCCAGGCCGTACTCCTCGAACTTCTCCCGTACCGCGCGGACCGCGTTGACCGACGTGAACGCGATCCACTGGTACCGGCCGGTCACCAGGCCCTTCACCGCGCGTTCCATCTGCTGCGGCGTCCTCGGCGGCTCGACCGCGATAGTTGGCACCTGCTCCGGCACCGCGCCGTGCGCGCGCAGCCGGTCGGACACCGTCTCCGCCTGCTCCTTCGTCCGCGGCACCAGGATCCGCCAGCCGAACAGCGGCTTGGTCTCGAACCAGGACAGCGCGTGCTGCGCGGCGACGCCCTCGCCGACGACGGCGATGGCCGGCCCGCAGGCGGTCAGCAGGCTGACCCCGGCCGCCTTGAGGTCCGCGGAGACGGATCCGAGAGTGGCAACGACGGTCTGCTGGTCGGTGGTGGTGCCATTCCAGGTGATGGCGAACGGGGTGCTGTCCTTCCAGCCAGCCGCCACCAGCATCTTGGCGATGTCGGCCGGGCCGGTCTCGGCGCCCAGGATCACCAGGCTGCCAGCGCCCGACGACACCCGGTTGACTTCCGAGGCCTGGATGATCCGCACGTCGCCGCTGGCGTCGGAGGTCAGCGGGATCCCGGCGTAGGCAGGCACTGCGGTCGCCGATGGCACGCCAGGGACGATCTCGACCGGCACCCGTGCCTTCACGCAGGCCGCGGCCTCGGCGGCCGCATGGCAGAACAGGAAGGGATCTCCGCCGTACAGCCGGAGCACGAGCTGGCCCGCCTTGGCCGCCTTCACCAGCAGCCTCGGATCCTCCGCAAGCGCGGCGGAGTCGGCGACGGCCGCGTCCGGCCGCAGCAGGTGCGCCAGCCTCCCGGCTATCTCCGGGCTGGCGACTACCAGGTCGGCCTGGCCGAGCAGGGCGGCGGCGCTCAGCGTCAGCAGCCCCTCGTCACCCGGGCCCGCGCCAACAAAGGCGACCCGGCCCGCGGCCGGGCCCGGCACCGCGGCTGCCGGGCCCGGCACCGCGCTGCCTGCCGGCCTGGGTTCCGCGCTGCCTGCTGACTTCTCTGTCACGGGTGTGGGGTTCACCTGTCACCGTCCCCGCTGCTGATGTGTCCATCGGACACGGCCATGTACCGTCCCGCGCCGCGGCGCAGCAACTCGGCGGCCACTTCGCGGCCGAGGCTGATGGCCTCGGCCGCCGGACCGCCAGCGCTGGCCCGCAGCACCGTTCCCCCGTCGGCTGCAACGATGACAGCCTGCAGCCGCAATGCGGGTGTCCCGGCAGCGTACGCGCCGATCGGGGCACTGCAGCCCGCTTGAAGCGCGGCGAGCACGCTGCGCTCTGCCGTCGTCGCGGCGTTGCTCGCCGGGTCGTCCGCGCACGCCAGCAAGCCGGCCAGATCTGGCCGGCTGGCGCTGCATTCCACCGCGAGCGCGCCCTGCCCCGCCGCCGGGAGCATCTCGTCAGGCTCGAAGACCTGGGTGACCGCATCAAGGCGGCCGATGCGGGCCAGGCCCGCGTAGGCGAGCACGACCGCGTCTACCTCGCCGGAAGTGACCCTGGACAGGCGGGTGCCGGCATTGCCCCGGACCGGGACCGGCCGCACGTCAGGCCGCAGCATCAGCAGCTGGGCGGCGCGGCGGGGCGAGCCGGTGCCGATCCGGGCCGCTGGCGCAAGATCGGCGAGCTTGGCGCCGTCCCGCGCGGCCAGCGCATCCCGCGGGTCATCCCGCGCCGTCACCGCGGCCAGCGTGATGCCCGCCGTCGGGCCGGCCGGCAGATCCTTCAGCGAGTGCACGGCGAAGTCGACCTCACCAGCCAGCAGGCATGTCCGCAGGCGGCTGACGAACACGCCCGTGCCGCCGATCTGAGTCAGCTGGGCCCGGCTGGCATCACCGAAGGTGGTGATCCCGACAAGCTCGACCGCGCGTCCCGTCCGCTCGGTGATCATGTTTGCCACCTGGCGGGACTGGATCATCGCCATCGGGCTCTTGCGCGTGCCGAGCCGCAGCGGCGCCGCGGTCACTGCCCCGCCTCCTCGCCCGGCCAGGGCACCAGGCCAGCGTCCGCGCGGACCACGGCCTGCACCGCGTCCGGGTCGAGGTCGAAGAGCACGCGCAGTGCCGTCTCGTAGGAGTCCGCTCCCGGCGAGCCCGCCAGTTCCTTGACCCGGACGGTCGGCGCATGCAGCAGCTTGTCCGCGACCCTGTGCATCGACTGCGCGATCTCGCGGTGCGAGCGCGCGTCCATGCCCTCAAGGCGCCCCGCCAGCCGGGCAAGCTCGGCCTCCACCACCTCGGCCGCCTTTGCCCGCAGCGCCACTACCGTCGGCGCCACCCTGGCCGCGCGGTCCGCCGACGCGTGCGCCGCGAATTCCTCCGCCACGATCTGCCACACCGCGGCCACGTGCTCGTCGCGCGCGCCCGGCCCTGGCAGGCCGGCCGGCTGCGCCTGCCGCAGGTCTTCGAGGCCGATGACGCTCACGCCGGGCAGCTCGCCGGCGCTGGCGTCGACGTCCCGCGGCAGCGCGAGGTCAAGCAGGACGAGCGGGCGGCCGGGCGCTCTGGCGTCCAGCGCTTCCCGCACGGATTCCGCCGTGATCACCAGGCCCGGCGCGCCGGTGCAGGAAACCACCAGGTCGGCCACCGCGATCTCGGCGGGCAGCCGGGAGAGATCGGCCGAGGTCGCCGAGATGGTTGCGGCAATCCGCTCGGCGCGGGAATGACTGCGGTTCGCGACGACAATGCTGGCGGCGCCCATCCGTGCCGCCGTCACTGCGGCCAGCGAGCTCATCGATCCGGCCCCGACCACCAGCACGCTCAGTGCCGCCAGCGAGCTAGGGCCCGGCGCGGGCGCGCGCCCGGGGGCCAGGCGCCCGGCGGCCAGGCGCCCGGCGGCCACCGCAAGCCCGACGCTCACCAGGCTCGCCCCCGCACGGTCGATCCCCGTTTCCGCGTGCGCCCGCTTGCCTGCGCGCAGCGCATGGGCGCCCAGCTCGGCCAGGGCGCGGCCGGCCGTGCCCTGCTCCCTGGCGGCTTGCAGGGCCTGGCGCACCTGGCCGAGTATCTGGCTCTCGCCGACCACCATCGAGTCAAGCCCGCAGGCCACGGCCAGCAGATGCTGGACCGCGCGGTCCTCGTAGTGCACGTACAAGTGCGGGGTGAGCTCGGCGGGCGGGATGCCGGAGTGCCTCGCCAGCAGCTCGCAGATGGCCGCCACGCCGCCGTGGAACTTGTCGACGTCGGCGTAGATCTCCGCGCGGTTGCAGGTGCTGATCACGAAGGTCCCCGCGACGTTCTCCGCGTGGAAAACGTCGCGCAGCAGCTTGCTGAGCGCATCACCGCTCAGCACGGCCCGCTCGAGCGTGGCGAGCGGTGCGCTCTTGTGGCTGAGGCCGACCACGAGCACGCTCATGTCGCTATCGCCTGCGCCTCCGGCTCGGTGTCATCGTCGATCGCCGCCGCCATGTCCGCAGCGCGGACGGGCCCGAGCCCGCCCCGCCGCCGGGCCTGGTGCGCTGCCCAGCCCCGCTCGGAGTCGCCGCTTACCCGGACCACGGCACGCCGCTGGGCATGGAACGCGAGAATCTGCAACTCGATCGACAGGTCGACCTTACGCACATCGACCCCCGTGGGCACGCTGAGCACGACGGGCGCGAAATTAAGAATGCTCGTCACGCCGGCCGCGACGAGCCGGTCGCAGACATCCTGCGCGGACCCGGCCGGGGTGGCGATGACGCCGATCGAGACCTCGTGCCTGGCCACGACAGACTCGATGCTGGCCGCGTTCCTTACCAGGTGGCCGGCGATCACGCTGCCGACCACGGCGGAATCGGAATCGAGCAGCGCGGCGACGCGGAACCCGCGGGACGCGAAGCCACCGTAATTGGCGAGGGCCCGGCCCAGATTGCCGGCGCCGACGATCACGACCGGCCAGTCCTGGGTCAGGCCGAGTTCCCTGGATACCTGGTACACGAGGTAGTCGACGTCATAGCCGACGCCGCGGGTGCCGTAGGAGCCAAGGTGCGATAGGTCCTTGCGGAGCTTTGCTGAGTTGACCCCGGCAGCCGAGGCGAGCTCCTCGCTCGACACGGTCGCGATGCCGCGGTCAGCCAGGGCGTACAGCGTCCGCAGGTACACCGGGAGGCGGGCAACCGTTGCCTCCGGTATGCCCTGGCTGCCGTTTTCTGATGCAGAACGGCGGGACATGCGCCGGCACTCCTGGGGGATAGACGCGGCGTGCACGAGGGCCGGGATCGGCCCTGCGTGGCAGCATTTCGGCTTCACGCTACGCCCTTGTGAACGTTTGCACAAAGTCGGGCCGACTTGCAGCCCGTGAGCGCCGGGCGCGATTATCCGCCGAGGGCAGCCCGCAGCCGATCCTCGCTCACCCGCCAGAAATCGTGCTGCACGCCGTCAATCAGGGTCACCGGGATCTGCTCCCCGTACGCTCTCAGGTCGTCGGCGGACCGGCTGATATCGCGTTCCTGCCACGCCACGCTCAGCTCATCGGCGACGCGCGAGATGACGGCCCGCGCCTCATCGCACAGATGACAGCCCGGCCGTGACAGTAGCGTGATGGTCCGCTGCCCGGCAGTCCGCGGGGCGCCTGCTGCCGGGCCGCCGGTCACGGCAGTCTCTGCTGCCCGCGCCCCGTGCCGGGCGGGGCGCCGCCCGGGCTCCGCGGCGCGGCGCTGGCGAGCCCGCCCGCGCTGAGCGTGCCGCCCGCCGCGCCCTGCGTCCCGGCAGCGGCGGGCCCCCCGCTGGCCGGGCCGACGGCCGGCATGACACCCGACGTCGCAGGCACGCCATTGCCCGGGCCGACGGCGGGCATGACACCCGACTCGGTGAGCAGGTCATCAAGGGAGGAGAACGGGGAGAGCTTCGCCCGCTGCAGCCCTAGCTCGATCACGTTGGTAGCGAGCACGTACGGCCGCCGGTCGGCCTCGAACTTGGCAATGTAGGGCTGGCGCCTATGCTCCTCCCAGGCTTCCCGATCCTGGTAGACCTCATAGAGGATTCGCTGCATCGGCGCCGAGGGCACCGCGTGCACGATGTAGACCAGGGTGCCGGGCTCGCGGGCGCGAACCTGCTCGACGACCGCCTCGGTCAGCTCGTCGAAGGCATCCACGCAATCTTCCAGCAGCGTGTAGATCGCGATCTGGCCGAACAGCCTCGACCATGCCTCATGATCGTCGGCCGCGGGCATGCTCGGCTGCCCTGAACGCATCCCGGCCTGCTGCGCCAGGCCGCCATCGCTCAGGCCGCCGGCCTGCCAGATGGCCGGCCGGCCCGCCAGGGCCTTCCCGTCGCGGCCGTCTGCCGCTGGCGCCATGCCATCGGGGTCACCGTCGGCGCCCGGCGTGCCGTAACCACTGTCGTCGCCGTATCGCCGGTAACCTGACTGCCCGTAGCGGGCGTCATCGGCGCCGTTCCCGTAACCGGCGCCGTCGGCGCCGCGCCCGTATCCAGTGTCCGGGTCCTGCCCCGGGTAGCTGCCGTAGGCCTGCTGGCCGGCATACCGCCCGTTGCTGCCATTGCCCGCGTACTGGCCGGGATCCCCGGCATCGGTCAGCGGATCAAACTCCCCGGTCCACCCGCGGCGTCCCCAGTCATCTTCTGCGCCGGGGGCGCCGGAGCTTGCCTGGTGCACGACCTCGAGCCGGATACCGCTCATCTGGGACGCCGCGAACCAGGCCAGCACAGCCGCGAGAACACAGAGCACAGGGAACGCCCCGGTCACCGAGGTATGCATCCCCAGCTTGTTGTCGGCCAGCTCGGCCAGGCCAGGCACGCTCAGCGCGAGGGCGGCAACGCCGGCCGCGGCCACTGCGGGCAACGTGGCCCGCCAGGCCGGGTCGTGCCGCGAACGGAGACCTGTGACGAGGATGGCGATGAGCGCGACCAGCGCGGCGAACGGCGCGAGCACGTCCATCAGGAGGGAGTTCGGGATCGGCTGGTAGTACACCGAGGCGGCGGGAAACGTCTTGCTGAACGCCGTCGGCCCGAGCGGGTCGGTGGCCAGGATCACGAGGCTGACGATCCCGACCGCCGTGACCGCGAGCCTTGCCGCGAACCGGGCCGGCAAGTTGCGCGCCGCCACCTCGGCGAGGCCGAGCACGAGGCCGAGGACCGCAATCACTTCTGCGCCCAGCTGCGCCGCGCGGAATGTCGTCGGGCCGAAGCCGACGGCGAAGCCAGCGGCCTGCGCGCCGAGGGCCACCGCGAGCCCGAACACCGCGCAGGTCCATGCAATGAGATCGACGCGGGGCGTGCGAGCGCACCGGCTAGCAAGCGCGATCGTGCCCGCAACGGCGAGGACCGTGCCGGCAGCTGCTGCTAGAAGCGAGATAACCATTGCTTCCTATGTTGCACGACGCGGAGCAATGATGCGAATGCGATGTGACGCGATGGTTGCGGCGACGTGACCATCGGCGTACCGGCGGCGTACTGACGGCCTGACCAGCGGCGTGACCAGCAGCGTGACCGGCCGGGTACTGGCAGCCTGCCCTGCAGCTAACTGGCAGCATGGCCTGCGGCTTACTGGCAGCATGGCCTGCCGCGTGACCAAGGGTCGCGTGACAGCGAGCTGGCCGGCGCCGCCGGCCAGCCTCATCAGGCGGGGCCGGCAGCCTGGCAGCCAGGGCTCGCCTCCGGCTTGCGCCGGTAGGCTCGATGCACATGAGGCAGCTGCCGGGACGGCTCACCTCCCCGATGTGGTCACGCGGTGACCATTCCGGCGACTACGGCGGCGGGTCCGGCGGCCGGGCCAGGCTGGGTCTTGGCCGCGGGCGGTCCAGCCGCAAGAGCCAGGCTGCGCTGGCCGGGGAGGCGTCGGCGGCGGTCGCCGAGGTCGAGTATCCGCCGCCAGCCCAGGACCCCACGGCAGCGGCCTTCTTCGACGTGGACAACACGCTCATGCGGGGCGCCTCGATCTACCACTTCGCCCGCGGCCTGGCGGCGCGCAAGATGTTCCGGTCCCGTGACCTGGTCCGGCTGGCCTGGGGACAGCTGTCCTTCCGCATGCGCGGCACGGAGAACTCCGACCATATCGACGCGGTGCGCCAGAGCGCGCTCGCGTTCGTGGCGGGCCACCAGGTGGCGGACATCGTCGCCCTGGGCGAGGAAATCTACGACGACACCATGGCCGACCGCATCTGGGCGGGCTCCAGGGAGCTGACCCGTCGCCACCTGGCAGCGGGACAGCGGGTCTGGCTGGTCACTGCCACGCCGGCGGAGCTTGCCAGCATCCTCGCCCGCAGGCTTGGCCTGACCGGCGCCCTCGGCACCGTCGCGGAGAGCGTGCAGGGCGTCTACACGGGCCGCCTGGTGGGCGGGCTGTTGCACGGAGAGGCCAAGGCCGCGGCGATCCGCGCCCTGGCGGTACGTGAAGGGCTGGACCTGGCGCGCTGCACCGCCTACAGCGACTCGGCCAACGACCTGCCCATGCTCTTGCTTGTCGGCCACCCCAACGTGGTCAATCCCGACGCGGACCTGCTCGCCGAGGCACGGCGCAACGGCTGGCCAGTGCACGACTTCCGGTCGGGCCGGCGGGTCACGATGATCGCGCTGCCCGTCGCCGCCGGGGCCGGGGCCATCGCCGGGGGGATGGCAGCCGGCATCGCGCTGCACCGCCGGCGAGCCGACGGCTGAGGCCAGATCACCCGCCGGGGCGGCGGCGGCAGTTCCGCTCCGCCGTCAGCGCCGCCGCCTCCTGGTCAGCTGAACGCCGGTCCTCGCTCCACGACAAGCAGGTCAAGTTTTTGCTGAATAATGTCCCGCACTTTGCCACCGAGCTCGGCAACGTCGTGAGCCTGCCCGGCCGTCGCGTACTCCGCGGTCGGCACGGGCGGGCAGAATTCGATAATCCAGTTGGACGGAAGCGGGATGGCGCCGAGCGGACCGAGCCAGGGAAATAGCGGCGTCACAGGAAAATACGGGAGCCGCAGTATCCGCGCGAGCGATTCGGCATTCCCGATCATCGGATAGATCTCCTCGGCGCCGACGATCGCGCACGGGATGATCGGCACCCCGGCCTGGATCGCTGTTGCGGCGAACCCGTTCCGGCCAAAACGCTGCAGCCGGTAACGCTCGCTGAAGGGCTTGCCGATGCCCTTGAAACCCTCGGGAAATACCCCGACAAGCTCGCCCGCGCTTAGCAGCCGCCCGGCTTCGGCCGGGCATGCCCTGGTATGCCCGCTTTTCCTGGCAAGGCCCGCCAGGCCGGGAATCGCGTAGACGAGGTCGGCGCCGAGCAGGCGCAGGTTCCGGTGGCTCGGATGCTCGTCGAACAGGCCCGACTGAAGCATGATCGCATCGAGCGGCAGGACTCCCGAATGATTGGCGACAACGAGCGCCGGGCCCGCGGCCGGCACGTGCTCAAGACCGCGCATGCGCACCCGGAACCAGTTCCGGTACAGCGCACGGGATACGGGCATCACCACCGAGGCATGGAAGTCGGGATCAAACCCGGACTCATCGACCTCATAGTCACCGGCCGCCCGACGGCGCACGAAATCGGCCGCCCCGGCGACGCGCTGCCGCCACCCATCCCGGTGACCGGCCTGAGGCTGGCTCATCGACGCCTCCCCGCTGCGCCGCCGCGGCAGCGCAGCCTGCCCGGCAGCCGGGCAGGCATAGCGCGCCCTACTTCTTGTTCCTGCGCTGAACGCGGGTCTTCCGCAGCAGCTTGCGGTGCTTCTTCTTCGCCATTCGCTTGCGGCGCTTCTTGATAACTGAGCCCACAAAACCACCCTCGCTCTTTGTCTTGGCTGACCGGCATGCCTTTACGCACGCCCTACGCCGGGCGGCTTGCACGCGTCCATGTCGAGGACAGCGTACCCGGCCGCGGCCGCCCGCCTCATCCCGGCTGGCTGCGCGCTGCCGCGGCCGGCGCCCGCAAGGCGGTGCCGGCCTGGCCAGCCGTGCCTGGCCGGCCTGCTAGCAAGGCAGGCTAGGCAGTCCCTACGAAGGCATTCCGGTAGTCCCTACGAAGGCATCCCGCAAGTACTGGTTAACAGCCTGCTCAGGCACGCGGAACGAGCGGCCGACCCTGATCGCCTCAAGCTCGCCCGAGTGAACCAGGCGGTAGACAGTCATCTTGGACACGCGCATGATCGTGGCGACCTCGGCCACGGTCAAGAACCTGACATCACTTAGGGGAGTTGCGTCTGCTGCCATGCTGAGCCCTCTTCCGGCGAAGCTGCGAGCGCCAAAGCAGGATTTGGCGCACCAGTCACGTCCGTCTCCAGCGTAAGTCCTGTACAGAAAAGGGCAACCCCGCCGGGAACCTCATTTGTTAACCGGTCTAGCGCCAGCGCTCCATACTGTTCGCCCGGACCGTTCGTCCCCCGATCAAAGCCGCAGCTCAGAACCCGCACTGAGCACGGGCCCGCCTTTCTGGCTATGTCGATACAACCAATCCGCACGCAAGAATGATCGCCTTACCGCCGGCTAGCCGGCGCCAAGCTCGCGGCCTCGATCGCTCGCGGCCTCGATCGCGGCGAGGAAGGCGGCGCGTACCGAGTGCTTCTCCAACTCGCGGATGGCATTGATCGTCGTGCCGCCTGGCGACGTCACCGCCTCACGCAAGATCACCGGATGCTCGCCGGTGTCGCGCAGCATCGTTGCCGCGCCATACACGGCCTGCGTCACCATTGCCAATGCGTTGCTGCGCCCCATCCCGAGCAGGATCCCGGCATCCACCATCGCCTCGACCAGATAGTAGACGTACGCGGGCCCGCTCCCGGACAGGGCGGTCGCGGCATCCTGCTGCGACTCGGGTATCCGCAGCACCTTGCCCACTGGCCGCAGCAGCTCCTCGGCCCGGCACAGGTGCTCCTCGCGTGCGTGCATGCCGGCCGAGATCACGCTCATGGCCTCGTCCACCAGAACCGGCGTATTGGACATCACCCGCACCACCGGAACGTCTCCGGGCAGGCGGCGCTCGATGAACGACGTGGTGATGCCGGCGGCCACCGAGATCACCAGGCGCCCGTCGGGCATCGCCGGCGCGATCTCTTCCAGCAGCGCCGCCATGTCCTGCGGCTTCACGGTGATGATGAGCGTGTCAGCGCGGGCGGCCGCCTCGGCAGCGCTGAGTACCTCGATCCCGTGCGCATCGCGCAGCTCGCTTGCCCGCCCGGCGCGGCGCGCGGCCGCGATGACTTCGGCTGGCGGCACGCCCGCCCGGAGCATCCCCGAGAGAAGCGCCTCGCCCATCTTCCCGGCTCCGAGGACTGCGATCACGCCACGGATCCTACCGTGGCCGGCGTCCCGCGGCTGGCCGGCTCAGCCCGTCGAGACGAGCGAGCGGAGGAAGAAGGCGGTGTTCGCCGGGCGCTCGGCGAGCCTGCGGACCAGGTAGCCATACCAGTCGCTGCCGTAAGGCACGTAGATGCGCATCCGCGCCCCGCTGCTGGCCAGCCGCAGCTGCCCGGCGGGCCGGACGCCGTACAGCATCTGATACTCGAAGCTGCCGGGCGCCCGGCCGGCCGCCTCCGCCCGGATGCCCGCGATCCCGATCAGCCGCGGGTCATGGGTCGCGAGCATCGGGTAGCCGTCGCCGCCCAGCAGGACTGCCAGGCAGCGGGCGTACGAGCGGTCGACATCGGCGGGCCGGACGAAGGCCACCCCGTCCTGGGCGCGGTAGGCGCCCTTGCAGAGCCGGACCCGCGATCCCGCGACCGCGAGGTCCGCGCAGTCATCCGCGCTGCGCCGCAGGTAGCTCTGGATCACGCAGCCGAGGTCGGGGAAATCCAGCCTGAGCTCGGCCAGCAGGCGCAGCGTGGCCGACACCCTGGTGTGGTCCTCCATGTCCATGGTGACCGTGGTGCCCGCGTCCCGGGCGGCAGCGCAGATCCGCGCGATGTGGCCGGCGGCGGTCTTCTCGCCGCGCTCGGGCAGGCCGAGGCCGACCGCGGTGGGCTTGACGGAGACCTCGGCCCGGCCGCCGCTGGCCAGGCCGGCCGAGCCGAGCCGCCGCAGCAGCCCGACGTACTCGTCCGCCACGGCCGCCGCCTGGTCCGGATCGGCCGTGTCCTCGCCCAGGTAGTCGAGGCTGACCAGCAGGCCGTCGGCCAGCAGCCGCCGGGTGACGCCGATCGCGTCATCGGCGGTGTCGCCGGCGACGAACCTGGCGACCACGCCGCGCGTGTACGGGGCAGTGGTGACGAACTGGCGGACCCGGTCGCTGGCCGAGGCGGCCAGCAGGATGCGGCGCAGCACGGCGGGCGGCCTCCAGCCGGGAGATGCTTCCTGGCCGCCCAGGTTACTCGCGGGTGCGCTGCAGATCTCCGCGCGGTCGCCGCAGCGTGATCTTGACGTTCGCGCCCGCGTCCGGCGGCACGATCACCTCCTGCGCCGCGGCGATGCCCGCCGCGGAAAGGACCGCATCGACCGGCACCGTCCGCTTGATCAGCGCCAGCGCGATCGGCCCGAGCTCGTAATGCCTGGCCGCCGATCCGGTGAACCCGACCGTGGCGCCGGCCAGCTCGACCGGGTCCCCGTGGCCGGGCAGCGCGTCCTCGCTGCCGTCCAGGTGCAGGAACACCAGACGGCGCGGCGGATGGCCAAGGTTGTGCACGCGCGCGACGGTCTCCTGGCCGCGGTAGCACCCCTTGGACAGATGGACGGCGGTCTCGATCCAGCCCACCTCGTGCGGAATCGTCCGGTGATCGGTGTCCAGGCCCAGCCGGGGCCGCCGCGCCGCGATCCGCAGCGCCTCATACGCCCACATTCCCGCGGGCACCGCGCCGTCTGCCCGCAGCCCCGCGGCCACGTCGGCCAGCTCGCGCCGGGCGACGACAAGATCAGTTTGATACGCAGTCCGGAGCGTCACTGCCGTTTCATCCGGCGGATCCTGCGGGGCGGCGGGCCCCATGATCGTGAGCACGGCGTAGTCGGCACTGACATCAGCGGGCTCGACCCGGAGCATGAACCGCATCGACTCAAGGAACTCCAGCAGCGGCCCGGCGGTGCCGGGCTCCACGTGCGCCCACACCGCGGTCCCGTCGTCGGTCAGCGTCAGCTGATGCTCGACGTGCCCGTTCGGGGACAGGATGAGTGCCTCGGCGGTGTGGCCGGCTGCCAGCTTGTCCAGGCTCTGCGTGGTGATGCTGTGCAGCCAGGACAGCCGGTCCGGCCCGGTAATCCGGATGACGCCGCGATGTGAGCGGTCGACCAGCCCGGCGGAGCCGGCCAGCGCGCGCTGCTCGGCGTAGGGATCGCCGTAGTGGGCGGCCACCCCGGCGTCGGGGCCCTCAGCGGGGACGGCGCCAGGTAGGGCGAGAAGCGGGCTCTGCATACGGCCAAGGCTATGCGGTCAGCCCGGTGGCCCGTTATGCCTGGATGTTTTTCCGGCAGTCCGCGCACCGGCCGAACACGGTCAGGTGGCCGACATCGGTCTCGAACCCGAAATCGGCGTCCAGCGCGTTGACCAGGCCGCTGACGGCGGCGGGCTCGATCTGGATGATCTTCTCGCAATCGCGGCAGACCAGGTGCACGTGCTGCGCCTCGGCCGCGAGGTGGTAGCGGGGGGCGCCGTGCCCGAGATGGGTGTGGGTGACAAGGCCGATCTGCTCGAGCAGCTCAAGGGTGCGGTAGACGGTCGACACGTTGACGCCGCGCGCCACCTGATGGATGTCGGCGAAGATTTCCTCGGGGGTGGCGTGCTCCAGCTTGGTGACAGCCTCAAGGACGAGCTGGCGCTGCGGGGTAACGCGGTAGCCGCTGGCCCGCAGCGTGTCATCCCACGTCTGCGACATGGGCTCAAGTCTAGTGACGGACGGCGGCCTGAAAAGGTGCTTGCCACCCTGATGCGAGGTGACGTAGCGTTCTGGCTAACGCGGGAAAGGAGGTGGTCCAGCAGAATGCATAGATGTCGGACTCGTGAGGTGGCTGTCAGCTAGCCGCCGTCCCGCCGACGCTCACCGTGGCGCAAGCCACGGAGCGCGGTTCACCGGCTTGACGCACCGTGGCGCCGGGAGGCGCGGGGGCTGCGTGCCGCACAGGCGGCGGCCGGCGAATACACGGCAGACACCGGACCCCCGGGTTGACCGGCCTTGTCCAGCCGGTCCCCGTGGCGGGTAACACCTCCGGCCCGCGGAGCGCAACGTTCTGTTGCCTCGCGCGCCGCGCCTGACGGCGCGGTGCGGCTCCCGGATCCCGGTAGTGGTGCTTCGTCGCGGGAGCCGCCCGGGGGCTTTCTGCTGCCCGGGCGCGACTCGCCGTCCTGGCAAGGCCGGGGCTCTCTCCCTGCAGCCTCTCTGCAGCCGGGCACGACACGCTGTCCTGGGGAGCACGACACGCTGTCCGGGCGCGGGATTGTGCTGGCGGCTGGCACGGTCCTGCCCTAGCATGCTGAGCCTGGCATGACCTTGTCTCACGATGCTGTCCCGCGATGTTGTTCCGCGATGCTGTTGCTGGCCCGGGGCACGACGCCCGGCGTGGCGCACTTTGCTCGGTTTCATTGGGGCGATTTGTTCGGTTTCATTGGGGCGATCTCATAGCTATTGCGCCGATAACTGGGGTTTTTGCCGACACTCTGCGGGGTGCTTCCCGGCGAGGTAACGTCCTCGCCAGGTGCCCTCGCCGTGGGTCTGAGCCGGACCGTGTGTCTGAGCCGCTTGGCCTCTGTTCCTGGAGGGCACTTCCGCATTCGCCATCCGGGCCACCAGTCCAGAAGGGACATCAGTGAACAAGTTCTACCGATTCACCGGGACCGCGATCGCGGCAGTGACGCTCGCGGCGGCGGCCGCGGCCTTCGGCGCCCCGTACGCGGCTGCCCAGCCGGCCGCCCATCAGGCCGCCGCGGCGCCGGCGATTGCCACCCCGGCGCCGCAGCCGATGATCCCTGCCACGCTGCCGGCCGGCGCGGCAGGCACCAGCGCCATCGGCAACATCAAGACCGTGGGCTCCCATAACTGGAGCGGTTACGCGGTTACCGGACCGAAGTTCCGCAAGGTCAGCGCGACGTTCTTCGTGCCGTTCCTCAATTGCGCTGTCACCCCGGGCGGCAGCGATCCGGGTGACTTCTCCTCACACTGGGTCGGCCTTGACGGCTTCAGCAGCAACACGGTGGAACAGGACGGCATCGAGGCGGACTGCAGCAGCGGGTCGCCGACCTACTCCGCCTGGCGAGAGGTCTTCCCCAGGTCCGAGCAGCCGTTCACCATGAAGATCAAGGCCGGGGACTCGATCACTGCATCGGTCAGGTACAGCCCATCGAGCGGCAGGTACCGGCTGGAGGTCTTTGACAACACCAACGGCCACCACCGTACGGTGCACCAGAAGTGCGATGTCTCCACCTGCAAGCGGAGTTCCGCCGAGGTCATCAGCGAGGCGCCGTCGGACAGCAGTGGCATCCTGCCGCTGGCCGATTACGGCGCGGAGAGCTTCTGCGGCATCTCGATTACCAGCGGCTCAGGCCGGACTGGCGGGATCAAGTCCAGCCACTGGAGCCGCGACAAGATCATCCAGGTGAACGACAGCAACGCAATCCTCGCTCGTCCCACCGCACTGAACGGCCGGTGTTTCGACAACTACTGGCTCGCGCAGAGCTGACCTAGCGGGAACTGACCCAGCGGGAACTGACCCAGCGGGAACTGACCCAGCGGGAACTGACCTAGCGGGAACTGACCCAGCGGGGGAACTGACCCAGCGGAGCTGATCTTGCGGAGCTGATCTCGCCAGATCGGGCCGGGTCACGGCACGCCGTGACCCGGCCTATGGCGCGTCTCCCGCGCGCTTGAGCTGAGCGGACAGGTGCGGCTGCAGCGGCTGGCCCACGGCCGCCATGTCGTAGGCATAGCCAAGGTCGGCCCCGATCAGCCCGTACAGCCGCCGGCCCGCGGTGACTTCCTTTGCCGAGGCCGTCCGGACCACGACGTCGGTGGCCATCGCGATCTTCGTCCCGGTGATCTCGCCGAGGTAGATCTCGGCGAACCCGGTCGGATGCGCCAGCAGTACCTCCACCTGGTTATCCGGCTGCGGGCGCCAGAACCCCGTTTCCATCGCTAGCGGCCTGCCGATTGTTCCCTCGTCGTCCAGCAGCCAGGTCCGGCTGGAGTAGATCAGATAGGGCTTTCCGTTGTGGCTGAACGAGATCTCCTGGCCGAATCTGAAACTCTCGATCGTGGGGTAGCCGCCGACGCCGGCTCCCTCCCAGCGGCCGAGCAGGAAACGCAGCGGACCGAGGCTGGGATGCGGCGGACCGAGGCTGGGATGCGGCTCATTCTCCATGCAGGACAGGGTAGGGCGGCCGGCCTCCGGGCGGGAGCCTCGGCGGGCGGTTCCTGGTGCGGACCGGCCGGGGAAGGCCATCGGGCCGAGGCTAGGAGCCCCGCAGGCGACCGTAGGGCGCTAGGCGCAGGAAGCCCGCTGGCCCGCAGGCTAGGAGCCCTTACGCGGGGAACTCGCGGCGACCAGCCGCACGGCCAGGTAGGCGCACGCCGCCGCTACCGTGGCGAACACCGCCACCAGGAAAATCCCGCTGATCCCGCCCGGCATATCGGGAAGTCTAGGCGAGACCGGGACGCCGTTCCCGGCGCCACGCCGCGCGGGCCCGGGGCCGCGTTATGGTTCGGGCATGCCCTCTCGCTCACTAGTGGTCAAGGTCACCGCGGGCAAGGATGACCCTGAACGCTGCAACCAGGCGTTCACCGTCGCCGCGACGGCGGTCGCAGCCGGGCTTGACGTGTCTCTGTGGCTGACCGGCGAGGCTGCCTGGTTCGCGCTGCCGGAGCGCGCCGACGACGTGCGGCTCCCCTACGCCGTGCCACTCGGGGAGATGCTCGCCAGCGTTCTCGCGGCCGGGACCGTCACCCTGTGCACTCAGTGCGCCTCGCGCAGGGAGATCACCGAAGAAGACGTCATCACGGGGATCCGCATCGCCGGGGCATCGACCTTTGTCGCGGAGATCATCGCCGACGACACCCAAGCGCTGGTCTACTGACCCGCCAGTTCCCCAGGCAGCAGGCGCCGCGGTAGCGCGTCCCGCCGGGTAGCCGCGTTATCCGGCTAGCCGGATACGGCGGCGAGCCGCTCCTCGCGGAGCAGCCTGGCCCATTCCTCGTCGGCGCCCTCCAGCGGCGCGAGCGGCCCGGTTGCCCAGCTGAGCAGGAGGTCGGCCAGGCCGGGGTTGCGCGCGAGCGCGGGGCCGTGCAGGTAGGTACCGAGCACCCGGTGAGCGTAGGCGCCCTCGGTGCCATCACCGTTGCCGACCCCGATGGTCACGTTCGCCAGCGGGCGGACACCCGGGCCGAGCCTGGTGACGCCCCGGTGATTCTCGAACCCGGTCAGCCGGGGCACGCCAAGCTCGGGATCCACGTCGGCGAGGATCTCGCCGACGCCGCGGCGCTCCCCCCGGGCACTGCTGGTGTCGATGATGCCAAGGCCCTCGACCGGCTCGCCCGCTGCCCCGCCGAACTCCGTCCCGAGCAGCTGGTAGCCAGCGCATACCGCGAAGACGACCGCGCCGCGGCCGGCGACACTCGTCAGGCCGCCATCGTCGCGGAGCCGCCGCGCCGCCAGGATCTGCGGCAGATCCTCGCCGCCGCCGAGCAGGTAGATGTCGCCCTGCCGGGGTACCGGCTCATCGGAGTTGACTTCGACGGACTCGGCCTCGATGCCCCGGAGCCTGGCACGCCGCTTGAGCACCAGCAGATTCCCCCGGTCCCCGTAGGTGCTGAGCAGATCGGGGTAGACCCAGATAAGCCGCAGGCTGCCCGGTCCCCGCCTGCCGCCTGCTGGCTGCCCGGAACCTGGTCGCACCGCCACTAGCCCGCCTCCTCGATCTTCCCGGCCTCAAGTCTGACCGGCCCCAGCCTGCGTCGGCCCCAGCCTGCGCAGGCCTCAGTCTGACCGGCCCACCACAGTCCGGATCTGCTGGAACGCCGTGTAGTTGGCGATCACGTCCAGATCGCCTGGCGGCGCCCGGTCGACTACGTCGTCGATGCCGTCGGCCAGCTCGAACGCCACCTGATCAGCCTCCAGCCGGACCGCCAGATCGATCTTCCGCTCGCCGGTGACGAACACCGGGCGGCCGCGCAGGCCACGATAGTCCACGTCCCACAGCCACGAGGTGTCCCTGCCGTCTGGCACCTGCGCGTTGACGGCCAGCATGACCGGCGAGGGGCCTTCCGCGAGCACGTCGAATGCCTCCAGCCAGCCGGCCGGGTTCTTGGCGAGCAGCAGCCGGATCCGCCGTCCGCGCCGAGTGATCTGCGTGTAGCGGCCCGCCACCGAGGTCACCTGGCGGAGCCTGGGCAGCGCCTGGTCGACGTCGGCCCCGAAGAAGTCGGCCACGGCCAGTGCCATCACGGCATTCGAGCGGTTGGCCCGGCCAGGCAGCGCGAGCGACAGCTCACTGACCCGGCCCGCCGAGTCGATCACGGAGTTACCTTCGAGCACCCACCGCGCCGACGGCCGGCGGAAGGTGCACTCACCGCACCGCCAGCCGAGCTCGTCCCTGCGCAGGTGGGACCCGCATTCCGGGCAGCACCAGGAGTCCTCGTGCCAGCGCTGGCCGGCCGCGACCCAGGTAACCCTCGGCGCAGCGCCGGCCGCCCAGGCGATCAGCGGGTCGTCCGCGTTGGCGATCACCCGGCAGTTCGGCGCCGCGGCGAGCGCTTCCCGCCACCGCCTGGCCACCATCCAGATCTCCGCGGCCCTGTCCATCTGGTCACGGCTCAGGTTCAGCAGCGCGACCACCCGCGCGCTGGTCGCGGCCAGCACCGCCGGCATGTACTTCTCGTCGACCTCCAGGACCCCGAACGGGGCACCCCGGGCCTGGCCGAGCGCAGAGGCAAGGCCTGCCTCCATGTTCGCGCCGAACGCGTTGGAAGCGACCTCCTGGCCCAGTGCGCCCAGTGCCGCGGTGATCAGCCGGGTCGTCGTCGTCTTGCCGTTGGTGCCTGTGACCAGCACGATCTGGCGGTCAGCGGCCAGCAGCTTGAGCAGGTCAGGCTCTACCCGCAGGCTCAGCACGCCGCCGATCACGGAACCGTCGCCGCGGCCGGTCAGCCGCGAGACCCGTCCCGCCGCGCTGCCGATCGTGGTCGCGAGGCGTGCGCGCGCCGGAAGCTTGCCCATGTGCGCCGATGCTATCCGCCAGCGGGATCGGACTGGTATCCCTCCAGCAGGCCTCCGGGCCGATCCCTGGCCATCCGCCCCGGCGCCAGCCGTTCCGGCGTTCTGGCAATGCCCGGCGGACGGGACGCACGGACTGGCGTCTCGCGCGCCGAAGTCCCTTGAGATCGTGGAGGATTTGACACGTTCCAGGGTGCGGATCCTCCACGCTAAGCAACCATCCTTGAATTCAGGCGCTCGACTGCGGTCCAGCAGGCTCGTCAGGGACCCACGATGAAGCGGCGCGGCCAGGACAGGACCGTCTCCAGCCAGCCGGAAATGCCCATCTCGCCGGCGGCCTGGCGCAGCTGGCCGCGGTGGCTCACGCCGATCACGACACTCTCCAGATCCTCGGTGAAGCCGCGCTGATCATCCTCGCCGAGCAGGACGTTCCAGGCCGGCAGCCGGTTTCGCGGCAGCTCCATCGACAGCGGATGCCGGCGCAGGCCGCGGACCCGCTGCCCGATCCGGACATCCGGCCGGTCAGCCACGCCGGCCAGCGCGAAGTCGAGTCGCGGCGCGGGCGCGAACACGTCGGGCGGTTCGCTGTTCAGCGGATATACCCGGTCAATCTCGTGCAGCCAGCGCAACTGCGGGATGACCCAGTCCGGGCCGGCCTGCGCCCCGGCCCCTTTCCCGCCCTCGAGCATCCGCCGCGCGGTGACGGCCGCCGCCACCACCAGCCGTTCCGGATCATAGAAGGAACGCACGGTCAGGGCACGGCCTGCCATCACCCTGTCGATGACCGTGGCGAGCAGGCATTCGCGCAGCCGCGGGGGTAGCTCCGCCCAGCGCTGCCGCAGTACCGCCGGGACCAGCGGAAGACCGCGGTTGGTGAGGTACGCGAGCACCAGCGCTTCGGTCCAGACCCGCAGCCAGGCATCATCCGGCGACCCGGCAAGCAGGTCGGCCGCGCGGAGCTCAAGCAGGCTGCAGGCGCGCCCGGTGACGCACACCGGCCCGCACGCCGCGCAGCGCCTGCCGCTGACCGGGGGCGCCGCAACCGCGTGACCGCCGGCCTGCTCCCTGTCCTCGCCGCACGGCACCCGGATCCGCAGCGGCCGGTCCATGCCGTCGGCGAAGACCGCGGCCACCCCTGGCTGCAGCGAGACCACCTGCCGGGACTGATCACCGTCCAGGTTCATCGCCGCCCCGACCAGCTGCCGGTCATCCTGGGCGGGCAGCCGGTGCAGGATCTTCAGCGCGGTGTTCTTCACCACGTCAGGGACGAGCTTGGACGGGATCTGCTCGGCTACCACGATCCCGACGCCGTAGGCCCGGATCTCCGCGAGCATGCTGGCGAACAGCTCGACCGCGTGCTCGCTGGCGCCCTCCCTGCTGGCGCGCAGCAGGCGGTGCGCCTCCTCGATCACGATGACGTGCCGCAGCCCCCGGCGGGGGACGGCACCGGCGTCGTCGCCAGGTTGCGCCCCGCCAGCCTCCCGGCCAGCCTCCCCGCCGCGAGTTCCGGCGCCGGAACCCGCGCCGCGAGCCCGCAGCCGCAGGTGCTCCACGATCCTGATGATCAGCGTGCCGATCAGGAACGCCTTGTCCTCGTCGTTGGCCACGTCCTCGATCGCGAGCACCACGTTCCGCCGGAGCAGCTCGCCGATGTCAGCCGGATGGCCGCCCTCGAAGAACCTGCCCGCCGAGCCGATCCGCAGGGATCGCAGCCGCACATCGACGAAGCCGCGGACGTCAGCCTGCAGCTCCCGGCCGTAGCCCACATCGTCGATCACCTCGAGCGCGGCCCGCTGCAGCTGCGCCAGTGTCGGGATGACAGGGCCGGCCGGCGCACCGGGCACGCCTGTCCCGGTCACCACGTCCCAGCCGCATGCCGCGTAGACGCGCTGCAGCGCCTGCGACATGATCTGCGGGAACGGCTCGTCCGCGGCGAAGGCAGCCAGGAACAGCGCGCGGACCATATCGATGTGAGCCTGCACCGGGTAGCCGGGCTCCGGGGCCAGCGGGTTCACCGATAGCGGCACCGCGCCGGGGTCGGCCGGATTGATCACCGTCAGCTGGCCGGCCCCCGCGAGCCGCCCGGCCATCGCGGCGTACTCGGACTTGACCGGCTCGATCGCCAGCCAGGGAATGCCCGCCCGGGTCAGCTGCTCCAGCATGTGCCGGACCGTCTGCGACTTGCCGGCGCCGGTCGCGCCGGCCACCAGGGCATGCCGGTTCAGCGTGGCGAGCGGCACGCGGAATCTCCCGACCGGCCGGTCCTGGCCATCCAGGATCTCGCCCAGGTCGATCCCCGCCGCGTCCGGTGTCTCGCTGGTGACGTCGAAGCAGCCGGGTTCCAGCACCCGGACGCCAGGCACCTCGCCGCGGGGCAGCCCGGTGAGCGCCGCCAGCGCCCCGGCCGTCGCGGCGAACGGCACCTGGGAGCCATCCCTCTCGTCCGACAGCTTGACCACCAGCGCGTCGGCCAGTTCATGGACCCCTTCGGCGCTGCGCAGCCGGTACGGGTGGCCAGCGAGGCCGACGGAGCCGACCAGGACCGGCGCGAGCAGGCTGAGTTCCTCCTCGCTGGCCGCCCCGGCCAGCACCCGCACGTTCCACAGCCCTGCCTCGCGGAAGGCGTCCAGCTCAGCGAGCCGCCGTTCGGAGCGCTCGACGTCGAGGCGTGCTCGTTCTTCGTCGTATCGGCGGAGCACGTTCAGCTGCGTGCGCAGCTCGGCGATCTCCGCGTCGATGAGGTCGGTCGGCTCGGCGACCACCAGCCAGCCGAACGGCCTGGTCATCAGCGAGACCAGGGTCGACTCGAACAGCGGCACGTAGCCGTCGCCGGGATCCGCGCGCTGACCGCCCTGCTGGCCGGGATCCGCTCCCGGCGGCACCGGGCGGCGTTGCCCGCGCTGGCCTTGCTCCCCGGCGAGCGGCGGCGCCTGCCGGGCCGGGCAGGGCGCCCAGACCAGCCGGTCAAGGTCGGCAAGCCAGCTGTCCGGCACCGGCACGCCGCGGGCGCCGCCGGGGAACAGCAGCTCCACCATCGCGCCGCCGCCGGAAGCGAGCGCCGGGCCGCCCTGCGGGCCGTCCGGCGGGGCGTCCGGCGGCGGGCGCTGCGCCGGTCCTTCGGCCAGCGCGGCCGCCGGAAGCGGTCCCGCGTTGGTGATCAGCTCAAGCGGCGCCCCGCCGCCGCGTGACAGCCACCCCGCGATGAACGGGCGCCGGTGCATGGCGGCGTTGAGCGCGGCAGGCAGGATCGTGACGTAGTCATGCTCCGCGGAGCCGCCGCCGCTGCCGTTAGATGCGATCGCCAGTACCCGGTACCACGGCCCGGCCGTGCCGCCCCCGATCCCCGAGGTTCCGCCCACCTTGTGTGCATACCAGTCCTGTGCCGCCGATGCCACCCTCTTGCGGGTGCGGAACCTGTGGATGGCGCCTTGATGGCTACCCGGCCGGGAAGCTCACCTCGATGTGCAGGCCGCCTTCGGGCCGCGCGCGGGCGGTGACATCGGCGCTGTGCGCGGTGGCGATGGCCCGGACGATGGACAGGCCAAGCCCGTGCCCGTCGCCGTTGCTGGTGCGGGCCGTGGCCAGCCGCTGGAAGGGCCGGAAGAGCCGGTCCACCTCGGCGGGCGGGATAACCGGGCCGCTGTTGCCAACCGAGAGGACAGCGCGGCCGTCCGGATGCGCGGTACTGAACTCGATGGTGCCGCCGGGCACGTTGTGCCGCACGGCGTTGTCCAGCAGGTTGGCGACCAGGCGCTCGATCAGGTCCGGGTCGCCCAGCAGACGGGCGGGGCTGCTCGAGGTCTCGACCTGGATGCGGCGGCGCTCGATCTCGGTGCTGGCGGCGCGAAGGGCCGCCGCAGTCAGCTCCGGCAGGTCCACCGGCTCGCGGTGCGTGAGGCCTGCCTCGCTGCTGGCCAGGGTGAGCAGCGCCTCCAGGAGGCGTTCCTGCTGCCTCCCGGAGGCCAGCACCTCCTGGCCGGTGGAGCGCCACTGCTCGACGGTGGCGGCTGAGTCGCGCAGCGCCACCTGCAGCAGGGTCCGGTCCAGCGTGAGCGGGGTGCGCAGCTCGTGCGACGCGTTGACGGCGAAGTGCCGTTGTGCGGTGAACGATGCCTCCAGCCGCCCGAGCAGCTCGTTGAGAGTGCCGGCCAGTTCGGTGAACTCATCATCCGGCCCGCCGAGCACGAGGCGCTCGTGCAGGCTGGTGGCGGAAATCCGGCGTGTGGTCGCGGTGATGACGCGCAGCGGGCGCAGCACCCGCCCGGCCACCAGCCAGCCGAGCGCGACAGCGAGCGCGGCCATCACCGCCAGCGCGATGGCGGACTGGATCAGCAGTGTGTGCAGGTCGATCGCGTGCACCCGGTTCAGTGCCAGGGACTGAAGCTTCAGCAGCTGCGCGCAGGTGAGGGGTTGACCCAACTTGGGTTTTCCGGGGAGCGAGAATCGGACAGCTTGACACGCGAGGCGGCGGATCACTCGCCCGTAACTCCGGCCCGATGCGGTGACCGTGCCTGCCGTTGCGCGCTCGAAGAGCCAGAAGGTGACGGCCAGCAGACCGGCGCCGGCGACCGCGAACAGGCAGCCGTAGAGCACGGTGAGGCGCAGGCGCGCGGTGCGGCGGGGCAGCCGGAGCCAGGCGGGCGGAGTGAGAATCCGGCGAGCGGAATGCATCATGGCCGGTTCAGATCCGGTAGCCGCCGTCGCGGACGGTCTCGATGACCGGCGGGTCACCGAGCTTGGCGCGCAGCCGCCCGATGGTGGTCTTGACCGTGGTGGTGAACAGGTCCGCGTGCTCATCCCACACCCGCTCCAGGAGTTCCTCCGCGGAGACCAGCGCGCCGCGGGCGGCGAGCAGGCACTCCAGCACGGCGAGCTCCTTGGGGCTGAGCGGGAGCCGGCGCCCGGCGCGGACGGCGACCCGCCGGGCCGGGTCCAGGGTCAGCTCGCCGTGGGTCAGCGCCGGGGGCAGCGCGACGGCGGCGCGCCGCGCCAGCGCCCGGACCCGGGCCACCAGCTCGGCGAAGTCGAACGGCTTGGGCAGGTAGTCGTCCGCGCCCATCCCCAGGCCCTCGACCCGGTCACCGATGGTGCTCGCGGCAGTGAGCATCAGCACCCGGCTTGCGCCCTGGCCGGCCGCCAGGGCCTGGCACACCTGGTCGCCGTGCAGCCCGGGCAGGTCCCGGTCGAGCACGATCACGTCGTAACGGGTCAGTGTCGCGTGGCTGAGGGCCGCCTGCCCGTCGAACACCACGTCGACGGCCATGCCCTCGCCGCGCAGCCCCGCCGCCACCGCCTCGGCCAGCCGTTCGTGATCTTCCACTACCAGCACTCTCATGAACTCTCCCGGGCAAGCATGCGCCCCGCCTGCGCTGGGCGCGGCAGGCGGACCGGCGTTCCCAGGATGCCAGGCCGCCGGTGACAGCCAGGTCACAGTCTCTGTGACCGTGCTGTCACCGCCAATCCCGTAGAACTGGCTGCGCAAGGCAGCCGGGCCTGCGGATACGGCCGGACGAGAGGATGCGACATGAGCGACGACACGGGCAGCCGCGGCCAACGGCGGCCGGCCAGGATGCGGCGGGCCGGCGCCCTGGCCTGCGCCATGGCGGGCACCGCCCTGCTGGCAACGGCATGCGGCGGCGGCGGTCACCCGGCCGCCGGGGCCGGGTCCGGCGTGACTGCCTACCAGAAGGCACTTTCCTACACCCGCTGCATGCGTTCGCACGGCGTGCCTGGCTTCCCCGATCCCACCAGCCAGGGCACCTTCCTCCCGACCGGGATCGACCCGCACTCGCCCCAGGTCCAGTCGGCGATGCGCACCTGTCATCATCTGCTCCCGGCCGGCCGCGGCCAGCGCACCGCAGCGCAGCAGCAGCAGGTGGAAGACAGCGCTCTGAAATTCGCCGCCTGCATCCGCGCACACGGGATACCGGGCTTCCCGGATCCCGTCTTCATCGGCAGCACCGTGGACTTCAAGGTGCCCAAGGGCCTCGATCAGAACTCGCCGCGGTTCCTGTCGGCGCTGCGCACCTGCCAGGCGCTGCAGCAGGCGCAGTACAAGGGCAGCGCGTCATGAGGGGCACCGTGTCTCCTGGCCAGGCAGCTGACCAGCGGGCCAGGACGGCCGTGCCGCCGGAGGCCAGCGGCGCGGACCGGCCTGGCGGGGGGCGCTGGGTCGCCGCCGGGGCGGTGGTCCTGGCCGGGGCCGTCGCCGTCGTCACGGCCGGGGTCACCGGCGCGTTCAGCGGCGCTGCCTCGCCGGGCGCGGCGGCGGGCAGTGCCGACCGGACGTCCACGGCACTGGTGACCCGGCAGTCGCTATCGTCGCAGGACCAGGTGGACGCCACGCTGGGGTATGGCGGCAGCTACAAGGTGGCTGCCCAGGGCGGCGGCACGGTCACCTGGCTGCCGGCCGCGGGACGGGTGATCCGCGAGGGCCAGGTGCTGTACCGGGTCGGTAACGGCACCCCGGTGTTCCTGCTGTACGGCCGGGTCCCGGCGTGGCGGGCGCTGTCGGAGGGCGCGCACGGCGCCGACGTGCGGCAGCTCAACACCGCCCTGGTGAAGCTGGGCTATGCGACCAGCGCGCTGCTCGGCCCCCGGGACGACTGGAAATTCTTCACCGCGGAGACAGCGTCCGCGCTGGCCGCCCTGCAGGTGCATATGGGCCTGACGGTGACCGGGACGCTGCCGCTGGGCCAGGCTGCGTTCCTGCCCGCGGCGATCCGGGTCGCCGCGGTCGATGCGTCGCTGGGCGCCGCGGCGGCCGGCCCGGTGCTGTCCGTGACGCCGGCCCGGCGGGTAGTGACGATCGCGCTGGACGCCGGCCAGCAGACCGAGGTGAAAGCCGGTGACAAGGTGAGCATCACCCTGCCAGACGGCCGCGCCACCCCCGGGCGGGTGTCGTCGGTCGGCAAGGTTGCCACCGGTTCGGGCGGCTCTGCCACGGTCACCGTGCTGGTGGCCCTCCGGCACCCGGCGGCTGCGGCCGGCCTGGACCAGGCGCCGGTGGACGTGGCGATCACCACCGGCAGCGTGGCCAGCGCCCTGACCGTGCCGGTGGACGCGCTGCTGGCCCGCGCCGACGGCGGGTATGCCGTCGAGGTGACCGGCGCGGGCGGCCATCACCTGGTGCCGGTGAGTCCCGGGCTGTTCGACGACGCCGCCGGGCTGGTCCAGGTGTCCGGGTCCGGCCTGTCGGCCGGGCAGCGCGTCGTGGTGCCTGCGCTATGAGCCCCGCCCCCTCAGCCATCCCCGCCGCGCTCGCGGGCGGCCCGCGGCCCGCGGCGGGCCTGGGTGACCGGCCCGGCGCCGTGCTGGAACTCGACGCGGTGACCAAGACGTATCCCAGCTCACCGCCCGTGCATGCGCTGCGCGGGGTCAGCTTCGCGGTTGCCGCCGGCGAGCTGGCGGCCATCGTCGGGCCGTCGGGGTCGGGGAAGTCGACGCTGCTGCACCTGATGGGCACCCTGGACCGGCCCACTAGCGGGACGGTGCGGGTGACCGGCCTGGATGTGGCCGGCCTGTCCGACCGGGAGGTCTCCGCGCTGCGGGCCACCTCCATCGGGTTCGTGTTCCAGCAGTTCTTCCTGGCCGAGCACGCCACCGCCCTGGACAACGTCGCTGACGCCCTGCTGTACGCCGGGGCCGGCCTGGCCCGGCGCCGCGAGCGGGCCGCCGCGGCGCTGGGCCGGGTCGGGCTGGGCCACAAGCTGACGGCCCGGCCGACGCAGCTGTCCGGCGGCGAGCGGCAGCGGGTCGCGATCGCCCGCGCCCTGGCCGGCCGGCCGGCCATCGTGCTGGCCGACGAGCCCACCGGCAACCTCGACTCCGCGGCCGGCGCCGCGGTGCTTGACCTGCTGGAGGAACTCAATGCCGGGGGGGCAACCATCATCGTGATCACCCACGATCACGCCGTCGCCGCCCGGCTGCCCCGCCAGATCCAGATGCTCGACGGCCGCATCACCGCTGACACCGGCCCGCGCGGCGGCGAGGCGGCGGAGCGGCTCGCCGCGCACCCGCAGCCAGCGCAGGAAGAAACACCATGACCGCCGCCGCCCCGGCGCCCGCCCGGCTGCGCCCTTCCGACCTGGGCCGCCTCGCCGCCGTCGGCCTGCGCACCCGCAAGCTGCGGGCCACGCTGTCCGCCCTCGGCATCGCCATCGGGGTGGCCGCTATCGTCGCCGTCCTCGGCCTGTCCGCGTCCTCCCAGGCCGGGCTGCTCGCCGAGATCAACGCCCTCGGCACCAACCTGCTCACCGTCACCAACGGCCAGACCTTCGGCGGCGGTAAGGCCGAGCTACCGGACGCCGCCCCCGCGATGACCGGCCGGCTGCCCGGCGTCATCCAGGTGCAGGACACCGGTACCGTCACCGCCAGTGCCTTCCGCAGCCCGCTGATCCCCGCGATCGACACCAACGCCCTGTCGGTGGATGCGGCCAGCCTCGGCCTGCCCCGCGCGGTCGGCACGTCAGTCGCCCAGGGCGCTTACCTCAACGCCGCCACCGCCCGCGAGCCCGTCGCCGTCCTCGGCGCCGCCGCCGCCCAGCGCCTCGGCATCGACCGGATCTGGCCCGGCGAGCGGATCTGGGTAGGCGGCCGGTGGTTCTACGTCACCGGCATCCTCAAGCCCGCCCTCCTGGCCCCGGAGATCGACGCCTCCGTGCTGATCGGCTACCCGGCCGCGCAGCAATACCTGCACTTCGACGGCCATCCCTCCACCATCTACCTGCGCACGCAGAATGCGCAGGTCAGTAACGTCGAGAACCTGCTCGCCGCGCAGGCCAACCCCGAGAACCCCAGCGAGGTCGACGTCTCCCAGCCGTCAGCCGCCCTCGCCGCGCAGGCGGACGCCAAGGGCGCGTTCGACACCCTGTTCCTGGGCCTCGGCGCGGTCGCCCTGCTCGTCGGCGCCGTCGGAGTCGCCAACATCATGGTCATCTCCGTCCTCGAACGACGCTCCGAGATCGGCCTGCGCCGCGCCCTCGGCGCCACCAAGGGCCACATCCGCATCCAGTTCCTGTCCGAGGCCATCCTGCTCGCCCTGGCCGGCGGCGCAGCCGGCATCATCCTCGGTGCCGCAGCCACCGCTATCTACGCCCACGCCAAGGGCTGGATCATCGTCATCCCCGCCGTCGCCTGGGGCGGCGGCCTCGGCGCCGCGCTGCTCATCGGCGCAGCCGCCGGGCTACTGCCCGCCCTGCGCGCCGCCCGCATGTCGCCCACCCAGGCCCTCTGGAGCATCTGACCCGGTCCGGTGCCGGCCGGGCCGGCGGGCGCGGCTGCCCGGCCGGCCGGGGCGCCTCCCCGGCCGGGATCGCCGGCCGCGCGCCCGGGCAGCCGGCCGCGGCGCCCTTACCGGCGGTACGTGCGCCAGTCCAGCCGCTCGGGCGGCGGCCCGAGGTTGGGCGGCGGCTGGTCCGGGCCGGACCAGCGGGCTGGCGCGGCGGCAGGCGCGCGGGCAGGCGCCGCGCTGGGATCCCTGCCCGGCGGCGGCCAGGTCAGCCGTCCCGGCCGCGCCTCGGATCCTGGCCGCTGGCCAGCCTCCGAGGGCTCCGCGCCGGGCGGCCGGGCACCACCGGCACCGTCACCAGCACGCCCCGCTCCGGCGCCAGTAACTGCGCCGGCCGGCCGGGCGCCGGGCGCACCCGCCGGCCACCCGCGGGCGGGCACCACGGTCTCCGGCGCCCGGCGCGCGTCTTCCATGCTCGCCAGGGTCGCGGTCGGCAGCGCCATGATGCCCGGGTTCGCGTCGGCAAGCACCACCTGCCGCCCTTCCAGCCCGGCGTAAGAGACGATCATGGCGCTGGGCGGCAGCTGCTGCAGCTCATGCTGCTCCACCAGGAACTCGCGGGATCGCTGGGCCGTCCTGGCCAGCGACTCGTTCCCGCCGACTGCCCGGGACGTGCTCAGGCCCCACGCAGTGCTGTCGTTAATGCCCTCGGTGAGCGAACGTGAATCCGAGACGGCGCGCGAGTAGCTTGAATCACGGCTCGCCGACCCGGTGAAGTGCCCGAACGGCGCGAGCGCGTCCTGATGGCTGCTGCCACGGCCGCGGCTGCGCCCTTCGGTCACGCTCGACGACACCGAGTCGGCCACCGAGTCCGACGTGCCAACCGTGCTGGTGTAGGAATCACCGCCCGTGTCGGTGACCGAGGTGCCCACGGTGTCCGTCAGCTGGGTGAGCACGAACCGGTGCTCGGTGCCGATCTGCTCACTGGCCGTCCTGGCGTCCTCGGCGTTCCCCAGCCGCATGAACGCGACGGCCGCATTCCCCCGGCCGAGCCGTTCCTTCACGTGCGCGGGAATCGAGCGGTACGCGACGACCAGCCCGGTCCCGGAAGCCTCGCACGCATCACAGAGCCCGTCAAGCACGTCGCCGGTGAGCTTCTCGGCGCCGAGCACGCAAAGGGTGTGCTGCCACCACTGCCCGGCCTCCGCGGCGGGCGACTGCCGGAGCAGCTGCGTCATGGCGGCCGTCAGGTAGGTGCTCAGCACCTTGTTGCCGAACGCCCCTGCCCGCCGGTCCAGCCACGCTACCCGGAGCCTGCTGGGCGGCAGGCGCACCGGCGCCGGCGACAGGCTGTCCAGCTTGCGGAGCCTGGACTCCAGTGCCCACGCGCGGTCGATCACCACCCGGTCCGATGCGCCGCGGCCGTACAGCGCGGTGATCTGCGCAAGCTGTTCCGCGCTGAGCAGCCCGGCGCCCAGGTCGCCGCGCGGATCACCGACCTGGGCCAGCGCTCTCAGCGCCGCCGTGACCTGGGCGATTGCGGCCCCGTCGCCGAGCACCTGCAGGACCCGCTCCAGGATCGCGTTGTCGTTCGACGGGTCAGCCGTGACGCCGGGCTGTCCGCCGACGCTCACCGTGGTGGCCAGCAGGTCCGCGAGGGCCTCCCGGCTCAGGCCGCATCCCAGGTCGAGCCTGGGCAGGTCCGTGGGCAGCACCCAGACCAGCGGCTCGATGCCGGACCGGGCGGCCACCGCGAGCAGGTCGCGTGCCACGCCGCCCTCGGTGAGGTCGAGCACCGTGACCTCGCCGCCCGCCTCCAGCCGCGGAGCGGCGACCATCGTGAGCATCGCCGACCAGCCGGAAAGGGTGCCGCCGGCCACGTCGACCCGGTCGATCCCGGCAGGCAGGGACACCGCGTACCAGTTCAGCTGCCGGTCAAAGGCCTCGCGGCGCGACTGCCATTCCCTGAACAGCCGCGCGTGCGTCTCCTGCCACGTGGCCAGCGCGTGCTGCTGGGCGGCACGGATCACCTCGACCCGCTGCCGCTCCGCCGCGACCCGGGACGACAGGTCCCGCTCGCCGGCCCGGACCGCCCGCCCGCTGCGGACAGCGAGGACCAGGCAGGCGATGATCCCCAGTCCGGTGAGCGCCGCGTTCAGCGCACCGAGCCACCAGAGCGCCAGCAGCAGTGCCACCAGCGCCGCCGACGCGGCGCAGGCCAGTTTCAGCGGCCGGTCCAGCAGGTTCTCCTCGCGGCGCTGGGCCGCCAGCCAGCCCGGGTTGAGCTGCTCCGCCTCGGGCGGGACCGGCCGCCGCGGCTGCGGGCCAGGATCGGGATGCAGCAGCCCGTACTGCCAGCCGACGTACACCCGGTCACCGCGGACGCGCGCGCCGTCCGGAGCGGGCACGGCGCCGTGTGGCCGGTCCCGCTCCCCCGGGCGGGCGCGGGCGGCCATGCCCGCCCCGCCGCGGCCGCTGCCATCCGGCGGTGCCGTGCTGCCGGCTTCCCGGGGACTCATACCGGCTTCCCGGGGACTCATGCCGGCCTCCGGGGGACTCATGCCGGCCTCCCGGGGGGTCATGCCGGCCTCCCGGGGGGTCATGCTGGCCTCCCGGGGATGCGGGCGGGCACGGCCTGGCACCGCGGCAGGATCCGCTGCTCGGCACCTCTCACGACCAGCGTGAACGCGCCTTCGCCAAGGCCGAGGAGGGAGTCCGCCGTCACCGCCGGGCCGCCTTTCCTGCTGAACGGATGATTCGCCGCCGGTCCCGGCACCGAGGCAGCCGATCCGGGGCCGGCTGATGATCCGGCAGCCGCGGGGGCGGGCATCCGCCGCGCCCAGTCCGGCACCGCGGACGCAGCCGCCGGGGCACCAGCGTCATGCGCCGCGGCCGGGACGAGCGGGACGGCGGCACCAGGCGGCGCAGCCGCGGAACCTGGGCCGCCAGCGCCCGCGCCCGCACCCGCGAGGCCTGCGCCTGCGCCCGTGATGACCGCGCCCCCGCCGGTAAAAACCGCGCCCCCGCCGGTAAGGACCGCGAGCTGCCCGGCAGCCTCCGGATCGGCCAGCTGGTGGATCGCGAGCACGTTGACGCTCCCGGCAAGCCTGACCGCCGCAGCCTCTGATGCGGTGGTGAGCAGGACGGTCATGCCGGCCCGGCCGCCGCGGGCTACCAGCTCGGCGAGTGCCGCGCGGTCAAGCGTTTCGCATCCGTTGAACCAGGCAAGGCCGTCCCCGCTCACCGGGATATCGCGCAGCTCAGCGAAGAGAGCCATCGCGTCGCCGGCCAGCAACCCGGCGATCATGATGGCGGACGGCCCGTGCGCGCCGCTATCCAGCGTGAAGAGGGCGACCGCCCGCTCGCGCACGACCTGGCCCAGGCTGATGCGCTCGCTGGCCGGGCACAGCCAGCGGCCGATCGCCGAGTCGCGTAGCGCTGTCAGCTGCACGGCAACGGCCGACAGCGCGGCGGGGTCGGCCTCGATCAGGCTCGCCGAGGCGGCGACCCGCTCCGCGAGCGCGCTCCGCTGCGGATGGTAGGCGGGAACGTGGTTAAGCCGGGCCCGCAGCGCGGCGGGACTCAGCAGGCGCCGGACGTCGTCGAGCACTGGCTCGCGCGGGTCGCCGGGGGCGATGGCCAGCACCGCGAAGACGTCGCCCAGGTAGGCGGCGCAGGCCCGGCGGCGGTAATCAGTGATCCCCGTCCAGTCGAGCATCCCCGTCACGAGTGCGGCAGCGCGGACCGGATCGCCGCCCCGCAGCGGCTCGTAGGATGCGGGGCCGGCCGTGCCGAACTGATAGAGGGAAGCACCCGCCGCGGCGCATACCGCGGCCAGCGATCCGGCCAGCCATGGGCTCCCGGTCAGATCGACGGCGATGACTGGCTTGCGCCGCCTGATCGCCGCGTGCACGAGCTGGAAGCTGGTCGCGGCCGGTCCTGGCCCGGTGTCGGCCGCGCCTACGGCGAGCACGCCTCCCTCGGCCGCGCGCCAGGAAATAGCCGCCCGGCCGCCGGCCGCCTGGTCAACCCCCAGGGCTCCGCCATCGCGGGTGACGACGCCGCCGGACCGGACGGCCGCCGTCGCGTACCGCCGCCGGGCCGCCACTATCAGCCCGGGGCGGGGCGGCCTGGCGGACTGCTCGTCCGTGTGCAGCCAGCTCAGCCAGCGCGCCGCCGCCGCTTCCGCCGCGGCCAGGATAAGCGCAAGCGGCAGCTGCCGGGGCAGCCACTGGCCCAGCCCGGTGAAGGCCGCGCTCAGGTGCAGCAGCCGGCCGGGATTCCCGGCGATGCCGCCAAAGTAGGCCGCGACCTGCCGGGGCCCGGCGGTGAAGCCTGCCAGCGCCGCGGCCGGGCCGATCGCGAGCGCCCAGATCAGCCCCGCGCCTGCCGGGACGGCCAGCCAGAGCGGCCGCCATCTGCCGATCTTGCCGACCGCAGCTAACGCGACGGAAAGCACGATCGTGAGCTGGGCGAATAGTAAGTGCGCGATAAGTACGACGACGCCAAAGGCCGCGACGGTCTCACCGCGGCCGGGAGTGTCCATCGGAATCAGGTAGCGAGCCCGCCGCGGCGCGCGCTCCGCTGCGGTGGCGTTGGGGCCAGGCATTTCGGGTCAAGGTTCCCAGTCCTGCAGGGCGTGTGTCCAGGTGCCGGAAAAACTGTCTTCGGTTCCGCGGCCGGACAGACCGGCGGCCGGACTGCCGGAGAGACCGGCGGCCGGACTGCGCGGGAGACCGGCGGCCGGACTGCCGGGGGGCGACTCGACGACGATCCTGAACAGGTCAGGGCGCAGCACGGTAATCGTCAGGGCAGCAGGCCGGCCCACGGCAAGATCGTCGAACCGCACCGTGACCATCGCGGCCGACTGGCCGGATGAGAGCCGGAGGCTCCTGGCGACCGAGGGCGGCGGCGGCTGCATCTCGACGAACAGCGCGCGCGGCGCGCAGGCCCCGCCGGGCTCCTCGGCCGCTGCCGCCCCGTCCTCCGCCCCGTCCTCCGCGCCGGGCGCCGCCAGCAGCGGCAGCGCCGTCAGGGCGGCGGGCGGCAGGACGCCGCGTTCCGCGGGCTGACCGGCGATGTGCCTGGCCAGGTAGGTGGTGGCGAGCGCGGCGGGCTCACCGTCGGCGGTCCACAGCAGCCGCACGACGCAGGCAGAATCGCCGGGCGGCACGCCCAGTATCCAGCCGATGTCCTCGGGCACCCGGCGCCAGGACACCTGCCGGCTCCGGCAGGCGATCTTGGCGCCCATCGGGTCGAGGTGCGAGGCGAGGCGAGGCGAGCCTTCCAGCGGGATCAGGTACTCAGCCGGGCTGGCCCGGTACAGCTGCCCGTCCGGCAGGCGGCGGATCAGGTGCCTGGCGGCCAGTTCGCCGACCGCAGCGCCGATCTCCGCCGTGCTGACGTTGTAGCGCCGCGCGAGCGCGGTGTGCCTGGGAAGCCGCCAGCCGGGCTCATGGTGCACCAGGGCCGCGGCCATCCGGTCAGCGAGAACCCCGGTGCTGTCACTCGGCATTTCGCCGGGAGATCGAGATGATCACGCGTCCCACGATGATGATCAGCAGCACGAACACGAGCAGCAGCAGCGCCGCGTCATAAGACAGGACCTGCAGCCCCCGGACCGGGGAGTCGAAGAACTCCCACACGGGATAGGTAAGGAATCCGATCTGGTGATTGGTCAGCTGGGCCGTCGGATTCGCCTGGTTCCAGCCGGCCGTATAGAGCAGCGGCGCGGTCTCGCCGACCGAGATCGCGATGGCGACCAGCAGGCCGGTGACGATGCCGGGAAGGGCGGTTTTCAGCACGATCTTCCGCAGCGTCCAGACCGGCGGCAGGCCGAGTGCCTCGGCGCCCTCCCGGTAAGAGACCGGCACCTGCGCCAGCGAGCCCTCGACGGACTTGGTGATGTACGGAATCGTGATCACCGACAGCACCAGCACGGCGGGCAGCAGCCCGAACCCCCAGTGCAGGCCCACCACCAGCGTGATGAAGCCGACAAAGCCCATCACGATCGACGGGATACCGGCCAGTACCTCATACGCTCCGCGCAGTATGCTCCGGTGCCTGCTGCCGACGGCGAACTCGGCCAGGTACAGGCCGGTGAGCAGGCTGACCGTGCCGCCGATGATCAGTACGCCGACGGTGATGAGGAGAGTGCCGAGGATCGCGTTCTCCAGGCCGCCGCCTATCCCGGTGGTGTCCGTGGTGAGGACGCTCCACTGGAAGACCGGGACGGCCCGCGCCACGACGCCGCCGGCCAGCCAGACCGTCGGCACTATCACGACGGCCAGGGCGGCGGCGCAGGCGGCCCAGAACGCCACGTTCACGATCTTCCTGCGCATCGGGACCGCGGGCCAGTCGCTCGCGCTGCCAGCGCGCGTTCCCGCGCCGGGCGGAGTGGATGACGTCCTGCCCAGACGGCTCATTACAGCCCCCTGCCGACGGGAAGCGAGACGCCGGAGACCCGGCGGACCAGCAGCCGCGCGCCCACGTTCGCGCTCAGCGTGATGACCATGAGCACCAGGGCCAGCTCGGCGTAGGTACGGACGCCCAGCGGGCTGAGGATGGCGGTGTCGAGGTTCTGCACGATGTTGGCGGCGACCGTGATCATCGCCTGATACAGGTTCGAGGGGATGGTGCCCAGTGCGACGCCGCAGACCATGGCGACGGCGATGGTTTCGCCGAGGGCGCGGCCGAGCCCCAGCACGGCGGCGCCGATGATGCCGGCGCCCACCCAGGGCAGCGTCACCCGCCGGGCGCATTCCCAGTCGGACAGGCCGAGCGCGACCGCGCCCTCGCGCGGCAGCAGCGGGACGCCGCGGATCAGGTCACGCGAGGTAGCGGCGATGATCGGGATCACCATGATCGCCAGGATGAGGCCGGACGTCAGCAGGCCCTGGCCGTTCCCTGGGTTGCCGCGGAAGAAGCTGAGCACCGGAACATCCGGCGCGTGACTGGCGATCCACGGCGTCACGTGCTGGGCCAGGAACGGCCCGAAAGTCAGCGCGCCCCACAGGCCGATGACCACGCTCGGGATGCCGGCCAGCAGTTCGAGGAACCCGCCGACGACGCTCGCCAGCCGCCTCGGCAGCCGCTCGACGATGACCAGCGCGGCGCCCACGGACACCGGAATCGCGATGATCAGCGCGATCGCGGAGGTCTCCAGCGTCCCGATGATCTGCGGCAGCGCCCCGAAGACCTCGCCCGGCTGGTGCACGATGCCGCCGCTCGTAATGGACGCGGCGTAGCCGGCACCGAAGCTCCATCCGGTCCCGGTGAGGAAGTTAAGGCCGTTGAACTTAAGCGCCGGGATCGCCTCGACGATCAGCGTGACCAGCACGAATCCCAGCATCAGCAGCGGGACGACCGCGCCAACGCGGCCGAGCCAGCGGATCAGGTCACCGTTGCTCATCCTGGCGCGGATCGCGCCGCCCAGCCGGCGGAGGGGCGGGATGCCCGCCCCTCCCTCCGGCCCGGCAGTCGGTGCAGAGGTTGCCACTGAATCAGCCGCTGATCGCAGCGATCTGGTTCTCGGCGATGGCCTTCACGTTCGCTGGCAGCGGCTCGAAACCGACCGCCGACAGGAACGTCGGGCCAGCGCCCGTGGTGAGGGTCCACTTGAGGAAGGCCTTCAGCGCCGCGGCCACGGCCGCGCTCGGCTGCGTCTTCTTCACCACCGCGTACTCGTAGTTGATGATCGGGTAGCCCTTGGCCGCGGAGGTGTTGATCAGCGACTGGGATCCGCTCGCCGGGGTCGAGCCGGAGAAGCTGGCCAGCGCCGCGTTGATGGTCTTGGCCGTCGGCTGGGTGTACTTGCCGGCCTTGTTGGCCAGCGACGCGGTGCCGAGGCCGGCGGCAGTGGTCTTGGCCTGGTAGCTGATGCCGATGTAGGCGATGCAGCCCTTGATGCCCTGGCAGCCGGTCACCATGCCGCCGCTGCCGGTCTCCGCATCCTGCGCAGGCGCGGAAGGCCAGGTAATGGTCGTGTCGACGTTCGTGGCGGGCCACGCGGACGGGTCCTGTGCGTTGAGGTAGGAGGTGAACAGGAACGTGCTGCCCGAGCTGTCCGCGCGGTGCAGCGTGGTGATCTTCAGGCTGGGCAGCGTGACGCCCGGGTTGAGCTTGGCGATCGCCGGGTCATTCCAGGTCTTGATCTTGCCCGTGTAGATCTGGGCCAGCACCGTGCCGTTGAGCTTCAGCGGCGTCTTCACCCCTGGCAGGTTGTAGTTGACCATGAGCGCGGCCACGGTCAGCGGGATATTTTCCAGGCCGGGGTACTGGCTCATGATGGCGGAGGACAGGTAGGCATCGGACGCGCCGATGGTCGTGGTACCGGTGCCCGCGTCGGCGATGCCCGTGCCCGAGCCGGTCCCTGCCGTGGTGATCGTGACAGTGGTAACCGTCGTGTTGTAGGCGGTCTGCCAGGCACCGAAGAGCGGGAACATCAGCGTGCTCCCGGTTTCGGTGAGCGAGACGCCGTTCGGTGAGGCGCTCGGTGACGTTGCCGCTGCCGGCGATGTTGAGGGCGTAGACGTGCCTGAACTACCGCAGGCCGCCAGCAAGGCGAGCGGCGCCAGTGCGGCCGCCGTGCACGCCAAGCGGATTTTATTGGCCACCTCGGAATACTCCTTCGTTCATGCACGTTTTCACGTGCGCTATATCGGCTCGCGCGCGGATGCGTGCGATGAGGCCCGCGCGGCTTCGCGCGGTTCTTGCCCCCGTGCGGGAGGAGTGCTTTCCTCCCGCACGGGAGGGTCTATTTCGGGCAGGCCGGCCGGCTAGCCGAACCGGCCGCCAACATAGTGAGCGGTCTCCTCCTGGGCGGGGTTCTCGAAGACCTGCTGGGTATCGCCGTGCTCGACCAGGCGGCCCTGGTTGAGGAACACCGTACGGTCGGACACCCGGCGGGCCTGGGCGAGGTTGTGGGTGACGATCACCACGGTCAGCCTGGGCACCAGGGTGCGGATGAGCGCCTCGATCGACTCGGTCGCGACCGGGTCAAGCGAGGACGTCGGCTCGTCAAGCAGCAGCACCTGGGGCTCGATCGCGAGCGCCCTGGCCAGGCAGAGCAGCTGCTGCTGGCCGCCGGAGAGCCGGAACGGGGAGTCTTTCAGCCGGTCGCCGACGGCGTCCCAGAGGCCGACTTCGGTCAGCCGCTGCCGCGCGATGGCCTTGAGACCGTTCCGGCTGGCCAGCCGGTGCGCACGGACCCCGGCGACCACGTTATCCATAATGGACATGGGGAACGGGTTGGGCCGCTGGAACAGCATGCCCACCTTGCGCCGCAGGGACATCAGCTCGACGCCCGGGTGCCAGATGCTCCGGCCGTCCAGCAGCACGTCACCGGCGTGCCGGTAGCCGGTCACCTTGTCGTTCATCCGGTTGAACGTCCGCAGCAGGGTGGTCTTGCCCGAGCCCGTCGGCCCTAGCAGCGCCGTCACGACGCCCTGCTGGACGTCCAGGGAGATGTTGCTGAGCACCGCGCGCGGCCCGAAGCTGAGCGTCAGGTCGACGGCCCGCAAGGTGGTGGAGCCGCTCGCCATCGCTGCCTCGCCGGTGAGATCCCCCCGCACGGCAGTGCTGGTGACGGGGCCGGCCGTGCCTGGCCCGGACTCCGCTGGATCGGCCTCGATCGACACCTTCCGCCTCGCCTCCAAGCTGTGCGCCGGATGTGCCGGCCGCTTACTGCGGCCCGGGCCCCATCCTGGGGTGCCTAGGTAACGGGAAGCTGAACAGCAGGTGGCGTAACAAGCGACGAATAGATGCCAGGATGGGAAACGAGCCAGCCCGCCCGATGCCACGGGCAGCTCGCAGGGCATCCAGGGGCGGACCGCGGAACGGACCAGGGGCAGGCGTGATCGTGGCCGGGTTCCCGCGGGAACCCGGCCACGATCGGCGCGGTCATTGCGGGCCGGGAGTCAGACGGCCACCTCGAGCTCGGTGACCCGGCCGATGTCGGCGGACACCGCACGCTCGGCGCGGACCCCGCCGGGGGCGAGCACCCGCAGCGTCCAGGTGCCGGGAGCGGCGAAGAACCGGAAGCCGCCGTCCTCGCCCAGCGGCACCTCGGCGACGAAGTCGCCACCGGAGTTGAGCAGCCGGGCGTAGCCAGTCAGCACGGCTGATCCGTTCTGCGTGACCTTGCCCTGCACGATCGCCTGGCTGCCGGCGTCGGCGGCCGCGGCCACCCCGCCCGGGGGCGCGCCGCAGCCGTCGCTGGTCATGAGGCATCCCCGATCGTGATCGGGACGCCGACCAGCGAGCCGTACTCGGTCCACGACCCGTCGTAGTTCTTCACGTTCGGCTGGCCGAGCAGCTCGTGCAGCACGAACCAGGTGTGCGCCGAGCGCTCGCCGATCCGGCAGTAGGCGATGGTGTCCTTGCCGAAGTCCACGCCCGCCTCGTCCCCGTACAGGGTGCGCAGCGCGGCGTCGGACTTGAACGTGCCGTCCTCCTCTGCCGCCTTCGACCAGGGGACGTTCTTGGCGGTCGGGATGTGCCCGCCGCGCTGCGCCGCCTCCTGGGGCAGGTGGGCCGGGGCGAGCAGCCGGCCGGCGAACTCGTCCGGTGACCGGACGTCCACCAGGTTGAGCCTGCCGATAGCCGCCACCACGTCGTCGCGGAACGCGCGGATCGAGGAGTCCTGCTCCGCAGCGGTGTAGTTCGTGCTGGCCCGCTGCGGGACGTCGGTCACCAGCTCGCGGGACTCAAGCTCCCACTTCTTGCGGCCGCCGTCGAGCAGCTTGACGTTGTGGTGCCCGTACAGCCGGAAGTACCAGTAGGCGTAGGCGGCGAACCAGTTGTTGTTGCCGCCGTAGAGCACCACCGTGTCGTCGTTGGAGATGCCGCGCGCCGACAGCAGCGCCTCGAAGCCGGCCTTGTCCACGAAGTCGCGGCGCACCGGGTCCTGCAGGTCCTTCTTCCAGTCGATCTTGACTGCGTCTCGGATGTGGCCCTTGTCGTAGGCGCTGGTGTCCTCGTCCACTTCGACGAGCACCACGCCAGGGTCACCGTGATGGGCCTCAACCCACTCAGCGTCCACGAGGACGTCGGAACGGCTCATATAAACCTCCTTGTTAGATTCGGCCGGCGTCAGTTACCTGACGGCCCGGCCATATTCGGCGGATAAGCAGATACATCTCGCAGCCCAGGCAGAGGCCGAAGACTCCGTTGAGGAACGCGGCGATCAGGCCGGCCGCGGCCGCGGCCATGCCCAGGGCCGTCACGCCCGTCCCGTAGCCGATGACCCCGATAACGCTGATCAGCAGCCCGGTGCCCTGCGCGAAGCGGGGCGGCGCCTCGGGCTCCAGCTCCTTCGGCGGCCCGAGCCGGGGCCTGACCAGCCAGCGGTACAGCAGCCCGTACGGTGACCTGCGCATGCCGAGCAGGGATCCGGCAGCGAAGACCAGCCCCTGCGCGGCCAGCAGCCACACGCTGCCGGTGATCAGGACGACCGCGAAGACAACGAGGGTGATCAGCGCGCCGAAGCGCGGGCCTCTCGGATCGATGTCCATCTGCGGTGTCCCTTCGGTGGTGCTCACCCTGAATCCGGCTGGCGCTGCCGCTGCCCGGCCTGCGCCGCTATTCCTGGCGGCCCCCGCAGGCTATGCCCGGGCGTACTGCCCGGCCAGTGCCGTCCGCGTCGGACTGCCCGGCGGCCGTTGTGGTCAGCTGTCGCAGCGGCAGTAATCCACCGCTCGCCGCCTGGTCAGCGGCGGGCTCACGGCAACTACCTGCTTTTCCGATCTGATGACAGGATAAAGCACGTCAGGTCACCTCGCCCAGTGCCGCTATCACGTCGGCCTTGCGCGGCTGCCCGCTCGCCCGGTGCGCGATGCGCCCGTCCGGGCCAAGCACGAAGACGGTGGGGGTACGGCGGACATCCAGCCGCCGGACCAGTTCCAGGTGGGATTCGGCGTCTATCTCCAGGTGCGCTACCCCGTCGGTCATCCCGGCTACCTCGGCGAGCACCCTCCTGGTGGCCCCGCACGGCGCGCAGAAGGCCGAGGAGAATTGCAGCAGCGTGGCGCGCGAGCCGAGCGGCCCGCCGAGCTCAGCCACGGTCAGGTCCGGCCCCGCGCCCGTGCTGCGCCCCGCGCCCGTGCTGAGCCCCGCCGGCCCCGCGCCCGTGCTGCGTCGGGCGCCCGTCCCGCCAGCAGCTGCGTGGCCGCCGGCCAGCTGGCCGGTCGCCTCGCCAGCGGCCGGCCGGCCAGCAGCTGCCCGGCCAGCCGCGACCGGCCGCATCCGTCCGTTGCGCTGCCGCCAGGTAAGGCCTGCCGCGGTTGCGACGACGAGCGCCGCCACGCACACGATAAGGCCTGCCGTCATGGCCTATAGAGCGCCAGCGTCTGCCGGGACATTCCCGGTATCAGCTAGCTGGACCGTCACGTAGCTGGCACCGTCACGAGCACATGGTGGTCCGAAACGATCTCGAAGCTGCGCAGATGCGAGGCCATGAGCGACGCTGACGCGGGATATTCCGAATCCTGGTTGCCGGCCGGGACCGTCCAGCCGCCGGCCGGCAACATCGTCCCGTCGGAGTCCACCACCACCAGCTGGCAGGTCGTTCCGCCCGGGATCCCGGCGACCCACACGTGCATCTGAGTGCCCCACGACTTGCCGGTGTAGCTGACGATCGCGCTGACATGCGTCCGCGGGTTGGTCGCGCTCACTACCTCGGCCGTTTGGACCGTGACGGCAGCGGGCGCCTTTCCGCCCGGGGCGATGAGGTGCGCGCCGGCCGCGCCGCCGGCCACCGCGATCACGACAGCGGCAGCAGCCGCGGCGATGACGCGCCACCGGCGCGAAGCGCGACGCACCGCCACCTGCCTGAGCAGCGAGCTCAGCAGCTCGGCCGGGGGCTGCGGGTCCTGGAAATCGGCGCCGTGCAGGATTAGCTGCTCAGCTTCATCGGCAGGCACCCGGCCAAGCAGGGCCGGCAGGCCGGCCAGGCCGGCCAGTTCCTCACGGCAATCCGGGCAGGTGCCCAGATGGTTGTCGACTGCCGTGCGCTCAGCGGGATCGATAGCCCCCACAACGTAGACACCGAGCGCCTGGCGGATGTCACGGCAGGCTGGGCCGGTCATGGCGCAAGCCCCCGTTCCTCTAGTGCGAGCTTCAGTGCCCGGAGCGCGTAGAACGTCCGGGATTTGACGGTACCTGCCGGTATACCGAGCGCGGCGGCTGCCTCCGCGACGGAGCGGCCCCGGTAATACGTCTCAAGCAATACGCCGCGGTGCTCTGGCCGCAATGTCTTCAGCGCGTCTGCGACTGCCCACGATTCGAGCGCGCGGTCGGCCTCGTCCGGCGCGGGTACCAGCTCAAGCGCGCCCTCCCCCACCTCATGCGGCCGTGCCCGCCTGGCACGGTACGCATCGACGGAAAGGTTTCGTGCCACGGCGAAGAGCCACGGCCGGGCCGGCCGCTCGGCGATGGCGTCCGGATGCAGCCACGCCCGCAGCAGCGTCTCCTGCACGATGTCCTCCGCGCGCTGCCGGTCCCCGCTGGTCAGGTGCAGGGCATACCTGAGTAGCGGGCCCGCATGCTCAGCGTAAAGCGTTCGCACCAATGCCTCGTCGGAGACCGGTCCTTGCGGTCCCCGACGACGTATGTTGCTCCGGCCAGTCACACTAGGGGAACGTCCCGCTTGGACCGATGGTTCACCTAATTCTCCCTGCGCCTGCCGGCTCCTGCCCGCTTCCTGCCTGCCCGCTTCCTGCCTGCCCGGCGCCTTCCGCTTACTCCCTGCGCGTGCCAGCGCCCTGCCGCTGACCCGCCTCGCCGCTGATTCATCGTGCCGCTGATTCATCGTGCCGTGCGGCCTGGCCTGCTGCGGCGCGGGAAGCCAGGCGCTAGCCCCCGGCGAACGGCGGCAGCACCTCGATCACCGACGCGTCGTCCAGGATCACCGCGTCCGGCGCCCGGATCCCGACCGGAGTGCCGTCGATCAGGAACGACGAGCGGGCCAGCACCGCGCGGAACCTGGAGTCCTGGCCCGCGCTCGCGCCTGCCGCGGACAGCGCGCCAGCCAGCGTGTCCGCGGCAATCGTTTCCTCGGAGATCCCCGCCGCTTCCTTCGCCGCAGCCCAGTAGCGAAGCGTCACGATGGCCATGTCAGCTATCCTCGTTCATAGGCGAGTCCGGGCAACATCGCCCTGGGTCCTCGCGGGTGCCGGTGGGCCGCTCGCCGCGGACGGCATCGCGGACCGGAGGTGGCAACGGTTGAGCGACGCACTCCTGCTGACTGGCTCGCCGGAGTCGTCTGCCGACATCCTGCCCTCCCTGGGCCTGCTGCCGCACGCGGTCCGGCTCGCGCCGGCTGATGCCGCCGCGGTGACCGGCGGCCCGCCCGCTGACGTGATGCTGATTGACGCACGACGTGATCTTATGCAGGCCAAGGCCCTTGTGCGACAACTGCGCGGGGCCGGCCTTGAGCTGCCCATCCTGGTCGTCGTGACCGAAGGCGGCTGGGCAGCCGTCACCACTGACTGGGGCGCGGACGACGTGATCTTGCACACCGCGGGTCCAGGCGAAATCGATGCCAGGCTCCGGCTCGCCATCGGCCGCCGGACAGTCGCGGCGCTTTCGGCCAGCGAAGAGATCCGCTCTGGCGATCTTATCATCGACGAAGCCAGCTACCTGGCGCGGCTGCGCGGCCGCACGCTGGACCTGACTTTCAAGGAATTCGAGCTGCTGAAGTTCCTTGCCCAGCACCCGGCCCGGGTATTCACCAGATCGCAGCTCCTCCAGGAGGTCTGGGGTTATGACTATTTCGGCGGTACCCGGACCGTCGATGTGCATGTCCGCAGGCTGCGGGCCAAGCTCGGCGTGGAACACGAGGTGCTGATCGGGACTGTCCGCAACGTCGGGTACCGCTTTGTCCCGTCCCAGGGCAAGGCCGAGGCCCGCAGGGAACCGGCCGGGACGACTGGACAGCCGGAGGCGGCCGCTGATGCTGAGGCTGAAGCGCCGGACGCAGGCGGCGACGGCCGGGCGCGCGGATACCGGCGGGCAGGCCGGGACAGCGGGTCACCGGCCGGCGGAGAAAAGCGTACGGAGGTCGGCCCTGCACACGCCAGCAGGTGACGCCGCTGGCCCTGCCAAGCCCGGTGCCGGTGGCCCTGCCAAGCCCGGTGCCGGTGGCCCTGCCAAGCCCGGTGCCGGTGGCCCTGCCAAGCCCGGTGCCGGTGGCCCTGCCAAGCCCGGTGCCGGCATTCCCAGGACAGCCGTCGGCCCCGGCAAGGTCAGCCTCCCCGGCACAGCCGGCAGCCTGGGGGAGCTCGGCGTCCGCGGGCGGATCTCCGAGTCCGAGGCCGCGGCGGTGCTGGCGCTCGTCAGCGCCGCCGCCGAGCAGGATGGCGTCGGGCCGCTCTCCGAGCACGTCATGCTGCATCTGCGCTATGGCGGCGATCCCCGGGCGCGCAATCTGCTGCTCTACAGCCAGCGGGAACTGGTCGGCTACGCGCACCTGGATACTGCCGATCCGGTCGCCGGCCTGAGCGGCGAGATGGTGATCCACCCCGCGCACCGCGGGCTAGGGCTGGGCCTTGAACTCACCCGCGCGATGGTGGCCGCGGCCGGTGACCAGCCGCTGCGGCTATGGGCGCACGGAGACCTGCCGGCCGCGACCAGGCTCGCGACCGCGGCAGGCTTTGACCGGGTCCGTGCCCTGTGGCAGATGCGGCGGTCGCTGCGGGCCAGGATCGGCCGGCCCGAGATCGCCGCCGGCATCACCATCCGCGCCTTTGATGTCGGTCGCGATGAGGACCAGTGGGTCGAGGTCAACAGCAAGGCGTTCTCCCGTCATCCCGAGCAAGGCGCTTGGACCCGGGCGGACCTGGACCTGCGCGAACGAGAACCGTGGTTCGACCCAGACGGCTTCTTCCTGGCTGAACGTGCGGGGAAGATCGTCGGGTTCCACTGGACCAAGATCCACGGTCGAGCCGGGAAGATGCCGGACCGGCCGCCAGCAGAGGCAGCTGACCGGCCGCCAGCGGCAGAACCGCCGGCTAATCAACGCCATGCTGATCAAGGCCAGCAAGAAGAATCTGACCTCGGCGGCGTGCCGCCAGGCCGCAGCCAGGAGCCGATCGGCGAGGTCTACGTCGTAGGGGTCGATCCGGCCGAGCGCGGCACCGGCCTCGGCCGCGCGCTGACCGTGATCGGGCTGCGTTACCTGCGTTCCCGCGGCTTGTCCCAGGTCATGCTTTACGTGGATGAGGACAACACCGCTGCGATCGGACTGTACGAATCCCTCGGCTTCGCCCACTGGGACACCGATGTGATGTTCTCAACGCAAGTAGTTTCAGCTGCTCGCAGCGCTGTCTGAAGCGTCAGTGCCGAGCACCGCCAGTGACAGGTCAGCCGACGGCAGGTCAGCCGACGGCGGGCATCGTCGCGGCCGCAGGCATCACGGTTTCCGCGCCGCGGAATTGATCTGGCCGGACCGGGAGGCGGCCGGCGATGGGCAGCAAGCCGAGTACCTCGTCGATTTCGTCATCGGTCAGCGGCCGGTCGCTAGCCGCGACGGCACCAAGCACTTCCGCGTATAGCTCGATCTCGTCGAGCGCCACCCGATCGTGGACACGCAGATCTACGTAGCCGTGCATGGCGTCCACCTCCTCTGACCGAGCGGTTCACCTGAACCTTGTACCAGGCTACGGCGCGTTCCCATGACCCCGCATGACCCATCGGGATCATTTTTGGGCCACCTTCTGGCGTTCTTGTGGCCGGTGCCCGCTGATGATTCCGGTGCGCCGACGGTGCCGCCTGAGGATTCCGGCATACGGCGAAGTTTCCCGCTTTTCACCGCCGCGCACTGGGGTTTCAGCTATCTGGCTTTCCCAGCCACGATGCCGCGCGATGCCGCGCGGCGCGGTCTACGTAGTGGGCGGCGGTATCGGCGAAGCTCAGCCGGTCCTCGTCGGTGAGCTCGCGCACCACCCTGCCGGGCACTCCGGCGAACAGGACGTCGGCCGGCACCGTCGTGCCCGGCAGGACCACTGCGCCGGCAGCGACGAGCGCGCCGGCGCCTACCCGTGCCCGGCCGAGCACGATGGCGCCGATGCCGATCAGTGCCCCCGTGTCCACCTGCGCGCCGTGCACAGTGGCCCGGTGGCCGAGGCTTACCCGCTCAGCCAGCAGCACTGGCTCACCATCATCGACATGCAGGCAGCAGTGATCCTGGATGTTGCACTCCGGGCCAACCACGATCTCATCATCGTCCGCCCGGAGTACCGCGCCGTACCAGACACTGGCCGACCGGCCCAGGATCACCTTGCCCACCAGCACAGCGCCGGGAGCGATCCAGGCAGTCGGATGGATGGCGGGGCTGGCCCCGCCGACCGTTCCGATCAAGCTCACGAGCTTCACACCCTCCCAGCGCCGGGCTATACCGCCGCCATCGCGGCCGCTGCAATCATTATCGGACGACAGTGACAGAACCGGACGACAGTGACAGGATGGCAGCTGTCGGCTGTCCGGATGTCACCCGCCCGGCACAGTCCGGTAACGCCTGGCACAGTCCAGTAATCAGGATGGCGGCGGCAGGCGTCCTGTTCTGATGCGATATGTTGCCGTCGGTAAATTGGACAAATTGGGATACTCAGCCGTTTCGGTTGCGCGCGAGGGTGCTTCGGGACAAGAGTCAAGCCCGTTATCCTTAGCCAAGCACGCGCGACCCGCACCCGGCATACTTAGCGGCAGCGGGTCGGCCCAGCCGACCAGAACCCCGCAGACCCAGCCCGCGCCACCGCCTGTGGCACGGCCGGCCTAGCCGGCCCAGAACGTGGGTCTGCCCTACCCACGACGGGTGACACCATGACCGACCAGACTGAGCTCCTTTCCGATCTGGGCCAGGAAGACACGTTCGAAAAGGAAATGCGGGGCTACAGCCGCCGGCAGGTCGACGAATTCGTGGCTCGCTCGCGCAGCCAGACCCGGGATCTTGAGGAGCAGCTGTCCCGTTCGCTCGATGAGATCGAGCGGCTCAGGCTCGAGCTCTCGTCCGCTCGCCAGGCCGCCGGCGGTAAGCCGGCGTACGAGGAGATCAGCGAGCGGATGGGGCAGATCCTCAAACTGGCCGACGACGAGGCCAAGGCGCAGAAGAACCGCGCGCAAGAGGACATCAGCAAGATCCGCACCGATGCGAAGCAGGAGACTGAGAAGTTCAGGGCGGAAGCCCGGGAGCAGTCCGACCGCATGCTGAGCGCGGCGCAGGAGCAGGCGGAGCACGCCATTGCCTCGGCCCGGACGGAGGCAGAGAAGACCCGGACCTCCGCGCGGACCGAGGCGGAGCGCTCCATCGCCGAAGCGCACAAGCAGTCCGAGCATGCGGTGGCAACTGCCAAGGCGCAGGCGAAGCAGCAGCTCGACGAGGCGACCGCCCGCGCTACCGCGATCCACGATGGCGCGGAGCGCCGCCTCAACCTGCTGACCTCGCGGCATACCGAGGCGATCAGGCGGCTGACCGAGATCCGTGACGTGGTGACGACCCTGGTGGCGGGCGAGGCTGCCCGCGGCTCGATGGAGGAAGAAGTCGCGAAGTCAGTCGCCAACGCAATCGCGGGCGGCAATCCCGGGAACGGCGGCACCGTGGAAGGCAGGCATGCCCCTAGCGCCGCGGCGGGCCCGGCTCGTGGTCGCGGCCAGGTGCCGGAGCAGGTCAAGGCACAGCCTGCGGCTGCCGCCAAGGCGTCGGCCGAGCGCGGCAACCACAGCCAGGGTGACGGGCAGCATGCCACGACCCCCAGGACCGCGACCGCTCAGCGCACGGCGCACGATGACCAGCCCACTGCGGGCAGCCAGTCAGGTGCAGACCAGTCAGATAGCTGAGACCGCAGCGCCCCGACGCATGAACGGGCGGCGGATCCCCTGCTCAGCAGCGGATCCGCCGCCCGTCGGCGTAGGCCGCACTATTCCGGCAGCGCGTCCAGCCGCCGGAGGATGACGCCCTCCCGCAGCGCCCACGGACAGACCTCAAGCTCGGGCAGGTCGAAGAGATCCATCGCTGCGTCCGCCACGATCGCCCCGGCTGCCAGCTGGGCGGCACGGCCCCTGGACACTCCGGGCAGCTGAGCACGGTCGGCGGCGGTCGTCCTGGCCAGCCGCTCGGCAAGGGCGGTGACGTCCGCGTGGCGCAGGATGCGCCGGACGTACGGGCCGTCGCTGGACGGCGCGGCGCCGCTGATCCTGGCGAGCTGCCGGAATGTCTTCGAGGTCGCCACCGCGTGGTTGGGACGGCCGTCGCGCATCACCGTGCCTGCCGTGGCGGCGATCTCCGCGCGTACGTGCCTGCGGAGCCGCCTGACCTCATCGCGCGACGGCGGGTCGCCGGCCAGCCAGTCCCGGGTCAGCCGGCCGGCGCCGAGCGGCAGGGAAACCGCCGCTGCGGGCTCCTCATCCACCCCCGAGGCGATCTCCAGCGAGCCGCCGCCGATGTCCAGCAGGAGCAGCCGCCCCGACGACCAGCCGAACCAGCGCCGGGCAGCAAGGAACGTCAGCCGGGACTCGTCCGGCCCGGACAGCACCCGGATGTCGACTTTCGTCTCGGCCTGGATCCGGGCCAGGATCTGGTCGCCGTTGACGGCGTCCCGTACCGCTGATGTCGCGAACGCCAGCATCTGCTGCACGCCCTTGTCCTCGGCCACGCCCAGCGCCTCGTCGACAAATGCGCGCAGCTGCACCGCGCAGTCCTGGGACAGCCGGTTGCGGCTGTCCAGATGGTCCCCGAGCCGCAGCTCAGCCTTGTGCGAGTAAGCGGGGACCGGGCGGGCACCCTGATAGGCATCCACTACCAGCAGGTGGACGGTATTCGATCCGACGTCCAAGACACCCAGTCGCATAGATTGCACGCTACTGGGCCCGCGGCGGATCAGGCACTCCGCAGCGCCTGCCCGCGCCAGGGGAATGACGGGGAAGCACCTGCATGTTGCGCAGATTGACAGCACCCCGCCCACCACACAGGAGACCGGCATGGCTAGTTCGCAGGACGCGGTAAGGATCGAGCCGAGCCGCAAGCGGGTGCGGACCTACCTGGACGGCGAGCTCGTGGCCGATACGACGAGGCCGTTCCTGGTCTGGGAAGTTCCTTACTATCCGGTCTACTACGTGCCGGCCGCGGATGTCCGCGCCGAGCTGATCCCGTCCGGCGCGACCGACCGCTCGCCCGGCCGCGGCGACGGCGAAGTGCTCGACGTGAAGGTGGCCGGCGCCACTGCGCAGGGCGCGGCCCTGCGCTATCCCGCCTCTCCGCTCGAGCAGCTGCGCGGCCTGATCCGCTTCGACTTCAGCGCGATGAGCGAGTGGCTCGAGGAGGACGAGCCGATCTATTATCACGCCCGCGATCCGTACAGCCGGGTCGATATCCTGGGCAGCTCGCGGCACGTGCGGATCGAGGTTGACGGCGTGACCGTAGCCGACTCCCGGCAGCCGAGGATCCTGTTCGAGACCGGGCTGCCGCCGCGCTACTACCTGCCGCTGAGCGACGTCCGGATGGACCTGCTGCGCGGTTCAGCCACCCAGACGCACTGCCCCTACAAGGGCACCGCCAGCTACTGGTCGGTCGACGCCGGCCAGGGCCTGCGCGAGGACATCGTGTGGATCTACCGCTCGCCGCTGCCGGAGAGCCAGAAAATCACCGGGCTTGCCTGTTTCTACGACGAGAAGGCCACCGTCTTCGTCGACGGAGTGCGGCAGGAGAAGCCGCTGACGCCATTCAGCTGACAGCGGCCTTGGCCGGCTCATCAAGATCCTCGATGCGCGCCTGGGACGGGCCGCGGCGCGCCGCGATGGCCGTGGCCGCGGCCTCCGCCTGGTGCATGACCCGCAGGATGTTGCCGCTGGCGAGCCGGCCGCAGTCGGCCTCACTCCAGCCCCGGTTCAGCAGCTCGGCGATCAGAGCCGGGTAGCAGGAGACGTCCTGCAGTCCGCCGGGCAGCTGATCGGTGCCGTCGTAGTCGCCGCCGATGCCGATGTGCTCGACCCCCGCTACTTCGCGCACGTGGTCGATATGGTCGGCCACCTGGGAGAGCGCCGCCGCAGGCCGCGGGTGACCGGCCGCCCACTCCTGCAGCAGCAGCTTGCGGCCGGAGATGTCCTTGTGATCGAGGCCGCGCCGCTCCATTTCAGCGGCGAAGCCGAGTTCCCAGTCCCGGCATACCTGGGACACGAACGCGGGGACGAACGTCACCATGCACACGCCGCCGTTGCCCGGCAGCCGGGCGAGCATGTCATCGGGCACATTGCGGGGGTGATCGCACAGCGCACGCGCCGAGGAGTGGGAGAAGATGACCGGTGCCTCCGCTGCGTCGAAAGCGTCGCGCATGGTGCCAGCGGATACATGCGAGAGGTCCACGAGCATGCCGAGCCGCTGCAGCTCTGCGACCACCTCGCGGCCGAAGGCGGTGAGGCCGCCGGCGGCCGGCTCGTCGGTCGCCGAGTCCGCCCAGGGCACGTTCCGGTTGTGGGTCAGGGTCAGATAGCGCACGCCCAGCGCATGCAGCGCCCGCAGCACGCCCAGCGAGCAGGCAATCGAGTGCCCGCCCTCCGCGCCGAGCAGCGAGGCCACCTTCCCGGCGGGGAGAATACGCTCCACGTCGGCAGCGCTGACCGCGAGTTCCAGCGTGTCCGGGTAGCGGCGGATCATCTCGTGCACGAGATCGATCTGCTCGATGGTCGCGGTAACCGCCGCGTCGCCCTGGAGCTCGGCCGGCACGTAGACCGACCAGAACTGGGCGCCTACCCCGCCGCTCGCCAGCCGCGGCAGATCCGTGTGGGTGCCAGTTACCCGTGCAGCGAGATCGACGCGGTCAATACTGCGTTCTGCCCTGCTGCGTTCTGCCCTCTCGCGGAGCGCCCAGGGCAGATCGTTATGGCCATCCATGATCGGGAAGCGACTGAGCAGGTCACGCGCGTCGGCCGGGCTGCTGGTCATCTGGCCACCCTACGGAGAGCGCCCGCACCTCAGCCCGGCTTTAGCCCAAGGCCGTGAAGTTAAGGGGCTGTCCCTGGCGGCAAGAGAGGCGGGCACTCAGCGCGGGCGCAGGTGGGTGTAGAACCACGAGACGGCCTCGTCGACGGCGGGCCCGACGAACCGGGGGACGTCGTACAAGTCGATGTGGTTGCTGGTGTCCAGCCAGACCAGCTTCCTGGGGTCGCCGGCCCGGTCGAAGACCGCGGCCGCCTGCTCCGGTGACGTGTAATCGTCCTTGCGGCCATGGACGAGAAGCAGCGCCGTGGGCGAGATAAGATCCGCGCCCGCCGCGAGGTCGACGGTGATCAGCTCGAGCACGGACAGCGCGGTCAGCTGATTGACCCAGCCGGGGCACGCCGACCGCGGCGAGCAGTAGTAGTCGGCAGGCTCGTGCCCGCCCATCACTACTGGCCGTCCGTCATGGGCGTCGACGGCGGCCCAGTACTCCAGCTTCCCGGTCGCGTCCTGGCGCTGCGTCAGCTCCGTGAACATGGCGAGCCGCGCCCGGTACTGCTCGGTGCCCATCGCGTCCCGCATCGCCACCGGCGAGTTATAGCCGCCCGCGATGCCCGCCACGGCCCGGATCCGGGGGTCGAACGCCGCGAACCTGAGCGCATAGCCGCCGCCAAGGCAGATCCCGCAGCAGCCGATCTGCGCCGGATCGACCTCGGGCTGCGCGGTCAGGAAACTCACGGCGTCGCGCAGGTCGCGCAGCTTGCCGGCGGCGTCCTCATGCTGGCGCGGGGTGCCGCCGCTGGCGCCGAAGTTGCGATGATCGAAGGAAAGCGTGACATAGCCCGCAGCCGCGATCCTCTCCGCGTACAGGCCGGTGACCTGCTCCTTCACGCCGGACAGCGGTCCGGTGAACACCACGGCAGGATGCGGCCCGCGGTGCTCGGGCACCCTCAGGTGCCCGGCGAGCGTGATCCCGTCGCTGGTGAATGAAACATCCCTGGTCTGCATTCCGCCCCTCCCGCGGCCGGCCCGCCGCCACGGGCCTCTCGTCGGCTGGCTCGCCGACAGGCCGCTGGCGTTGCATATATGGACCGGTTATGGCCCATTCTTCCCGGTACAGGACGCTGACCGCTACCGCTCCGGAATTTACTTAACCGGTCAACCCCGGCAAGCTGACGTAAGATGCCCCGCCTTTCCTGGCAGCCCGGCCGGCCGGTCCGGTCATGCCCGGCGCGGACAGCGCGGCGGGACCAGCGGCGCCCCGCACGGACCGCTGTGACAGAGTGCGGATATGGGACTTGATCTGGCGCAATTGCTTGCCGTTCCGGTATTTCGGGCCTTCGATGCCGACTCGGCCGGCCGGATCCTGGCCGGCAGCGACGAGGGCGGCTCGATGCAGCTCGCAGAGATCTCGCCGGACGGATCAGCCCAGGCGCTGACGGCGCTGCCAGGCCCCTGCAGCGGCCGCTACCTGCCAGCAGAGCGCATGGTCGTGGTGTCGCACGATGACGGCGGCAACGAGCGCGGGCAGCTGTCGCTGCTGCGCCTGCCGGTGCCCGGCTCGCGGCCGGCCGGCCTGGCGGACCTGGAACCGCTAGTTCATGATCCGCGCTACGTGCACAGGCTCGCTGACGTGTCGGCCGGGCGGATCTGCTACCTGACCAACAGGCGGGATGGCATCAGGTTCGACGCGGTGCTGCGCGATCTGGCCACCGGCACGGAGGAGGTCGCCTTCGCCAGCGAGGGCAGCATCTCCGAGGCCGTGGCGTCGCCGGACGGCCGGTGGCTCGCGGTGAGCGTGCCTTCGGTCGTGGCCAACTCAGATCAGATCCTGCTGGCCAGCCTCGCCCATCCGCCGGGGCCTGGCCGGCTGCGAGTGCTGACCGGCGCCGGCGAGCACGCCAGCCAGCAGCGCCTGCAGTGGCTGCCGGGCAGCGACGGCCTGATCGTGACCACCAACCGCAACCGCGAATTTACCGGTATCGCCCGCTATGACCTGGCGGCGGAGAGCTGGGCGTGGCTGATCACCGATGATGCGCGCGATCTGGCCGGCTGGGTGTCACCGGACGGGTCCCTGATCCTGGTCGAGCGCAACGATGACGGCGCTTCCGTGCTGACCGTGCATGACGCGGTCACCGGTGCCGCCGTGCGGGATATCCCGCTGCCGGCGGCCGGCTGCGTCACGGACATCCCGTTGCCCGATCCGCGCTGGTCACCCGACGGCCGCGCGGTGGCGATGTCGATCGCGGCAGCCCAGATGCCCGGTGATGTGCTGCTGGCCGATCCTGCCACGGCCAGGGTCCGGGTGCTGACAAGCTCGGCGCGCTACCTGCGCGGGTCAGCGCCCGCCCTGCCCGAAGCACACCAGATCCCGACGCCGGACGGCGAGCTGGTGCCGTGCCTGGTCTACCGGAGCGAGGATGCCGCCGACCCTGCCCTCGCCGAGTCGGCGGTGCTCGTCATTCACGGTGGCCCGGAGGGCCAGGCGAAGCGCAACTTCAATCCCGTCGTCCAGGCGCTGGCGGCGGCCGGCCACACCGTGCTCGTGCCGAACGTCCGCGGCTCGGTCGGTTACGGCAAGCGCTGGTATTCGGCCGACGACGTCAGCCTGCGGCTTGAGTCCGTGGCCGACCTCGCCGCGATTCACGCGTACCTGCCGAAGCTCGGCGTCGACCAGGCCAGGGCCGCGCTGTACGGCGGCTCGTATGGCGGCTACATGGTGCTCGCCGGGCTCGCGTTCCAGCCGGAGCTGTGGGCGGCTGGCGTCGACATTGTCGGCATCTCGTCCCTGGTGACGTTCCTGGAGAACACCTCCGCGTACCGGCGTGCCCAGCGCGAGCGCGAATACGGCAGCCTGGAGCACGACCGGGATTTCCTGATCGCCGCGTCGCCGCTGACCAGGATCGACTCGATCCGCGCGCCGCTGTTCATGATTCACGGCGCAAACGACCCGCGGGTGCCGCTCGGCGAGGCCGAGCAAGTGCACGCGGCGCTGACCGCCAGAGGCCAGGAGTGCGAGCTGCTTGTCTACGCCGATGAAGGCCACGGCCTGGCCAAGCGAGCCAATAAGCTGGACGCTTACCCCCAGCTGTTCGCCTTCCTGGCCAGGCACCTGGCCTCCTGAGTTCACGCGCTGGCCATCGTGGATGCCTAGCCTGCTTTCATGACCGCCTTCCGTCCGCACGGGGCCGGGACCAGAAGGAGCACGGATGATCTTCAACGGGGGACCTGTCGTCGTCGGGCACCGCGGGTTCGGCGCCGCGAAGCCGGGCGGTTACCGGGAAAACACGATGCGGTCCTATCTCGCCGCGGTGGAGCACGGGCTCTCGTGGATCGAGCTGGACGTACAGCGCAGCCTCGACGGCCAGCTTGTCATCCGGCACGATCCGGTGACCGCGAGTGGCGACTTCGTCGTGACCCGCAGCGCGGACGAGCTCGCCGCGGCCGGGATCATGCGGTTCGACGACGTGATGGCCGCGCTGCCGGCCGAGGTAGCGCTCATCATCGACGTGAAGACGATCATGGAGGACGCGGTCGATCCCCCGCACCTGCGCACCGCCGCGCTGGTCTGCGAGGCGCTGCGCAAGCACGCGGGCCGGCGGCGGATGCTGGTGTCCTCGTTCGACCCCGCCCTGCTGCTGTATCTGAAGGATCACGGCTATGCGTCCCCCGAAGTCCCGCTGGGCCTGATTGCCTGGCCGAACTTCCCTAACTGGCAGGCCGTGACGGTGGCCGCGAATCTCGGCCTCAACGTGATCAGCGTGCACACCAGCTCGTTCGGGCTGCACAGGGAGCGGCCGCGCGTCACGGACCGGCCCACCGAGCAGGTAATCGGCGTGGCGCACCAGGCCGGACTGGAGGTGCTTGCCTGGTCGCCAGGCCCTGCGGACGCGATCCGGCTCGCTGCGGCTGGCGCCGACGCGCTCTGCGTCGATGACATCCCCGGAGTGCTTGGCGCGCTGGCCAGCCGGTAGCACCGCCGCGGGCCGGCCCGCAGGCCAGCGCGAAACGTGATCGCAGGTCAGCGCGAACGCGATCGCGGGCCAGGGCGAAATGTGATCGCAGGTCAGCGCGAAGCGCGATCGCGGGCCGACGGCTCGCGGGTCAGCCTGCCCGACGTCAGGAGGAGGAATTCGGGGTAGGTGCCGGGCGCGCGATCGTGGTCACCGCCGTATTGGGCCGGCGCAAGGCGCAGCTGCGCCAGCCTGCGCCGCGCGTAGTTGTACTCGGATATCACGGCGGCGGCCCGGCGCCTGAAGCTCAGCAGAGCCGATGGCAGCCACGGCGTGCTGCCCGGCCGCTGAGTCGTCTGTCCCATGTAGCCAGCCTTGCCCGTTAGCCATCCATCCCGACAGTGGCAGTAGCGCCATAGGAGAGTGACATCCTGCCCATCAGGCGCCTGCAAAGTATTTCATAGAGCCATCCCGGCGGGCATATCGTGGTATCAGCGGGCTGCTTTCCTGGCCTGCACGGGAGAGGCCGATGATGCTGGAACCTGGAAGCGGCTTGCCACCTGGGCACGGGTTCCTGCGATCCTCGAGCGCGGACCGGGAACGCGCGATCGACGTCCTCAAGGCCGCGTTCGCCGAGGGCCGGCTCACCAGGGACGAGTTCGAGGACCGGTCCGGGCAGGTCTACAGCTCGCAGACCTACGCCGAGCTTGCGGCGCTGACCGCTGACCTGCCCGTGGGACCGCTCGGTGCCCTCATGCCGCCGCAGGTGCCCTCTCCAGTCGTGGCACCGCGCAGCCGCCCGGTGAACTCACTGGCGGTCGTCGCGCTGGTGTGCTCGCTGATCCCGGGATTCCCCGCGGCCGGCGGCATCGTCGCGGGCGTCGTGGCGCGCAAGCAGATTCGCGAGTCTGGCGACCGGGGCGCCGGCGTCGCGACCGCCGCGATCCTGATCGGCACGCTCGCCATGGTGCTTTTCCTGGTGTATCTGGTGAGTCTGGTGGGGTTCAGGTAACCCGCCCTCCCGTTCAGCCCGTCGTTCAGCGACCCGGCGGCCTGACCAGCCTGGTGGCACTGAGGGGTGGCCACGTGGCTGCTGCACCGGCGTTCGAGGAACTGCTGGCCGAGGGCGAGGCGGTGCCGGTCGAGGGCTGGGATTTCTCCTGGTTCGAGGGCCGGGCCACTGAGGGACGCCCGTCCTGGGGCTACTCCCGGCTGCTCGCGGAGCGGATGGCCGGGGCGGCCGCTGCGCTGGACATCCAGACTGGCGGAGGCGAGGTGCTCGCGCAGATCCCGCACCCGCCGCCGGTCCTGGCGGCTACCGAGTCCTGGCCGCCGAACGTCGAGATAGCCAGGCGGAATCTTGCGCCGCTCGGCGCATCGGTGGCCGAGGCCGGCGATCTGGCTGACCTGCCGTTCCCGGCGGAATCGTTCGACCTGGTCGTCAGCCGCCATCCCACCGAGGTGCGCTGGCACGAGATCGCCCGCGTGCTGCGGCCCGGCGGCACGTATCTCTCGCAGCAGGTGGGCGCCGGAACCAACCGGGAACTCTACGAGTTCATGATGGGCCCGCAGCCGACCGGCCCGGAGCGCATCCCGCAGGCAGCTTTCATCGAGGGCGCGGCCTCGGCCGCCGGCCTGGTCGTGGTGGATCTCCGGGAGCAGGCACTACGGGTCGTGTTCAACGACGTGGCCGCGGTCGTCTACTTCCTCCGGAAGGTCCTGTGGACGGTCCCCGGATTCACCGTCGATGGCTACCGGGACCGGCTTGCCCGGCTGCACGACCGCATCCAGGCCGAGGGGCCATTCGTCG
>Ga0302235_10000083_pt1 | contig 81930 bp, 78 predicted proteins | sample II_Palsa_N3_3_FD_193577 | JGI IMG/M metagenome (GOLD analysis project Ga0302235, IMG submission 193577) | Peat permafrost microbial communities from Stordalen Mire near Abisko, Sweden - II_Palsa_N3_3 | ecosystem: Environmental > Terrestrial > Soil > Palsa > Peat permafrost | place: Sweden...
GTGTGCTCGGCGACGCTGGGCCCGGGAGCGATCAACCTGCTGCTGGGGACCGCGGACGCGACGACCAACTCCACGCCGTTGATCGCGCTGTCGGCCCAGGTCGGCATGAACCGCAGCTTCAAGGAATCCCACCAGGGCGTGGACCTGGTGCCGATGTTCGCGCCGGCGGTCAAGTGGTCAGCGTTGGTCGCCACGCCGGGCGCGGTGCCGGAGATGATCCGCAAGGCGTTTAAGCTCGCCCAGACCGAACGACCCGGTGCCGTCTACCTGGCTGTCCCCGAGGACGTGGAACAGGCTCCGGCGCCCGGTCAGGGGGCGCCACTGCCGGTGAATGTGCCGCGCGCGGACGAGCCGTCCCCAGGGCAGGTCGAGCGCGCCGCGGCGCTGCTGCGAGCGGCGCGCAGGCCTATCGTGCTAGCCGGACACGGGGCCGCGCGGGCCGGGGCGGCCCCAGCGCTGCGCCGCTTCGCCGAGATTCTTGGCATTCCGGTCGCGACCACGTTTCACGGCAAGGGCGTGTTCCCCGACGATCACCCGCTGGCCTTGGGTGCGGTGGGGTTCATGCGCCACGACTACGTCAACTTCGGCTTCGACCAGGCCGACTTGATCATCGCCGTCGGGTACGAGCTACAGGAGTTCGACCCGGTGCGGGTCAACCCGCGTGGCGATACCAAGATCATCCACCTGCACCGGTTCCCGGCCGAGGTCGATGCGCACTACGACGTCGCCGTCGGACTGCACTCCGACATCGGCCGCAGCCTCGATGCGCTCACCGATGCCGTCGGGCAGCGCACCGGAGGCACTCCGGGCCGGGACCGCATCCGAGCGTTGCTGGCCGGCGAGCTAGCCCGGGGCCAGCGCGATGACCGGTTCCCGCTAGCGTTGGCCCGGATCGTGGCCGACACGCGCGTGGCGCTGGGTCGCGAGGACATTGTGCTGGTCGATACCGGGGCGCTGAAGATGTGGATGGCGCGACTGTACCCGACTTACGAGCCGAACACCTGCCTGATCTCCAATGGCCTGTCCACCATGGCCTGGACGGTGCCGGGCGCCATCGGCGCGAAGATCGCCCGGCCGGGCTGCCGGGTGCTCGTCGCCACCGGCGACGGCGCATTCCTGATGAACTCCCAGGAAATCGAGACCGCGCTGCGGCTTGGCGTGCCGTTTGTCATCCTGATCTGGGTCGATGACGCCTACGGGCTGATCAGCTGGAAGATGGACCTGGAAATCGGCCGGAATGTAGACACCACCTTCGGCAACCCGGACTTCGTGGCCTACGCCCAGAGCTTTGGCGCGAGCGGCTACCGGATCGGGTCGGCCGGAGAACTGCTCCCGACACTGCGCACCGCACTGGCCGCCGACACCGTGTCGGTGATCGCCTGTCCGGTCGACTACTCGGCCAACCTCGAGCTAATCGAGTCCCTCGGCGACTTGGACGAGTCGCTGTCTTGAAGGATGCTTTAGAACCTAGGTTCGAAGGAAAGCAGCCTTTGCGGCGTCGCGGCCATCCGGACCCTGGTCTTCCACGGCAGCCACCTCGGAGGTAGGCTGTGGCTCATCCTTCAATGCGCGTGGGTGAGATTATGGCGACCGCCATGCAATCGGCGCAGTTCACCGGAAGTTCCTCTCTCCAGCGAGGCCATATCTGCGCGTTCTTTAACAGCATCGACGAGCAGCGCCGGGTGCTCCAGCCGTTCGTCAAAGATGGTTTCGACCAGCGGGATTACGCTTACCATCTCGTTGACCCCGAACAACGCGAAGAACATCTGCGATGGCTCGCCGAAGCGGGTATCGATGTGCGGAAGGTAATGAGCACCGGCCAACTGGAGGTGCGGCCGTGGCAGGACGGTCCGCTCAGCAATGTCGGCTCCGACCAGGACACCTGGCTGGCGTCATTCGAGCAAGCTCTCCAGTTGGGGTCGGCGGCAGGGTACGCCCACACACGATTCGTGTCGCAGATGGAATGGGCGCTGGGTCGGCGGTGGAACAACGTCGACCTGATCGAGTTCGAGACACGGTTCAATTATGTGATTCCCAAGCACGAGGATTCGGTAATCTGCTCGTACAACCTCACCAAATTTGGCGCGAGCGTGATGATGGATGCCTTGCGGACGCATCCTGTCGTAATCATCGGCGGCCTGATCCAGGAGAACCCGTTCTTCGTTCCTCCGGACCAGTTCCTGCTCGAGATACGGGAGCGCCGGCGGACCGGCAATCACGGAGGCACGGAGCCTGAATGAGGCTCGATGCCAGCGCGAAGGCTGTTTACCCTGCCAGCTGCCCGGGCAGCAACGGCCGCATGAAGGTCCGTTCATAACGGAGCACGCAGCCGCTCTCGTCCCTGATTCGGTCCGCTTCGATGAAGTCCGGGTCGGCACCAAACAGTGCACGGTATTGCTCATAGGCAGCGAGACTGGGGAAGCTGAACAACGCCAGGGCCTTATCGCTGGCCCCTTCGGACGGCAGGAAGTAGCCGTGATGCACGCCGCCATGTGAATCGACCAGCTCCATCCACCGGCGGCCGAAGCGTTCGAAGGCGTCGATCTTCTTGGGAACGATTACGTACTCAACCACGCAAGTGATCATGCCCCAGACTAACGGCGCCCGCTTCCCTCACGATCGTGGCCGCTCCTTGATCCCGGCCGCGATCAGGCCGACGACCTCAGCAATGCGGGCCGCACGCAGATCCGGCCTGCGAGCAGTGGGCAGGCTGTTCACTTGGCAGGCTAGGGGCAATGCCGGGGAGTTAAGGTCCGGCGGAGTTTGTCACGGATTTCTCGCGGTGTGTCGCGCCCGTCTGGTGGTCGCGGCTGATCACGGTGGTGACCGCGGTGATCGCCGGCAGGACGAAGTACCCACCTCAGCAGCTGGCACGGGGACGCTCGCGGTCGTGATCTCGCCCGTGTTAACGTCAGGTAGTCGCTCCAGACCTCGGTGGCTATTGGCGCTTGCTGACTGCAACGCCGCTGAGATGTTCGGAGCATTCGATGCTGGGATTGAGTAAGACCGGTCAGGCTAGTGCTTCTGCCACGGCCACGTCGACGAGCAGCCGGGACCTTTACCAACGTTACGCCGTCGCGCTTTACCGGCAGGCGCTGCGGAGTGTCGATGACTCGGCTCTGGCCGAGCCTGTCGCCTGTGACGTGATGGTCAATGAGCGCGCGCTGGCCCTGGTGCCGGAGCGCGGCGAAGACGATGCACGTCATCGCGGAGTCCTGGGGATCTATCCGCGTGACATGGCGGCCTTCATGCGCGCGATACTACGCCGGGCGACAGGAGCAGCACGCGCGCGAACCGGGCGGCCATGGTGAGTCCGAGAGCGGAAGTTGCGGACCGACAATGCCGCGGACATCCCCGGCGCCCCGCATGCCGGTACCTGGGCCTGGTGAGCGCAGCTGAGCAACTCACCGATGTCACTTGGAACTGTAGGGTCGCGGCGGCACGAAAACCTTCCCCGGGCTCAGGCTGCATTTTCCGGGCTGCGGCGCTGGGCCGCGGTCTCAAGCGGCGGCGTGAGACCGGAAGTTTCGCTGGTACGCGTGCGGGGTCACGTGGTTGATCCGGTTGAAGTGCGTGCGCATCTGATGCGCGGATCCGAAGCCGCACAAGGTTGCGATGCGCTCGATGGTGTCGTCGGTGTTCTCGAGCAGGTCTTGCGCGCGGCGGACTCGCTCGGCGCACAGCCATTGCAGCGGCGTGGTACCGGTCGTCTCGCGGAATCGCCTGGCGTAGGTGCGCGGACTCATCATGGCCTGGCGGGCGAGATCCTCGACCGTCAGCGGCAGTTCGAGGTGCTCCCTGGCCCAGTCCAGCGACGAGCCCAGGCCCTGGGTGCCACTGGCTGGCAGCGGCTGCTCGATGTACTGGGCCTGCCCGCCTTCTCGGTGCGGTGGGATGACGAGCCGGCGGGCGAGAGTGTTCGCGATTCTGGTCCCGTGGTCATTACTAACGATGTGCAAGCACAGATCCAGTCCGGCTGCTGATCCGGCCGAGGTGAGGATCTGGCCGTCGTCGATGTAGAGCACGTTGGGCTCGACCCGGACGCCTGGCCACCGCTGGGTGAGCTCGCTAGCGTGCATCCAGTGGGTGGTGACGGTGCGGCCATCAAGTAGCCCGGCGGCGGCGAGGATGAAGGCGCCGGTGCAGATGGAGGCGATCCGGGCACCACGGTCGTAGGCGGTGCGCAGGGCCTGCAGCAGTGCTTCAGGCACCTCGGTCTGCCTGTCGGCGCAGCCAGGAATGATCACCGTGTCCGCCTGGCTCAGCTCATCCAGCCCGAGCGAGCTGTCGAAGAGCAGCCCCTCGGCGGTCCGGACCGGACCGTCCTGGACGGCGCACAACTGCAGCTCGTACCACCAGGGCACGGCGAAGTCCTCCCGGCCGGGTTCGAAGACCTCGCATGGGATGGCCAGCTCGAACAGCTGCAAGCCGGGCGTGACGGGGATGGCAATTCGATGCATGGCAGTAATCTACCCTAAGTTGTCGATTCCGCCACTCGCCCCGCCGGCCTGGCGGATCGAGGATGGGAACATGGCTAACAATGACACCGCAGTCGATACCCGTAGCCGAGTCCTGAGCTGGATCGCGCTTGGAGTCGTCTACCTGGTGTGGGGATCGACCTACCTGGCCATCCGCGTCGGGGTCGGGCACCTGCCGCCGCTGTTGTTCGCCGGCACCAGGTACGTCATAGCAGGCGCGCTGCTCTACCCCATCGCCTTGCGGGCGAAGGCAAACAGCCGCGGATCGGCCCAGGGCGGAACAAAGCTGGGCGCCAAGGCGTGGTTCGCCGGCGCTGTCGTCGGCATCCTGTTGCTCTTCGCGGGCAACGGCGGCGTGACCATCGCGGAGACAACGCTGCCCTCTGGCTTCGCCGCCGTTCTGGTGGCTACGGTGCCGCTCTGGATGATCCTCTTCGCCTGGCCCGTTCAGCATCAGCGCGTCACCTTCCGTTCCGCCCTCGCCCTTGCCGTGGGGCTCGGCGGGGTGATCATCCTGGTCGGCGGCGGCACGGCGTCGGCCCACATCTCGGGCGTGATCATCGTGCTCGGCGCGGCGGCCGCCTGGGGCTTCGGGTCAGTCTTGAGCCACCGGCTCGCCGTGCCGAGCCATGCGATGCTTGCCGCCGCCATCGAGATGCTCGCCGGCGGCGTGGTGCTGCTGGCGGTGGGCGCCGGTTCCGGGGAGTTCTCCCGCATCCACTGGTCCTCGGTTCCGGCCACGTCCTGGATCGCCCTGGCCTACCTAATCGGTCCCGGCTCGATCCTTGCCTTCACCGCCTACGGTTACGCACTGTCCCACCTTCCCGTGACCACCGTCTCCACCTACGCCTACGTCAACCCCGTCGTGGCCGTGCTGGCCGGGATCGTGTTCCTCGGCGAGCAGTTCAGCTGGCGTGAAGGACTCGGCGCTGCAATCGTCCTCGCCTCGGTCGTCATCACCCTGCACCGATCCCGTCGCTCGCGTAGCGCATCACGCCCGGCCCCCGTTCGTGATGGCGAGATGCCGGAAGCGGAGATGCTTGCGGAGAACGCCGACGGACTCAGTCGGCGCTAGGACGGCGCCCGGGGTCGCTACCGAGCGTCGCCCCCGACGCGAGTGCCGTCGGCCCGTCGTTGACTAATAAAATGAACAGTCCTTTAATTCTGGTCATGGGACGGATCGCGGGCGTCACCGCCGCCGAAACCCGTGAGCGGTTGCTGCGTGCGGCCGCGGACGTCTTCGCCCGGCGCGGTTACGACGGCACGCGGGTAGCCGACATCGCCGCGGCTGCCGACGTGAGCAGCGGGGCGCTGTATGCCCACTTCGGCTCGAAGGCGGAACTGCTCGTGGCCGCGCTCCGAACGCACGGGCCGCGACTGCTCGCCGAGGTGCTCGCCGCGGATCCCAGCCGGCCGGCCACGGATCTGCTGCTGCTCATCGGCCGGCGGCTGCCCCGCCGTCGCGATGCCCGCGGCTACCTCATCGTCGAGGCGCTGGTCGCCGCCCGTCGCGACGAGCACGTCGCCAGGCCGATGCGCGACTATGTCGGCGACCGCGGTGACTGGCTCGCCGAACTGGTGCGGGTCGCCCAGGCTCGTGGCGAACTCGACCCGTCGCTGTCGCCGAACGCGCTCGCCCACCTCTGCCTCCTGCTCGCCATGGGCAGCGCGCTCATCACACCGGACCTGCATGCGGTCGGCGAGCAGGAGTGGGCCGCGTTGCTCACTCGGCTGGTCACCGGCCTCGTCCCAGAAACCCCGGCCGGCATCACCGCCCAGACGCAGAGCAGCACAGACTGGAGCAGCACAGACTGGAGCAGCACAGACAGGAGCAGCACGGTGAAAGTACAGATCAATCCCGAGCTCTGCCAGGGGCACGGCCGCTGCTACGACCTCGCCCCCGGCCTGTTCGGAGACGACGACGAGGGCTACGGGCAGGTCCTGTCCGATGGCGCCGTACCGCCGGACCGAGAGCACGACGCCCGCCTGGCCGCTCTCAACTGCCCAGAACGCGCCGTCGAGCTGCTCGAGGAGGGCTGACATGGCCGTCGACGACCGCTTCACCCAGGACACTCAGGAGACGGGCGAAGACGAGATACTCGGTACTCGCAGCGAGATCATCACCGGGCCGGTCGCGGATTGGGCGACCGACTTCTCCCACCTCGAGCCTGAGTGGTCCGCTGATCCCTACCCGATCCAGGACGACCTGCGGCAGCGCTGCCCGATCGCCCGCACCGAGCGATTCGGCGGCGCATGGCTGCCGACACGCTACGAAGACGTCGCGGCGGTCGCGTACGACACCGAACGCTTCTCGTCGCGGTCGATCATCTTGAGCAACTTCCGGCCACCTCGCGAGCTGGCGCCGATCGGCGGCTCGCCGCCGATCTCCTCGGACCCGCCGTTTCACCACGACGCCCGCAAGCTGCTGCTGCCCGCGTTCACCAAGAAGACCGTCACCAGGCAGGAACCGGCGACGAGGGCGTTCTGCCACTCGCTCATCGACTCGTTCCGGGGGCGGGATGTGGTGGACGCGGCCCATGACTACGCGCAGCACATCCCGATGCGGGTCATCGCCGACATGCTCGGCTTCCCCCCGGAGGACGGGCCGCAGTTCCGTGAGTTCGTCGAGGATTTGCTCGAAGGCATCAACCTGCCGCCGGATGACCGCATCGAACGGGTCTCACGGCTGTTCGACTACCTGCTCGCGCAGGTCCACGTCCACCTGGACCAACCGCGCGACGACCTCACGACCTACCTGATCAACGCCGAGCTCTACGGCCGCAAGCTCGACCCGTCCGTGATCACCGGCGCGATGGCACTGCTGCTCATCGCCGGTATAGACACGAGCTGGAGTGCCATCGGCGCGTCCTTGTGGCACCTGGCGAAGACTCCAGGAGACCGTGACCGCCTGGTCGCCGAACCCGGGCTGCTGCCGACCGCGATGGAGGAGTTCCTCCGGGCCTACGCGCCGGTCACGATGGCGCGGCTGGTCAAGCAGGACATGCACTGGCACGGCGTGGACATGAAGGCCGAAGACTGGATCCTGCTGTCGTTCCCGGCGGCGAACCGTGACCCGGCGCAGTTCGACCGGGCGGATGAGGTCGTCATCGACCGGGAGGTCAACCGGCATGCCGCCTTCGGCCTGGGCATCCACCGCTGCGTCGGTTCGCATCTGGCGCGGATGGAGCTCCGGGTCGCCCTGGAGGTGTGGCTCGAGCGGATCCCGGCGTTCACCCTCGGCGACCCCGGCGCGGTGACCTGGTCCACGGGTCAGATCCGCGGACCGCGCACGCTTCCGCTCCGGATCGGCTGACCATGACAATCGCCATCACCGACGAGCACCGTGCCCTCACGCAGACCGTGGCTGGCTTGCTGACCAGGCATCAGTCCCGCGCGGCGGCCCGCATCCTGCTGACGGCCGAGGCGAACGCGCGGCCGGCCTTCTGGAGCGAGCTGAGCGGCCTGGGTCTGCTCGGGCTGCACATACCTGAAGAACATGGCGGCTCGGGCTTCGGGCTGCTGGAAACGCTGGTGGTGGCCGAGCAGATGGGCCGCTACCTCGCACCAGGGCCGTTCGTCCCGACCGTGGTTGCCAGCGCTGTGCTGGCTGTTGCCGGACCAGCTGAGCTGCGCAAGCGGCTGCTGCCTGCGCTGACTGACGGCAGCGTGATCGGCGCGGTCGCACTGGGCGGCGAGGTGAGGCTCGCCAGCGGCGCCGCGACCGGGAAGGCCGGCGTCGTGATCAGCGGCCACCTGGCCGACGTGCTGCTGGTCCCGGCGGGTGAGGACGTGCTGGTGATCGAGAAGTCGGCCGACGGCGTTCAGGCCGAGGTGCCCGCCAATCTGGACCCGAGCCGGCCTGCGGCCAGGGTCAGGCTCGACGCGGCGCCAGCGACGGTGCTGCCGGGCGCGCGCGGGCTGCTGACCGCCGTGGCCCGGGCGGTGTTCGCGGCCGAGGCGGCCGGCATCGCCAGCCAGACCACCGAGCAGGCGGCCGAGTACGCGAAGGTCCGCCAGCAGTTCGGCCGCCCCATCGCGACCTTCCAGGCGGTCAAGCACCATTGCGCGAACATGCTGGTGGCAGCCGAGGTGGCGGCGGCCGCCACGTGGGATGCGGGCCGGGCCGGGGTCAGGGGCGGTGATCAGCTCAGTTACACCGCGGCTATCGCGGCGGCCCTGGCCGGGCCGGCCGCGGTCAGCAACGCCAGCCTGAACATCCAGGTGCATGGCGGGATCGGGTTCACCTGGGAGCACGACGCGCACCTGTACCTGCGCCGGGCCGCGGCGATTGCCGCTGTGGTGGACACCGAGCAGGCGGCGATCGAGGTGACCGATCTGGTCCGCCGCGGCGTGCGCCGGGCGGCCGTGATCGACCTGCCCGCCGAAGCGGAACCGATCCGGGCGGCGGTCAGGCCCGACGTAGCCCGGCTGCGCGATCTGACCGGCGAGGCCAGGAAGCAGGCGCTGATCGAGACCGGCTACGCGATCCCGCACTGGCCGAAGCCGTGGGGCAGGGACGCGTCCGCCGTCGAGCAGCTAGTGATTGAGCAGGAGTTCGCCGCGGCCGGGATCAAGCGGCCCCGTTACGGCATTACCGGCTGGGTCATCCTGACCCTGATCCAGCACGGCCGCCCGGACCAGGTAGCGCGCTGGGTCCGCCCGGCGCTCAACCAGGACGTGACCTGGTGCCAGCTGTTCAGCGAGCCAGGCGCCGGGTCCGACGCGGCGGGCATCAGGACGAGGGCGATCAAGGTGAAGGGGGACGGTGAAGGGGGAATGGGGAGGCAGGCGGGAGAACAGGGCTGGCGGATCAACGGTCAGAAGGTCTGGACCAGCGGCGCGCACGAGGCCAGCTTCGGCCTGGCCACGGTGCGGACGAACCCGGACGCGCCTAAGCACGAGGGCATCACCACGATGGTGATCGACATGCACGCGCCCGGCGTCACCGTCCGGCCGCTGAAGATGCCGACCGGGAACTCAGATTTCAACGAGGTCTTCTTCGACGACGTATTCGTACCCGACGCCGATGTCGTCGGACCGGTCGATGCTGGCTGGACCGTGGCGCGCGCGACGCTCGGCAACGAGAGCGTCAGCATCGGCGGCGGCGGCGCCGGCAGCATGACGATGCCGGGCGAGGCGTTCATCGTCCCGCTCGACGCGCACCCGGAGCGGCTGGCCGGCGGGGCCGGGCGGGTCGGCAGGCAGATCTCCCGCACCCAGGCGATGGGCGTGCTGAACCAGCGCAGCGCCTACCGGGCGGTGGCAGGGGGCGGGCCGAGACCGGAGGGCAACATCGCTAAGCTGCTGCTGTCCGAGATCGGCCACGAGACGGCCGCGATCATGGCGGAACTCGCGGGGCCGGACGCGGCATTCCTGGACGGTGCGGGCGCGATGGCAGCCACGCTGGTGCTGATGAACCGGGCCATGTCGATCGGCGGCGGCACCTCGGAGATCAAGCGGAACCAGATAGCCGAGCGGATCCTCGGCCTCCCCCGTGACCCGTTGATTAGGTAGACGTTACCGCTGGCCGCCACCACGAGCACTCGTGTGGCTGCGGTTCAGCGTGACAGACTCGCCGTTCCGCCGCCCGGGACGCCCTAGGACAGCTATGACTGCTTCGGAGCGTAGTAGCGGAAGATGGGTTCCGCGACGCAGACGGGCTTATCGCCGCCTTCGAGCTCGATCACGGCGCTGACCGTGACTTGCAGGCCGCCCTTGACTTCCGCTACGTCGGTGAGGGTCGCGGTCAGCCGGATCTTGCCGCCGGCGGGGACCGGGGAAGGGAAGCGGACCTTGTTCACGCCGTAGTTGACGACCGTGGTCGCGTCGGTGACGGTGAGCATCTGCGACCACATGGGAATGAGCAGCGAGAGGGTGAGGTAGCCGTGCGCGACAGGCTCTCCGAACGGGCCCTCCTTCTTGGCCCGCTCCACATCGAGGTGGATCCACTGGTGGTCGTCGGTGGCGTCGGCGAAGGTGTTCACCCGCTCCTGGGTGACCTCGAACCACTGGCTGGTGCCCAGCTCCTTGCCCTTGAGCGAGGGCAGTTCGGCCATGGTGGTAGTGGTCATGCGGTGCCTCCGGTGGCTGTGGTGGGCAGGCTGTTCCCCTTGGGTCTCCCCACTTTTAGCCGAACGGCCCCCCGCCTCACGCCCAAACAGCAGGAATCAGGTCCGCGCCCGGACGTCGCGTGCGCCTGCCGCTCCCGCCATCCTGACCGGGCGGCCCCTATCCGTTCTCGACGATGCGGGTCGGGTTGAGCGTAATCACCACCCGGTCTTCTTTCGGTCCCGTGAACTTCTCCAGGTCCGTGCCGTACAGGTGCAGCAGCCGCTGGAGGAATTCCAGGTCCGGGTCGTCGGTGATCTCGGCGGTGGCCCGCACCTCCAGCGTCCGGTACGGGTTCTGCGGGTCGATCACGAACAGCGTCACCTGGGGATGGGCGAGCAGGTTCTTGTACTTCTGGCGGCCCTTGTACAGCGAGGTGCGCACGACGTCGCCGTCGAGCATGGCCCAGATGGCCGTCACCTGCGGCTGCCCGTCGGCACCGACGGTGGCGAAGGCCACCGTGTGCGGGGTCTCCAGCAGATCGCGGTGGCTGGGGGAGATGACGGGCACGGGCGGGCCTTTCTCTAGCGGGATGACGTTCCACGCTAGCGCTTCAAGTTGCTCGCCGGTCAGCCGAGGCCGGGTGGGGGCGCGATGTTGAAGTTGTCCCGGAATACGTTGTCCGGATCGTAGCGCTGCTTGAGCGCGCGCAGCCGGGCCAGCGTGGGTTCCGGGAAGGCGTCGCCGAGCCGTTCCGCGCGGGTGTCGGTCTCGAAGCTGAGGTACAGCCCGCGGAAGTGCCGGTGGATGTCCTCCCAGGCCTCGTCCAGGCGGGCGCGGTCGGTGCCGAACGCGACCACCGCGAAGTTGGCGTCGCGATGGCCGAACGGGGTGGCCTCGGCGGGCACGTCGCCGACCGCGCCGCCGAGCGAGCGGATCTGGAAGAAGTAGACGATGCCGGTGGTCATCAGCTTCTCGATGGCGATGGCGAACTCGGGTGTGATGTGCCGGACCAGCCCGGACCGGGTCACCGGCTCGCCCTGTCCGGCGTGGGGCTCCGGGCTGGCGTTGGCCATCACGGCGGCGTAGCTGGTCATCCGGGCGTCGCTGGCCGCCAGCGGGGCGATGGCGGCCAGCGGCTGGAGCCGGGCCAGCACGGTGTCGGCGTCGGCGGAGTCCACCACGACCATGACGTGCCCGACCGGGGGCTGGCCGCCGCGGGGCGGGCCGAGGATGACGAAGCTGGTCACCTCGCGCGGGGCCGCCTCGACGGCCGCGCCCCAGCGCTCGAAGAACCCCGCGGTATCGGTCGCGTCGAACGCCAGCTGGGCGAAGCCGATGTCGCCGACCTCGTCCGCCTCGAACTCGAACGAGGTGACGATGCCGAAGTTCGCTCCCGCCCCGCGGATGGCCCAGAACAGGTCGGGATTCTGGATCGGGCTCGCGGTCTCGACGGTGCCGTCAGCCAGCACGATCTGCGCCGACTTGAGGTGGTCGATGGTCAGCCCGTGCTCGCGCACCAGCCAGCCGATGCCGCCCGCGGTGGCCAGGCCGCCGACGCCGACGCCGCCGTAGTCGCCCGAGCTCAGCGCCCAGCCGTGCGGCGCCAGCGCGGCGGCGACGTCCATCCACCGCGCACCGGGCCCGAGCCGGACGTGGCGGGTGGCTTCGTCCACGATCTCGATCGTGTTCAGCGCCGAGACGTCGATGACGATACCGCCGTCATTGGTCGAGCGGCCGCTGATGCCGTGGCCGCCGCTGCGGACCGACATCGCCACCCCAGCCTGATCCCGGGCGAACGCGAGCGCGTCCACGACCCGCGGGACGCTGGTGACGCGGAGCACCAGGCCGGGTGCTCCGCCGCGCATGTAGGTGGACCGGACTCGGGCGTAGGAGAAGTCTCCCGGCTCCACCGCGGCCGTGGCGAGCGAGGCGGGCAGGCCGTCGTAGTCGATGCCGTCCCGGCGCCGGGCCAGCGCGGCGGCGCTGCGGGCCGGCGCGGCCGACCGGTCCGGTCCGGCCGGGGCGCCCCTGGCGGCCCGCTCCCGGCTGACCGCCTCCCGCAGTGGCGGCATCACCTGCTCGGCGAAATGCTGCATGGTCTCCGGGTCGTCGGCCATCACGATCAGCGTGCTGATGCCGTCCTGCAGGACCAGCGGCAGCAGGTCGTCCACCCACTGCTCCGGCGGCCCGGCGAGCGGGCCGTGGCCGGTGGCCGAGAAGCGGCCGGAGATGTTCAGCAGCCGCTGGATCTCCGCCGGGTCGCGGCCCGCCGCCCGCGCGGCCTCGTCGATTATCTGGTTGCCTGCCTGCAGGTCGCCGGGCTTGAGGTAGGGCAGCGACGGCAGCCAGCCGTCGGCCTTGCGTCCGGTCAGCCGCAGGATCCTGGGCTTGTACGCGCCGACCCAGATCGGGATGTCGTGCGCGGGCGCCGGCCCGCGCTTGGCCCCGTGCACCCGGTAGTACTCGCCGTCCACGCGCAGCGGGGCCCGCACGCCGTCGGCCCAGATGCCGCGGATCACGTCGATCGCCTCGTCCAGCGCGTCGACGGCCTGCCCGGGTGACAGACGCCGGCCGCCCATGGCTTCAATCGCGTCCCAGAAGCCGCCCGCGCCGAGGCCCAGGTCGAAGCGGCCGGCCGACAGCAGGTCCAGGCTCGCGGCGGCGCGCGCGGTGACCGCGGGCGGCCGCAGCGGCAGGTTCAGCACGTTGCTGGCCAGGTGGATCCGGGTGGTGCGGGCCGCCATCCAGGTCATCAGCGTCCATGTGTCCAGGTAGGACGGCTGGTACGGGTGATCCTGGAACGTCACCAGGTCGTAGCCGAGCTGCTCGCTTCGTTCGGCCAGGGTGACGGTTAGCTCGGGCTGGGCGTTCGACGGCTGGATGAACGTGCCGAAGCGAAGCGGGTGACCATAGTCGGGCATGCCTCCAGTCTCCGGCCCCGATCGCCGCCTTGCAAATCATGCGTAAGCGACTTATCTTTAGTAAGTGCGTGCTGAGTGGAAACACATTGACGACATCCAGTGCCGGCTCTTCCAGGCTTCGGTCGAGCTGATCGGCCGCCGGTGGAGCTCGGCCATCCTGCTGGCCGTGGCCCGTGGCGCCCGCCGGTTCTCCGAGATCCACGCGTCTGTGCCTGGGCTGTCGGAGCGGATGCTCGCCCAGCGGCTGAGGGAGCTCAGCGCCGCGGAGATACTCGCCCGCGACGTGGTGCCCAGCACGCCGGTCCAGGTGACCTACCGGCTGACGCCCCGGGGCCACGAGCTGATGGCGGCGCTTCAGCCGCTGGTCCGCTGGGGCGTGCGCTGGCACGCCCAAGATGAACAAGCCGAAGCCGAACGGGACGTCGGCTAAACCGGCCGGATCCGCCCGAGCAGGTCGCGCGCGGCGGCCGCGGCTTACGACGGCATCCGCTGTACACCTATATCGGCGACAGCGGCCCCGGGCCAGGCGAACGGTAACCACCTCAACCTCAATGGCGGCCTGTGGTGCGCGGTTCGCGTGTCTGGATGAGGCTCAGGCCCGGCACTGGGCGTCCCTTGAACTTGACCTCAGGCAGCTGGAATTCATCGATGCTTCTAGGCTCCGCGTGCTGGTTCAGGCGTATAAGTACGCCGGACGGCGTGACCGGCGCAGGCCGAACCCTCCGGCCACGGCCAGCAGCAGTCCGGCGGCCAGCGTGGCCAGCCACGGCGCTAGGCCGGGGGCCGGAGGGCCGGGCGCGGTCCCGCCCAGGCCGGTGGCGGCGCCGCCCTTGGCGGCGGCCTGGCTGGCCGCCGCGTCGGTCAGGTTGTCGAGCTTCAGCCCGGAGGTCCCGTCGAGGACGACGATGGTGTGCACCGAGCCTGCGGCCAGGGTGACGGGCATGGCCGTGTGCCCGTCCGGCGTGCTGAACACCACGGTGGGCGTGCCAGGCTGGATGGCCTGGTAGGTCGTGACCGAGCCGAGGGCCAACTGCTGAGCCAGGGTGTCAGCGCCGATGCTGACGGTAACCCGCGGCTGCTTTGACGAGGCCTGGATAACCCGGACGAGCGCTTCGCCGCTCGGCGCGACGATCTGGTCCTGCAGCACCTGCAGCCGTCGTCTTTTGGCGGGTCCGAGGCTGGCCACGGTGTAGTTCGTCCCGGCGCTCACCATGAAGCTGGTGGTGATCGACGCCGGACTCGAGGCCGCGGCGCCGACCGGGCGTACCGCTACCGTGTACTCCCCGGCGCTGAGCTGCATATAACTGGAGACGCCGCCGTAGCCCTCGTGCCTCAGTACGGTCGGGTTCTCCGGATCTCCGAACGAAAAGAGGTACACGTCCTCCGGTGTTCCCTGGGACAGGTTGGCACAGCGCACCCACCCCACGTTCTCCTGGTCCGCGGCCGCGGACATGGCCTGCGCCCTGGTGGCGGCCGGCGCTCCGGTCGTGGCGGCGTAAGCCGCGGGCGATGCGGCCGCGATAGCGGCGACAGCACTGCCCAGCACGGTGGTGGCCGCGGTGAGCAGGACGAGACGCCTAGCTAGCCTCAACGTTGGTTCCCCCCGGGAATACTGCCCGCCAGCAGCCCGAGCGGGCTCGGCGCGGCGAAGTCGATGCGCAATCCCGGCTGGCTGCCAGGCAGCCGGACGGTGGTGACCTGAGCGGGCTGGTAGGGTCCGTGCTGCGCACGCAGCACGGCGAGCGCCGCGGCCAGGCCGGCCGTCCCGCCGCCGCCGTTCGCGGCGGCGATGATGACTTGCCGGTACGGGGCCTCGGTAAGGGGCACTCCCGGGGAGGCATCACCGAAGGCGATCACCCGCCAGGAGCGCTGCGACGCCAGCACCGCGAGCATCACCATCAGGCGGGTATCCACCCCGCCCGTCGCGAGCTGGCCTGCGCCCTGGGCGCTGACCTCGATACGTCGGCTGTGCATCAGCTGTGCGCCGGCAGACCGGCGGTCGGCGAGATCGGAGCGGAGCGCCGCCTGGTAGGCGGCGGCCCCGCCGGGGGAGACGGCACGGACCTCGATCAGGTCAGCGCCGGACCCGACGCTGGCGAGCAGCGTCGGCGCGTCCGCGCTGAGCCAGGCGTGGATCGACGGAGACGCGGCGACTATGTCGGCGCCCGGCGCGCCGGACGCGGACGGCGGCAGCGACAGCAAACGACTCGACGCGACACCGTGCGCGCTGAGCGCGGTGCACATGGACGGATCGCACGCGATGGTCTCGTCGCCGCCCACCTGGCCGGCTATCCAGGTCGCGGCCTGCGCTCGGACGGTCGCGGCCTGCGCTCGGACGGCTGCAGCGGCGCTGGAGGAACGGGCAGATCCGCCGCGGGGCGACGGGCTCTGGCCCGCATGCCCTGACGCCGGTACCCGGGCGGCCTGCCGTGACGACGTGCCGGTGAGCTGAACGACGGTGATCACGGCCGCCGCGACCACCGCGAGCACGCAGATCGCGACAATCTGAGGCCGCCGCGAGCGGCGGAGTCTAGACAGCCGCCGGGCTGCCCACAGCCGGACAGTCGTCGCCAGGACCGGGCCCCAGGACGGAACCCCGGGTCGCGCCTGCGGGGCAGCTGACCGCACCGTCTCCTCCTCGTCCTGCTGCTCCCGCGAACCGGTAAACGGCATCTGATCCCACCTCCCAGCTGAGCCATCATCCGCCGAGCCGGGCGAAGACCACGATATTGCTGAGATAGCTCCCGAGCGACCGGTCGAAGACGCCGCCGCAGGTGATCAGGCGCAGCTCCGGGTCCGGGACGGGGCCGTACACCGCGGCGGTGGGAAACAGGTCCTTGGCGAACTTCCTGACGGCCGTGACCGTAAAGACCGCCATCGTCCCATCGGCGCGTCCCACGTACACGCGATCGCCGGGGCGCAGTTCCCGCAGCCAGAAGAAGATCCCCAGCCCGGAGCGGGAGTCCACATGACCAGCGATGACGGCGGTGCCGACGGTGCCGGGCCGCGGGCTGCCGGTGTACCAGCCCGCCACCGCCGTGCTGGACGGCACCTGGAGCGTGCCGTTCGCGCGGAGGCCGAGATCGACCAGCGAGGTCCGCACCCCGATCACCGGAATGCTCAGCCAGACCGGCCGGGCGACCTGCTCGGCCGTCGACAGTGACGCCGGCAGCACGGTCCGGCCGGACGGAGCCGGGATCGGCGACGGTCTCGCGGGCAGCTGCACCGCGTGCTGGGGCGAGAGCGCGGCCGCGGCCAGGCCCGTGCTCCCGACGGCCACCGCGACCAGTCCGGCGCCGAGCGCCAGCGCCGCCAGCCGCCGTCGTGGGGCCCGGCGGAGCCAGGGCAGGCGCCGTGACGTCCACAAACCGAGGGTGGTCGCGAGGACCTGCCCCCAGGCCGGCGGAGGCTTCGGCAGCTGCGTCTTGGGCACAGTGGCCGGTGCCGCGACTTCGGTGGGATCCCAGACGGCTGGCGCGGGCTCGCTCGCATCCGGCGACTTCACCAACTGCCAGGCTGGATCCCACCAGTCGTCCGGCAGGCACGTGAGCTCGGACGCCGGCGCTGCCGTCCCGCTGTAGCCCATCGCGTTCCCCGATCCCACGGCCTTCTGGGACAGCAGAGTACACCGATGACGTGTGTATACGCCGGATTGCCCGAACTCCTCGCGTGTGCCGCAGTCCGCACCGGTTTGTCGTGGGGACATCATGCTCCCCGCCGTCCGGCTGGTTGTCCGGCGGACGAACCGGTCAGTGCAGAAGAGCGGCCAGCGCGCGGCGGGAGGTGATGTCCAGCTTGATGTAGCTGTTGCGGAGGTGGTACTCCACCGTCTTCACGGACACGTACAGCTGGCTGGCCACCTCCCGGTTGGTCAGCCCGGTGGCGACCAGCCGGGCCACGGCCAGCTCGGCGCGGCTGAGCCCTAGCAGCGCGGCGGGACTGCTGGTCGCCGCGGTGACCTGCAGGGCGGCCAGTTCTGCGGCGCAGGCCTGTAGGTAGGGGTCGGCTCCCAGGTCGGAGAAGAGGCGATGGGCTTTTTCGAGCTGGGCGACCGCCGCCGGCCGGTTCTGCGCCGCGGCCAGGCGACGGCCGTCGTCGAGGCTCAGCCGGGCGTGTTCGAACGGCATCGGTACTTCCGGCTCGATCTCGTGGGCGCGTGTGAACGCCGCTTCGGCCTGGGTCGCATCCCCGCTCGCCAAGGCCAGGTTGCCCCGGCCGCGGGCAAGCGCCAGGACGGCCGACGCCAGCCCGGGCGGGGGAATGGCTGCCTCGAATTCGTCGAGTATGGTCTCGGCGTCCTCAAGTCGCCCCAAGCCGATCAGCGCGTCCGCCTCGATGGCTCTCCAGTTGAAGATGCCCGGGCGGCCCCCGACGTCGAGCAGCCCGGTGGCGCGCACCGGCTCGGTCGCGAGCAGGACCCCGGCCAGATCGCCGCGGGCATAGGCCAGTGAGGCGCCCGCCGTCGCCGCGGCGGCCACCGCGAGGACCAGCGGAGCCCGCTCAGCCGCGGCCCGGGCCGCGCTGACGTGACCCTGCGCGGCCGGCCACTGGCCGCGGCAGGCGAGGACCTCGGCCGCCCGTGCGTGCGCCCGCGCGAGGTCAAGCGGGCGGTCGGTGTCTTGCGCCAAGGCGGTCGCCAGCTGGGCGTGCGTGAGGGCCGCGTCCCAGTCGCCCCGGCGGAAGTGGGCGTCGCTGAGATGAGCCAGGCACGGGCCCGGATAGCTGGACGGCAGTCCCGTGCCCAGCCGGGCCGTCGCGACGCCGAGGTCTGCGATGGCCCCGGGCAGGTCATCGGTGTAGACCTTGAGCATGCCCCGCATGATGAGGGCGTCGGTCTCAGAAATTGGTACTTCGTTCCCTGAGACGGGCAGAAAGCCGAGCGCGGCCAGCCCGTCGGCGCTGCGGCCAGCCGCGGCGAGCGCGTATGCCTGCGCTGTGCGTGCCATGGCCCGCAGCGCCGAACCGGGAACGGTGCCGCCTACCGCTCGGTCCGCCCAGCTCAGCGCCTGGTCAGGGCGGCCAGATATGACCATCCAGTTGGTCAGGGACGTCGCGGCCCGCGCTCCGATTTCACCCTCGGTCGCCGGATCGTGGGCCTGCCACGCGGCGAGCAGGCTGCGTTCGGCGTTCGGCGATCCGGTGAACACGCCCAGAAGTCCGGTCACGGCGTCACGCCGGGCGCTGGAGACCTGGCAGGATGCCAGCACTCGCGCCGCCGCTGTGGTATCCGCGGCGTTGAGCAGGAGTACGGCGGCGTCGAGCAGCCTGCGTTCTCTGTCCGGCGCAGCTGGCGAAAGCGCAGCCGCCTGTTCGAGCGCCCAAGCCGCGGCGCCTAGGTCACCGGTGGCCACGGTGGCCAGGGCCGACGCTTCGAGTTCAGCGGCCAGCGCTTCGTCGGGACCCATCGACGCCGCGGCCTGGTGGGCCAGTCGCGCGCGACCGGCGACGGTCTCGGCCGCCCGCGCGTGCAGTTCCCGCCGGCTCGTCGGACTGAGATCGGCGTAGATGGCGGCCCGGTACAACGGATGGGTAAAGGTCAGCTCCGGCGCCGAAGCGCTTTCTGTCAGTAGTCCGGCGGCAACCGCCGCATCCACCTCGCTGCGCGCGTCCGGCAACCGGGCGACCGACGCGATGGCCGGCATCGGAGCGTGCTGCCCCAGCACGGAAGCTGCCGCCAGGAATGACTGGGCTGAGGCCGGAAGCGATGCGACCCGGGCGAGGATTACCGCGGACAGGTCCCGTGGCGCCGGCAATCCGCGATCCCCGGCCGCGCTCAGCCCAGCGATGCCGATCTCGTCGAGCAAGGCCCGGCAGTACAGCGCGTTGCCTTCGGTATGGGCCGCCAGCCGGGACGCCCCGCGCTGAGAAAGTGCCCCCAGCCCCAGTGCGCTGGCCAGCTCGGTGAGATCACCCGCACTCAGCCCGCCCAGGCGGATACGGGTGACGCGCGAATCACCGCTCAAGAAGCGCGCCCAGCCGGGGTCGGCCAGCCCGCCGACCCGCGTCGACACGACCGCCAGCACCTTGTCCGCACGCAGCCGCCGCAAGGCGAACAACACCGCACGCGATGACGGCCGGTCAGCCCACTGCAGATCGTCGATGGCGAGCACGACGACCTGGTCGTCGGCTTGCCGGCGATCGAGCAGGTCAAGCAGCCGGGCTCCGGCGGCCATCGGGTCCGTCCCGGGCTCGGTAAAGGTCCCTGGCTGCAGCTGATCGATGATCCCGTAGGAGAGCAACGTCTCTGCCTCGTCACCGCTCACCTCGAGAACGGCGGCGTTCGACAGCGAACCGAGGAACGCCGAGAGCAGGGTCGACTTCCCCCCACCTGCCTCGCCTTCCACGTAGACGACCTGCGGATGGCCCAGCTCAGCGGCGGCAAGCCGGTCACCGAGGATGCGCAGTTCGCGCTGCCGTCCGACGAAGCCGGCTGGAGTGCTCATAGCCGTCGTCGACCATCTCTTGAAGGGATGCCCGCTAGCGCCCGGAAGATCGGCCCTCGCCAGTCAGAGCTGAAGCGGACTTTTCTCATGTTACCGTGGCCATACAGCAGTCCTGTGGGCGAGATGCCCGCGTCTATCAGCCAGTTCTGCATCTGGCGCAACCGGGTGGCGCTCCCGATAAGGGGACTCGCGTGACCGTTGTCCACGGCGCTGAACAAGGTCCCGTTCGGTGGGGCATGCTTACCGTGATCAGCCTGGGCATCATCGCGCTCACACTGAACTGGTTCGACGTCGCCACGGCCTTCCCGCTCATCGGTGCGGAGTTCAAGGTGGGGCTCGGGCCGCTGAGCTACCTCATCTCGCTCTATATCGTCGGCTACGGGCTCGCGCACATTCCAGGCGGCATGCTCGCCACGGCGATCGGCATGAAGAAGACCCTCGTGCTCGGGCTTGGAGTGCAGGGACTGGCCGGCATCATGTCCGGGCTGTCGTACAGCTACGCCGAACTCGCCTTCTTCCGGGTCGTCAGCGGCATCGGCGGGTCGGTGTTCATCGCCGTCGGGACCGCCGCCGTGGTCGTCTGGTTCCGTGATAAAGACGTCACGCTCGCGCTCGGGATCACCGGCGGCGCCGTCTTCAGCGCGGGGGCCGGCTTGGCGCTGTATGTCTGGCTGTACGTGCAGCGCGCGACGAGCTGGCACACGTCGCTGATCCTGGCCGGTGTCTTCGAGCTACTCGTCGTGGTCGCGATGATCGTGGTCTTCCGGGTCCCGGCGGGCAACCGGTCGCTCGGGGGCGCCAGGTTCGATCGTGCCGCCTTGCGGGCCACGCTCGCGAGCAGAGATCTATGGGTCTACGGTCTCGCGCTCTTCGGCGGATACGGCGCGTATTTCACCACCTCCCAGCTGTTCAGCGAGTACGTGACGCTCGACAGGCACTTCGACCCGGCCGCCGGCGGACTGCTGTCTGCGCTCATCGCGCTGGCCGGCATCCCCGGCAGTTTGCTGGGTGGCTACTGGGCCGACCGCAAGCCGAACCTGCGGATGTTCGTGGTCGGACCGCTCGTCGTCGTCGCCGCGCTGCTGGCTCTCATCCCCGTGGTACCAGCCAGAGCACTGTGGGTGCTCGGGATCGGAATCGGCTTCTTCCTTATCTTCGCCTTCGCGGCCTGGCTGGCGGTGCCTGCCCGGGTCTGCGAGATCGACCCCCAGTACATCGGGACGGCGACCGGTCTGATGCTCACGCTGGCCGCGGTGGGCGGCTTCTTCATCCCTATTATCTTCGGGCATCTCGTGCCCCATTCGAGCTTCGACACCGGCTGGGTCTTTCTCGCCGTCGTGTCCTTCGCATTTGCCCTTATCGGGCTGACCGGGCGCAACCCGGCCACCGTCTCGAATCGCCCCGGCCCGGGCACGCTGGCTCCGGTCGGAATTAGAGTCGCTCTGCCGTTCCCGGAAGTCGCCGAGGATTGAGTTTCATTCCAAGCCGCGTCAGGGACCTGCCGCGAGTAGCGCGGCGACCGCGATCTCGGCCTCGGCGGCGGCCGGGAGCACGGCTGGCAGCGCGGGGATGGCGGGTAGCTGGCCGTCGGACTCGTAGCGGCTGATCAACCGCGGGTCGATGTAGGAGGCGCGGGTCACCGACGGGGTGTCTCCGAGCCAGCCCGCCACCTCACGAACACCGGCGGAGATGACCCTGCTACGGGTCCGCTCGGCCGGCGAGGGCCCCGCGTTGGCCAGCACCAGCGCCATCAGCACGGTGGCATTCCAGGTGCGGAACTCCTTGGCCGTGAAGTGGCCGCCGGCCCGTTCGGCTATGTAGCTGCTCACGTCGTGCGAGTGCAGGGGCTGCCAGGCGCCACCGTGCTCCCAGCAGAACAGCGCGTCTAGGCCATTGCCGTTGCGGGCCAGCACCCGCACCGTCGGCAAGATGGCCTCGTCGGTGATGGAAACCGCTCGGTGCTTGCCCTCCTTGGCGGTGTAATCGAACGTCAGTGCGTCGTGCATCACCCGCACGTGCCGCTTTTCCAGCGTGGTCGCCCCGTAATGATGGTCCAGCTCGGCGTACTTCTCGCCGCCGATGCGGAACAGGCCGAGATCGATCAGCCGGACGGCGCCGGCCGCGACGCGGTCCCGGTCGAGATGGCGGCGCTTCAGGTCCTGCAGGGTGGCCGTCCGCAGCGCCGGAAGCGCGCTGGCGAACCGCAGCATGTGGGCAAATTTCTGGGCATCTCGCTGTTCACGCCACAACTGGTGGTAGCGGTATTGGGTCCGGCCCCGGCCGTCCACGCCGGTGGCCTGGATGTGTCCAAGCGGGTCCGGCGATATCCAGACGCTCGTCCAGGCGGGCGGAATTGCCAGCGCGCCGATGCGCAGCTGCGTCTCGGCGTCCGTGATATCGGTGCCTGACGGGTCCCGGTACCGGAAGCCTTCCCGGATCTTGGCCCGGGTGATGCCCGGACCGCGCAGATCGCTGTGCACCAGCCCCGGAACCGCGGCCGTGCCCGATACGTCCAGGCTCATAACGACACAGCGTATAAGCACCGCCTCAGATCAGAAGGAGCCGCGCCAGTCCCGGGAAACATGGGGTAGTGGCGGACATTCAGTGTGGCGGGCTCGAGTCCCTCGGTGAGCGCGGTCGCGATAGTGACACACGATCGCGAAAAGGGCCTCCGGCGGCGACTTCGAACCCTTGCATGCTGCCAGGGAAGCGCATAATTTCGCGGCGCTCCGGCGAGCGCATCGAGCCGGTCCCGCAACTGGGCGCTGCTCATCTCACTCGGCTACCCGGCTGACCGGCCGCTGGCGCCGGTCCGCAATCCCAGGCGCCGGCCGTTCGGCGAGGTCGTGCACCGCGGTCGATGGCAGAGTCCGTCGGGTGTAGATGTAGAAACGGGCGGCGCCGCGAGGCAGGCGCTCAGGGTCCTGCGGGTGGCCGCCCGCGGCCTGCCCGTCCCAGCTGGGCAGGCCGCGGGAGGCGGGCCACTACCTGGGTGTCTGGCTGTGTGTGGCCCCGGCGGGTACGAGTGCGGGGGCTGGGCTGGGCGGGGCGGGTGGCTGGGTGGCGGGTTCGATGGACAGGTGCGGGAGGATGCGGTCCAGCCAGCCGGGTAGCCACCAGTTGGCGCGGCCGGACAGGTGCGCCAGGGCGGGGACGAGCAGGGTGCGCAGCAGGAACGCATCCAGCAGGACGGCGGCGGCCAGGCCGATGCCGATCTCGCCGATGACCTGCTGGCCGGACAGGATGAAGGCGCTGAACACGAAGATCATGATGGTGGCGGCGGCGATGATGACCCGGCTGGTGGTGGCCTGGCCGGTGCGGACGGCCTGGTGGTTGTCGCCGGTGGCGGCCCATTCCTCGCGGATCCGGGAGACCAGGAACACCTCGTAGTCCATCGACAGGCCGAACAGGACCGCGAGCATCAGCACGGGCAGGAATGATTCGACCGGGCCGGCCTGGCCGAGGTTGAGCAGCCGCAGTCCCCAGCCGTACTGGAAGACGGCGACCAGCACGCCGAAACAGGCGGCGGCGGCGAGCAGGTTCATCACCGCCGCGACCGCGGGGATGAGCAGGCTGCGGAAGGCCACCAGCAGCAGCAGGAAGCCCAGGACGAGGATGACCCCGACGAATATCAGCAGCTTGGGCGCGATGACCGTGGCGAAGTCGTCGTTGGTGGCGGTGACGCCGCCGACGTAGACGTGCAGCGTGGCGCCGCCTTCGGCAGCGGGGATCACGCTGTCGCGCAGGTGGCTGATCAGGGTGCTGGTGGCCGCGGCCTCGGGGGAGGTGGTGGGGATCACGCTGATCAGCGAGGCGCCGTGGCCGGGCACGGACGCGGAGACCGCGGCGATCCCTGGCTCGGTGGCCAGGGTGCCGGCCAGCCGGGCGAACGCGGTCACGTCGGCGGGGGACGTGGTGGTGCCGACCAGTTGCAGCGGGCCGTTGAAACCCGGGCCGAATCCGTCGGCGAGCAGTTCGTAGGCCTGGTGGGTGGTGGTGGCGGCCGGGTCGTTGGCCGCGTCGGAGGAGCCCAGCCGCAGCGAAAGCACCGGGATCGCCAGCACGAGCATCACGGCCGCGGCCGCGGCGGCCAGCGGGGCGGGGTGGCGCTGCACGAACGCGGCCAGCCGCGTCCACGCCCCGGAGGTGCCGTCGGGCGCGGGCCCGTCGGCGGCCAGCCGGCGGCGTTCGCGGCGGGACAGGACCCGCAGGCCCAGGAGGCCGAGGAGCGCGGGCAGCAAGGTGGCGGCGGCGGCCACCGTGAACAAGACCGTGACCGCCGCGGCGATGCCCAGGCCGGAGATGTAGCCGATGCGCAGCACGAGCATCCCGAGCAGGGCGATGCACACGGTGGTCCCGGCGAACAGGACCGCGCGGCCGGAGGTGTTCAGCGCGCGGACCGCGGCGTCCGTTGGGGACATCCCTGCCTTGAGGTTGTTGCGGTGCCGGGTGACGATGAACAGCGCGTAGTCGATGCCCACCCCCAGCCCGATCAAGATACCCAGGGTCGGGCCGGCCGAGGGAATGGTGACCGCGTGCGACAGGAGCCCGGTTGCCATCAGGCCCGAGACCAGCGCGGCGAGCGCAACGGCCAGCGGCAGCAGCATGGCCAGCAGCGACCCGAACGCGATGAACAGGACGATCGCCGCGGCCACCACCCCGACGGCCGCGCTGACGCCGACCGAGGGCCGCAGCGCGTTCTCCACGGCCGGGCCGCCGGCCTCCACCTGCACGCCGGGTGTCTGCGCGGCGTCGGCCAGGTCGACGACGCGGGTGACGTCCGGCGCGGACAGGCTCGCTTGCGGGGCGTCGAAGACCACGGTCGCGTAGGCGATCTGCCCGCTCCGGCTGACCTGGGCGGCGCCGCGGGCCGAGTACGGGCTGATCACCGAGGCCACCGCCGGCGCCGCGGCGATCTGGTTCAGCATGGCGGTGATCCGGTCGCGGACGGCCGGAGCGCGTACGCCGCCCGGGCTGGTCCGCCAGACGATCGTGTCCTGGTCCCCGGCGTGGCCGGGGAACGCCTGCTCGAGCAGGTGCAGTGCGGTGGTGGAGCCGGTGCCCGGCAAGGTGAGGGTGTCCGAGTACGTCGACCCCGCGGCCCGGCCGGTCACCCCCAAGATCGCCAGGAGCGCCAGCCACCCGACGAGCACCCAGATGCGCCGCTGGACGCACCAGCGAGCGATAGCAGCCATGTCAGGCCCCTATTCTTGAGACGATGAGATTCTGTAATGAGACATTGATGTCTCATATATGGATGTCACCGTATAGCACTGAGTCAATGGTGTAAAGTCCGGTTCATGGCCAGGAGCGCAGCTGTCTACGACCGGGTGGCCGAGGTGATCATCGACGCCGCGGCCGATCTGCTCGCCCAGGGCGGCGAGCCGCCCACTATGAGCGAGGTCGCCGCGGCCGCCGGCGTGGCCCGGGCCACCCTGTACCGGCACTTCCCCACCCGCGAGCAGCTGATGCAGGCCTTGTCCACCAGCGCCCGCGACGTCACCGCCGCCCGGCTCGCCGAAGCCGACCTGGACGCCGTCCCGGTGACCGAGGCCATTGCCCGCGTCGCCCGCGTGATCGCCGCGGGCGCCAGCAAGTACGCCGCCCTCATCAGCCGGTTCGGCATCTCCGACTACGGCGGCGACGCGGAACAGCAGATCGGGACGATGATCTCCAGGCTGCTGCAGCGCGGCCTCGACGACGGCACCCTCCGCGGCGACCTCACCCTGACCGAACTGCGCTTCCTGTTCGGCCAGCTGCTCCAGGCCGCGGCCCGGATGACCGCCGAGGGCCAGGCCGGCGTCGAGAAGGCCGCCGCGCTCGTCACCACGGTGTTCCTGCAGGGCACGCAGAGTCGCCATGGTCAGTTGTGACACCACCGACCGTTCGGAATAGCGATTTTTAACCGAACGGACGTGGTACATGTTCCTGATCCAGCTTGGCGCGTCACGGGGCCCATCAGTTCGGCGCGGTGACGCTGGTCAATAACCTTAGCGGATCAGATCGTCGTTCCCGGGGGCTGCCAGATGGGACCTAGCGCACCGAGGCCCGCTTCGCCGGTGCCTGGGCATGAGCCGACCGCCGTGCGGGCCCGCGGGCTGGCCGTCGCGCGCCGGCGGGCCACCGCTCTACTGGGGGCAGTGACGGTGCTTTTCGTGGCCGTGACTGTGGCCGGCGCCCACGGGATCCTGCTCGGCTACGTGCAGGCGGGGGCGGAGGCCTCCATGGTCGGCGGCGTGGCCGACTGGTTCGCGGTGACGGCCCTGTTCCGCCATCCGCTGGGCCTGCCGATACCGCACACCGCGATAATCGTCGAGCGCAAGGACCAGTTCGCCGCCACGCTCGGTCAGTTCGTGCAGGAGAATTTCCTTACCGGCGACGTGCTGGCCGAGCGGATCCGCACGGCTCGGCTGGTGCCCCGGCTGGCGGCTTGGCTGGCCGACGAGGCCAACGCGGCGCGTTTCGCCGGCCGGGCGGCGGATCTGGTCGTCACGGTGGCCGAGAATCTCCGCGATGAGGATGTCCAGCGCGTGCTCACCGCCGAACTGACCCGGGCGGTAGATGCCGTCGAGGTGGCGCCGCTGGCCGGGCGGGCCCTGCGGGTCCTCATCGCCGGCGGCCACCAGGCCGAGGTGTTCAACGCCATCGTGTCCGGCGCCGACCGCTACCTGGCCGGCCACTCTGCGGAGCTTCGCGAGCTGTTCGAGGCCGAGGCTCCCCGCTGGGTGCCCGACGCGGTCTACCGGCGGCTCTTCGACCGCATGTACACCCGGCTGCGCCAGCGGCTGGCGGCAATGGCCGCCGATCCCGATGACGAGACGCGGCAGCAGTTCGAGGCGTGGATCGCAGGACTTCCCGACCGCCTCGAGACATCCCCGGAGCTGCGCGAGCGCGGCGAGCGACTCAAGCGTGAGGTCCTTGCCAGTGCCGTCCTGCGGGACTGGTCTTCGTCGCTGTGGCGCAGGATCAAGGAGGGGCTGCGGACCCAGGCGGCCGACCCGGAGTCTGAGCTGCGCCGCCGCATGGCCGACGCACTGGTGGCGGCCGGACGGCGCCTGGGATCGGACCGCCGCCTCGCCGACGGCCTCGACCGCATGGTCGAATCAGGGGCCAGGGCCGTCGCCGGTCAGTTCCACGACGAGCTCGCCGGGCTTGTCACCGGGACGATCGAGCGGTGGGACGCCGCCGAGACGTCAAGCCAGCTGGAACTGCTCCTCGGGCGCGATCTGCAGTACATCCGCATCAACGGCACGGTGGTCGGGGCGGCTGTAGGGCTGGCCTTGCACGCCATTGTCCTCGCTCTGGCCTGACGGTGGGCTCAGCTAACGAGAAACCTCGGCGGTGAGCCGAACCGCGTCGTCGTTTTTTGCTACTTACTCTCCAAGGGAAGCCTTCGGGGAGGTCACAGATGAACGATCCGGACGGAGACGCCGGCGCAGCGACCTTTACCGCCAGTCACGACGGTGCCTGCGACGATGCTGCGTTGCTGCGCAGGATCGGTCAGGGCGACGAGGACGCGATGACCGCGTTCTACCGCGAGCACGGCCGGGTCGTACTCGCGCAAGTTCTGCTGGTGGTCGGTGAGCGTGTGCTCGCCGAGGAGATCGTGCAGGACACCATGCTCGCCGTCTGGCGCGGCGCGGGCTCTTTCCGGGGCGAGTCGTCGGTGCGGTCCTGGGTGATCGCCATCGCCCGGCGGCAGACCCGGGACCGGCTGCGAGGCCGCCGGCTGCGGGTGGTGGATGACGCCTTCCTGGCCGACCAGCCGAGTTCCGGTCCAGGGCCGGAGGTCATGGCCCTGGATCGCGCGGAACTGGCCGAAGTGACGGGCGCGATCCAGCACCTCGCGCCACCCCACCGCGAGGTGCTGGGGCTTGCCTTCGGCGCCGGGCTCAGCCTCCCCGAGGTCGCCGGCGTGCTGGAGATCCCGGTCGGGACCGTGAAGAGCCGCCTCACCGCGGCGCGCACCGCACTGGGCCGGATACTTGATGAGAAAGGCCAGAACCGATGAACGCAGACCCTACTGACACCCGCTCCCCCCATCTGGACCTAGAGGACCTGATCGCCGAGGCCACCGGCCAGCCGATAGGTGACCGGGCCAGGGAGCACCTCGGCCTCTGCGAGCACTGCCGACTCGAGGCGAACCGCTGGAACCTCGTTGCCGGCGGGGTCCGCGGCCTCGCGGCCGCCGCGCCGGAGGCAGCCCAGCCTGACTTGGCGCGGCGCACCGGACAGCGTGTACTGGCGGGTCCCTGGCGGCGCGCCACGCTGATGGCAAGCAGCGCGGCAGCCGCGCTCGTCCTCCTCGTCGGGGTAGGTGCTATGACCGGATACGTGCACGTGCACCTATCCGGTCACGGCACCGGCACAGTCCTCACCGCGGTCAGCGGATGCGCCGGGCTCGAGCAGGCCAGCGGGGCGCTCGCGCGGGTGAACGGAAGCAGCCTGGTCATCAAGACGGCCAGCGGCCAGCCGGTGACCGTGACCACGACGGCGTCCACGTTCGTGTCCATGTCCGGGCCGCTGCTGAGCGACATCACGGACGGGGCGTCAGTCGAGGTGCGCGGCGACAGTTCCGACGGGACGATCGCGGCCGCCATCGTCACCGTCGGACAGCCGTTCAGCGCGGTGAACCCATCGGGCTTCGTCCCGGTCCAGGGGACGGTATCGGACCCGAGCGCCGCTGGCTTCACCCTCGTCACGTCCAGCGGAACCCGGGTTCGGGTGACCACCTCCGGCGACACGCTCGTTGTCGTGCCCCATGCCAGCCTGGGCCAGCTGCAGGCCGGCACCAGCATCTTCGCCGTTGGCCACGCCGGACCGGACGGGACGCTGTCGGCCAGAGGGGTGGCATCGGTCCGGCAACTCCCGTCAGGGCCGCACATCGGCGTGTCGTTTAGAAACTGCTCACCCAGCTCGATCGCCGCGGCGCTCGCCCTCGGCGACTGACCCGCCAGACCCGATGACGGCTGGCACCGCTGCCCACGCGGTGCGAGCCAATGCATGTCGGCCTGGTCGGTCCGGCCACGCGCCCGCATCGACGGCAAGCTGCTCGAAGAAGGCGCGCTGAGTCCTGCCGTTGCCCTCGCGGAACGGGTGGATGGCGTTGACCTCACCGAGGTAGGCGCGGGCTTCACCGCAGCGGCTAGTCGTCGGCGCCGATGACCTGGAAGTCCTGGTTGACGAAGATGTGGTGGGGCCAGTTGACGCCGATGTAGTGAACCTCGTACTGGCCGTTGCCCAGCGCCACGACACGATCCACGATGCCGCCCGGGTAGGCGGCCAGTGCCGCTTCGGTCGCCTTGTCCGCGGTGGTTCCGCTGACGAGCGTCCCGGACCCTTGCGTGTAGTCCGCGGGGATCTGGCCGACCTTCTCGGAGGTGCCCTGCGTGCTCTTGGTGAAGCCGATCACCTGTCCGCCCGGGTTCGATCCGCCGGTACCGGGCGGCTGCACGACGACCTGGGCGGCGGTGATGGTCGTGTTGTCGGTGGTGCCCAGCACCAGGACGGGTTCACCGGTGGTGACGGCGCCGGACGTGGCCGTGCTCGTCCCCTTCTCGTAGCTGGTGGCGGACGCCTCCTTGACGGTCACCTTCTGGCCCGTTGCGGTGGTCAGCGTGAACCCGGAGGAGGACACGCTGGTGATCGTGCCGGCTGAACCGCCCGCGGCCGGGCCAGACCGGGCGTTGGAGCCCCCGCCGGATCCGAACCCGGCGGCCGGGCTGCTGCTGGCCGCGACGGGCGTGGCCGAGGCGCTGCCGGAAGTCGCGGCGACGATCCCGTAGGAACCGCCCGCGATTACGACGGCCGCGGCTCCGGCCGCGATGACCTTGTTGCGTTTGCTGGAAAACATGTGCCTGACTCCTGTCATCGAGATCCTTGATCTCAGGTATCGCAGGCCGCGCCGGAAATGCTGTGTAAGAGGCCTGGAAGGTGGCCGCGAGATTGGGCGGCACGGGCTGAGGGCCAAGGCATCAGCAAGCGGTCGGCAAGGGCACGCCAAGGCCATGGGCCGCCGAGGGCCGGTGATTGACCGGCCGCTGCGAGCGTGGGTGCGGGCGCCGTCGGTGCGGTAGAACCGCTCGAACACGCGCGATGCCTGTCTCCGACTCCAGGGCGCGCGCCTCGCCGTCCGCTCGCGCCTGGTAGGCGGTCTGTGATGCTGGCCAGCATCACATCCAGCGCTTTGGCCAGCCGCCCGACGATGGAGACGGCTCCGGCCACCGCATCGGCTGTCTCCAGGCGGGTGACCGTGCTGTCGAGATCGCCGAGACTGTAGGCGATGACCAGCTGACGTCAGCGCGGCGGCCGCCATCACCCGGGTGCGCAGGGACGCCCCCCGCACAGCCTCCGGCCACCGGCCCGGTCTCGGCGTCGCCCTCAGGGCCTCTTCCCTACGGGGGTGGGATCCTCAGCACGTAACCGAAACCGCGGACCGTGTGGATCAGCCTCGGCTGCGCCTGGTCGACCTTACGCCGCAGGTAGCTCAGGCACGGCTCGAGCACGTTGTCTTCGCGGGCCGGATCGTGCTCCCAGACCTGGTCCAGGATCTGGTCCTTGCTGACCACCCGCCCGGCATTCACCATCAGGAACCGCAGCAGCCGATACTCGGTGGGTGTCAGCGCGACCAGGGCGCCGGCCCGCCTGACCTCGTGCGCGTCCTCGTCGAGCTCGAGGTCGGCGACGCACAGCCGCGAACCGGGAGCGTCTGGCCTGGTGCGTTTCAGCACCGCCCGGATGCGGCCGAGCAGCTCCTCCAGGCTGAAGGGCTTGGTCACGTAGTCGTCCCCGCCCACCGCGAAGCCCCGGACGCGGTCAGGCACTTCGTCCCGGGCGGTCAGGAAGATCACCGGAACCTCAGCACCCCCCGAAACGTATCCGGCGGAGCACCTCGAACCCGTCCCCGTCGGGCAGCATCACGTCCAGCAGGACCAGGTCCGGCCGACCCGCCGCCACGGCACGCGCCGCCTCGCCGCCGCTCGCCGCCGTCATCACCTCGAACCCCGCCAGCCGGAGCGATCCCGACAGCAGCTCCAGGATCGTCGCCTCGTCATCCACGACCAGCAACCGCGCCGGTGCCGCAACGGAATTCACGACCCCAGCATGCGAGCCGAACCTGACCGGCCGCTGACCGTCGACCGCAAGTCAGCTCCAGGACTGGTCAGGTTCAGCCCACCGGGTCCGGCCTGCGCATGGACGTCCAGGCGGTGCCCAGCCCCCGGGCGCGGGCGGCCAGCATGAAACTCCACGTGGCCGGGAGGATGTTGCCCAGCCCGGCGAGCGCCGAGGTCCGGTCGGTGCCCTCGTTGCAGCCGAGCACCAGCACCGGCCGTGCGAAGTCGAGGCGCTTCCGCACGGCACGGGTGGTAGACAGCAGCTGGTCTGGGTCCAGGTCGAGCAGAGCCATGTCGCCCAGGTTAACCGTTCAGTCCCGCGGTCATCCCGTTCACGCTCGGATGATCCCTACCGCAGCGTGAACCCGAGGGAGGCGGCCGCGTCTTCTGGTGGCCGCCCGGCCCACAGGCGAGCGTAGTTGCCGGTGGTGGACAGCGACCTGGTCCCGACCCGGTCCAGGTACAGGTGGCCGTGGAGGTGGTCGACTTCGTGCTGGACGATACGGGCCGCCCACCCCGAGAACACCCGGTCGACGGGCTGGCCGTGCTCGTCGAGCGCTTCGACCCGGACGGCACGGTGGCGGGTCACTACCCCGGTGAGCCCGGGGACGCTCAGGCAGCCTTCGTAGAAGCTGACCTGATCGGGGTCATCGACGAGCCGGAGCGTGGGGTTGACCAGGACGGTGAAGTCCAGACCGTTCCGTTCCCTGGCGGTCCGTTCCTCCTCGGTCAGCTGACCCCAGCGCTCCGGGCCGTCGTGCAGCACCGCGAGCTGGATGGGCACGCCGACCTGGGGCGCGGCCAGCCCGACGCCAGGCGCGGCTTCCATGGTGGCCCGCATCTGGGCGATGAGCAGCTGCAGCTCGCTGGTGCGCAGATCGGCAGGGCCGACCGGCTCAGCCGGGCGGCGCAGGACCGGATCACCGCATTCGACGATGGGCAGCACGCCTGGACCGCTCATGGCCGCCTAGCCTAGCCGCGGGCGTCCTGGCGGATGCCGGTGTCCGACGCCCGCTGGATCTGCTCAAGCAAGTGGTGGTACCGGACGGCGGTGGCGAAGTCCGGCGCGGCCGGCTGACTGTAACTGATCGCCCGGGCGAACTCGCGGTACAGCAAGGCGACGTTTCTCGGCGGTCCGCCGGGCACCGCCGCGGGTATCGGACTGAAGCGCGCGGGCACCGGCAGGTCCGTGGCCGAGCCGTCGGGCTTGCTGATGGAGATGGCCCAGTCGGTGATGTGGATGCCGCCTGGCGTAGCCGGCCGGACCATCAGGGTGGCCTCGGTGCCCACGATGCGCAGCTCGAAGCTCGGCGTGACCGGCGCCGATCCGCCCTGCACCGCGATGGACGCCACCGCGCCGTCCTCGAGCCGCCCGGCCAGGACGACCTGATCCGGGGCGGTCACCGGCACGGCCTGCCCGGTCTCGATGACCGCGGTCTCCTTGTTGATCAGGGCCACGACGGCCGACACCTGGCGGAACTCCCCGACCGCCCGGGCCAGGGTAGCCAGGATGTGGCCAGTGGAGATGCTAAGCACCGTGGCCCCGGCGGCCACATCGGTAGCGTAGATGTTGGCCTGCGGGATCCGGCGTCCCGCCGGGCCCCCGGCCGCGACCACGCTGACCGTCAGCAGCTGCCCGATGTCGCCGTTTCCGATCAACTCCCGAACGAACAGGGCCCCGGGCGCATGGTATCCCTGCAGCCCGACGAGGTGATGCACGCCGCTCGCCCGGGCCAGCTCGGCCAGGGCGGTCGCCTGGCCGAGGTCGACTCCGAGCGGCCATTCCGAGAACACGTGCTTGCCGGCCGTCAGCGCGGCGCGGATCAGCCGGTCGTGCTCGGGGACCTTGACCGTGATGGCGACAGTGTCTACTTCAGGGTGAGACACCAGTTCGTCGTCGTCAGCGAAGGCCAGCGGAATCCCGAAGACCTTCGCGGTGGCCCTGGCCGTGGTCAGCCGCGTGGTGGCCACCGCGGTGACCTCGAACTCCTCCAGCGCCTGAAGCGCGGGGAGGTGGGCGGCGGTCCCCCAGCCCCGGGCCGGGGTGGCTCCGATGACGCCGATCCGGATCGGCGGCCGGCTCTGCGAACTGGTCGTGCTCACGGCTCGATCTTACCTTTTACGACTAATCAGATGGGAAAAATAGACAATTGGCGCCCGACGGTACCGGCCGCCCGCTACGTCAGCGACGATGACGTCATCCGCATCTCGATCACGGCCGGCCGGGCGAAGTACCACAAGTGCGGGCAGCGGGTGGGGTTGGTGGTGTGAGTGAGGCGAGTGGGGTGAGCCGGGGCGGTGGCGGGCGGAGGGCCAGGACGCGCCGGGGTGAGTAGCCGATGCTAGCGGCAAGGCCGAGGACGGCGGTGTCGAAGGTCACCCATTCGGCGCCGACGTCATCGAGAGCCCTCTCGAGCTGTTGCCCCGATCGCGGGTCCTCGAAGAACGCGTGGTGCCGCACCTCGACGGAGTACCGGTACTCGTGCGGGAGACGGCGCAGGAAAGTAGCGAGAGCGCCGAGGTCGGCGGGGCTGAAGGACGGCGGGGCTGAAGGACGGCGGGGCTAACTCAAGGGCTGCCTCCCATCCGGCTTTCCAGTTCGGAACGGGAAATGCCGTGCTGGTTGCCGAACTCCTGGAGCTGCTTGAGATCGAGCGGATCGGGGAGAACCCGCGACGCGTCCTCGGCTGCCTCCGGGTAACCCATGTGATTCAGCAGGTCAATCACCCACTGCCTGCTAATTGCCATGCATTCGAGCCTAACCGGACGCGGACGCCAAGCCCACGGCCGGGTCCGCCAGCGCCGCGGGTAGCAGGCTAAGGCGTAACACCACGGTTCGTTCCGGATGATCAGAGATTTTTCCAGGACGAGCCATGGCTTGCGGCGGGCCGCCAGCCCAGGGCCGGTCCGAGCTTCTCGGCCATGTCGGACAGGATCTGGACGTAGTCCTCAGGCTCGAAGTTGAAGGGCAGCGCGAAGGCAACCTCCCGGACCTCGCGGAAACCGGCGTGCGCGTAGAGCGCCTCGGCGATCTGGGTGGAGGATCCCAGCAGGTCGCGGGCGAACATCATTCGCGCCGGTCCCTGCGGGCTGGCCGTTCGCGGCGTGCGGGCCTCGACGTAGGCCGCGTACCTGGTCCGCTGCCTGGCGGTCGCGCTGTCGGTCGGGATCACGACCAGCCCCTGCGACACCCGGGCGTCCGGCCCGTCCGGATGGGCGGCCCGGAACGCCCGGATGTGCGACTGCTGAATCGCGGCGAAATCCGCTGCCTCCTCCGCCCGGACCACGCTGCTGGTCAGGAAGTTCATGCGATGCTCGCCGGCCCAGCGCGCCGAGGCCGTGCTTGCCCCGCCGTACCACATCCGGCCCCGCAGCCGGGCGAATGCGGCTGCACTCGGCTGGAGAACTGCTCCATGCCCTCGACACCCTGGAACGTGCTGGCCGGCTCGCCCCCGACCAGGCGCAGCAGCCGGGATACCCGCTCGTAGCTGAAGTCCTTGATGTCCGCGGTGTCGGGGTACAGCGCGGCCTTGACGTCTTCGAAGTGCATGGGTGCCCCGACGCTGACCCCGGGATTGAGCCGGCCGCCAGACAGCACGTCGACCGTGCCGAGATCCTCGGCCAGCTCGATGATCTCCAGCGTCGTCTGGTGCCCGGGCCCGGGGTTGTCACCATCGAACAGTCCGATAGTGAGAAAACCGAGCCTGTCCAGCACGACTCCGGGTGGCGGCATGCAGCGTCCCTTCGAGCCTGGCGTCGGCGAAAACCGGGCGCGTCTGGATGCCATGATCTCTCACGCTGGCACGCGGCCAGGGCGGACCCGGCGGCTAGCCACCCACCGGCCTGATCCGCGCGCTTCACGCTGCGGCCAGCTGCGAACCGCGAACCTACAGCGCGACCACAGGTCGCGGCTGGAATCCTCGTCCTTTAGCTTTGGGCGATGGAGCATGTCAAGAGCCGAGAGCCCCTGTCGTCGATCGCGGCCTGGTTCCGGTCCAGCCGCAGGATGCTCGCCGCGGAGCTGAGCCAGGGAGGCTGGCTCAATTTCGGCGCGTTCCGCTGGTCGGACATTGACGTGCCGCGCGCGCTGCGGGCCGGAGCCGGGATGATCACTCCGCTCGCGCTCGGCCTGGCCACGAATCACCTCGAATACGGCGTCTTCGCCTCCCTCGGGGCGCTGCCCGCCGGGATGGTCTCGTTCCAGGGCGCGTCCAGGACCCGGGTCACCGCGGTGACGTTCGCGGCGGTCGGCATGGCGGTGGCCACGTTCGCCGGCGGGGTGTGCGCCTACCTCAGCGGCTGGCTGCTAATCCCGGCGGTCCTGATCTTCAGCTACCTGGGCGGCCTGATGGCCACGCTGGGGCAGCGGTTCCTGGTCGTCGGGCTGCAGTGGGCCATCCAGCTGGTCATCGCCAGCGCCATTCCGCTGGCGCCCGGTGACGCGGGACTGCGGGCCCTGCTCGTACTGGCCGGCGGGCTGTGGCAAGGGGCCCTGGTCGTCGCGTCCTGGGCCGTCACGCGCGGCCACCAGGAGCGGACCTCGTTGGCGGCCGCTTACCGGCTGCTGGCCGGCTACGCGGCCGACAGCTGCCGCCGGCCTGCCTCGTCGGCTCCGGTCCCGCCGTCCGCCGTGTTCAATTCGGAGGCGGTCAACGACCCGAACCCGCTACTGCGCGCTCAGGATCGGTACCGGTTCCTGCTTTTGCTGGAGGAGGCCGAGCGGATCCGGGTGAGCCTGGCCGCGGTAGCGGGCTACGGGCCCCAATGCACAGTGCTTGAGCCCGTGACCGGGGTCCTCGGCGGCATCGCGGATGCGCTGCAGGCCCGGCGTGACTATCACGCGCTAGCCGATGCGCTGCTGGAGCGCCTGGCGGCGATCGAGCTCCCCGCGGACGTCCCGTGGCGGTGGGCGGCGGCCGCCCTGCTCGGTCAGCTGCGCGGTTCGGTGCGCACCCTGCGGCGGCTGGACGTGCGGGATACCGAGCCGACCGCCGAGCCCGTCTGGATGCCCGGTCACCAGCGGGGCGCGCGGCGCTCCGCCCTGAAGTCGGCCCTGCTCACGCTGGTGGCCAACGTGGGGACCTCTACCGAAGCCGGGCGGCATGCGCTGCGGCTGGCCCTGGTCGCGGCCATCGGTGAGATAGTGGCCCAGGCCTCGGGCCTGCCCCGGGCGTACTGGATCGTGCTGACCATCCTCATCGTGCTGCGGCCGGACTACGCGTCCACGATCTACCGCGGGGTGCAGCGGGCCGGCGGCACCGTCATCGGCGGCGGTCTTGGCCTGGCCACGGCGCTGCTCCTGCACGCGGGAACGGCCGTGCTTGTGGCCGCGGTCGGCGTGACGATGACCGTGGCGTACGCGGTCTTCGCCGTCAACTACCTGCTGTTCGCGGTGTTCCTCACCGACTTCGTGGTGACGCTGATGGCGCTGCTCGGTGAGACCGCGGAGAAGACGGTGACGGCCAGGCTGATCGGGACGGGCGTGGGCGCGGCGCTGGCGCTGATCGGCTACCTGGCCTGGCCGTCCTGGGAGGGTGAGCCGGCGCAGCAGAAGCTGGCCCGGCTGTTCGAGACGCAGGCGCACTTCGGGGCGCTGGTGCTGGGGGCCTACGTGCGGCCAGGTGCGCTGGATGCCCGCACGCTGCAGGCGGCGTCGCGGACCGCGCGGAAGGCCCGTTCGGATGCCGAGACGTCCGCGGGCCGGCTGGCCGACGAGCCGTCCAGGCCGCCGATGACCGCACGGCTCGCGTACAGCCTGACCGGGATCGGCCGCCGGATGGCGCACGCATCGCTGACCCTGCAGGCGGCGGTGGAGAGCACGCACGCCAGGGCGGATGGCACGGCGGGACTGAACGGCACAGTGCGGGCAAACGGTGCAGGGCAGGCAAACGGCGTAGCGCGGATGAACGGCGTAACGGCTGCGACGGACCGGTTCGCCGACGCCGTTCAGACCGCAGCGGAGGTCATCGCCGGATCGCTGCGCAGCCTGCGGCCGCCGAGCGAGATGCCCCCGCTGCGGGAGATGCAGACCGTTCTCTACGAGCAGCTCACCGGGCCGGGTAAGGCGCCGCTGGCCGGCCCGGACACGGTCCTGGCGGGCGCCACCGACGAGTTCACCGATGCGCTCGACAGCGTCGCCGACATCCTGCACCGCCGGCTGGATACGAGGGTCGCCGCCCCGTGACCATTCTTGCTGTCTTCACCCAACGACCTGCCCACTGCGCCCCGCGCGCGGCGGCGTCCTCAGCCCGCCACCGGGCGGTAGGGGCGGAAGAACGCGCGCAGCTCCTCCGCGTAGAGCTCGGGCTCCTCGAACGGCGCGAAGTGCCCGCCGCGTGCGGGTTCGGTCACGCGCACGACGTTCGCCGTGCGCTCGAGCCACGCCCGCGGCGGGCGGACGATGTCGCCGGGGAACAGCGAGAAGCCGGACGGCACCTCGACCCGGCGGGCGAGCTGGGCGGGCGGGATCGCGGCGTTCGCGCGGTACATGCGCATCGACGAGCCGATCGTCCCGGTGAGCCAGTAGATCGTGACGTTCGTGAGAATCTCGTCCTTGGTGAAGCGCCGCTCGACGTCGCCGTCGCAGTCGCTCCAGGCCCGGAGCTTCTCCACGATCCACGCGGCGAGCCCGGCGGGGGAGTCGGTGAGCCCGAAGGCGGCGGTCTGGGGCTTCGTACGATGCATGGCGGCGTAGGCGCCCTCGGTCGCTCCCCAGGCCGCGGCGTCCTCGAACCAGGCGCGCTCCTCGGGCTTGAGGTCCGCCGGGTCGCCGGTGAAGACGGGCACGCCCCCGTCGGTGCGGTGGACGGCCACAACCCGGTCGGGATGGTCGAGCGCGAGGTAGCGGCTCACGTGGCTGCCAATGTCCCCGCCGGCCGCGCCGAACCGCGGGTAGCCCAGGACGCTCATGAGTTCGGCCCATAGGCCGGCGACGGCGATGGAGTTCAGGGGCGGGCCGGCCGGGCCGCCGGAGTACCCGTAGCCCGGCATGTCGGGCACGACCACGTCGAACGCGTCGGCGGGGTCGGCGCCGTGCGCGCCGGGGTCGGTGAGGAGTCCGATGACCTTCGCGTAGCGCCAGGACGAGTCCGGCCAGCCGTGGCTGAGGACCAGCGGCAGGACGGGCCCGGCCGGCCCGGCGGCCCGTACGTGCACGAAGTGGATCTGCAGGCCGCCGAGCGGGACGCGGAAGCGGGGGAGCCGGCCGAGCGCCGCCTCCTGCGTCGGCCAGTCGAACCCGTCCGCCCAGTAGGCGACGAGCTCGCGGAGGTAGGCCAGGTCGGTCCCGAGCGACCAGCCGGCGTCCTCGGGCGTGTCCGGCCAGCGCGTCGCGCGCAGCCGCGCGCGGAGGTCTTCGAGCGCCGCGGGGGCGGTCTGCAGGGTGAACGGCTCGGGGCGGGGCCCAGCCGCTGAAGATGGAGCGTCCGGCATGGGACGCACCCTACCGGCCGTGCCGCGCTACAGCGGTCTGCCATCCAGGTTGGTGCGGCCAGCTAGCCGCGACCATTATTGGGCTGACCGCTCTCAGGTCGGGAAGGGCCGGGCAAGTCCGGGAAACATGGGATAGTGGCGGACATTCAGTGTGGCGAGCTCAAGTCCCTCGGTGAGCGCGGTCGCGGCAATCAGGTAGTCACCGAGGCCGATCCCAGTATGGGACCGGCGATACTCGCGCATGAGCGTCGCTGCCCGCCAGGCCGCCTGTTCGCTGACTTCGAACCGTTGCATGCTGCCGAGCAGACGCATGACTTCGCGGCGCTCAGGCGAGCGCATTCCCCCGGCGATCTCGGTCAGGCTTACGACGCTGATGGCCAGAGGCCCGGAGGACTGCCGGACGTGCACGAGCCAGTCCCTTGCGGCCGTGCTGCCGCGCAGGTGCTCGATCAGCACGTCGCTGTCGACCAGGATCACGCGTCGGCCAGCTTGTCCAGGTAATTCATGCGCTCGTCCCGCACGCGGGCGAACGTGTCCTCCCCGGCCAGGATCCCGAAGGAACCGTCAATGGCAGCGAGGTCGGCGACAAGATCCGCGCCGGGGTGCCCGCCAATCGCCCGGTCGATCAGTTCGCGGATCAGTTCAGCCCGGGAAACACCGGCTGCCTGCGCAACCCGGTCCAGCGCGGCAGCCTGGCCTTCGGCAAGGTAGATATTGGTCCGCTTCATACACCACATCATACACCGCTGTTGGGCTCAGGTCGCCGAATGTTCGTTCCCTGGCGCGGCACGGCGGCGGCGCGGGAGCGGATCGAGGGAGAACTGGACCCGCCGGAGCGGGAGCGGCGCAAGCAGGATGCCGCCACACCGCGGGCTCCGGCGCTCGTGCTCGCGAGGTCTCCCTGTTCGTGGAGCTGGCCAGGTCAGGCGCGTCCGGGACGTGCCTGAGAGGCTGCCAGGGAGGCAGGTCTTTGTATGTGCACCTCGCTGGTTACCAGCGGCCGTGATGAATGACCTCGCCGGGCGGGCGGCGGTCGGGATTGGCGATGGGCCGCAGCGGCCGGTCCGCCGGGTAGCCCACGCCGAGGAGGAAGGTGACATCGTGATCGCCGGGCACGCCCAGGATCTTACGGGCCGCGTCCTGGTCGCCGACCGAGGAATGGGCGGTGCCGATGCCGAGGTCGGCGGCGGCGACAGCTATGGCGTAGGTGGCCTGGCCGAGGTCGTAGTAGTCGAGGAGGCGGGTACGGTCGTCTTCGGCCCTCGGCAGGACCAGGGCGATGGCCGCGGCTGCGCCGGCGATGTGGCCGGCGCCCCGCCACACCCCGGACAGCGCCCGGAGCTGATCCGGCTCGGTGACTACGACGAAGTCCCAGTGCTGCCGGTTGGATGCCGACGGCGCCCGTCGGCCTGCCTCGGTGATCCGGTCGAGGTCGCTGGCCGCCACGGGGTCAGGCCGGTAGGCGCGGACGTTGCGGCGGGCGCGGATGGCGTCCCAGGTTTCCACGGCAGGGTCCTCCTCAGCGAGGTATATCCAATTTTTCCGATGGGGATAGTGTATAAACCGGCCTGGCCTGCGTTCCAAGCGGGAGGCGGTCCTGCATGCCGGCCCTCCCGCAGGACTCGCTGGCGGCCGTACGGATCGGCGCCGGACGGCTTATTACTGCGGGAGGCGCTTCTTCGCCTCTTCGTAGAGATCGGCAGGGAGGGGCCCCTTCTCGGCTGTCGCGATGTTGGTGGCCAGGTGCGCGGGGTTCGCGGTGCCGACGATGGTGGTCGACAGGCCCGGGTGGCTGAGGGTGAAGCGGAGGACGAACTCCATCGTGGACACGCCCGCGTCGGCGAGCAGGTCCACGATGCCCGAGGTCTCCCAGTTCCGCTGGCCGAGGCCCGGTTCCTGGGTGAGCGGGCCGGTCCGCCAGTTCTTCTCCTCCGACGCCGCGCCACGGGCCGCGCCGCCCCGGATCAGCGTTCCCGCGCCCTTGTCCGCCGCCTCGGTGATGAGGTCCTCGTGGTCGCGCTGGACGGCCGAGTAGGGGATCTGGAAGGCGTCGAAGACGTTCATCGCGAGGTGGTCGGGCAGGTCGGGGAGGATGCCTGACATGCCGATGAACCGGACCTTGCCCTCGTCCCGCAGCTCCTGCAGCGTCTCGACCGTTTGGTTCTCCTCCAGCGTGGCCCGGCGCGGGGACATGTGCACTTGGACGAGATCCAAACGGTCCGTGCCGAGCCGCCGCAGCGACCGCTCGACCACCGCGCGGACGTTGCCAGGGCTGTAATCGTGCGGGTACGGCGGCCGCGAGTCAGCGGGCACCTCCATGAGGCAGCCGCACTTGGAGGCGAGGAAGAACTCATCGCGACGGTGCCCGAGGTAGCGCCCGATGAGCTCCTCGCTCCGGCCGTAGTCGGGCGAGGTGTCGATCAGGCTGATGCCGCCGTCCAGCACCGCGTTGAGCAGGCGCCCGGCGTCCTCGCCCGCTATCCCGGGTTCCCGCGGCGCGCCGCTCAGTTCCATGGCGCCATACCCGAGGATGGTCACGTCCGTCTGCGTCCGGCCAAGCGGCCGCGTCATGATCGCCATGCGGTTAACGCTATCCCGAGGCTGCTCGTGCCTGGACGCAGCCCGGGGAGGGCACTGGTTTTGGTAACGCCCCGCCCCCGGCCGGCCACGCGGAGGCGGGGCATGAGAAGCTGACGTTGACGACGAGCAAGGAGGTACTGCGTGAACGCTCAGCCAAGCGCGGCGGCGGCCGGGACCATCGACATCGGCGGCGACCTGACCGTCAACCGCCTGGGTTTCGGCGCCATGCGGATCACCGGGTCGGGTATCTGGGGCGAGCCGCCCAGCCGGGATCAGGCTATCGCCACGCTGCGGCACGTCGTCGAGCTGGGCGTCAACTTCATCGACACCGCGGATTCCTACGGTCCGGAGGTCAGCGAGACCCTGATCGCCGAGGCCCTGCACCCGTACCCGGACGATCTGGTCATCGCGACCAAGGGCGGCCTGGTCCGGCCGGGCCCGAACCGCTGGGAGGCCGACGGGCGTCCGGAGCACCTGCGTGAGGTGTGCGAGGGTAGCCTGCGGCGGCTCAAGCTCGACCAGATCCCGCTGTACCAGTTCCACCGCCCCGACCCGAAGGTGCCGCTGGCCGAGTCGATGGGCGCGATCGCCGAGCTGAAGAACGAGGGCAAGATCAGGCACGTCGGCATCTCTAACGTGACCGAAGAGCAGCTGCGCGAGGCGGAGCAGATCGTCCCCGTCGTGTCAATCCAGAACCGCTACAACGTGTCCGACCGGCAGTCTGCGTCGCTGGTGGACCTGGCCGAGCAGGACGATCTGGTCTTCCTGCCCTGGGCCCCGATCCAGGAGGCGGACAAGAACGTCGGGGTGGCCGTGGCGGCCGAGCGGCTCGGCGTCACCCAGTACCAGGTCGTGCTGGCCTGGCTGCTGGCCAGCTCGCCGCAGCTACTGCCCATCCCCGGCACCGGCTCCCCCGCCCACGCCGAGGAGAACATCGCTGCCGCCAGCCTGGAGCTGACCCCGCAGGAGTTCGCGGCGATCCGGGACGGAGGCGTCTGACCGGCCTGGCCTGAGCGGCGAGCCAGGGTCACGGCAACCGAGCCGACGATAGAGCGCTGCCGCAGCAGGTCAGCGATGGACGTAGCGTTCCCTGTGTGCTTATGGTGGCAGGGGCCCGTGGTTTAGTGGGAGGTCTCGTGGCATCGCCAGCTGCTTCGCCGGATCCGAGCGGGGCACGCGCCACCGAAGACCGCCCGGCAGCTTCCATTGACCGGCGATGGCTGGTCCTGATCGTGGTGGCCATCGCCCAGCTCATGGTGGTCCTGGATTCGACCATCGTGAATATCGCCCTGCCATCGGCTCAGCGTGCGCTCGGGTTTGCCAACAGTGACCGGCAGTGGGTGGTGACGGCCTACGCCCTGGCGTTCGGCAGTTTGCTGCTGGTAGGGGGCCGCCTCGGTGACATGTTCAGCCGCAAGTGGGTCTTCATCACCGGCCTGGCCGGATTCGCGCTCGCTTCGGCCCTCGGCGGCGCCGCCGTCTCGTTCGGGATGCTGGTCGCGGCCCGGGCCCTGCAGGGGGCATTCGGCGCTATCCTGGCGCCGTCCGCCCTCGGCACCCTGGTCAGCACCTTCACCGATCCGCGCGAGCGAGGCAGGGCCTTCGGGGTCTTCGGCTCAGTAGCCGCCGGCGGGGGCGCGGTGGGCTTGATTCTCGGCGGGGCCCTCACCCAGTACCTCTCATGGCGCTACACCCTGTACGTCAACCTGGTGTTCGCCGCCATCGCCATAGCCGGCGCGCTGGTGTACATCCGCAGCACCCGGTCGGCTACCCGACCGCGGATGGACTGGCCCGGAGCGATTCTGGCCTGCGCCGGGCTATTCTTCATCGTCTTCGGCTTCTCCCACGCCGAGACCGCCGGCTGGACGGCCGCGCTGACGATCGGCAGTCTGGTCGCCGGCGTGTTCGTGCTGGCCGGGTTTGTGCTGGCCGAGCAGCGGGTCAGCCACCCACTGCTGCCGCTGCACGTGATCCTGGACCGCACTCGGGGCGGCGCGTATGTCGGCGTCTTCCTGTCGGGAATCGCAATCTTCGGTGTCTTTCTGTTTCTGACCTATTACATGCAGCTAATCAAGGGAGATAGCCCGCTGACCACGGGGCTGCTATTCCTGCCGCTGATCGGGTGCATCCTGATCAGCTCAAATCTCTCCAGCATCGTGCTGCTGCCCAAGGTCGGCCCGCGCGCCCTGATCGCGTCGGGAATGCTGCTGGGTGTGATCGGGATGAGCTACCTGACCCGGCTCACAGTGACCTCCAGTTACCTCAGCGGCGTTCTGCCCGCGCTGCTCGTCATGGGCCTGGGCTTTGGCCTGATCTTCGCCCCGGCCATCAACACGGCCACGGCCGGGGTTCGGCGTGAGGACTCCGGCGTGGCATCGGCGCTGGTCAACACGATGCAGCAGGTCGGCGGTTCGATCGGGACGTCCGCGCTCAGTACGGTCGCGCTGACGGCGACGACCAGCTACCTAGTGGCTCACCATACCGGCCCGCTGGCGCAGGCAACCGCCGCCGTCCACGGCTACACGCTGGCCTTTACGGTGTCGGCGGGGCTGTTCGGGCTGGGCGTGATCCTGGCGATCGCCCTGCTGCCGTCCCGCCACCGGCTCGAGGAACTCAGGAACGGCGCTGCGGCCCGCACACCCGCCCCGGCCGCCGCGCAACCCGTCCCCGCAACGGAATCCGTCCCTGTGCCCGCCATGGAACCCGCACTCGCAGGCGCCACAGAACCCGCCCCCGCGATGCACTTGGAGATGCACGCGATTCCCGTGGCTCTGCTCTGCTGCTCGCCGGTGGTCAAGTCTAATCCTAGATCGCCGGCCGCGCCGATCCTCTAGCCGTCGCGGCCAGGCGCGGACGGAGCGAGCATGGCCCGCCGGCAACGGAGGGGGCAGGGACTAGGTGCATAATGCCCCGATCTTGTCCGGGGCAGAACGACACCTTGCTAATAGCCCCGGTTCCGGTCGACCCGGTTCAGCAGTGGCCGGCCGCCGAGGTAGCGGCTGAGGTTCTCGGCGAATAGTCGCTTGGCTGGCTCAGAGCCTTCCCGATCACCGCCCGACGATATGTGCGGGGTGAGGACAACCTGTGGTAGTTCGACCAGCTCGGGTCGCGGTGGACGGCCGTCGAGCTCTCCTGCGTAGACGTCGAGGAGCGCACCGCGGATCCGGCCCTCCTGGAGCGCGGCAACCAGTGCGTCCTCATCGAGGAGTTCGCCCCGCGCAACGTTGATCACGACGCTGTCCGGCCGCATCGCGGCGAACACATCGGCGCCGATCATTCCACGTGTCTCGGCCGTCAACGGCGCACAGACCGCAACGTAATCACATGCCGCCGCCAGCTCGGTCAATTCCCCGGCAGGTAGCAGCAAGTCGACTCCGTCCGTATCGCGGTCTCGGGTTACCACTGACCGGCGCGTCGCGAGGACACTCATCCCCGCCGCCCGCGCGAGCCTGGCAACCTCGCGGCCGATCCCTCCGAGCCCGACCACGCCGATTGTCGCGCCCGTCAGCGACTGGAGCCTGTACGCGGAGCGGTCAAACTGCGCGGCTGCCTTCTGCCTCGTCGCCTCATGGAGTCCGCGGCCGAAGTGGTAGGCGCCGGCTAGGACGTATTCGGCGATCCCCGTCGCCGCGACAGCACCTCGACTCGAGGTAAGGATCGCCCCGGACTCCCATAGATCGGTGCCGTGCAGGTTCGACACGCCGGCCTGGGTGTGATGAACCCACGCCAGGCGCGGCGCGTGCCTGGCTATCCCTTGCGGGACCGGATAGCCGAGGAGAACAACGTCCGCGGATTCGAGCAGGCGTTCGCCGCCTTCGACACCGGCCACGAGGGCGTTACCGTCGACCACGTCGATCCTGGGGTCGACGTCCCTTATCCACTGTAGGTCGTGCCCAAGGGACGGAGCGATCACCGCGACCGTGACCCGCGACAGCGCGACCGAAGTCAGCGGTGCACGGTTCATGGCGGCATTGGATTCAGGCACGCTGCTGATGCCGAGAGAGTACTCCGTCACGTGCGGAGCCTACCGCTGCGATCTTCGACGCCTCCGCCCTCTGGCGGGCATCGGACATTAGTATCTCAACGCAGGCCGTCCCGCCCGGCCAGGCGGACGAGCTCGGCGACCGCGTCCTCCAGCCCCTCAGCCGTCACGCCTAGGTGGACGGCGCCGTGCTCGGACCCGACGGCCATGGCCGCCGGCGGGCGTCCGGTCAGTGGTTGCGCAGCGCGTCTATCAGCTGCGGCTTGGTCATCGAAGACCGGCCGCTGATGCCCAGTTCGCGGGCCCGCTGAAGCAGGCTTCCGCATGACACTAGCGAGGCTCGCCAAGAGGCAAGCCGCAGGTCAATCGCGGATCACTCGCCGTCAGGCGGACGGGCCCAGGTACAGAGAAGCAAGCCGCGGGGCGGCTTGCTGGCCGACTCACGATCGGGCCGCAACGGTGGGGCGCTTCCGTGGGCGCTGCATTGACTCAGCCCAAGCTGAAAGTGTCCCGCAAGGTTGCTGCAGGTGGCCCGATTTTCATCGGCGTTTCACAAACCGGCTGCACGCTGCCCTTACCGACGTGAGGAGAAGCGACATGAGAACGATGATCCGGTCAGCCTCATCCGCCAGTGTGCAGCCCGGCCGGCTACTCGGCGCGCGGCAGCTAGCTGACGTGGTGCTGCGCCTGGCGGCCAGCCCCGCGGACTGGATCGCGCGGGTCCGGCTGAATCCCGCGGGCCGCTGGTATGAGCGGATCCACCTCGACGACAGCCACGAGGTCTGGGTGATCAGCTGGCTGCCCGGCCACGCCACCGGGTTTCATGATCACGGCGGGTCGGCCGGCGCGTTCGCCGTGGTCTGGGGAACCTTGATGGAGCACCGGGTCGTCGGCGCCGCGGCGACCGGGCAGGTGATGGCGAAGCCGGTGGGGGCGGGCGGTTCGCGGGCGTTCGGTCCCCGTTACATCCATGACGTGCGCAACGCCGCCGCCTCGGCGGTGGCGGTGAGCGTGCACGCGTACTCACCACCGCTGCCGGAGATGACGCGCTATGACCTCGGGCCGGGCGGGCTGGTGAAGCTCGATACTGAAGGCGCTGCCGCGTGGTGACGGCCAAGCCGCCCGGCCCCGCGGCGTGGGTGAGCGGGTCAGATCGACGAGGGAAGCTTCTCGGTGCAGGCCCTGGCCCGCTCAGGGGGAAGGGCCGATCACGTGGTGCGGCCACCCGGTAAGGAAGACGAGGCCGGCTGCGGAAAGAACGGCCACGGGCCAGTAGATGGCCTTAGGCAATTTCGCGGCCGCGCCGAGGCGGCCAGCTCAAGGTCATCGACGCCCGCTTCACCGGCAACCGCTGCGATTCCACCGGTCCCGACCTGGGCGGAGCCGCCATCCGGGCACTGAGCCAGTACCAGAACCGAGCCGTTGAGGTCACCGGCAGCACCTTCACCGGCGGCGTGTGCTCCAACGGCGGCGCCCTGAGCAGCATCGGGGTGTCCTGGGTCGTGCGGGACAGCACCTTCACCGGCAACCGCGCCATCGGCGACGGCGCTAACCCGGCTCAGGCCGGCACCCCGGGCGGCGGCAGCGGCGGCGCCATCTACACCGACGGGAACGACTACACGGTGACCGTCGACGGCTCCGTCATCACCGGCAACAGCGCCCGCGAGGGCGGCGGCGCGCTCTTCTTCGTCAGCGACGACAAGACCGGCACGCTCACGATCGAGCATTCAGAACTGCGCGACAACCCCAACGCCGGCTTCCAGACCGCGGGCTACCCGGGCATCTTCTTCCTGGGCCAGCGCCACCCGGTGGTCCTGTCGTCCTCCCTGAGCTGACCCGGCCCCGGCCAGTTTCAGCCTCGCCTGCGAGCGCGCAGCACGGTGCCCGAGATGCCGCTCTCAGCACCACCGAAGTGATCCCGCCGCACCCGCTGGACTTCTGATCCCGCAAACTTAAGCCATGACCACGCAGACCCTGGATGCCGCGGGCACCTGCCCGTTCACCATTGACCGGCCGGTCATGCGGCAGCGGTGGGAACGGCTGACGTTCCTGCACTGGCCGTTCGAGGCCGCCGACGTACAGCGACTGCTGCCCGACGGCCTGCAAATCGAGACGTACGACGGTGCGGCGTGGGTTGGCCTCGTGCCGTTCTACATGCGTGTGGCCACGCCAGGCGGCCAGCGGGCGCCCTGGGCATCCAATTTCTGCGAGACGAACGTGCGCACCTACGTCCGCGACCACGCGGGCCGGACCGGCATCTGGTTCTTCTCCCTCGACGCGTCCCGCCTGGGCGCAGTCGTCACGGCGCGAGCCACGCCCTACCGCCTGCCTTACTTCTGGTCGTCGATGCGGCTTGGCGAACGCGGCCACCGGATCGCCTACCTGTCCCGCCGCCGCTGGCCCGGCCCGCGCCCGGCCACCTGCCGCCTCCGTATCGGCATCGGCGCGCCGATCGCCCCCGCCGACGTCACCGCACTCGAGCACTTCCTCACCGCCCGCTGGATGCTGTTCAGCGTCACCGGCAGCCGCCCGGTCTCCGCCCGCGCCTGCCACCAGCCCTGGCCCCTGTACCGCGCTCAAGCCCAGGTCGTGGAAGACCACCTGCTCACCACGGCCGGCCTGCCCACCCCCGAAGGCGAGCCGCTGGTGCACTACTCGCCCGGCGTAGACGTCGCGATTGGCCGCCCCGAACCCTAAACCAGGATCTTCACCCGGAACGGGACCGACCGCGACGCCGTCACGTCACTCCGGACTACACGACCCGGGGGAGCGTTTCCGCCGGAATCACGCGCTCTGCTCGCCGATCGTGATCCAGTAACGCCGCATGGGGCCGTTTCCGGTGTCCCGGACGTCCTCAAGGATGCCGCCGTGACGCTCGATCGTCTTGGCCGAAGCGAGGTTGCCGGCCTCGCAGACGATCAGCACCCGGGTCAGGCCAAGCCCTCGCGCCTCGTCGAGCATCCGGCCCAGCGCCCAGGTGGCCAGCCCGCGCCGGCGTGCCGACGGCCGGATGCCGTAGCCGATGTGGCCCAGCTGTATCAGGCGTTCGTTCAGCTCGTGTCGCAGCGCGATGGCGCCGAGCACCCGGCCGTCCTCGACGATCCACCGGTACGTGCAGTGCACCCGGCCTGCCTCCACCGCCTTCGCGGGGTCCGACTGGGCGGTCAGCCGGGCCACCCAGGCCGCGAACCCGGCCGGCGAGTCGACCTCGTCGGAGGAATACAGCCCGAAACCGTCCTCGTGGGCGCCGGGACCCCACTCCTCATGCGCCTCGAGCCAGGCGATGTGCAGCCGTGCGGTGGGCGCGACCAGGTCGGGCATACCGTGACGATACCGATCCGGGCGACCTACGAGCACGACAGGTCGCGTCCCACCCGGTCATGCAGAGATCCGTCATTCCTCGAGTACGCGCTTGAGCTTTGCCAGGTCGGCGGCCACGGCATCGCCGTCCGCTTTGAACTCGTCGTCGGTCATGCCCGGGCGGCGGCGTACCGTGAGCACCACTTCGGAGTCGTCCTCGTCGGCGATCACCCTCATCGGGACATAAATGACCTCACCCGAATTCCGGGTGAGGTAGTGATCGAGCACCCCGAGGTCATTCCGTGGGGCGAAGGCGAAGCGGACGCGTTCCGCCGGGGTATCCACGAACCACTGCCCGCCGGTCTCCTCGACGGAGTCTCCCAGCCCCGGAGCCCATCGCGGCAGATTGGCCGGGTTCGAGGCGTAGGCGTATACCTCGTCCGCGGGACGCTCGATGCGCTCGCTGACGTGCCATGATTGCGAAGTCATGGTCCCATCATGCTGGATGCTCCTGCCTCCAGGATTGAACGAAACGGACATGTCCTGGTCCGGGCGGCGGGCTGCGGCCACTAGTGCGGCGCTGCGTTTCGAGCGCTTCGGTCAGTCGGCCGGCTGCCAGAGGCGGAACGTCGCGCCCTGGTCGTCGACGCATTCGGTGGACAGCCCGTACCGTCTGCGGGCGGGCTCGTCCGCGCGGCCGCCGGCCGCCCGGACCCGGTCGGCCGGCTCCCGCTCCACTGAGGCGCCGCTGCGCTGGGCCCGCTCGGTACTCGCGTCGACGTCGTCGACCTCCAGGTGGAGGGTGTGGCTGAACGTCACGGGGGAGTCAGGCGCGCGCACGGGCACGTCGGGCCAGCGGCCGGAAGCTTCGGCGGGCATCAGCACCGCGTCGCCGAGGCCGACCTCGGCGTGGCCGATCGTGCCGTCCGCGTTAACGTGGGGCTCGCCGCGGGGATGCGCGCCGAACACCTCGATGTACCAGTCCATGGCGCGGCGGGCGTCGGACACGACGATGGAGGGGGTAGCGCCGGGGGGCCAGGCGGGCTCGCGCTCGACCGGGGTCGCGGCCAACTGCTGGGACATGGTTCCTCCTGGGGTGCGAAGACCTCCCGGGTCAGCCGCTGCCGCAGCCGCCCGGCGAACTCGGGGCCGGGATCGGCCGGCCTGACGGGCTCGCGCAGAGCCTCGAACGGATCGGTCATCGCGAGCCGTCTCCCACGGGTCGTCGACGCGCGCCGGCTCGCTGTCCAGCAGGCGCAACCCGCGCTGCTCCCGCTCGACCCGCCGCCAGTGGTCCGCGAGCTTGTGCCGGGCCACCCCGATCAGCCACGGGATCGACGGACCGGGCGCGCCCGGCTTGCGGACCGCGTGCACGGCGGCCAGGAACGACTCGGCCGTCAGGTGCCTGACGACCGTTACGGCCGGGGTGCGTCGTCCGCGAGCGGACCGACAGATGGTGTCCGAGTGCACCCGAGCCCTCACCGCTGGGGTCTTGCGCGAGTTGGGATTTAACGGTTAAGCCCGAGATCTCCTGGAGTAGCCGGAGCACGAGGGCCAGCGGCGGCCAGGCGGAGCGGCCCCTGCGGGTCACGGCGAAGGGCCGCTGCGTCACGTGCGGCTGGCCGAGCGGCCGCAGCGCCACGCCGCGGCGCACCGGGCGCCCGGCGGGCAGCAGCCCGACGCCCAGGCCGGCCAGGATCATGTCCTGCACCAGTTCGAGGCTGTCCACGCGGTGCATGATCCGCGGCTGGAAGCCGGCCAGCGAGGCCACGGTGCGGACCACCTCCTCGTCGCCGCTGTTCCGTGAATTGACAATCCAGTCGCGATCGGCGAACCGGCGGAAGACCTCGAGCGCGGTCCCGGCCACGCGGCCCTGGGCGGTCGGCGTGCCTAGGCTCCACTGCCTGCGATCCAGCGGCTGGGCGGCCACGCTGCGGTCGAACCGAGCCGGGGCCAGGTTGTAGTCGTAGGTTAGGGCCAGGTCGACCGCGTCGTCGGCGAGCAGGCCGAGCGCCTCATCGGGCTCGTGCTCGTGGATGCCCAGCAACACGGCGGGATGCCGTTCGGCCAGAATCCGGACGACGGGCAGTACGGATTCGCGCACGGCGGTGGCGAACGCCGCCACCCGCACGGTCCCGGCCGGCGCCGCCGCTGGGTCCAGGTCCACGCGGGCGGCCTCGAGGGCGGCCAGGATAGTGACGGCGTGACCCGCCAGCCGCTGCCCGGCCGGGGTCAGCCACACCCGCCGCCCGTGCGGCTCTATGAGCGGGGTTCCCGCTTCCCGGGCCAGGGCCGCGATCTGCTGCGAGACGGTGGAGGTCGTGACGTGCATGCTCTCGCCGACCTCCCGCATGGAGCCGAGGCGGGATAGCTCAAGCAGCAGTTCGAGACGGCGCGGGTCCACACCTAGATCATTCAGGATTAGTGAACGGTATGTCTATCAAAGGCTCGTGGACACGGACGGTCCTGGTGACGTGTACTGGCGATCATGGTCAGCATCGTGGCGGCATCCCGCACTTCAGCCCGTTCCGGCAGCTTGATGGCGCTGGGCTCGATGAGCTGCGTCCAGCTTGGCCTGGCGCTGTCCGTCCACCTCTTCGGTGAGATCGGCCCGCTGGGCGCCGTCTGGCTCCGGCTGGCCTGGGCGGCCGTGATCCTGCTGGCCGCCGTCCGGCCCCGGCCCTGGCGCTTCCGCCGCCCGGTGCTGCTGACCACGGTCGCCCTCGGCATCGTGACCGCCGGGGTGACCATGCTGTTCATGGTGGCCGTGGCCCGGCTGCCGCTCGGCACGGCCAGCGCCCTTGAGTTCCTCGGCCCGCTCGGCGTAGCCGTCGCCCGCGGCGGCGGCCGCCGCTCGCTGCTGTGGCCGGGCCTCGCCGCGGCCGGCGTGCTGCTGCTGACCCACCCGTGGCAGGGCAGCGCCAGCCCGGCGGGCATCGCCTGCGCGCTGGGTGCGGCGATCTGCTGGGCCGCCTACATCATGCTCACCCAGGCTGTCGGGGACGAGGTGGCAGGTCTGCAAGGCCTGGCCGTGTCCATCACGGTAGCGGCGCTGGCGGCGACTTTGGTGTCCGGGCCGGCCGTCATCGGTGTCCTGACGCCGCGCCTGCTCCTGGCGGGCTTCGGGTTGGCCTTGCTGCTGCCAGTCGTCCCGTTCAGCTTGGAAATGTACGCCCTGCGGCGGCTGACGATGTCGGCCTTTGGCACCCTGATGTGCCTGGAGCCGGCCCTCGCCCTAGTCGCCGGGTTCGCGCTGCTCGGCCAGGTGCCCCGAGCCTGGTCGCTGGTCGGCGTCGCCTTCGTCATCGCCGCCGGCCTTGGCGTCGAGCGGTACGGCGCGCGTACCGTTCTGGGAACTCACGCAGACCCGGACACCGCTGCGGGCTTCGTGCCGGGCCGGCGGTTTAGTCGGTTACCGCGACCGGGGCCCCGGTCGCGCCGCAGCATGAGCACGACGGCGACCACAGTGGCCAGTACGACGACGGCGCTCCGCAGGTCGTTCAGCCCGGCCCAGATGTTGAAACGTCACCGTTCCCGGGGCCGTGGTCCTGCCGCATACTGGTCCGGTGGAACCAGCAGCTGATTCCGCCGGGGGGCAGATCCGGTCCCCAGCGGTCCGCCGCAGGCGGGCACGCCGCCCGCGGTTCGCAGGGCCATCCGACCAGGCCCTGCACCGGCTGGCCGGCTGGTATGCGATCGGCCTGCGCCTCGGCGGCGCCGTCTTGTTCACTGCGGTAGCAGTGCTGGCCGCAACGAAGCAGATCTCCGGCTGGTGGCTGGGCATGCCGCTGACTGCGCTGTGCTTGTGGTCAGCCTTCTTCACATGGCGGATCCGGCGGTCCGGTTTGACGCCGACCGTGGTACTGGCCGACGCCGCGGTTATTTCGGCGCTGGCGCTGGCGCAGCAGCACCTGGTCCCGGCCGTGCTGATCGAGGACAGCACGACCTGGATGCTCCCGCTGGCCTGCACGTCGGTGTACATCCTGCAGATCGCGCTGCGGCCGTGGCTCGGGCTGCCCGGGGCAGCGATCGTGGTCATCGCCTACGGGCTCGGCGTCGGCCACCTGGCCGATGCCTGGCTGCTGGTGGTGGAGACGATCGTCGTCGCCGGGCTGGTGGCAGTGATCCGCGGCGGCGCTCGGCAAGCGGACACGATCGTCGCCGCCGGCCTGGAGAGCGAACGGCGGATCCGGGCAGAGGAAGCGCGGCGCGCTGACGAGCGAGAGCAGCATCGCCAGCTGCACGACACCGTCCTGTCGACCCTGACCATGGTCGCGGCCGGCGCCTTTGCCGAACCGTCCCCGGCGCTGACCGCGCAGGCAGCCCGGGACCTGCGCGTGCTACAAGGGCTGGCGGGCGCCCCGGCCGCCCCGGCCGCGCCGGGCGGGTTGGCACCGCTGACTGACCTGAGACCGAAGCTGGAGCGGGCCGCGGCCAGCGCCGATGACCTGGCCGTGCGGCTGAAGCTCGTCCCGGTCATGCTGCCGTCTCCGGTCGCGGATCAGCTCGTCGCCTGCGTCGGCGAGGCGCTGCGCAACGTCGAGCGGCACGCCGGAACCGACCAGGCGGAAGTGACCGTCACCGGCGGTGCGGGCTGGGCGGTCGTCAAGATCACTGACCGCGGTCGCGGGTTCGACCCGGCCGCCACCCCGCCATCCCGCCGGGGCATCCGCGAGTCGATCACCGGGCGGATGCTGGCGGCCGGCGGCCGGGCCGCGATTGCCAGCCGTCCCGGCGCGGGCACGACCGTCACCGTGAGCTGGCCGGCATGACCGCCGTGCAGCCGACGGCGATGATGTCCGGCCGCTATCAGCGGGCCTTCACCATCGCTGTGGTCTTCCTGGTCGCGGGCTGGCATCTCGCCGGAGCGGGCGGGCAGCTGCTGCATAACCGGCTTGCCTACGGCTCGTTCGCCTTCCAGGGCGCCATGTGGCTGGTCATGGCGCTGGCGATCACCGCCGGGTCGGTCCTGGTGCTGCGCGGAGCGCCCGGCTGGCGTCCGGCCTGGGCGCTGGCCGTGATCGCGCTGGCCGCCAGCACGGCAGCGGCGGCAGCCAGCCCGGCCGGCCAGATGCTGGCGGTCAACTGGGCGTGGGGGAGTGCCGGCTGGACTGGCGTGCTGGTGCTGCTCCGCCGCCGGTTCGCCGAGCTTGCGTGGTTCCTCGCCGCCGAGGCCCTGGCCACCCTGGGCGTGCAGGTGTGGGACGGGCTGCACCGCACCGACCTGGCCGGGTTCCTCGCCGTGCTGGCCTGGTCGACCGGCGCCCAGGTGGCCGTCGCCGCTGGGGTCAGGGCGCTAGATGCCGCCGCCGACCAGGCCGCTGCGGCGGCGCGGAGTGAGCACGCTGCGCGCGAGCGGGCCGCCACCGCAGAGATCATCCGGGCCGCCCGGCACGCCCGCTGGCAGGCGCTGCAGGAAAGCGCCGTCCCGCTGGTCGCTGAGCTGGCGACGGGGACGGCTGACCCGGGCGACGCGCAGATGCGCATCAGGTGCGCGGTCCAGGCGGCCCGGCTGCGCCGACTGCTGGCCGAGGGCGATGAGGTACCCGGATCGCTGGTGCACGAGCTGCACGCGAGTGCCGATGTGGCCGAGCGGCGCGGGGTTGCCGTCGAGATCGAGACGGCCGGGCCGCTGCCACAGGTGCCCGGCCAGGCCCGGCGGGTGATCACCGACGCTGCCATCGCGATCCTGACCGCCGCGCGCAGCCAGGCGCGGATCACCTTGGCGGCGGTGGGCGCCGGAGTCGCCGTCAGCTTCGTCGCCGATACCGGCGCGGTCGTCCGGCTGCCCGCAGCCGGCGAGGGGGTCGCCATCGAACAGCAGCAAGACGGCGGCATGCTCTGGGCGGAGGCGCGATGGAACAGCAGGTGACGGTGGCGATCATCGAAGACCATCCGGTCGTCACCGAGGGGGTGGCGTCCTGGATCCGGTTCGATCCCGGCCAGCGGGTGCGGTTGGTGCACACGGCGCGCGACCTGACCGGACTCCGCGCCGTGCCGCGGCCGTCGGCCGACGTGGTCATCCTGGACCTGGAGCTGTCCGGCGAGCTGGTCACCACGCAGATCCCCGGGCTGGTGGCAGTCGGATACCGGGTGGTGGCCTTCTCCGGGCACAGCGATCCGGCGATCGTGATGGAGACGCTGGACAACGGCGCGCACGCCTACGTGTCTAAGGAGGAGGGCCGCGACCATCTGGTCGAGGCCGTGCTGGCGGCCGCCGCCGACCGGCCGTACGTGACCCGGTCGCAGGCCAGGGCGATGCTCGCCGACCAGCGCCCGGCCCGGCCGGCGCTATCGGAGCAGGAGCGGCAGGCGCTGCTGCTGTGGTTCCAGGGCATGTCGAAAGCATCGGTCGGGCGGCGCATGTCGATCAGCGAGAATACAGTCCGGCAGTACATCAGCCGTGCGCGCGCCAAGTACGCAGCCACCGGGCGGACCGCGCCGAGCAAGGACGCGCTGCTCGCCCGCGCGATCGAGGACGGCGTGATCAAGCCGGGCGAGATCATGCCGTACAAGTCATTCGCCCGCGCCGCAGCCGCCCGCCCCAGCGAGGGTGCCCCGGGCCGGTGAATAGCCCGGGACACCCAGTCCCCCCCGGAGCTCTCCAGGCGAGTCGCCCGCAGGCCGACGCCTGGCTCCATGCCCGGGCGCCGCGACGTCATCAGATCGCGGGCTGGCGCTCAGTCAGCATCCCCGATCGAGGGCGGCAATGTCATGACGCCCGATCGGGTGACACGACGGCGGGCTGGCCGGCTACAGATCCGACCCGACCCGGATCGACCTGGCGACTGACCAGGCCGACGACGCCCGGGCCCTGCGCGGCTCTCCCGAGCCCGGCGTCGCTCTCCTGGAATTCGTGGACTATCTGGTCACCGAGGTCGCTGCCAAGCGCGATCTCGTGGACGCTCTGGCCAATGCCAGCGTGGATGTGGGGCCTGTCATCACGGCGACGAGCCACGAACTCCGCAGTGAAATCGGTCATCTCTTGCGTCGGGGCCAGCGAAGCGGGGCGGTTCGGACCGACATCGGAACTGCGGAGCTCATGGCCTTGATGTCTGGGGTAATAGTGGCCCTCGGACCCCAGATCGGTGAGCCTCCGGATCCGCGGGTCGTACTTGCCGTACTGCACGACGGACTTCGAAGCAGACCGGGCAACCGCAGATCACGATCGAGAGCAGGAAAGACGGAATCTCCCCAGCCGAGTACAAGCAGGTAGCCCCCAGGTGGTCGAAGCCGAAGGTGGCGGTAGGAGCCATTGACGCCGATTTGAATGTCCGACCGTCCGCAATGCGGACCGATGGGGCCTGGCGATCGTTCTGCGCATCGTATGGGGCGTCGGGCCTACGGCCAGTCGGAGGACGTCGATCCAGGTCAGGCTGTGCAGTCTCCGTCGTGATGCCGGCGCACGGCGTTGACCCTTACGACCACCAACACGCTGGCGGACACCCACGGGCTGCTGCGCCAGTACTTTCCCAAGGGCACCTCCCTGGCCGGGCACACCCCGGAGCACCTGGCCGCGGTCGCCGATGAGCTGAACCGGTGCCTGAGGCGAAGCGGAGCCCCGGGCACCGTGGGGGGGAGACGGTGCTGCCGGGGCCCCGCCCCTGACCCGGCTCGCTGGCTGCCCCTGGGGTACCTTGTGGCCGGGCTTGTCCAACAGCATGCCCGGGTCGAAGCGCGTTTCAAAGGAAATTTCCTATGTTTTCGGCTGAGAGCATCATTCGGCCGAGAGAACTGTCGTGCGCGCTGTCCTTGGGCTCTGCCGAGACAATGCCCATGCAGGGAAACAACCGGGTAGCCCTGGGAAGGCCAAGCGGGGATAACGGGACACCACCGTCTTTCATACCGCCGTGGAGATCTTCGGCCCGCAGCGAAATCCTGCGCCTAGCCATCAACACCAGCCCCTAACGGATCAGGCGTTGCGACAATCCCTTGAGCGCAGGCCCGTTACCAGGACTTCAGTAATCCCCGATTGACACGTCTGGCGCGTCTCCCGGCCGATGTCGCCGTGAGACAGTAGTGCCCCGAACGCGTGGGCGGCTGCAGAAAAGGGTGCTCCAGGCGACTGGCGAATTGGGAATGGTGGCGTGCGCTAAGCTCCTGGGGGCAAAATGGCGGGGTGACATCCACTTGGTCCACCATGCCCGAGATGCTTGCCCTGCGCGACATGGACCCGCGCGAGGTGGGTGTATACCGGTTGCTCGGCCGCCTCGGGGAAGGCGGGCAGGGCGTTGTGTTCCTGGCTGAGGGTCCTACTGGAAGCTGCGCGGCGGTCAAGCTTCTGTCGCCAACCACAGACCCACAGGTCCGGAGTCGCTTTCTGAAGGAGGTCGCCGCAGCGCAGCGGGTCGCCCGGTTCTGTACCGCGCAAGTTCTGGACGCGGGGATCTTCGAACGGCGGCCGTTTATTGTCAGTGAATACATCAGCGGGCCATCGCTGACAGAGGTCGTCGAGCAACTCGGGCCTCGCGGCGGCGCTGCACTCGAGCGTATCGCCGTCGCAACGCTGACCGCGCTGGGCGCAGTGCATGCGGCCGGGATGGTGCATCGCGACTTCAAGCCTGCCAATGTCCTGCTCGGGCCCGATGGGCCAGTGGTGATCGACTTCGGGCTGGCGGCCGTTCCCGGGATGACCACGGACCTTTCTGGCGAGCTCGCCGTGGGAACTCCAGCGTTCATGGCACCTGAGCACCTGGCTGGGAGCCGCGTGACCGCAGCGGCCGACATGTGGTCGTGGGCTGTGACGATGGTATTCGCGGGTACCGGTGAGTTGCCCTTCAAGGGCGAGTCGTTGACCGCCACGGCGTTTGCCATTCTTCATTCCGAGCCAACTGTGGGCAGGCTTCCCGAACCACTGGGCTCGCTGGTCCATCGCTGCCTCAACAAGGACCCAGTCGGCAGGGCGTCGGCCCGTGCCGTGCTCGCCGAGCTGGTGGCCGCGGGAGCGCGGCTCGTGGGTCCAATGCCGCCGATGGCCTCCGCTCTGGCCGTGGATGAAAAGGCATCCAGCTCACAGCGTGCGTCTGCCGCTCCGCCGAAGCCGCGGCGAGGCAGCGGCGATGGCCTGATCGGCGCCCGGCCGGCGTCCGGGCGCCGGTCGGCGCGGCGCAGGAGTGGCCGCGCCCGGCGGCGTCGGCGGGCGGCTGTGCTTCTGGCCGCGATTCTGCTGGTTCTCGGCGCTGGCGTGCTCGCACTCAATCTTCCCCGGCACGGCGCAGCGTCTGAGCGGCTAGCGGGTAGCGATGCTCTGACCGGCCAGGCACTCGCCGGTGAGGCTGCGGCTAGATCGGAAGCCATCACCTGGATCCTGCAGCAGGTCAGCCGGGCCGCAATCGTGTCATGCGATCCGCAGGTATGCACGGATCTGGTCAGCAGAGGCTTCCCGTCCGCGAACCTGTTGACGCTCGGGCCTGGGTCGACAGATCCACTCGGCTCTGCTCTGGTGGTCGCCACTGCCGCTATCCGAGCCCAGTTCGGCGGTCGGCTGGCCTCCGTCTACGCCCCGGCCGTCATCGCGAGCTTCGGTTCCGGGAACGCCAGGATCGACATCCGGGCAATCTATTTCGGCGGCGCCGCCGGATACCGCGCCGTTCAACAGACGGCGCTGCGCGCCAGGAACGCTGCCGACGCCCAGCTGCTGGCGAACAGCCAGATCGCGGTCTCGGCCACAGCCAGGGCACAACTTCTCAACGGGGATATTGATCCGCGGCTGCCGCAGCTCCTCGCCATCATGGCCGCTAGCCACCCAGTGCGCATCGTGGACTTCGTCAACCAATCGCCTGGTGGCGGACCTGCCAGCCTGCTGCGGTCAGTGGACTTGGCCACGGTGGACAGCGCGGCGCGCCTGACTCGTGCCGCATACCTCGGCTGGATGCAAGCGTTCATTGACGCGCAGCATGCCCAATATCTCCCCGCATGGCTGCAGCAGGTCACGCTGAGAACTGGCCAGGCCGTGCTAAGGATCGGGTACGGCGCGCCGAGCCCGCTTGGCTAGCCGAGATCCGGGCCTGGTGCACAGCGACCCGCCTCGGCTGGGCGACGTTGCAGCGTGGCCAGGCTCACCCGCGTGGCCGCGGCTAGCTCAGGGCTGAGGTGCGGGAAGAAAAGTGCACGATCGCTTCCCGCTGGCTGGTGATTCCAGGTCAGCCCCTGACCGGCCACCAGCCGTCGCCGCAGGTGGTGCGGTCCGACAGAGCCGGGCAGACCCCAGCTGCGTGGCCGGAGCGCCCTTGCGCTCCCCTCCTCGCCTGCGCGAGGACGCTACCGGCCCGCAGCGCGACGGCCTGGGTCACCGTCCTGACTCCGCTGAGACCCAGAAGGTACGATCCTGGTACGTCTAGGAAGAAACAAGAAACTATACAATGTCATAGGCACCACAGACTAGCATAGATAGGAAGTAAAGAGCATATACAAGATGAGTCAAGAAGAGAGACGCAGACCCGTGCGGTTAGCCAACAGCAGGAGAGCTAGAATCTTCTATCCTCTTCGCAGAGGGATGGTCACGTGGCCGGTGGCGGGACTAGCATCGGCTCGCGGGAAGGACGTGCATATGGCCGGTGAGGACTGGCAGCGGCTCGCCGATTACGTCGTCGCACGCCGGGTCGAGCTCGGCATGCGGGACAGGCGGGCCTTTGCCGAGGCGACCGGGGTGACCGAGCGGACGCTGGGAAAGCTCGAGAACGGCCAGCACGTTTCCCCCAGCACCCTTGGTATGGTCGAGAACCGGCTCGGCTGGGCCCCCGGTTCGTGCCGACGGATACTGGCAGGCGGGGAACCTAAGGTGGGGTCGCCTGACCTCGGGCCTGGCGAGTATGAGGACCCGACGCTGGGGCACATCGCGAGCACTCCGGGGCTGCCTCCCGACGTGGTTCGCGGCCTCGTCGCCCTCGCCCGGAACTGGCGGCAAGGCGACGACGGTACAGACGAGCAGGCCCGGCGGCGCACTTGACCGCCGGATGTCTACTCACGAACCGCTGACGTATTCGGCTTCGAGATGATCGGAGCTGCCCGAGGCCTAGTGCGGTCGTAGCTGAGCCCGCACTCGACGGCTCGCACCGAAGCCGGCGAATAGCTCAGCTGCCGACCGGACGCAACGCGTCTCTGGCCAGCGCATTCTCAGCGTCGAAGCGACTGTTTTGGGGGTCCACCCGCAGGGCGCGCAGAAAGGGCTGATCTGAGCGCGTCCACGGCTGCATGGTCCCCGGTGTCACTGGGTTGGCTTTTGCCGGGCCGATGCAACTAACGATAGGCTCCTTGGCGGACGTGCACCGTAGGCTGGCGAGCATGGTCACCGAGGCTGACATCCGCCTGGCCGACGGCCGGACCCTGCACGCCTACGACACCCGCGCGGACGGGATCGCCAGCAGCCGTGGCGCCGCGTCGGCAGCTGCGGACGTGGCCGCGATCGCGGACGCACTCGGCATCGGCCGGTTCGCCGTGCTCGGCCATTCCGGCGGCGGCCCGCACGCGCTGGCCTGCGCCGCACTGCTGCCTGAGCGCGTCATCGCGGCGGTGAGCGTGTCCGCGCCGGCACCGTTCGACGCAGACGGGCTGGACTGGTTCGCGGGCTGGTCGCCGGGCATCGCGGCGGAGAACCGGGCGGCGGCGGGCGGGCGGGCGACGCTCGGGGCGCACTGGGCCAAGGCCGAGCCCGAGGACATGGGCGCCTTCTTCACCGAGGCCGACATGGCTGCCCTCGACGGCAGCTGGTCATGGCTTGCAGGCGTGGCTGGCCACGCCATTGAGCAGGGTAACGAGGGATTCCTCGAGGACACCCTCGCCGGCGCCCAGCCATGGAGGTTCCGGCCGGATGCCATCCGCGTTCCGGTCCTGATCATGCACGGAGCGAAGGACAAGATGGTGCCGTGCGCGCACGGTGAATGGCTCGCCGCCCGCTGTCCGGCAGCCGAATCGCGTATCGTCCCGGACGCGGGTCACATCACCGTGCTCGACAGCGCGCCGGAGGCGCTGACCTGGCTCGCCGCCCGCGTCCGCGCGTGACGCCCGCGGTTGCCGCGCTGGAGCACACACCACAAGATGACTGCAGAGGTGAAGCGTGTCTCTGAGAGAGAGAACTCGCGAGCCTCTGAACTGCGGCGTTGCCCATCTAGCTCAAGAAATCCTCATCCGGCCGGCCCGGCAGGCAGAATATCCGGTGCTCCAGAACGACGTCGGCGACCGCGAACCGGGTTCGAGCCTGGGCTTCGGGTTCAGGCCAGGGCGAAGTTGTCGATGACGAACCGACGGCTTGGCTACGGCTTTCTGGCGATACCGCAGTAGCAGCTCAGGCCGGGGGGGTCGGCTATGGTGGCCGGGCTGAATCCCCCCCACTGGTCGAGCGGCATCAGGCCCGGGCCGGTCATCTTCATACCATCGAAGAGCCGGGCCACTGTTGCCCGGTCCCGAGGTGTGATCGTCAGCGATGATGTGGCGTTGTAGCTTTGGGCCATCGCCGCGGCGGTACTGGCCTGGATGTCGCTGGCGGCATGTGCGATGACCAGGTAGCTGCCGGGTGCCAGGTCGGCCATCATCCGGGAGATCATCCGGTGCGGGTCCTCCGCGTCGAGAATGAAATGCAGCACCGCGATCAGCAAGACGGCGACCGGGCGGCTGAAGTCCAGGGTCCGCTGTGCGCTGGCCGAGATCGCCGGCCAGTCCCGCAGGTCGGCCTGGATATAGTCCGTCTTTCCCTCGGGGCTGCTGGTGAGCAGCGCCTGGGCATGGCTGATCACCAGCGGGTCATGATCCACGTAGACGATCCGTGACTCGGGCGCGGCTCGCTGCGCCACGTCATGGGTGTTGTCGGCGGTGGGCAGCCCAGTTCCGATGTCCAGGAACTGGCGGACGCCGACGGCGCTCAGTTCATCCACTGTGGTGATCAGGAAGCGCCGCAGCATCCGGGCGACGAGCGGCAGCGCGGGCATCGCCTCCAGCACCTGATCCCCGGCCTCACGGTCAGCGCGGAAGTTGTCCTTGCCGCCGATCCAGTAGTTCCACATGCGGGCCGCGTTCGCGACGCCCGTGTCAAAGCCGGGAAGCTTGCCGCTGCCCTTCGTGGCCCCCGGTGAATCCTGCGTCACGGGCACGCTCCTTCAGCGCTGCACCACGGGCGCTGGCTATTCCGGATGTTCCGGAATAGCTTAGCTTGCTCCCTGGTGGTCACAGCGGCTCGCTTCAGTGACGTCCGGCAGATGACTGCCCTCGCCTTCATCGGGGCGTGCTGCGTAAGCGGCTTGTGGCTGCTGCTCTTCTGGTTTCCAGTCGGCGCCCCTCGCCCGCGCTCCATTGTTCCTGTTGTGGGCGGTGGCCGGCGTCGTTACCGCCTGGGCGCATACCCGGTCAACGCTGCTGGGCCGGCTGCTTGCTGCGCCTGCTGTGGTTACTGGCGCGAGACTCAGAACGGATTGCCGCTGCGGAAGCTTTCCCGCTCGATGTGATCGTCGCCGGCCACGACGTCCGGCCGGATCAAGTGCCCATCGCGACACCGGTTACATCCTGAGGTGCAGAACGGCCCGCCGAGGCCCAGACCATGGTCCCGCGCAGGGCTTCGGCCCGGCTGCGGAGGACTGCGGTCCGCAGGGAAGGATCCTTAAGGGGACAGCCGTTCGATCGTCCAGTTATTGCCTGCCCGACGGTAGCGGATCCGGTCGTGAAGGCCGTCCGAGGATGCCTGCCAGAACTCGACGCGGTCGGGAAGCACCCGGAAGCCGCCCCAGCGCTGGGGACGGGGGAGGTCAGTGTCGGCGGGGTGGCGGAGCTGCATGTCCTTCACCAGATCCTGGAGGGCGGCCTGGCTGGCGATGACGCTGCTTTGGGACGAGGCGGCGGCGTTGCGGCGGGTAGCCGCAGGGCGTGTACGCCAGTACTTGTTGGCTTCCTCCTCACTTACTGGCTCGACGGGTCCCGCCACCCGTACTTGACGGTGGACCGGGCGAAGCCAGTGCAGAACGGCAGCTGCCTGCGGATTGGCGGCCAGCTCAGCACCCTTGTCGCTGGTGAGGTCGGTGAAGAAGGCCGGCCCCCGCTGGAGGCCGCGAAGTATCACCATCCGTGCCGCAGGGATGCCATCAGCGGTCGCGGTCGCGAGGGTCATGGCCTCAGGCATCGGCTCGCCCGCACTGCGAGCGGCGTCCAGCCAGGCCGCCAGTTGCCGCAGCGGATCGGCGTCTAGGTCTACGATATCCACCCGGTCAGTATTGCCGGGCTGGTGATGCTCCCGGTGCCACCTGGCCTCCTACCGCGAACTGTCAGCGCGCCCGAGCCGTGTGCGCCATGGCGGGGATCACGACGGCCCCGACGGTCACGTGCATCACGATGAGCCCGGCGACGGCTGAGGAGGTCGTCGCGGCGGCCAGCGGCAGCGCCAGCGACGCAGCCAGCGACGCCAGCGCGATGGCGGTCCAGAGGAGCCGCGCATCCGGGGCGCGCCGCTCGAGCAGGGCGAGCAGCAGCCAGCCGAGCAGCGAGGCAGCCACGGTGACGCCAATGACCTGGCCGACCGCAATCGTCTGGATATGGCCCATGCCGAAGCGGAAGTTCAGGTGGATGCCCAGCAGGGGGACTTCCACGATCCAGGCGACGGCAGCGGCCAGTGCGCCGCCCGCAGCGCACAGCGCCCGGGCGCGGCCTTGCTTGATGTGCGGTACGGCGGTGGCGGTGGCGGTGGTGAGCATGTTTGTACTCCCTCATGTGGCTCGCGGCGCCCGGTTGCGCCGGTGATCACGAGGCTCTCCCGGGCTGAGGTAATCGGGCATCGTCCTGCTGGCGTCCGGTGAGCTACCGCACCGGCAGCAGCGGGTACTCCCAGCGCAGTAGCTCGCCCGCCTGCGCAGCGACGATGACCCCGGCCTGCTGCCGGTATACGCTCCGGGTGATGAGCATCAAAAGCGTGGTCATGCTGCCGCGGCGCTGGCTGGACGCTGCGGGCATAGCGCTGGTGACCGCGCTGGCCGTGGTCGGCGCCTACGTCGAGGCCAACCCGGTGCACCGTTACGGTGCCTGCACCTGACCAGCCATCCGCCGCTGGCCGCTTACCTGCTGCTGGCGGTGCCCTCCGTGGCGCTGATCTGGCGCAACAGCCGTCCGGTCGAGGTGCTCGGGCTCGCCGTGGTCGGCGCGGTCGGGTGGGCGGCGGTCGGCCAGATCGACGGTGCCGCGCTCGTTCCGGTCATCGTCGGCGTGTACTGGGTCGCACTGACCCGCGCGCGGCGCATCGCAGTTGCCGCTGGGCTCGCGGGAGCGGCGGCTATCTTCGTGACTGAGGGGCTGCACGGACCGTTCGGCTGGTTCGGAGGCCCGAACGCCACGATGTGGCCGGAGTTGCTCGCTGCCGGCGCCGTCGGCGCATACGTGGCGACGCGCCGCCAGTGGCTGGCCGCCGAGTCAGGCCGCGCGGCGCGGGCCGAACAGGCCCGCGAGGAGGAAACCCGCAGGCGCGTCGACGCCGAGCGAATGCGGATCGCGCGCGAGCTGCACGACGTGGTCGCGCACTCGATGGCGATGATCAACGTCCAGGCCACGGCGGCGAGCATGCAGCTGGCCGCCGATCCGGCGAGCGTGGCCGAGGCGCTCCAGGCGATCCGCAGGGCCAGCAAGTCGGGACTGCGCGAGCTGCGGGCGATACTTGAGGTGCTGCGGCAAGTCGACGGCGGGAGCCCTGCGGTGCCGGACCTGCGCGCCATCGCCGCGCTCGTCGAGGCGACCAGCGCCGCCGACACGCCGACCACGCTAAAACCGGCCGACCCGTCAGTGCCGCTGCCGGCGCCGGTCGGGCTGGCCGCCTACCGTATCGTGCAGGAGTCGCTTACCAACGTGGTGCGTCACGCCGGCCGGGTCGCCGCGACCGTGGCTCTGCGGCAGGACAGCGGATACCTGTATGTGGACGTGGTGAACGACGGCGGGGCCGCGCCCGCGGCCTCCAGTGACGGGGCTGGGGCGGGACTGACCGGAATGCGAGAGCGGGCGGCCGCTCTAGGCGGCAGCCTGGATGCCGGGCCGCGTCCGGCGGCGGGTTCGCCGTCCACGCCCGGCTGCCGGTGGCAGCAGTCCTCCCAGCCCGAGGACCAGAGGCCCCTGCCGTGGCCCCGGCTGGCGCCGGCGCTGGGGGTCCCGCCGCGGTCCCGGACGGCGGGGCCGCCGGTCGCGAGCCGGCCGCTGTCAGCCAGGACGCTGGTGGCACAGGACGTGCTGGCGGGCAGCGCGCCCGCCCGGCCGCGAGTCGGCCGTGATCAGGGTCCTGCTCGCCGACGACCAGGCCCTCGTCCGGGCCGGCTTCCGGTTCATCGCCGGCTCGGCGCCCGACATCGAGGTCGTCGGGGAGGCCGCGGACGGGGCGGCCGCGGTCGATCTGGCCCGCTCCCTGCGAGCCGAGGTGGTGCTGATGGACATCCGCATGCCTGGCACCGACGGGCTGGAGGCAACCCGGCAGATCGCCGCCGACCCCGAGCTAAGCGGCGTGCGCATCATCATCCTCACCACCTTCGAAGCGGACGAGTATGTCTTCGAGGCGATCCGCGCCGGGGCGAGCGGCTTCCTGGTCAAAGACACCGAGCCGGAGGACCTCATCAGCGCCATCCGGGTGGTCGCCCGCGGCGATGCCCTGCTGTCACCGAGCGTCACCCGGACGCTGATCTCCAGCATCGCCAGGCGCGGACCGGCCCAGCCAGTCGACGCCTCCCTGCTGTCGGTACTCACCGACCGGGAGCGGGAGGTACTCGCCCGGGTCGCTACCGGCATGAGCAACGACGAGATCGGTGCGGCCCTGTTCATGAGCCCGCTGACCGCCAAGACCCACGTCAACCGGATGATGGCCAAGCCCGGCGCGCGAGACCGGGCCCAGCTGGTCGTGATGGCCTACGAAACCGGCCTGGTGCGGCCGGGCCTGTCCTAAGGCCGCCCGCAAGCCCGGCGATCCCGGACGGCCTGCATAGAAGCCTTCAATCCGCACGTTGTCATACTGCCCTGAAACCGGCACTATCCCCAGTCGCAGCAGCCTGACATCACCACCCGGTCTGTCCTGAATTTCCCTTCCCACCTGGCAATTGACAGCACGGCGACCACGCCTAAATGGCTGATATGGAGGTCACCAGCGATCCAGCCTCTGATCGTCCCTTGGACGCCGATTCGGCGGCCGACGACTGGGTCTTATGCTCGGATGCGTTCGGCGGCGAGGGCTCCTTTACGCACATAGAGTGATACTCCTGCGGATTCGGCCCGCTGACCAAGCGAGTCGAGAAAATGTCGCGCCGCAGTTGTCTGCTCAGAGGGCGGCCTGTTGGCGCACGAGGAAGTCGCGTTCGACCGCGTTGGTGGTGAGTTCGATGGCTCGGTCGTACGCGTCGATTGCCTCGTCGCGCCGCCCTGCTCGTGCGAGGAGGTCGGCGCGGGCGGCGTGGTATGGCTGGTAGTTGCCGAGAGTGGCGGCGTCGGTCTCGAGCGCGGCGAGCCCCTCGGCCGGGCCGTGGAGCTCCGCGACGGCCACTGACCGGTTCAGGGCAACAACAGGGTGCGGACGCAGGGCGAAGAGCTGGTCGTAGAGGGTGATGATCTGGGACCAGTCGATGGTTTCGGCGGTGGGGGCGTCGGCGTGTACGGCGGCTATCGCTGCCTGGATTTGGAACGGTCCGGGCTGGTTGCGGCGAAGGCAAGTGCGCACGAGCTCGTGGCCTTCGGCGATCAGGGACCGGTTCCAGCGGGAGCGGTCCTGGTCGGCTAGGCGCACCATGGTCCCGCTGGCGTTGCCGCGGGCGGGACGGCGAGACTCAGTGAGCAGCATCAGAGCGAGCAGGCCGATGGCCTCCGGTTCGTCGTGCATCAGCTCGACGAGGGTTCGCCCGAGCCGGATCGCTTCGGTCGATAGATCGGTTCTCGTCAGGCTCTGTCCTGACGTGGCGGTGTGACCTTCGGTGTAGATGAGATAGATGGCGGTGAGGACCGCGTGGAGCCGGTCCGGGAGCTCCGCGGCGCGGGGTATGCGGTAAGAAGCGTGATTGTCGTGCAGTTTGCGTTTGGCCCGGACGATCCGTTGCGCCATCGTCGCCTCAGGCACCAGGAAAGCCCTGGCGATCTCATTGGTCTCGAGGCCGCCGAGGAGCCGCAGGGTGAGAGCGACCTGCGCGTCGGCGGCGAGGGCGGGGTGTGCGCACAGGAACATGAGCCGGAGCTGATCGTCGGCGACGACACCGGCCAGCTCGTCGAGCCTGTCGAGTTCGGGATTGTGGTAAGGGTCCATGCTGTCAGTGCGGAGTCGGTGGGCTGCGAGATGACGTTTATTGCGGGTCGATTCGCGTCGCAGGCGGTCGACGGCGCGGTTGTGTGCGGTCGTGGTGATCCAGCCGCCAGGGTTGGGCGGTATTCCTGTCTTCGGCCAGTGCTCGGCGGCGATGGCGAAAGCTTCCGCCACCGCGTCCTCGGCGAGGTCGATGTCGCCGAGGACGCGGATCAACGTGGCGGTGCAGCGGCCGGCTTCGCGCCGGTAGACCTCCTCCAGCGTGTCGGTCACCCTTGCGTCGGCCGGATCTCAACTGGTCCCTCGCAGGCAGCGGCTGCTTTGCCGGCCCACTCGAGGGCGGTATCGAGATCGCCGGCCTCGATGATCCAGAAGCCGCCCATTTGTTCTTTGGTCTCGGCGTAGGGCCCGTCGGTCATCGATACGTCTCCTCCAGAAGACCGCACGACCGTGGCCGATGATGCGGGGTGCAGGCCGGCAGCGAACACCCAGGCGCCTGCCCGTTGCAGTTCGCTGTTGAATGCGTCCACCTGGGCGACGCGGCGCTGCGCGTCGGGGGTGGAGAAGTCGGCCTCGAACGTGTCGTCGTGCCAGACGGAAACTAGGTATTGCGGCATCTTGGTTGCTCCTTTGAAAGCGGATCGGTTTCGGGTCAGCCGGCGTGTCGTGCGAGCACCGGAACAATGCTCGCCGCGGCGACCAGGTGCAGTCCAACCAGTGCGATCTTGCTGGCGGTCGTGTCAGCGAACGCGGCCGGGAGGACGCAGGAGATCGCCGTGAGGCCGACGGTCATCTGGACGAACCGCCGGCGCGGGGCAGAGCTGCGCCGGTTCAGTACGGCGAGGAGGATCCCGCCCGTGACGGCGGCGATGAAGGTGAGCTGAGCGAACCCCGCGAGCGGGATTTTGCCGTGTACGGCCAGCGGGACCCCCGCGGCCCGCAGGGCAACCGCACCGGCGGTCGTGACCACTGCGGCCAGGACACCCACCGAGGCGGTGGTGCGCGGCAACGTGCCAGTCAACTGGGACGGGCGGCGCCCGGTAGTTGTCTCGGGGGAGGCGGTAACGGCGGACATGGCTGCCTCCTTTCGCGGCGGCGGTGCTCTGTACGCCGCTCATCATGTCCACGAACGGCGAGGGCGGATTCGACACCGAAGCTGAAAATTCTTTCCGGATCCGCAGTCCGCCTCGTGCGAGGGCATGACTCGCAGCTGATGGAATGCTCATTGAACCGGACACGGCCGGCCGTCCGCCGGCCGGCCCGGCAGCGGCCTATAGTGGGCAGGCCCATTCCTATGATCGTGATACCGGCATTCCAGCCCTACCGGCGGCAGCTGGTGGAGGCGCTGCCGCTGGACCAGGGGCAGGTGGTCCTGGACGTGGGATGCGGGACCGGGCTGTGCTGCGGCCTGCTGCGGGACAAGATGGGGCCGCGGGGAGGCGTGGTCGGCATCAAGGAATCGCCGCAGATGGCGGCGGTGGCCTGTGAGCGCATCGCCCTCGAAGGCTGGCGCAACGTCACGGTGGTGCAGTCGCCGGCCGAGGATGCCCGGATCGCCCCGGCCGCCGACGCCGCCTTGTTCTGCGCGGTGCACGACATCTTGCAGTCCCCCGGCGCGCTGCGCAATGTCCTGGCCAGGCTCCGCCCTGGGGCATGGGTGGCCGCGGGCGGCGGCCAATGGGCCGCGCCTGCGCTGATGGGGATGAACCTTCTTATCAGCATGCTGCACGCTCCGTACGTGGGCAGCTTCAGCGGATTCTCCCGGCCCTGGCGTCACCTGGAGCAGCTGGTCGAGGACGTCCAGGTCCGGGAGATGGGCTTCGGCAGCGGGTACATCATGGCCGGCGGCCTGATCCACGCGCCCGGCCACCTGCCCGCCCGGCCTCGCGGGCACCGTGGCCAGCACCGTGACCCGCCGCGGCCGGTAAACAAGCTATCCGCCGCGGGGCCTGCCACTGCTTATCCGCCCGTGGTCACGGTCCAGGATCTGGCCCGGCGCCGGGGCAAATACGCTCACCTGAACCTAAGCTCAACCGAGCCGAGGTGTCTGGGGCAAGCCGGTGGGACCCGGGCCGGGCGTGATCCTGCGCGGCACTGGTAAGGGCTAGGCCGCGCTGAGTAGCTGGTCAGCTGGGCCGGGGTCGGCCTGCGCCGCCCGGCATGCCTCGAGCAGCGTCCGGGCGAACACCTGCGGCGCGGTGATGCACACCGCGTGATCGGCGTCCACCCGGTGGAGCGCTGCACCCGGGATCGCCCGGGCCAGCTGCAGCTGGCGGCTGGCCGGCACGATGCGGTCCCGGGTCGTGACCACCACCGCGGCGGGGACGTCGACCTGGCCGATCCAGCGGTCTGAGCTGAATTCGCAGACGGCGCCGATGGCCGAGACGGCGCTGGCCAGCGTGGTCCGGCGCAGCTGGGCGCGGACCCACCTGGCCGTGGCCGGGTCGTCGATGGGACCCAGCAGAGCCGATCCCAGGACCTCGGCGCCGACCAGCTGCAGAACCGGGTTCCACCGCAGGCCGGCGGCCGCCGCCGGCAGCGCGAAGGCGGACAGCTTCTGTGCCGGGGACCCCACGTTGCCCGCGGTGGAGCACAACACCAGACCCGACAGCAGCGAGGCGTGCCGCCGGTATACCAGCTGGGCGACCATGCCGCCCATGGAATAACCCACGGCGGTGAACTTGCCGGTACCCAGGACCGCCGCCAGCGCGGCAACGTCGTCGGCGCAATCCTCGAGCCGGAACCGCAACCCGGCCCTGATCCCGTCGCCATGGCCGCGCAGGTCGGCGGCGACGACATGGAAATGAGCCGCGAGCGGCGCGAAGACCTTCCCCCAGTTCAGCTCGGCCGTGCACGCCAACCCGTGGATGAGCATGAGTGTCTCAGCGCCGGGCGGACCGGCACACTCCCACACCCGGGTGACTCCACGGCCCGGCAGCTCTACCAGGCGTGTAAGCGGAGTCGCTTCCTCTCCAAGCACCTGCCGCACTGCTCTCACTCCCCTGCCATGCCAGTCAGCAAGAGCCAGGGACCGGAGCTCGGCTAACGATCAACCAAAGGTTGGAACATGCATACCGGACTTTGCGAAACTTCTCCAGGGACCAAAGGCCCGGACTGCCGTCCTGCTCGCCAGCGCGATGGTGCTGCGGCGACGCGACACTACCACCTAACCCGCCCAGATCTCAGATACGCCGCCGGGCCGCCTTACCCGCGTCACAGCAAGTACCAGTCAGCAGCCCGGGACATGGCCAGGGGCATCGCTGGGCGGGATGGACCCGGTCGCGATCCAGGAGACCCTGGTCATGCCTGGGCCGCGACGCCCATGAATTACATCCACGTCCACGCCTCACCGCCACCCTCGAACGGCTCCGCGTCGACCGGCAGCTCAAGGAAGCCCTCACCTGCGGCGCCGACCCCCCCTGCAACTCGCCGCCCTGTTCGGGACCGGCGACACCACCGCCATCAAGTACGCGGCCATCGCACGCCAGCTCCTGGCGATCGCCGCCGAGCAACACAACCCCTCCGGCTCCCGCGAACCCAAGGACCCGGACCGCCCATAGAGCGCGAAGACCCCTCAGTTCCTGCTGCGGAGGGGCTGTCAAGTTTAAGTTGACAGACCCGGTCAATTGGCTGATCCACCGCGGACTCTGTGATGGGCGTCGCAGTAGTGCGTTGAGACTTTCCCTACGCGCTGCTGCAAGCGAACGAAGTTCGCCTCGATGCAGCCGCCGAACCTGCAGCGCTTTGCGAGATGCTCGATGGCGAGCTGCTGTCCGGGTGCTGCTGCGTGTCATCGCGGGCGCCGGCTTGTGCGGGCTTCGCGGCGGGCTGTTCGTCCTGGGCGCCGGTTTTGCGTGCGAGAGCTCGAGGCGTCTGATGCCGCCTCGGCGGCCTGGTGCGCCAGCTTCGTCCAGCGCGTGCCCGCGGTGTCGGGCGCCGGGGGGTGTTCCTTCTCAGGCGGCGTCGCTGGCTTTCCGGCGGCGGGCTGGTCAGACGATGGCGGGGTGGCTGCTCGCTGTCGGGTGGAGAGGGCGGGGCTAGGCTGGCTTCGGTCTTTCGCGGGTGCGAGGGGGATCCCGGCGGTCAGCGCGCGCGTCGCGACAATGGCCGCTTGGCCGAGGCGGTTGATCCCCAGGATTAGCAGCTCTGACTGCGCGCCTGCGGCGACATGGGCGCCGGTGGCATGCGCCGCCCCGATAAGCCCGCCGCGTGAGGCGTAGAGCAGCGCCCATGGCCACAGGCCCTGCAGGGGGAGTTGGCCTCAGAGGCTTCCGTCTCGCTTCTCCAGTCGCATCGCGCATCCTTGGGCGACGGTGGTGTCCGGCAACCCAGTCGCGGCAGTCCTGGGCGTGCTGACCAGCATCGGCCTGGCGGCCGTGGCCGGATGCACCATGGTCGTGCTGCACTCCCCGCGCGGCCGGGCTCGCCTGCAGCCGGTGACGGTATGGCTGCTCAGGCTGAGCCAGCGCCTGGTACGCCGGCCGGCGGGTGATCCGGGCGCGGTCGCGGCAGGCACGCTAGACCGGCTGGGATCGTTCGACCTCAGCGGGTCGGCGATCGCTGCTGCTTTCAGTATGCGCTGGTCAACTGGGCCGCTGATGTGGCCTGCCTCGCCGCAGCGATCACGGCGATCGGCGTGGCGATGCCGTGGAGCCGGCTGCTGCTGGTCTGGAGCGCCGGCGCGGCCACCGCCAGTTTCAGCCCCACTCCGTACGGCCTCGGTGTGGTCGAGATCGCCCTAATCGTCGCCCTGCGCGGGGCTGGGCTCCGGTCACCCGATGCGGTCCGGAGCGGCCGTGACACCGCCACCTGCCCGGGCCCGGCAGGTAACCCATTGCCGGGACCGCGGCAGCCTGGGGAATACTCGTGCGGCCCTGCCCAGTGGGTCAGCCGGCGGTCGTCCTCTTACGACGGCTCCAACCAGCATGGATGAGGTTTTCGGCAGGAGCACCGGCCTGCCGCACGGGCCCCATAGGGTCGGGCCAGAACCCCCTTGACACCGGCCCTCCTTCAGGGTTGAAGACCTGAAGGACCCTCATGGGCCGACTGGCTTTCCTCCCCGCCCGGCTGCCTGTGGCCCCAGCGGTTGTCTGCCCAGGCCCGAAGCCAGGCGTCGTGGAACCAGCGCCCGAGCAACTGGCCGCCATAGACGACCCAGCCGACGCCGACCAGCCACGACTGCACGATCAGCACGGTGCCCAGCGCCCCGTAGGTGACCGCGTTCGCGACGATGAGCGGCTCGAAGACCAAGGCGGAGAAGGCCCGCAGGCCAGCCAGGAACGCCACCGTGGCCACCGCGCCTGGCATCGCCGCCAGGTAGCTCACCCGGCCGCCGACCAGGAAGTGAAGCCCCCACCAGAAGAAGGCGATGCCGAGCACTACCGCCACTGACACCCGGCTCACCGTCTCGGTCGGCGCATGGTGTGTCAGAGGGCCTACCAGGGCCGCCGCGTAGATGTAGGCGATGAAGACGATCAGCCACACCACCTGACGCCAGATCTTGTGCCACGGCCCGGCGGGAAGGCCCCAGACCCTTTCGAACCCGGCCTGCACGGTGCCCGCGAACGTCACCCCGAAGACGGCCAGCAGCAACACGCTGAAAACGCTCGTCGTGCCCAGGACCCGGCCGGGAGCGGCAAAGAGCTGTACTACCGCGCGGGCAGAGGAGCCGGTCAGGCCCATGCCGTAGACCACCCATCTGGCGAGGCCGTGACGCGACGCGGCGCTGGCGGCAGCGACGACGACGAGCAGCGGAAATACGGTGAGCATGGCCAGGGCGGCGAAACCCATGGCCCGGCCCATGAGTTCAAACTCCTTGCCGCTCCGATGGAGGTCTTTGAACCGGAGATCGTGCCAGACCCGCTCGGCGCCCCGGAGCACTGCATGGCGCACCGCCCGGTACGGGACCTGGCTCATCTGCCATTGAACACGCCCATTGCGCCGCTGCTGCATCACGCTACCCCCCGGTTGGACAGCGCCCTGGGCCGCGAAAGCGCGACCCGGGCGAACCAATCATTGCGTCATCAGGGAGTTCATTCTCCTAGAGGCCAAGGATCGCGTGCATATCCGAGCCAATACGACTGTCAGCGGTCTCAGTCTGCGCCGGACGAGGCCGGCGTAGTTTCGGGCACGGGATCCCAGCCAGAGCCAGCAAACGACGGCAGGTACAAGCCAGGCAGGGCCTGTCGCGCCCCCACCGGGCGCAGGCCGACGTGAGCGGGCGTAGCCAATGTAGCGATGTTGTAGATATCGTCCTGATAAGGCGCGTTGGTGACGGAGATGCAGTCTGACTCGTGCACGGCCCGGCATCGCCCGCAGCCTGCGCATGGACCTCGCCAAGCGGGCCGGTTCAGGTTCCTGATCAGCGCTCGGGACCGCAAGTTCTACGCAGCCTTCGACGCTGCTTTTCCCGAAGTTGTTACCGTGTCGCGACCTGAACCCGACTTGAACCCTCATGGTCCTGATCTGCGGAAACCTGTCTCTTCTGACTCCAGCTAAGTCTTGTCCTATGACGTATCCACAGGTCAGGACATGATCATGATGTGTCCGAGGGGGGACTGCACCAAAAGGCCCATGGTTCTTGACCACCGAATTCATGCTTGACGATGGCGTTCAGTGCTGGCGGCGGATCGGATTATCAGGTGGTCTACTGCGGCGGTGGCGTCCTACGTGCACACATTAGCTAAGTCAGGTCCACAACCGTCCAGGTCTTCTTACACGGTTGCAACTGGCTGGTCGGCGCGGGGTGCTGGAGGGCTGGGGTGCCGGCGTGTTTGCTGAGTGCTTCCCGGTTGCCGGGACGGGGCGTGCGGGTTCTTCGTCGAGTTTGCTGCCCTCGACGTCGAGGTCGGGGAGGATGCGGTTAGCAGGCGCGGAAGCCACCAGACGGCCTGGCCGAAGAGTTTCATCGCGGCGGGCACGAGGGTCATGCGGATGATGTAGGCGTCGATGAGGACGCCGAGGGCGCTTCCCTATTTACTTGTAGCATTACTGAGCTGCGAAAACTCCTGATCCCTGGCGGCTGGGAACGATGGTGCTGGGTGGTCAGGTCCCCAGCACGTGCGGCGGCACCGATGCCGCTCACCCCCGGGTTTGAGGTGCATCCAGCGTGGAAGATGGCAGCCATCGGATCGTGGCGTCTAAGGCGACGAAGAGGAGTCGGTCATGGGTGCGGCCAAGAAGGCAAAGCATAAGGCGAAGGCAGCCAAGGGCAAGACTAAGAAGGATGCCGGCAAGGTCAAGCATAAGGGCAAGAAAGTCAAGAATGCTGCGAAGCACTGACCATCCCCCCGTGCTGAAAAGAATCTGAGGACCAGGCCAGGGGCCCGTCGGTCAATTCTTGCCATCGGCGAGGCCCGCTGGCCAAATGCGGGCGAATTCGTCACGCATGCTGAGCACGGTCCAGCCGCCTTCGGCGGCCGCGTCGAGTATCTGATGGGCGTCGTAGGCGTATTCCCGCACGGCGTCGTCGTGCTGCACCACCAGGGCGAAGCGGGCGGCTCGGAGCATGTCGATGTCTCCGGCGGCGTTGCCCGCCGCCAGCACTGGCTGAGTTCCGGTGCGATCCCACAGGTGCACCGTCTTGCCCGGCCCGTCATCCAGCGGGACCGGTAGGGCCGTACGGATCAATCGGCCGTCCACTGACTGGATCTGTACCTCCGACCCGATCACCCGTTCGCGCCGCAACCCGTAGGCCGGGCCGGCGATGACCCGCATGAAGTCGCGGGAACTGTCAGTGCACATGAACACGCTGAAGTCCAGGGCATGCAACAGGGAGATGAGTTCCAGCATCGGCTGGTACGTCAGCATCGGGTAGGGGGCGCTGGAAGCGCGGATGCAGTGCTCCGGTGAGGTAACGGCGCGCCTGTTCCTCGTACTGCGCCGTTGTCTGGCCGGCGAACAGCACACCTAGCTCGCGCAGTACGTCGTGGCCGCTCGCTACCTCCGGCGGAGCTGAGCCGGACGCGGCGGCCCGGTCCACGAGGAATCCCGCCAGGGCCGTATGAGGCTTCTCGCAGGCCAGCGTGCCGTCATTGTCGAAGGCAGCGACCCGGTCAGCCACGGGGAGAGCATCCGGTCCCTGGGTAATCTCCTGCAAAAAGGCGATCACTGACCGCCTCGCGGAGCCGTCCCGCCAGGAGGGCATGCTCACCTTCCACTCCTCCGCATTTATCACGCCAGGTCCTCCTAATGGGCAAGCGGGACTCAAGTACTGCGCTGGCACCCGGTCGGTCAGGCGACTCGGGTAGCTCCACCACCATGCCGCAGCAGGCCGGCCAAGGACGCCGATATCATGATGCTCCGACATGAGGTGTCGGTGCTGCGGCGCCAGGTCACGCGGCCCAAGCCCGACCGGGCCGACCGCGCGACGATGGCGGCGCCGGCCCGGCTGCTGGCGTCGGCGATGATGCGGCCCGGGCGATGACGGGCAGGTGGTCGGCGGTCTGGGCCATCTCGCTCATGAGATGGCTGGACAGGAACACTGAGCCGCCCTGGCCGCCCGCCTCGGCTCAGCTCAGTATCGCTTCAGGGCGCCATGGCGGCTTTGACGGCGATCTTGATTCGGTTGCGCTCGCGCGGGCAACGGATACGCGATTATCTCGCCGCACTGAACGCCGCGTGACCACGCAGACGTTTCTAACTGCTCGCAATCGCAGCAAGCCGACGGTTCTACGGGGAGTCGGCAACCTCGCGACGCTCGCTCTTTCTACCTGCGAGAAGATCTTTCAGCTTGCGCGTCGCCCTGGCTGCTGTTTCGCCGGGATTGCGATCAGCCTTTCTTTGGGTCGAGCAGTGACCTCAAGTAATCTTCCATTTTGTCGAATCTGTCTTCGGTGCCATCGGACTTGGTCATGTGGTCACGCCAGCCTTGTCATTGAACGCCATTTTGTTCGCTTCGCACCGGCTGGCAGGCACGATTCGCGACCTGGTCGCGGCCAGCAGTCGGAAGCCGCGCCGCGCGCTGATGAATGCGGGGGCCGACCCCTGCGACCGTCGCCCGGTGGATCACCGAGGGGAAGCCGAGAAGGCGGGCTACGAACTCGGCAAGCGCAAGCCCGCCAGACCCGTGACCGGGCGCCGCATGACCGAGGCAGAGATTAACCTCCGCCATTCAGCGTTGATGGGCTGTTGGACCGGCCGGTGATTTGCCGGTGGCTGTGAGCTGGGGTTTCGCGTTGCGTGGGCCGGAGTGAGCGCGCACCTTATGGGTGCGGGGGCGATCCGCGGGCCCGGGAATGGCGAAGAGCGCCCTGGTTCTGGGAGATTACGGGTTACCACACCTTGTAAGTCCCGGAACTGGAGCGCTCTTCGCCATGCAGCATAACGGGTGGGACCATGCCCTGAAGGTCACCGCCGACGGGGCAGGCCTGGTCGGCCACGCCGGCTCGGTCCTGCTCCGGAAGGCCTGTGACCAGGCGGGACTGACCGCGCAGCTGAGCGCGGCGCTGCGGAAGACCGGGAAGTCCCCGGTTTTCGACCGGGGAATCGTGCTGGCGTCGATGGCGGCGGCGATCGCGCTCGGGGCGACCAGCATGAGCGGTATCGCGGTGCTGGCACATCTCGCGCCGGTGCTGGGGGACGCGCCGAGCGGGCCGACGGTGCGGCGGGCCCTGGACCTGGCCGGCACGGCGGCCATGCTGGACCGGATCGCCCGTGCCCGCGCGAGGGCCCGCGCGCACGTGTGGCAGCTGATCGAGGACACTCCGGCCGGGTTCCCGTGGCTGGTCATCGCGGGGAAGGCCCTGACCGGGTGGCTGGTCATCGACATGGACGCCACCTTGGTCACCGCCAGCTCGGGCAAGGAAGGAGCCGCTCCCACCTGGAAGAAGGGCTACGGCTTCCACCCGCTGGGCGCCTGGCTCGCCAATACCCGTGAGTGCCTGGCCATGCTGCTGCGGCCCGGCAACGCCGGGTCGAACACGTTCACCGACCATCAGGAGGTGCTGGCCGCGGCGATCCGGCAGGTCCCGGCCCGGTTCCGGCGCAAGATCCTGGTCCGCGTTGACGGGGCCGGCGCCAGCCACGAGCTCGTGGAGCACATGCTGTCCCTGGCCTCCGCCCGGCGGAGCGTGCTGTTCACCTGCGGGTGGATGATCACCGCCGCCGATGAGGACGCCATCGGGCAGGTCCCCGCGGACGCGTGGAAGCCCGGCACCGGCCAGGACGGCACGATCGAGGACGACAAGGACGTCGCGGAGGTCACGCACCTGATGAGCCGCGCCGGGAACTGGCCGGACGGGCTGCGGTGGATCGCCCGCCGGGTGAAGCCGTCCCGCCGCCACCTGAGGAACCTGACGGACTACGAGAAGAAGACCGGCTGGAAGTACTCCATCACCTGCACGAACATCCCCGGTACCGGGATCGCCGGCGTCCCGGGCAGCCACCACCCGCAGTACATCGACACCGTGCACCGCGAGCACGCCGTCGTCGAGACCGCCGGCGTCCGCACGGCCAAGGCCATGGGCCTGCGGAACCTCCCGTCGAAAACCTGGCAGGTCAACTGCGGCTGGGTCATCGCCGCGAACATCGCCGCCGACCTGACCGCCTGGACCCGCCTCCTCGGCTTCGGTGACCACCCGGACCTGCACGAAGCAGACCCCGATACGCTCCGCTACCGGGTCTGGCACATCCCCGCCCGGCTCGCCCGGCACGCCCGCGAGCGCATCCTCAAGATCAGCCCCAGCTGGCCCTGGAAGGACGCGTTCCTTGCCTGCTGGCACAGGCTGTGCGCTCTGCCAGCACCCGCCTGACCAGCAGGAGCCATCCCGCCAGCACGAGAGGAGGACGACCCCGGCGCGGTCGGAGCCGGTGCGCACCCGGGCATCCCGGGCACCGCCACCCGTCCCACCGCCGACAGCAAACCGGCACCAGACCCGAAACCGGGCACCAACACAATCAGTAACAGGACCTCAGAAGCCCTGAACGATTGAGGTTAAGAGGGTTATTCAGGCCGTCCGGTAGAAATGCAAGCCGATTACCGCTGAGATAGTCATCTTAAATGTTCTGAGCGGGCGCCGGTAGTCGGTGTGCATGATGGTCCAGTTCTTGAAGTGCGAGATCACCTGCTCGATCATCCAGCGAATCTTGTTGACTTGGCTATTGTACTCCCTCTGCCAGTCGAGCAGTTTGCCGCCTGCTGGTTTCCTGTAGGGCGTGATCATGTTGTTTCCGATGTATCCTTTGTCGCCAATCCAGTTCTTCGAGTTCATCGTCAGCAGCACGCCGGATTCTTCCTGGCAGTAGTTGTCGTGGCGGCTTCCGTTGACCGGGTCGGAGATCCAGGCGAGCTCGCCGTTAATCGTGCAGGCGACCTGTACGTTCATGCCGGTGGTTTTGTGCTTTCCCGAGTACAGTTCCTTGCGTCCGGCCCATGACCAGCATGGGAGCAGTGTGCCGTCCAGGATGTACTGGGCATCCGGGTCAAGGTCGTCGGCGCTCGGGACGAATTCGCGTACCGCTTCCGGAATGAGCGGAGTTATAGCGGATACGGCACGGCTGATGGTTGGCTGTGATACTCCGAGTGACTCACCAATTTCCGCCTGGGTGCGGTTGTGGCGCATATAGGATAGTGCGACTACCACCGATTTGAAAAGCCCGAGGCATGGCGGCCATCCCGGGGTACCTGTCTCGCGTTCCACGGAATTCACCCGGATGCAGAGGTCGATGATTTCTTCGCGGTCGAACCCGGTGCTATGATACACGTGATGGCCTGTTCTGAGGATTAGGTGTGGTAACTCAATCCTTTCGTGGACAGGCCATTCTTTTATGGTGACGCGCCGTAAGATGCAATAAATTTCACATAACATGTGAAGTCTCTGAATAACCCTCTAAGTCTGTAGTCGACAAGCTCGCCGATATCGCGCGGGTGCTGAGCACCTCCCAACGCCGATGACAAGTCCGAGATATTCCGTCAGCTAGGCCTGAAAGCTGACCTGCCACCTGGGAAGGAGAATCGTGGAGGCCAAGATCGAACCGCGAGCACCGGGACCTGCGGGAGTTCCTGCTGGGCAGGGGAAAGGGTGCTGGCCGACACCTGGGACGCCTGGACTCGCCGTCACCAGGCCCGGGCACGATGGTTCCATAAACGCGCCAGGCTCGCCAGCGACCCGAGCTGTCCCTGGTCAGCCAGCCCGCTCCGCGGGGCCGCCACCTCCTTGCCATACGTCTGGTGATCGATAAATTTCCGGTCTTGTTCGGCCGACTGGGGCCGGAGCTGTGGCCGAGTGCCGGGCAGGGATTGTTCTTGCCTGGAGGACACGTTTGCGCCGAGCCGATCAGCGTGAGCATGCCTAGCACGTCACCGAGCAGTATCCCCTTGAAGCATCTCCACGCCTCGCCCGTGTGAAGGTCGAAACCCGCGATAGTTGTGATCTCGGCGATCTGGCTGTCCATCGCGTCAAGCCCATTTCGCACCTCGTGTCCCGGGTCGAACGCTGCCTTAATGAGCGCCTTGATGTTGGACGGGAGGTCGGCGATGCCCGACACACGCCATACGTACGACGGGTTTGTCGAGGATGCAGGATCCTGGGTCGGCAGCAGGGCCAGCGCCCGGAAGCTGGACTCGTAAAGCAGCGGCGACAACGGGCTACCGTCCCGCCCGTCCCGCTCGGCCTGTTGGCCTTCGGCGAAGCTCAGGCGAATCGCGGTTTCGGCGAATCGGACGGTGGAGTGGCGGCGGCGTCCGGTGTGCTCGGGAACAGAATTCATCGCCGACCGCTCGCCAGCGAACGGGACCGGTCCCCGCCGGGCCCTGACGGCTGACGACGTCGAGGCCGGCGTTGTCCGCATCGTGCAGGACCTTCGAGATCAGATCGCCAATCGGGGAGAGGTAAGTGCCGCGATACGGTCATCGCCGCGGGTGCTAGCTTCCCGATACGAATTGGGCGATCTCCTTGGACAGGGAGGTATGAACTCCGTCTATAAGGGCAAAGACTTGGTCACCGGACGACCGGTAGTAATCAAACTGCTGCGAGCCGATCTTGGGAACGACCCTAAGGCTATGGCGCGTTTCCGCCGAGGCGAATATCGGCCGCCGACTGACCCACCCGCAGATTGTCCAAACCTACGACGTATTGGACGGACAGGAGCAAACTCCCGCGCTTATTATGGAGTGGCTGAATGGACCAAACCTACAGGAGCGGATAGTCCGCGAGGGACCTATGCCGCCAGCCGAGGTAGCCGCAGTCGGTCGGGTTCTATCAGAGGCCTTGGGTTATGTCGCGGGCGAAAAGGTTGTTCGTCTGGATCTGAAGCCCAGCAATATCATAATGGCCGACCGGGGACCGGTCATTATCGATCTTGGGATCGCGCTTCGGGTGGAAACCAGTGCCCCTGAGCCTACCCAGACGGGTCAGCTGGTCGGAACCCCCGCCTTTATGCCGAGGGACTGATCGCAGGCCGCGACCCAGATTCGCGGATTGACATTTATGCACTCGGGCTTGTCATGTTCTACTGCCTGGCAGGCAGAACCCCATGGGAAGGCCTGGCCGATCAAATGGGGATCATGATGGCCATCATGAACGAAGAGATCAACGTGACGAGCCTTCCTATTTCACCGGAGTTCCAGCGGGTTCTCGCCCGAGCCCTTGCCGACGACCGAGACCAACGGTTCCCAAATGCCATAGATTTGCGAGATGCTATTACAAAAACACCGGAATGGCACCTCGTTAGCAGAGGAGCTGGTACTCGGCTTGGCCAAAGCGGATCGCAGCCTACCATCCCCGACGGTGTAGCTGTACCCGTACGACCGCCAACCAAGTTAACGAGCAGGGGCAGGCGGAGGCCGCGAAATGATGCGAAGTAGGGCCCGGACGACATCTGGATATCGTTTCTAGCTCAGATCGGTCAGTTCGGTGCTGCTGCTCCTGCTCAACGAGGCCGAGGCAACTCCATGAGATCATCCGCGATGGCCGGCCGTGGCCAGGGACGATCCCTACGGTGCCCGGATTCTCCGTGAGGCGCCTCACACGCTGCCCGGCTCGGCCTGGTCGGCGCCGCGGAAAGATAGGAGACACCGCCGGGAAAACTGGGTAACGACCCCCGATCCAGGACGCGGGCCTGCCGCCATACGGTCGCCTTGAACTCATCCAAGAGCGAAAAGGAGACCGTCATGAACCCCCTCCGTCACATCCGCCGTATCACCGCCGTCCTGGCCGGCCTAGCGGCCACTGTTCTGGTGGCGACGCCCGCGTTCGCCATGGTGCCCGTTCCCGGGGGCGGCCGGTACGTAGCGCCGGCCTCCGTCCCGGCCCAGATCCAGTACCGCACCATCGTCGCCGGCGGGATGCCCGGCTGGCAGATCGCCCTGATCGCCGTCGGCACCGCCCTGCTGGCGGCCACAGTGGCGGTCCTCGCCGACCGGGCACGAACTGCCCGCCGCGCAGCGGTCCGCATGGCTGCCTGAGCCATGCCCGCAGATCACGCGGTGCCGTCGGCCGCCGGTCCTGGCCGGGCGGCACCGCTGCGGGCCGGGCCCGCCGGAGAACTCGGCTCATGTTCATCAGACCGCTGATAAGGCGCAGCCTAGGCGCGGCGCCGGCAGCTATCTCAAACCGAAGGGAAGATCATGTCAATTCAGCAATCTGCGGGAATCCGGGTACCTTACGAACTGGTTCCCACCACCCTGCCCGGTGCCTTCATCACCCCGGCGCCCCCTGACGATTTCGATCCGAACACCGAAAGCCCCGCGGCCCTGATCAAGCACGGCTTCCTATGGCGCCATCCGGGCCAGGGCGACGACCCCGTGCTTCGTACCGCATGGGAGCGCGCTTTCTCGCGTCGATGGCGCGCCGAGGACCGCCTTGTCCCCGAGCTCGAGCCGCAGGTGGGCAAGACGCATAACCTGAGGAGCGCGAAGCGGGCGGCCGATGGTACGTTCACCGGCGGCCAGTGGGCCGGATCTGTGGTGCCAGGGAAGTGGACTGGCGCGATCGGCTACTGGGTTGTCCCGGCGGTGACCGAGCCGCTCCAGCCGCAGGGCACCGAGGGCGGCTGGAACTCCTCGTCCTGGGTCGGAATCGACGGCTTCGGCTCGGACGATGTGCTCCAGGCGGGTGTGCAGCAGGAGGTTGACACTAACGGCAACGCGCATTACGTGGCCTGGTTCGAATGGTTCGCACCGCCTCAGGCTGACTCGCCCGGGTATGTGCTCCAGACCAACATCCCCAACTTCATGGTGAGCCCGGGCCAGACGGTTTACTGCTCGGTGCTGTATGTCAGCAACGGCACGGCAGGTCAGGTGTCCTTCGCCAACCAGGCCACCGGCGAGCATTTCTCGATTACGCTCGCGCCGCCGCCCGGCGCTACATTCAGCGGCAACACCGCGGAATGGATCATGGAGGCGCCGGACGAAGGCGAGCCGACCTCCTCGCTGCCCATCTTCACGCCAGTGGTATTCACCAGCG
>Ga0302235_10000096_pt1 | contig 78092 bp, 72 predicted proteins | sample II_Palsa_N3_3_FD_193577 | JGI IMG/M metagenome (GOLD analysis project Ga0302235, IMG submission 193577) | Peat permafrost microbial communities from Stordalen Mire near Abisko, Sweden - II_Palsa_N3_3 | ecosystem: Environmental > Terrestrial > Soil > Palsa > Peat permafrost | place: Sweden...
GAGTGAGCAAGTCGCCCGTGCTCAGCGCACGCAGCAGCTTGACGAACAGCGGCGTCGTCACGCGGGCGAACGGGCCGTGGCCACACAGTGTCTGGTGCGCCTGGGCGGGACTGACGCCGCCGTGCTGGGCGATCAGGGACAGTAGCTGCTGGGTCAGGGTGGACAGGTGCAGGCCGCCTGAGTCCGGTGCTTCGTTCCAGTGCCCCAGCAGCAGCTTCACCATGGCGATGCTCTGCACTAGCTGGCTGCGCAAAGCGTCTGGCGGCGAGGTGTGCGGGGTGGCCTGCTGCTCGGCGATGTAGATCCGCAGGGTGGCGGCCTCGCCGCGGCGGCCGGACCGGCCGAGGCGCTGCCGCAGGCTGGAGACTGCGTAAGGCGCCCCGATCTGGGCGATCGAGGACACAGAGCCGATGTCGATGCCCATTTCAAGGGTGGAGGTGCATACCGCCGTCACCGGCATGGACCGGTCCTTGAGCCGCGCCTCAGCGTGCTCGCGCAGATCCTTCGAGAGGCTGCCGTGGTGCGGGACGAACTCGTTCGGCACCTTGTCGCGATCGGATCGGCGGCGTAGCAGGTCAGCGTAGGTTTCCACATCGCGGCGTGAGTTCGCGAAGACCAGGTTGTCGGTGCCGCGCAGTCTCATGAACAGGTGATCGGCGATGGCTAGCCGGTCACCGCTGGTCACGTCACCGGCATCCGCCTCTTCATCACCGGCATCCGGGTCTTCATCGCCGGGGTCCGCGGCGTCTCCCGGTGCGGCGTCCGCCTGGGCGGCGCCTGCTTGCGCGGCGCCCGCTTGCGCAGCGGCCAGTTTCACGGGCGTGGCCTCATACCCGAGTAGTTGCAGCCGGACCTGCTGGGTGTCGTCCGTGGCGGTGATGAGGGTGACCCCATCGCGCTGGCCAGGGCGCAGGAATTCGGCGGCCGCGGCCATGTCGCCGAGCGTGGCGGACAGCCCTATCCGCGGCACCCGGCGCCGGATCCCGAGCTCCACCCGGTGCAGCAGCGACTGCAGCTGCGCGCCCCGTTCGGAGCCGAGGAAGGAGTGCAGCTCGTCGATGACGACGTAGCGAAGCCCGCCGAGCATGAGCCCGACCTTGGGCCCGTGCACGACATGCAGCGCTTCCAGGGACTCCGGGGTGATCAGCAGCACGCCGTCCGGATGGGCCAGGACCCTGGCCTTCCGGGAACCGGGCACGTCGCCGTGCCAGCGGTGCACGGGCAGGTCCAGGTGCTCGCATAGCGCGTCCAGCCGGCTGTACTGGTCATTGATGAGTGCCTTGAGCGGGCTGACGTACAGCACCTTGACGCCCTGGCCGACCGGGGACAGCGGCGGGCCGGACGAGCCGGGAGCGCCGGGCAGGCCGGGAGTGCCGGGCGGGTCAGCGGCCTCGCGGGCAGCCAGCAGCGCGGAGCAGATCGGCAGGAACGCTGCCTCGGTCTTTCCCGATGCGGTCGCCGCGGAGATGATGACGTCCAGCCGGCCGTCCAGGACGGGGCTCACGGCGCGAGCCTGCGTATCGCGCAGCTCAGACCATTGCTGGTCCCAGATCCAGCGCTGAATCCGCGGATGTAGCCGTGCGAAAGGGGACGGTGCCTGCCCGGCCACCGGCACGGCCCCGGCCCCCGCCCGGGCCTGGAGGGCCGGCTCAGAGTCTGAAGGTGGCCAGGTCATCGTCTCCGCCGTCGCCGGGAACTGGCTGCCCGCTTGGTGAAGTGCCCGTCGCGGGCAGAGGGGTACGGCCCCTGGGCGGTGCAGCGTAGGAGGAGTAGGCAAGCTCCTCGTCCGGAAATGGCATGAGGTCAGGGTTTGACTCTGCCGCGATGTCGACGCCGCCGACGAGCGAGGCCCAGTCCGTCCCGGGGTTCTGCTCGAGAACGGCGAGGAGGTTCACGAATTCCTTGATGGTGTTACGCGGCGTCCGGAAGTAGGCGTCGCCGACGCGTTGCGAGCAGTGCGTCATGAAGGCGGTGAGTCCCTGGTCAGGGACGAGGTAGGCGGCCGGGTCCCCGGCGGCGGCGACATGCCTCAGCCTGGTCAGCAGCAGATAGAAGTCCTCCCTGCTGAGATTCGCCAGCCGCAGCACGGGCCCGGAATAGTCGACGAGGCCGTTCGTGGCATACGTATTCTCAGCGAGGCGGGACTGCAGCGCGGCGTAACTGTAGAGGCCGCGGCGCGTGTCCAGCAGGAAATCCGGGGTTCCGCTGAACACGAATCCGAGGCTGGCCACGCTGCCCTGCAGGGTGTCGTTGAGGATGCGGAGAATTTGCTCGTAATTCCCGTTCCTGGACTGGGTATTTGCGAGCTTGTACAGGTTCACCATTTCGTCGAGGCACACGAGCAGCCCGGTGTAGCCGGCCATGCATACGAACCGGGACATCAGCTTGATCTGGTCGTAGAAGGTCGCGTCGTCCACGATGGTCCGCACCCCGAGCGCGGCGCGCGCATCGGTACGAGTAGAGAATTCGCCGCGCAGCCAGCGCACCGCGTCCCTCTTGAGCGACTCGTCACCGGTATCGTGCCCGCGCCAGTACGCGGCGATGACCTCGGCGAAGTCATAACCGCCGACCATCTCTGAGAGCCCGGCAAGCCGCTGGCGAATGACAACCTCGGCAGCGTTCCCGCTGTCTTTTGCCTCGGTGAGGGCCAGGCTGATGAACCGTTCGACGATGCTGCTCATCGCGCCGCCATCGGGCTTGGCACGGGTGGATATGTTGCGCATCAGCTCGGCGAACAGCGACCTGGCCTGGCCGCCGGTGGCATGCAGCCGGCGGTCCGGGGAAAGGTCGGCATGGATGGTGACGAGCTTGCGCTCCATCGCGATGGAGCGGATCAGGTGCAGGAAGAACGTCTTGCCTGAGCCGTACTCGCCGATGACAAAGCGGATGGCTGAGCCGCCGTCCGCTACCCGGTCAATGTCGCTCAGCATGGCCCGGATCTCGTTGGCGCGCCCGACCTGCACATGCTGCTGTCCGGCCCGGGGCACGACGCCCGCTCGCAGGGCCTGCAGGATGGCGTCGCGTTCGCGCGGGCGGATCGTCGTTGCGCTCATGCCAGCATCTCCCTGGCGACTTCGGGGTTGATGTCAATCGGGTCCTCGCCCTCGGCGAGCGGATCACCGGCGGCCTCGTAGGCGGCTTCATTGAGGGTGTCCAGTGCCCCGTCGGGCAACAGCGCGACGGCAGCGCACTCGGCCTCCAGGTCGGCCCGGCTCCAGGAGTCCCGTCCGGCGAGCGCGCGGAGAAGCGCGGAGTGCGGCGCGTCGAGCCCGGCCACCGGAGGCTCACGCGCCTCGAACTCCCTCCGGGTGGCCGGGCCTGGCGGGTCCGCGGGGTCCGCCCGCGGAGTTTCCGCGGCGAAAATGGAGCCGAGCAGCGCGGACACGGCGGCGGTCTCGGCGACCTTGGCAGCGATCACCGTTTCGTCCAGGCGCACCGGCTGCATGCTGGCGGGGGCTGCCTGGCCGGCCGGCCGCGGCGGAACAGCGATGCCAGGCAGGCCACCGATGCCAGGCTGCACGATGACAGGCTCAGTGGCCGGTGCCGAGGTGGCCGTGACGGAATGGACACGGCTGTAGACGGACGCGGAGTCCAGCCCGAGCAGCCGGAAGATCTTGATGAGCGTCGTGATCTCAGCCGGGGAAATGACGCCGTCCGCGGTGGCGACCGTGGCCAGGAAATCCCCGATCGACTCGCGCTGGGCCTGCTCCAGCACATCGATTCGCCTGGAGAGCCCGGTCAGTCGCACCTCGCCGGCCAGCAGCCACGTCAGGTGCGCTGCTAGCCGTGCTCGCTCAGGCTCGGTCAGGTGCATTGCTGCCGCGATGCGGGCGCGCAGCTGCGCACGCTCGGCGTCGCAGGCACGCCCGCCGGCCAGCGAGACCGCGGCCGCGAGATGCAGGATAAGCGTGGCAGCCGCATAGGCAGCGCTCGGCGCGCCCTGCTGGCCGCCGGGCACGGCCCGGAAGACAACCGCGGGGCCGGCGCTCAGCACTGGACCGCCGATGCGCGCATCTGGCTCGACCCCGACTCCCAGAGTCCCCAGCAGCTGGGCGAAGGCGACCGCCTCGGCCTTGGCCAGATTGCCGTGATCCGCCGCGGGCCAGAAGGAGCTGAGCTGCCCGCCGTCCACGACGGCCTGGCCGTGTTGCCCCAGCCGCTCGTCGATCCAGGCCATCAGGCCGAGCACCTCGCCGTTGTCGTGATCAACTAGCTCCGCTGGCAGGAGCGCGATAGCTGGCAGCGTGTCCTTCGTGCCTGGATGGCGCCCGAGGTAGCGGCTGTACGCGTCGAGCGCGCCGGTGCATTCCTCGACCAGGGCCTTGAGCGCGGTAGTCGGCGCGGTGAGCTGGAGCACATCGGGAAGCCCGCTGGAGATCGATACCTGGCGGATTCCCGGGCTGGCCGCTACATAGGTGTGCCGGTGCAGGATGTTCTCCGGCTGGACCTGCAGGCCCGCACCGTGACGCATGACGTAGCGACGGCGGAATAGCTGCTCGAACTCGCCGGGGCACCGCTGCGCAGGCGTCCGCGGGTAGATGTCGGGATGGAAATGCGCCCAGGACAGCGCCCAGTCGGCCGGCACCGGCCTGCCCTCGGCCGCGTATCTGCCCAGGCCCGAGCGCAGCTGGAGCGGGATGAACCAGCTGCTGGAGGTGCGCGGCGGCGCGGCGTCCGGCGGGCTCGTCCGCGGGCTGACGGCCTCGATCAGGAGCAGGAACTGCGTGGCGTAGTAATGAAATGAGCTGTCCCCGCCGTAGATGTCGAGCAGCCGGCCGACCTCCGCAGCGATGGGCTGCCGGTCCTCCGTGGCCGGTCCCCCCTGCGCGGCATCCACGATGACGCGCCGTTCCAGCCCGTAGAAGAACAGGAACACCCAGCTCATAGGCACGCCTGGGTGAGATCTGCCGCCAGCCAGCCAGGCCAGGTAGGCCGCGCGCGCCTGCGCCGAGATGCTGGAATATGACGGCCAGTGGCCGACCGTGGAACCGGACCAGTCCGGGTAACGGCAATCGACGGGCAGCCGCGGGTCTATCAGGGCCGGATCGGAGCCGCCGGCGGGTGCGCGCAGCTCCTTGCCGACGTAGAGCATTCCGCCCGGCAGGGTGCGGCCCGCGATCTCGATGGCGGTGCCGGCCGGAACCCAGCCGTCGTAAGTGTCGCCGCTGAGCACGGTCGGCAGCGACGATGCGGCATGGCGGCCAGGTCCTGACGCGCCAGGCCAGCCTGCGCGGCGAAGGTCACTGACCTCTGGCGGCAGAGCATGGCCGGCCGGCCCGGCGTGACGGCCGTGCACCGGGCGTTCCTGCTCGGGTCTGAACACGTCAAGCAGACCCTCTGTCATCCCTCCCCCTTCTGCTTCCTGTCGTATTGTCAGCCATCGCCGCGGTGCCCTGGCTTGTCTAGGGTGACGCTACCGATTGGCGCGGACATTCGTGGCCGGAAGAAGCCGTGCATCAGCCCAGCCAGCTCGGCGGCTACTGATGCCACCGGCTGGCGAGGAGCCCGAACAGGATGTCGTCGGTCCATTCGCCCTTGAGCCAGGTGTAGGCAGGCCGGTACCCCTCTCGCTGGAAACCGACCCGCTCCAGCAGCAGCGCGGATCGCTCGTTCCTCGCGTCGCACTCGGCCGACACCCGATGCAGGCCCTGGCCGAACAGGTAGCCAAGCACCATGCGCACGGCCTCGGTGCCGTAGCCGTGCCCTTGCCACTCGGCGGCCAGGGTAACGCCCAGGTCGGCCTGCATCATATTGCCGTGCAGCCGGACCCCGATGTCGCCGATGAGGCATCGCTGCGCCCGGTGCTCGATCGCGTACTGGAACCAGCCCGGCTGCCAGGGGTGGCCCGCCGCGAACTCAGCCACCAGCCTGGCGGCTGCATCCGGCGGCACCGGCGGCGTCCAGGACTGATACCGCGCCACCGATGGATCCGAGCGGTAGGCCGACAGCGCCGCTGCGTCGCCGGGGCTGAAGCGGCGAAGGGCGAGCCGGGCGGATTCCAGCAGCACGATTCGTCACGGTAGCAGGGGATGCGCGCGGCGCTCGCTCCGCCTTGATTGCCTCATGGTGCGGCCCAGCGAATGGTAAAACGATCCAGTGTATAGCCAAAAGCATTCACCGTCGGCTGAATGAAGTTGTCTCGAATGGTCTGCGCTGCTTCGGTCTCGGCAGTCCTTACCAGCGGTCCCGTAACCTGCGGCGAGTGCTGAGATTTATAGAAGGCGATATGCTGGGCCTCGGAATATAGTATTGACTCCGCGAACTGAGGTCGTAGCAGCACGCCGCAGCCGAATCCGGGATAAGTCCAGCTATGCTGCGTGTCTATCGGCCTTGACGGCAGGTTGTCGATCGTCACGTCGTGCACAGACTGCGGGAGCTGCGGCAGCGGAAGCACCATCATGATCGTCACGTGACCAGGATTGCCGTCCGCGGGGCGGCTAAGGACCTGCAGCCGGTAGTGACCCGCATCCGGTGCCCACCAGGCCGGGCCAGGATTGAGGTCTACGGTGGCCGAAGCGTGGCCTACGGCGTAGAAGGTGCTGGCGTACCAGCACGGCCATGGGCCAATACTCTTAGAAACCTTGTGGGTGAAGTAGAAGCTGAAGTTCGCCTGGCCGAGGGCTGGCCTGGAGATCCCCTCTATCTTCTGCAGCACCCAGGGACCCAGATCGGTGTTGGTCGTGGTGGCGGCGCTGATCGTCTGCCACGGCCAGCCGAACCTGATACTCGGCAGATGGAGGTTAAGGCCCACCAGGTGCAGGGCCGCCGAAAGCGCAATAAGCACTACGTAGGCAATCGCCCTGCGGAATATCAGGCCTACCGCAACCACGACAGCAGTCCTCTTGGCCCAACGCGGGACACGGCGCCGGCGCGGGCTGGAACCGCCCTTCCCGCCCGGACTCCCCGGGCCGGCGTTACCGGCGGCAGGAGGATGCACCGGTGGTAGCGGCCGAGGCTGACCTGGCCAGGCGGCATCGATAAAAGGCCCGGCCGGCTGCGTATATGAGGCGCCTGGCTCTGTCCTTGCGTTCGGATCGTCAGCTTGGTGCCAGCCGGAATTCCGCTGCCCCGTCCTACTGACGGTCAGCGTGCCCAGTAGAAAGAGCAACCAACGAATCACGCCGTCCACCTTCTCTCTATGCTCGGCACGGGCGACTAGACGGTAGCGGGATAATCTAGCCCTAGAACCACGGGCACGGCCCCGAAGGGCATGCGGAATCGTCCGCCCGGTTTATCCGGTGCATTCGGGGCAGCTATGTTGGGCCAGCGCATGTTAATGTGCTGGGCGGTGAGGCCCGCCACGGAGTACGGGAATTCCATGGCAGATGTGTGGTGCAGCTTGAGCAGTCCGCCCCAGCGGAATGCCGCGAAGACGTTAGCTAGCTCCCGAACGGACAGATCTGCCGGCCCGGTCAGGTCGATCCGGTAAACTTGCCCGGCTAGCTCGGCCAGGTCGTCGGCGCACCGTTCTAGCGCCTCTGACTTCGTCCGGTAAATCGTGCCGCCGGGATTTACGGTTCCCAGCTTCTCGCCGTGAACTGGCGAGTAGCGCGGCTGCGCTTCGCACTGCATCCAGTCGCAGGCCGCAAGCAGCTCCCAGCGAATACCGCTGTGGCTGGCAACGTCCCGGTACAGCGGCTCCTGGCGTATAAGCTGCGTCTTGGCCGTCGCCAGGAAGGCATTCCTGACGGCCGGCGGGATATGTTGCTGATAATGGCCCGCGGCTCCCCGGGCACTGCGAGATGCGGTCTTCCGCCGTTGGGACTTGACCGGCGTGGGCATCCGCCTGGCGGACACGGTCTGGGTTGACGGCATCGCTGGTGCAGCAGGCTCATGGGTGTCTGGCTGTCCGCCGGGCCCTGGGGCTGCGCTGGGTGAAGAGGCAGGCGGCGACGGGCTCGCGAGCGGCGCAGGCACAGGGGCAGCAGGTGGCAGGCCGGGGATAGTTGCCTCATCTGGCGTCGCCGCGCCGCGGGTGGCGGCCGCGCGGGGCGCGGCGGCTGTCTGATCGGGCGCGCCGGACGTGTGGGGCGCGGCGGCCCGGGGCGCGGCTGTGTGATCGGGCGCGGCGGACGCGTGGGGCGCGGCCTGGGGCGCGGCTGCGTGATAGGGCGCGGCTGGCGCAACGACGTCGTAGCGATACAAGTCATACCCGCGCATGAGGCCGATGAGCTTTGTGCCATAGTCGGGATCCGTTGCGTAGACGCCCGTGAGCGCAGTCGCGAACGCGTTCGGATCCTGACGGTCGGCCATAGCGCGGGTGTAGTACCCGCTGGTTGCAAGCAGCTTGCCGTGATCATCGATGCTCTCGGCAAAATTGTGGTAGACGCGGAATGAAGCAGTGATCGTCACCGGCCGGCCATTCTCGTATTCCTGCGTCGGCAGCGAATCGCTGCCGGCCGGGCCAGTGCCCTTGATCCCGAACAAGTTGTGATCTTTGGCGGCCAGCATGCTTTGACCCCAGGCAGATTCGTCAATGGCCTGGGCAATCGTCACAGCCGCCGGGACACCGTACCTGTGTTGCGCGGCTACCGCTCCCGGCGCTACTTCGCCGATGAATGCTTGCTGAGCAGTCGCGTCCAGCGCAGGCGTCGTCGCCGGTGACAGGTGCTGGGTATCGCGCGGAGTTGCCGGGAGCCTGGTCGGAGCGCCAGTTGGGCGGTGCGTGGTTGTCGACAGCCCGGGGATAGCTGCCGCGCCCGTGGCTGACGGCCGGCTGCCAGGTGACGCCGGCTTCGGTCGCTGCCGGGGGCGGCGCCGGACAGCTCGCTGGCCATGGCCTTGCCTTGGCGCGGGCACTGGTGCCGCGGGAACTGCTGCGCTGGCGGCCGGATGGGCCGGCGCCCGCTCAGCAGGGCGTACCTCGAACGCCCCTGGGATGGCCGCCAGCCCGGCCGTCGCCTTGCCCGCTGCCTGGCCTCCGGTTGTCTCGCCTGGTCCTGCCTGGCCCGCGGGCACCCGGCCGGGCCGGTGACCGCCGGCTACGTGCTCATGGCCGCCCGGCGCCCTGTCCGCGGTATCGGGTACCTCTCCGTTATTGACGAACCCGACGACACCCTGGGAACTCAGCGGGTCACGATATTCATGGGCGTTGACAGAAAAGTTAGGCAGGGAATCGCTTCCGATGGTGTGCAAGACTCCGCCGGCATATTTCGTGACAACCTCGACGTGGTCATCAAACAGCACCCAGTCGCCGGGCAGCGGCTCGTAGCCGTCACCCAGCGGGTGCCAGCGATGATGGGCCTCTGCATCCTGGAGGATTGAGGCAACGCGGGGCGATGCCGGATTCGGGTCCACGCGGACGTCGGCCCACTGATGGAGCGGCCACGGATAGGAGGTACCTCCTGTCACCCAGCTCTGCTGGCCAACTACCTGGGCAGCAAGCTCGAGCGTCAAACTGGCGAAGGCTGCGCACGATTCGCCATGGTCAGCGCCATCTATGCTGTCGTTCTGCCAGATGGTTGCATCCATCTCGGCCGGCGTCTCGCCCCTGGCCATTCGCAGGTAGTAATGGGCGACGTTGACGATGGCTGATCGCAGCAGCGCATCGTCCGCAGGTGCCTGCCTGGATCCTGGCCGGGCTGCCTGCTGGAGAGCCAGCAAGTGAATCGGCATGCCGGCAGGCGACGCTAGATCGGCGGCCGCTCTGGGGACGAAGGAGAACCCTGCTATAGCTCCGGTTGCACTGAGGCTTACGAGCGCAGTCACCTGCTGCCACCTGGGCGCGCTGGCGGAAGGCATAAGCTCACCTCATTCTTGATGACCTGGAGCTGTCGGACTAGAGCAGATTTCCGGCGGAGATTACGCTGGCAGTTTCGAATCTGGCAGCTTTTTCAGGATGGCCTGGACCCGGCCGTCGCCGGGATCTGCCGCGTTCTCAAACAGCACGACGGCGTCATGAGCGGCCATGGGCGTGGCACCAACAATCCACTTTCGGTAGATGCCTGCGACGAGGGCAGCCTGCCCTGCCGGACTAATTACTGGCCGGGCGCACAGGCTCGGAAATCCAGCGCGCGCCGTGATCGCCGCTGATCCGGTATACCGGGCACAGTTGGCGGGGTGGCTCTCAAGCCCGGGCTCGACGACCTGCCTGCCACGAGAGCTGGTCAGGGTGGCTCCCCCGATGATGTTGTTGATGGCTCGCGCCGCTACCTCGAGGCTGTCGATCGGATTAGCGGGGTTGTATGGGTGATGAAGGTTCAGGGACCAGGCCACCTCGCCGCCTTGCGCCGGCGTAATCGGCTCTAGGCCCAGCCGGCCGGTCTTCGTATCAGCGAAGTTCGGATTATCGGCGCTCGTCATCAGTGCAAACACCCAGAGGATCTGGCGCGTGGTCTTCGCGCAGGCGAAGTTGACCTGGCCAGGCTCAGACATGACGTTGGGATTCCGGCAGGCTCTGGCAGCTTCGCTCTGCACTACTGCAACGCTGGACGGCCACGAGCCTCCTCCGCCGGGACGCATCATTACCAGGATGGCGACGAGCACTGCGCCGGCCGCCGCTCCTATCGCTGCCTTGCGTCCGCGCGAGAGACCCGGGCTATACGCACTGCGCCTGCCGTGGTTGACCAGCACCTCGGTGCGCCCGTCAGGCGAGTGCCACTGACCGCCAGGGTTCGCACTGCGGTAATCGTGTGCTGGTTTCGGCGCCGCGTAGAAGTCCGGCATGCTGTCCGCATAGTGGTCGTGACCAGAATCCTCTCGATCGCGTGTTTCCTGGCTCTTGCCAGCTGCAGCTGGCTGGCCACCGGCAAACTCCGCAAGCTCACGTTCCAGCGACACGCGGGCGTCGGTGAGTTTGCGCTCGAGATCCGCAGTCTTGCTCTTCAGGTCAGCGAGGCGCTGGCCCTTGAGGCGGATGGTGCTTTCGAAGTGCGTTCTCATTTTTCACCTCTAGCGTGCGGCTTGTGCTCGGCGTAGCCGATGGGTGACCCGGCACTACGGTCAGCCGTCAGCTATGCCTGCGGGTGGTGCAATCTCCGGTCGGCCATGCGGCGCTGGCCAAAGCGGCTGGCGGCGGTCGTGGCTCGCGTCGCCCGGGGCGGCTGGAGGTACCAGGCGGCCGGGACAGAGGCCTCCGCAGGGGAGCATCTGACCGTGAGCCGGTAGTGCAGGTGACTTGCGACATGGCCATAATTAGAACACACGTACGAGTGTGATGGGAAGAGGTTGTTCATTAGAACACATATTCGTTCAGCATAATCCCGCTCGCCCGGGGCCTGGGCTGGGCAGATGCGGAACCAGCGGATTGTCCCTCGGGCCGGTGCGGTCACGGACCGTTGTGATCGCTACGGAGGGCGGCCAGCAGGCAACCAGGCGGGGGACAGCGTAGATACTCTCAGCGCTTGCGTTGACGTCGGGGGCAAGGTCTAGCGTCGAGGATTGGGAGGAGCGATCGATGCGGATCGGCGAGCTGGCGCGGCAGGCCGGGGTGAGTACGCGGACGCTGCGGCACTATGAAGCGCTGGGGCTGGTGACGGCCCGGCGGGCCGCGAATGGCTACCGCGACTATGCCGGGGCGGAGCTGCGGGCAGTCGCCGAGATCCGCGCACTGGCCGATCTCGGGTTCACGCTGGAGGAGACGCGGCCGTTCGTGGAATGCCTGCGGGCGGGCAGCCCCGTCGGTGGTGCATGCCCGGACTCGATTGCGGTGTACCGGCGCAAGCTCGGCGAGGTAGACGAGTACCTGGCGCGGCTATCGCAGGTGCGCGATGAGTTGCAGGCTCAGCTTGCTCGTGCGCTTGGCGCCCGGGCGCATTCAGCGGGGGATCCCCGGTGCGAATTCTCCCGCCCCGGTTCGCTGCCGTAGCGACAGCCGCGGCTGGTCATGACAGGAGGGAAACGAGGATGCCCGTTGGAATTGCTAGCCGCACGCGCGCGGTCGCCGCGGTCACGGACGCGGACTTCGCTGAGGTCGTGCTCCGCTCGGAGGTGCCCGTGCTGGTCGAATTCTGGGCGCCGTGGTGCGGACCGTGCCTGATGATGGCGCCGGTGCTGGAGCAGATCGCCGCTGAGCACGCGGGGCGGCTGCGCGTGGTCTCGGTGAATGCGGACGAGAATCCGGTGACGATCCTGCGGCGGGCGGTGCTGGCCATGCCCACGCTGCAGCTCTACGTGGCAGGCGAGCTGGTCGTGCAGATCGTCGGCGCGCGGTCGAAGTCGAAGCTGCTTCGCGAACTCACCGGGCATGCCGGGATAACCTGCTAGCTGAGCAGGCACGGGGCCTAGCGCTGCGCGCGCAACCCGCGGTGCTGCACGAGCTGCTGTCCCGGTCCGCGCCGGCGCAGGCCCTGACGGTGGCGCTCTGCACCCCCAGCGTCCCAGCTCAGTTGAGGTACGAGGATCCAGACCACGGGATACCGCGCTACGCTTTACCCCTGTATTTGGCCGCGAGGAGGCGCCAGTGACGGCAGGGCCGGGAGACCAGAAGCCACTAGCGAAGCGTGACCGCCTGCGGGCATCCCACGCCGATCGTGAGCACGTGATCGAGACGCTCAAGGACGCGTTCGTCGATGGCCGGCTGACCAAGGACGAGCTGGACCTGCGCGCGGGCCGCGCGTTCGCCTCGCGGACCTATGCAGACCTGGCCGCGCTCACCGCCGACCTCCCTGCCGGGCCGACCCCGGCCCAGCCGGCACATAAGCACGTCCCGGCACCGGCACGGGCCCGGCGGCCGGTGAGCAAGCCAGTCAAGTGGGTAGCTTGCGGATTCATCACCCCGGCCGCGCTCGCGGTCACCATTGTGATCGGCCTCCTCACCGGCAGCCGCGACGCCGCGGAATTGCTCCTCGGGGCCTGTTTCATCTATTTCTGGGCCTGGCTGGTAGCCGGTGCCCAGATGCTCCACACCTGGCACGAGGACCGCTCCGGCGGGCAGTTGCCGCCGCGGCCAGCTCAGCGCCGCGGGGCGCTTGGAGGTGAGCCGTATGGCGGGACAGGTGATGACCTGATCCTCTGCGAGGCACGCAGCGATGCCCGTCCCCGGCAGTTGCCCGAGCGTAGCGTGCCCCAGCGCACCTGGCGGTCGCTAACGGCACGCCCGGCGGCCAGCTGCGCCAGGTCAGCGAGCGCTTCGGCTTCCGCCGCTGCGGTCAGCGACCACCGAGGCGACCGGCCTGCGCTGGTGCTGTTGCGCGCTACTCCCATCTGAAGAAGCCCGCGCCAGGAAGCCGAACACCAGCGCATACGCCGCCAGGACGAGCAGCGGCGCAGCCGGCGGGAACCCCTGCAGCATCGAGTCCTGGATAGCCCCCACTGCTGCGCCGAGCGGGGTGTAGTTGCTGATGCCCTGGAGCACGCCTGGCATGAGCGCCCGGGGCAGCCACAAGCCGGCGAAGACATCGAGGGGAAGAACACCAGCCGGCTAGCGCGCTAGCCGGAGGTACGCCGGCGCGGCCTTCCTGAACGCGGCTATCGCTCGCTGGTGACCTTCCAGCCGCCAGTTCTCGAGCTTGTTGAGGTCGAAATAGGTGAATCCGAGCAACTGGGGATGCCTGCTCAGCCCCGCGAAGAAATTGCGGATCATCTTTGGACGATCCGGCCATGGCCCGACGCCGGTCTCCGCGATGAGAATCGGCCGGGTGGTGAACTTCGCCACGCTGGCAAGGGTGCTGTTGAACACGATGGCCCAGCGGTCGAAAGGATGACGGAAGTAGGCGGAGATGCCGACCCAGGTCACGTACTTGCTGCCGGGCCACCATTGCGCTGGCGGCTCCTCCGCGCGGTTGATCGTCCACACCCAGATGACATTCGTCGCGCCGGCCGCGGCGAACACGTTGTGGATATGCCGCCAGGCGGCGATGAACGTGGCCGGCGGTACGTGGCCGGCGCCCCATGGGTACCAGGTGCCGTTCATCTCGTGGCCGAATCCCAGCGCGATCCTGGCACCGAAAGCCTTGACCGCCTTGGCGTAGGTCTTGAGGTAGGAGTCCCAGTCCCCATTCGCGATGCCGCTCACTGTATAAGGCGCGAACGGCTCGATCTGGATGAACGGCAGAGCGTGCTGGCGGGTGATCATGCAAGCGTCGGAGGCGGAGAACGGCTGGCCGAAATGCCGGAAATAGGTGATCAGGTTCGGCTTGACGCGGGTGGCTCTTGCGAACTGGCGGAGGTATTTCGTTCGCGGCGGCAGGGCGCGGCCCACTAGACCCAGGTAATGCCCCTTCGGGGTAGGCGCGCTGTGGCAGGATCCGGCCGCAGCCAGCCTCGGAGCGCCCTGGCTGCTGACGCTCGCGGCGGCGGTCACGGCGGTTGCAGCCAGCAGGGTTGTCAGGATTGCGCTGGTAGTCAGCGTGATCCGGCCGAGTCGACGCATCGTCATGTCTGCCCCTACCGTGCCCATTACCAACTTTGCTCGCTCAGTTTGACAACTTATCGTGCATCGCCGTCTTACCGCTGATGACCGGCAATTTCCGGGTGGGCCTGTGCCCCCTATCCGGAGCCGGGCGCGGTGACGAAGTCGATCAGTTCCTCGACCCTGCCCAGGAACGCTGGCTCCAGGTCCGCGAAGCATGCCACCGAGCGCAGGATCCGCTGCCATGCGGCGGCGGTGTCTTCCGGCCAGCCGATGGCGCGCAGCACGCCTTCCTTCCATGGCTGACCGGGAGGGACGGTCGGCCAGGCGCGGATTCCCAGCACGGACGGCTTGACCGCGGCCCAGACATCGATGAAGGGGTGCCCGGTGATCAGGACGTGCGGTGATCGCACCCGTGCGGTGATCCTGGTCTCCTTCGACCCGGTCACGAGATGATCGACGAGCACACCAAGCCGGCGCGCGGGCCCGGGGGAGAAGCTATCGACAATCGCAGGCAGGTCGTCGATGCCGCCGAGGTACTCAACGACGACGCCGGCATCGCGCAGGTCGTCACCCCAGATCCGCTCCACCAGCTCGGCGTCATGGCGGCCCTCGACGTAGATCCGGCTCGCCCGCGCGACCATCGCCCGGCGCTGCGGAGCAGCGACCGATCCTGAGGCGGTCCGCGCGGCGGCCCTGGCGCCGCCTCCGGCCGCGGCAGGAGGGCCCGCCGGGCGCGGCCGGACAAGCATCACCGGCTTGCCCTCCAGCAGGAAGGCGCCCGGGCTGAGCGGGAACACACGCTGCCTGCCGCGGGAATCCTCCAGCGTTACAGCGTCCTTCTCGCAGCAGACCACCGCCCCGCAGAACTGGCCCGCGCCATCTTCGACGACTAGCCCGCGCTCGGCCGCGACCTGCGGCAGCTGCCGTTGCCCGGGACGGCGGCGTCCTGCCGCGAGCACATCCGGGCCGTAGTCCCTGCTCCGCACTATGCCCTCCTCGCCGACATCCGGGACGTCGTGGCCGACCCGCGGACCTTTCTCGCCGACCCCGGGAAAATATCGCATCAGGCCCGCGGGCGGTGCCTGCCACTCCGCTGGGGGCAGGACTGCCGCTCGGCTGGGGCGTGACCGCCGCTCCGCTGGGCGTGACCGCCGCTCCGCCGGGGCCGCCTGCCTGCCACTGCGCTGCGGTCGTGCGCTACGTGCTCGGTGTACGTGCGCGGCGCCGGCGCTAGGTGCTAGCTGCTCGGTGCTCGGGCGTTTGGGTATTCTCGGCCAATGCCGTCGCTTTACGAGCACGCCGGTGGCGAGGAGGCGCTGCACCGTCTCGAGGACGCCTTCTACAGCAGTGTCCTGGCCGACCCTCTCCTCCAGCCGCTCTTCGGCGCAGGCCAGCCACAGCACGTCGATCACCTGACGGCATTCACGGCCGAGTCCTTCGGCGGGCCTGATCGTTTCACCCGGGAGCTTGGCGGCTTCGCGCACCTCATCGCAGTCCACCGCCACCTGAACATCACCGAGGAGCAGCGCCAGCGGTTCGTCGAGCTGTACATGATCGCTCTGGACTCCGTCGGCTTGCCCGGCGACCTGGCATTCCGCGAGGCCGTCCGCTCGCACGTGGAGTTCGGCTCTGCGGTGGCGATGCAGAACTCCCATGCCGGGACGGACGACGAGCTGCACCCCTTGCGAGAGGTGCCGCGCTGGCGATGGCCGGGTGACGATTAAGCCCCTGGCTGGTAAGCCCAGCGCCCGGTGGTGACGTGCGCAATGGCCTGACTTTAAGGCGGCCGGAGAATCGATTCTCCGCCCGCAGGCGCGCCGCGCTGGGCGAGGTCCTCGAGCCATAGCTGGCTGGCGCGGGCGACCCGGGCGGGCACCGCTAGCTCGCCGAGCAGTTCGGTGGCTGCCGCCATTTCGTGGGCACGGCGCAGGGCGTGCCGGTAGCTGCCTTCCTCCAGCCGGGTCAGCGTGGCACCGTCAGCGGCGGCGAGTTCGGCGGCGATGTGCTCTCGGAGCCAGTCCTCGCAGCCGGCCTCCCTGGCGGCCAGCAGCGCCTCGACCGCAGCCGCGGCCATTCCCTTGTAGAACACGCTGCGCAGTAGCTTTCTGCTGGCCGCGGCACCGGCCGGGCCGGCCAGGATCTCTACCGTGGCACCGCATGCGCCGAGGATCCTGCTGGCCGCCGCTGCTCCCGGTCCGGACGCGACCATCGGGGCGCGCAGCCCCCGGCCGGGCACCGGCGCCATGATGGCGATGTCCGCGAATGACACCCCGGCATTGCCAGCTAGGGCGGCCAGCCGCTGCTTGAGGCCAGCCGCTGCGGTGTTCGCGTCCGCGTCCACGGCCGCCCGGCTCAGGCCGGCGAGTGCCTGCCGCAAGGCGGCTTCGGCCTCGCTCGCGGTGGTGAGGCTGAGCACCAGGTCGGCGTCCCGGCAGGCGTCCGCATCACTGGCCGCGGCCTCGACTCCAGCGGGCGGGGGCACTGCGGGGTCGAAGCCGCGTACTCGCACTCCGGTACCGGCCAGGCCCAGGGCAAACTCGTGGCCGGCCTCGCCGAGCCCGAGGACGGCGACGGTGCAGCCGGGCGGCCCGCCGCTCATTGCTGCAGGCCGGCCGGGCCGGCTGCGCGGGCCGGGGAGCGGGCATCGGCCGGGCCGGGTGCGTCGACGGGCGGGATGCCGTGGGTGTGGAAGCTGTCGATGGTCTTCAGGCCCCATGCCTGGCCCTTGGCGCGCTCGGCGAGCGACCACGAGATGGGCCGCCAGTCCGGGGCCAGCACCAGCCGGGCACCCGCGTTGCACAGCTCGACGCGATTGCCGCCCGGCTCCCACACATACAGGAAGAAGGTCTGCTGGATGGCATGCTTGTGCGGTCCGGTCTCGATGTGGATCCCGGCCTCGAGCATCACGTCGGCGGCCCGCAGGATGTCCTCGCGCTGGTCGGCGGCGAAGGCAACATGGTGCAGCCGGCCCGTGGTCCCGGTCCAGTCGGCCGTGTAGACGAGGTCATAGCTCTTGTCGGCCACGTGATACCAGACCGCGGCGGGGACGCCGTCGTCCAGCACGATCTGCTCCGTCAGCCGGGCGCCGAGCACCTCGGGCAGAAAGCGCGTGACGGCGGGAATGTCGGCGGCGAGATAGTTGACGTGGTCCAGCCGGCGCACATTGGCGCCCCGGCCCGGGAATGGCGCGGCCTGGTTCTTCAGCGCGGGACGCTGGCCCTCGGGCGGGACATACCATTCGGTCTCCCAGTAGATCCCGAACTCGTGGCCGTCGGGATCGGTGAACAGGTAGGCAGGCCCGATCCCCTGCTCCCCGTCGGTCCAGCCGATGCCGCGGCCGCTCGCCTCGATGGCCTTCACCCGGCGGGCCAGCGCGTCCGGCCCGGCCGCGCGCAGCCAGGTCCGCCCGATGCCCGAGGCGGGCGCAGCGGTGACGCTGACCGTGAACCGCTCGTAGTCATCCCAGGTGCGCAGATAGCACGAGTTCCCGTCCCTGGCCACCTCGGTGAGGCCCATCAGGCGGACGAAGAAGTCGACCGTGTCCTCCGGCACCCGGGTGCGGAGCTGCACCGCCGACACGTGGGCTATGTCGCGGCATCGTTCCACCGCCATGTCCTGCTCACCTCCCGGCGCCAGGCACCGGCCCGGCGTTCTGCCTGCGGGGCCGCCCGGCGGGCATGCTGCCGAGCGTTTCGATCACGCTGGTGATGTGGTCCCGCATGGCCGCCTCCGCCTCATCCGGGTCCCTGGCCACGATGGCGGCGACGATGCGCTCATGCTGGGCCAGCGACACCGCGGGCCGCCCTGGCACGAGAGACAGCGCGAACTGATGGCGGACCATCTGGGCGCGCAGGCGCTCGATGATGCCCGTCGCGGTCTCGTGCGCGGCGATCCTGCGGATCAGCGCGTGCAGGCGGGCATTCGCGTCGCTGTAGCGCATGAGCTCGGCCGACATGACCGCCGCTTTCATCTCGGCGATGACCTGCCGCAGCTGCGCGGCCTCAGCCGGCGTCACGCGCTGGGCGGCGCGGGCCGCGGCGAGGCCCTCCAGCAGGCGGCGGACCTCGGTGATCTCGATCGCCTCGTCCAGCGGGATGACGCGGACGCGGGCACCCCGGTGCCGCTGCACGTCCACCAGGCCCTCGCTGGCCAGCACCGGGATCGCGGCGCGGACCGAGAACCGGCTGCAGCCGAACCGCTCGCACAGGTCCACCTCCACCAGCCGCTGGCCCGCGGCGAACTCGCCGGCCAGGATCGCATCCCGCAGCGCGCCCAGCACCGCACCCTCGTCGGCCATGCCTAGTTCCTCTCGGTATCGGCCATCGTCAGCTCCTGTCCGGATCGGCCATAGTTAACTCCCCTGCGGGGCTCGCCCGGACATAGGTGACGCCCAGGCGATCAAGCTCCGGCCGGAGGCCATATCGGTCTAGCCCGAGCTCGCCTCGCGCAAAGGCCGCTCGGGCGTCGTCTTCCCGCTCGGCCCGTTCTCTCGCGTTCACCGCGACTTCCGCGGCGTTCAGGCGGGGGATGGCGACTACCCCGTCGTCGTCGGCGACCACCACATCACCGGGATTCACCACCGTTCCGGCGATGCAGATCGGCACGTTCACCGACCCCGCGGTGGCCTTCACCGTGCCCTGGGCGCTGATCGACTGCGACCACACCGGGAATCGCGCCGCCCTGATCGCGGCCACGTCCCTGGCCCCGGTGGTGGTGACCAGGCCGCGCGCCCCGCGGGCTGCCAGCGCAGTGGTGATCAGCTCGCCCACGAAGCCGTCGCTGGACGGCGAAATCGTCGTGACGACGATGATGTCGCCCGGCCGGGCCTGCTCCACGGCCACGTGGATCATCAGGTTGTCGCCCGGCCAGCACAGGACGGTAAGGGCGGATCCGGCCGCGGCGGCGCCCGGCCAGAGGGGTCGCAGTCGGGTACCGAGCAGGCCGGTCCGGCCCGCCGCTTCGTGCACCGTGGCCACGCCCAGGTTGCCGAGTGCGGTCACCGCGGCCGGATCCGCGCGGGGGGGATCGACGACTACCACAGGCCTCACGCCAGCACCTCGCTTACCTGGGGGAAGACCCGCTGATACGCCTCGGCGTAGCGGATGGCGGCTGAACCGCCGTTCCGCACGGCCTGCACGCCGCGGCGCTCGGCTAGGTCGTGGTAGTAGCGCGCGAGGTGATCCTGGGACCGCATCGCGGCCATGGCCGCTATCTTGCGGTCGAACACCGCGGTGATGTCGACGAGCACGTCCGGCATGAACTCGCACATCTCCGGCTGGTGCGGCTCGAACCTGAACACCGGCGGCGCGCCGAGCGGCGGGTGCTGCGACTCGCGCCCGAGCGCCTGCGCGACCGCGCGCGCCCGAAGCGTGAGGTCCGCGGCCAGCGGGTGGTCGTAATTGTACGGATCCGCCCGCGCGTGCGTCAGGATCACCTTGGGCTGGAACGCGCGCATCAGTTCTGCCAGCTCCAGCAGGATCTCGTCGTCACCCGGCAGCGGGTAATCGCCCTTGTCCAGGAATCGCATCGTTGCCCCGAGCGCATCGCCGGCCGCCTGTGCCTCTGCTCTCCTGATCTCCTTGACCCTCTGCAGCGTCATCCCCGGCTGCTTCCACGCTCCCGGCGACTCGCCCCGCTCGCCAAAAGAAAGGCAGATAACGCGGGCCGTCCCGCCGGCCGCGGTGACCAGGGCGATGTAGCCTGCGGCCCGCCACACGAAGTCAGCCGCGTGCGCGCTGACGACGAGCAGCCGGCCCGCTGACGTCGCGGTCACGATGCCCTGCCCGGCTGGCCCGCGCCCGGCTGGCCCTGGCCCGGTTGGTCCTGGCCAGGCGGTTGCTGGCCCGGCTGGTGCTGGCTCAGCCGCACCTCGGGCGGCAGGTCCTCGCGCCGCGGATCGGGGCCAGCCAGCAGCCGGCTGTTGGAAACGATCATGGTGGTGATCTCCTGATCCGGGAATCGGGCGGCGTGCAGGGCATCAGCCATCAGGGCAAGCCCGTCCTCCACCGGGGGGTTGTGCGGCTGCCCGAGGTCAGTGGTCACGACCGTATGCTCGGGACCGGTTGCCCTGATGTTGTCGGCCATCCGGGCCCAGTCGTACTTGCCGGTGAACGGCGTGGTGAAGCAGCGTTCCAGAAATGCCCCCTGCCGGACCAGTGCCAGCTGATCCGCACGGCTGAGATTCTGCTGCGGGAACTCCGGGTGGGTGGCGATGACGTGGCGGACGCCGGCCTCGAACGCCGCGTCGGCCACGGCGCGCGTCTCGAACGCGCTCAGGTGGCCGGTGGCTACCACCAGCTGGTGACGGGCTGCCAGGCTGAGCACCTCCCTGGTCGCCGGGAGCGGCCGCCCAGCGGCGTCGAGGACCGGCACCGGATCCACCGTGATGCCCTGGGCGTCGAGGTCGGCCTGCAGCGCCAGCCACATGGGCGGCGTCGCGCCCGCGGGCAGGTCACCGTGCGTGACCCGGTGATTGAGCGCATCCAGGGTCGGCATCCACAAGATCCTGGCTCCCTCGCGCGCCGCGATCTCGACCGCCAGCGGGTTCATGCCGCCGACGGAGGCGTTGAGGGTCAGTGCCCCGATCACCCTGACCCCGTCAGCCCGTGCTCCGTCAGCCCGTGCTCCGTCAGCCCGTGCTCCGTCAGCCCGTGCTCCGTCAGGCCGGGCACCATCCTCCGGTGCGCCGTCAGCCCGGCGCCGGTGAGCCCGGGCACCCTCAGCCAGGACCTCATTGAGCACGGCGGCGCGTTCCGCGGTGGAGACGTAATGCGATTTCAGCACGAAGCCGGCCAGGCCAACGTCCTGGCAGCGGCGGGCGAGTTGCAGGTCGGTGACGCGCCGGCGCATCACGTCGGGCGCCACGTGCACGTGCAGGTCGTAGGCGCCGCTGACCAGCTGGCGGGCCCACTCGCTAGGCGTGGGGCTGCTCAGCACGAGATAACCACCCGCAGTTCATCAGACATGGACTACCTGACCTGTATTGATGGCCTCAAGCACCGCGCGGGAGTCAATGCCGGGCGCCGTGAGCTCACCGGTTATCCGGCCCCGGTAGAAGACTAGGACGCGCTCGCAGAGCGATGCCAGCTCGTCTGCCTCAGTAGAGCAGAGCAGCACCACGGCTCCGCTGGCGGCAATGGAGCGGATGAGGCGGTGCATCTCCGCCTTGGCGCCTACGTCAACGCCGCGGGTGGGGTCATCGAGGACGAGCATCTGCGGCTCGGCCTCCAGCCACTTGGCGAATACCGCCTTCTGCTGGTTGCCGCCGGACAGGGATCCGGCCGGCGCGCCGGCCGCTGCCCGGATGCCGAGCCGCTCCATCTGATCCCGCGCCCGCGCCTGCAGCACGGATCGCCGGATGTAGATCCCGTCGCGGGCTAGCGCCACCGAGCGCACCTGCCCGATGTTCTCCCAGACCGGCTTGTCGAGCATGAGGCCGAAACGACGGCGGTCGCCAGTCACCAGGGCCACGCCCTGGGCAACCGCCAGGCGGAACCGGCGAGGGCACACGGCGCCGCTCGGCAGCCGGACCGTGCCGCGGCGCGGCCGGCTGAGCCCGCACACCACGTCAAGCAGCGCGCGCTGCCCGGCCCCGGCCAGCCCGGCGAGGCCGACGACCTCACCCGGCCGGGCGGTCAGGCTGACGTCGTCAAGCCGCCGCCGGACGCTGACATGCTCTACCCGCAGATCTCCCGCCGCGCGCATGCCGGGCGGTCCCGCTGCGGCCGTCTCCATCAACACGGAAGTTTCGGCGGGCTCTAGCGCGTCGAAGTTTCCGTGATCATGAAATGCAGCCGGACGCGGCCGGGCCGCCGCGGCTTCTGGCGGGGCGCCTGCTTCTGGCGGGTCTGCTGTTCCTGGCGGGCGAGCCGTTTCCGCATCGGCCACGGCCCGCGTGACGGCCCTGCCGTCGGCGGCCGGGTGCGCATACAGTTTCCGGTCACCGAGCATCGCAGCCACCACCATGGGGATAGTCAGCGACGAGCGCCCGGCTCCGGCCACGACCACCGCGCCGTCCCGCAGGATCGTGACCTCATCGGAGAGGCTGAGTACCTCTTCGAGGATGTGGGACACGAACACGACGCCCACGCCGCGGTCGCGCAGCACCCGCACGACATTCAGCAGGTTCTCCGTGCCTGCTGCCTCCTGCGCCGAGGTGGGCTCATCGAGGATCAGGATGCGCGGGCTGGTCAGCAGCGCGCGGGCGATCTCGATCCGCTGCCGGTCGGCCAGCGGCAGGGATCCGGCAAGCTGGCGGAAACCTACCTCCAGCCCGAGTTCGGCCAGGACGGGTGCCGCCCTGCCAGCCATCGCGGACCGCCGCAGCAACGGCCCGCGGCAGATCGGCCCCGCGGCAAAGAGGTTGAGCAGGACGTCCAGGTCGGGGAAGAGGGCAAGCTCCTGGCTGACCACGGCGACGCCGCTCCTGGCCGCCTCGGCGGTGCTGGCGAACGACACGGCGATGCCGTCCAGCAGCACCACGCCGCTGTCCGGCCGTTCCGCACCGGCGATGATCTTGACGAGCGTTGACTTACCGGCCCCGTTCTCGCCCAGCAGGGCGTGCACGGTGCCCGGCCGCACCCGCAAGCTGGCCTCGCGCAGGGCGGTGACCCCGCCGTAGGCCTTGGTGATGCCTCGCACTTCGAGCACGGCAGTCCTCAGCCGACGTCGGACATGGGCTTGATGTACTTCTGCGGGTTCGCCAGCTCGCTGGTGACCTCCTTCTTGAACCAGGCGAGCCGGGAGGCCGCCGTCGCCTGGCGGGCCTGGATCGCCGCGATGTTCGAGCTGTTGACGACCAGGTAGCCGGGGTTCCACCAGCCAGTCGGGAGCTTCTTGCCGGTCAGGGCGTGCTCGGCCAGCAGGTCGACCGCGATGTAGCCCTTCAGCCAGTGCTCCGGGGAGATCAGGACGTCGACCTCGCCGGAAGCGATACCCTGCAGCGCCGTCGGGTCCAGGTCATCGGCGCCGACGAGATAGTGCTTCCCGGTGTGCTTCTCGATCTCCGCCATGCTGGCCGCATCCTGGCTGCCCGGTCCGACGTAGGCCACCGCATTCGGATGGGCGCTGACCGCTGCCTGCCAGGCGCTGTAGTTGGTGCTCGGCACCTGGGTCGAGTCGAAGTTCACGTATTTCATGCCGGGGCGCGCCTTGGACATGGTCTGCTCGAAACCCTGGTTACGGGCGGTGAGCACGGGCAGGCCGGGTGTGTCGGTGCCGATGACGATGGTGCCCTTCGTCCCCGCCGGGATCTTGGGCAGCAGCGCGGTGGCCAGGGCCTGCCCCAGCTGGACATTGTCGTTGCCGATGAACAGGCTCACCTTGGTCCCGGCCGGCGGCGGGGTGTCGACCGCTATCAGCGGGATGCCCTCTTGCTGGGCGGAGTTCAGCGGGCGGACGAACAGGTCGGGGAAGAGCGTGGCCAGCGCAATCCCGTTCTTGGAAGTATTCGTTGCCGACTCGAAGAGCGACAGTTGCTGCGCGCCCACGGCGGTGGGCGGTGCCGCGTTCGTCAGGGTGATGCCGGTCACCTTCGCGGCCGCCGCGGCTCCGAGCGCCATCTCCTGGGCGAAGTTCTCGTCGGTCGTGTCGTAGATGAACGCGATCTTCACGTTCTTTGCCTTGGCGCCAGGGCTCTGCGCGGACGTCGTGGACGGGGCGCCGCTGCTCCCGCAGCCGGCCAGCGCCGTGACCACGCAGGTGAGGCCGGCCAACAGCATGATCGCAGGCAGCTGATGGCCCGATGCTGCCGTGTTGTGTCGTTTGGTAGTGAACAAGGCTTTCTCCTCTGGCTCGGGCTGAGCATTGAGTTCTCGGTGAGTGCTCCGGTCAGTGCTGGCGGGCTTGGCGGCGTCTGCGTCCCTGCCGCAGCAGGCTGTCCATGGAAACGGCGAGGATGATCACGGCCCCGGTGGCGAAGGCGCTCCAGTTCAGCGGGACGTTGAAGAACACCAGGGCACTGCTGACGACGCCCAGCAGGATGGCGCCCACCGCGGCGCCGAGCACAGTGGCGCTGCCCCCGATCAGCGGCGTGCCGCCGATGATGGCCGCCGCTATGGCCGTCAGTTCGGAGCCGGTGCCGATGCTCGGGTCGCCGGAGTCGTAGAAGGCCAGGCCGAGCACGCCGGCCACGCCGCACAGCGCGCCCATCAGCACGAGCGCCTGGACGCGCACCCGCGGGATGGAGATGCCCGAGAAGGTCGCGGCCTCCGGGTTGGACCCGATGGCGCGCACCCGGTAGCCGAACGGTGTCAGCCTGAGGACGGCGGTGAGGACGCCGACGACGACGAGCAGGACCCAGATGCTGGTCGGCAAGCCCAGCTCGTCGCCGCCCAGGACGACGAAAAACGAGTTGCCGATGGGCAGGCCAGTGATCTGCTGGCCGTTCGCCAGCGCCTCGGCCAGGCCGGAGTACAGCGACAGGGTCCCGAGAGTGGCGATGATCGCACGAATCTTGATGCCCTGCACGAGCAGCGCGTTGACCAGCCCGAGCCCCGCTCCCGCCAGCACGCAGACCGGGACTGCAAGCCATGGGTTCATGCCGGAGTGAATCGCCACGGCGCCGATGATGAGGGTCAGCCCGAACATGGACCCGATGGACAGGTCAATCTCCCGCATGGCCAGCAGGAACGACGTGCCGACGGCCAGCAGCCCGATGAAGGCCGCCTGCTGGACAACCTGCGTCAGCTGGGCGGCCGCCAGGAAATCCGGGTGGAACGCACCGACCACGACCACGAGCACGAGCGTGGCCACGATCACGCTGCCGCTTTCCAGGTCCGTCAGGCGGCGCACGGCCGTCCGGCCGAGATCGGTGGCAGCCGACCGCCAGGGCAGCCCGCTGTCGGGCTCTTCCCTGGCCAGATCCCGGCCCGGCCCGGTCTTCACAGCGCACGCCTCCGACTCCGCTGGTCCCGGTTGATGCCGGCGACCTGGCTCGTTCCGCTGTCTGTGGCCTTTCCGCGGCCGGCTCGGTTGCCGGTGGCTGGCCGGTCCGTGTGCCCAGCCCGTTGGCTGCTCGCTGGCCAGCTCATTGCCTGGCCATGACCAGTACATTGTCCGTAATTTTGGCGACAATATTTCTTGACAACTTCGGCTACGATAAGCGCGCGAGTGCAGGCGGTCAAGCGGCGGCTGCGCCGCATAAGGAGAAGCTCGATGCGCACCGTCCGAGACGCGACCCTCCAGGTAGCCCGTGACCTCGGCCTCACCACCTGGTTCGGCAACCCGGGATCGACCGAGATCCCGCTGCTGGCCGACCTGCCCGACGGCATCCGCTACCTGCTGGCCTTGCACGAGAACGCGGCCGTCGGCATGGCCGCCGGCCAGGCCATCGCTACCGGCCGGCCCGCGCTGGTCAGCCTGCATGCCGCCGCCGGGCTGGGCAATGCCGTCAATGCCCTGGTCAGCGCCCGGGTCAACAGAGCTCCGCTGGTCGTCCTCATCGGCCAGCAGGACCGCCGTCACATCGCGTTCGAGCCTTTCCTCACCGGACGCCTGGCGGGTCTCGCCGGTGACTACCCGGTGGCCGTGCACCTGCCGCTGCGGGCGCAGGACGTGCCGGGAGCCGTGGCCCGCGCATACCACGAGGCGCTCACCTGGTCCGGCCCGGCGCTCGTGATCGTGCCGATGGACGACTGGTCGGCCGTGATGGACGAGACCCAGATCGCCGCGCCGGCCGTCTGCCGCTACGCCACGGGCGTCACCGCTGCCGACGTGGCGCCCTTCGCGCTGCTCCTCGACGGGGCGCGGTTGCCCGTACTCGTGGTCGGCGCGGGCGCGGCCGATCGGGCTGCCTGGGATGCCCTCGTCCAGCTGGCTGGCCGCCTGAACTGCCCCGTCTGGCAGGAGCCGTTCACCGGGCGGGCCGGATTCCCGCAGGATCATCACCGATTCGCTGGTTTCCTGCCGGCCGGCCGGGCAGCGCTACGGGACACCCTGGCCGGTCACGACGCGGTGCTCGTGGTGGGCGCCGGGGTGCTGCGCCAGTACCACTACGAGCCGGGACCGCTGTTCGCAGCAGGCACGGCGGTCGCGGTCATCACCGCCGATCCGGCGGAAGCCCACCGCAGCCCGGCCCGGCTCGCCCTCATCGCATCGCCGGCGGCGGCATGCGCGCTGCTGGCCAGGGCGGTCACTCCGCATGGTTCCGGATCGGTGCCGCCGCGCGATCGGCCCGCGGGCGGCCGGCTGCCGCGCGACCGGCGGCAGCCAGGGGGAGCGCCGGGCGGCGGGCTTCGCTCGGCTGACGTTCTCGCCGCGCTGGCATCGCGCATTGATCCCGACACCATCGTGGTGGAGGAGTGCCCGTCCAGCCGCGAGCTCCTGCAGGAGACGCTCCCGGCCAGGGATCCGCTCGGCTACCTCGGCGCGCCTGGGGGCAATCTCGGATCCGCTCTTCCCGAGGCGATCGGCCTGCGGCTGGCCGACCCCGCCCGTCCCGTGCTGGCAGTACTCGGTGACGGCTCGGCCCTCTACGGCGTCCAGGCGCTGTGGAGTGCCGCTCACTACGGAGTGGGCGTGCTCTTCATCGTGCTGGCCAATGCCCGTTACGCAGTGATGGACCAGCTCGCGTCCCGGGAAGGGAAAGCACCCTGGCCGGGATTCCCCGAAGTGCACCTGGCCCGCCTGGCCGACGGCTTCGGCTGCCCGGCGCAGCGCGTCGCGACCATGGAGGCGCTGGCGGAAATACTCGACCGGGTCATCCCGACGCTGCGCACCCGCAGCGAGCCGCTGCTGGTGGAAGCGGACGTCAGCGCCGATGGGGAGCCGGGGCGATGACCGTCCCTGCCGCGCCGGCGGCCGGTGAGCGAGCGGCGGTCATCACCGGTGCCGCCAGCGGGATCGGGCAGGAGTTCTGCGTGGCGCTGGCATCCCGCGGGGCGCGGGTCGCTGGCGTCGACATCGCTGACATGGCGGCGACCCGGCAGGCGGTGCGGCGCGCCGGAGGCACGTTCCTGCCGGTTACCGCGGACGTCACCGCCGAGTCCGACACCGCCAGGATGGCGGACGAGGTACGTGCCGCCTTCGGCCGCGCCGATATCTGCGTCAACAACGCCGGCACCTATCCGCTGGTGCCCTTCGAGGAGACCACCTATGCCGAATGGCGGCGGGTGCTGACCCTCAACCTCGACGGTATGTTCCTGGTCACCAGGGCGCTGCTGCCCCTGCTGCGGCGCTCGCCCGCGGGACGCATCGTCAATGTCGCCAGCGCCGTCGTCTGGCTCGGGCCGCCCCGCATGGTCGCCTACACCACGTCCAAGAGCGGCGTGATCGGCTTCACCCGGTCGCTCGCGAGTGAGCTGGGGCCGGCCGGAATCACGGTCAACGCCATCACCCCGGGGATGATCCCCACGGCGACCGCGGTGCGCACGGGCGTCACTGCCGACCTTGACCGGGTCGTCGCCGGGCAGGCGATACCGAAGGTCCAGCAGCCCGCCGACCTGGTGACCAGCCTGCTGTACCTGTGCGATCCCGGGAGCGGCTTCGTCACCGGCGCCGCGATCAACGTCGACGGCGGGTTCGCCAAGCACTGACGCGGCGGCTCCGCGAGGCCGGCCGGCTTACCGGTCCGGGTGCAGGAGGGGGTCGAGCCATCCGAAGGATCGTGCGTGGTAGAGCGTCCGTGCGCCCGCTTCGCAGTGATCTCCGGCACCGTCGGAGGCGGCGAAGCGGACATATTGCTTCTCGCAGTTCAGCGCGTCAGCCAGCCGGGGGGCCGACGCGCTGATGTCGTCGCCCTCGGCGCTGCAGACGAACGTCGGGCAGGTGATCTGGCCGCTGGCCGGCGCTGAAGAAGTAACCGGGCAGGGTGGTGCCCTCATACGGGATCTGCAGGACCTCCGGCGGGTTGTCGAGCAGGGCGGCCCCGCGCCGGAAGGCGCTGGTCTGCCGCGCGCAGCTTTCCACCAGCCGCGGGTCGACGGGACCCCCCATCAGCATGACGCCCGCGGTGCGGAAATAACTCGACGCCCGCCAGAACGCGAGCCGCGCGCTCGCGGCGCGGCCGGCCGCCGCCTCACCCTCGGCGAGGGCCAGCGTGGCAGCGGCGGTCGATGTCCAGGCATCATGCCAGCTGGTCAGGTCGGTGCCCTTGACCCGGCCGGCGGTGGCGAGGCATTCCCCGACGTCAGCGCCGCCGTATGGCGCTACCCCGACGGCCTGTAGCGTCTGGGCATCCAGCAACTCGTCCTTGACTACAAGATGCGTCACGACCTGACCCCGATCCGCGCGGTTTGCCAGCCGGAACGATCTTATTTGCCGCGGCGCCCGCCGGACCTGGTACCGCTCCTTGCGCTGCGCGCCGGCGTTGCTGACCAGGACGTCGAGGTGACCGGACTCCCATAGTGTTGTCATGTCAGCACCGCGAGGGCGGCCGCGGTCCGGCACCACCTGATCGACCCTCTCGCCGCAGCCGACCGCGCCGCTCTGCTGGCCAGCCTCCGGCGACTCACCCAGCAGCCCTGAACCGCGGCGCGCGGCCGCGGCACAGCGCGGGCCGCCCGCGACCCGACCCGATGGGAGCACCAGAGATGGACCTGCCCGACGGCCTGCTCGACCTGCTACGCCAGCCCAGCCCGTGCTTCCTGGCCACCGTGATGCCCGACGGCTCGCCGCAGCTGACCCAGACCTGGGCCGACACCGACGGCGAGCATGTCCTGATCAACAGCGTCGCGGGCTTCCAGAAGATCAGGAACATCGAGCGTGACCCGCGGGTGGCCCTGACCATCTCCGACCCGGGCAGCCCCGCCCGTTACTTCGCGGTCCGCGGCCATGTCCTGAACGTCACGGCGGACGGCGCGGCCGCCCACATCGAGAAGCTGGCCCAGCGCTACCTGGGCGGCCCGTATCCGTGGTACGGCGGCCGCGACCAGACCCGGCTGCTGATCACCATCGAAGCCGACAAGATCAGCGGCACGGGATAGCCTCAGGATGATCGTCGGCGTGCAGCGGCCGTCATGGCTGCTGACGGCCCTGGACCGGCCGGGCACCGTCATGCTACTGATGGCACTGGTGCCTGAGTGCGGGCCGGCCAGGAGGGGACCTCGTGACGATCGACCAGGTAGCCGCCGGCGGGACTGTTCCGGGCCGGGCGCAGGTGGTGATCGTCGGCGGCGGGGTGATCGGCTGCAGCATCGCCTACCACCTCGCCCATCTGGGCTGGACTGACGTGGTGCTGCTGGAGCAGCATCAGCTGACGGCCGGGACAACATGGCATGCTGCCGGGCTGATCACCTCGGCCGGGATGACGGACGAGACAGCGCTGTTCTTCAGCCGGTACTCGCGTGACCTGTATGCCCGGCTGGAGCGGGAGACCGGGCACTCCACCGGCTTCCGGCCCGTCGGGCACATCTCGCTGGCCGCCACCCCGCAGCGGCAGCAGGCGCTGCGGCGCGAGGCTGCCTGGATGCACGGATTCGGCGTCGATGACGTGGAGATCTCGCCGCGGGAGCTCGCGCGGATGTGGCCGCTGGCCCGTACCGACGACGTGCTGTCGGCCTTCTATGTCGCCGACGAGGGCCGGGCCGACCCGGTGGGCGTGGCCACCTCGCTGGCCAAGGGCGCCCGGCAGCTGGGCACTCGGGTGGTCGCGGGGGTGGCGGCGACCGGGGTCGAGACTCGCGGACGGCGGGTCCGCGCGGTGCTGACCGAGGCGGGCAGGATCGAGACCGATGTGGTGGTGAACGCGGCCGGCATGTGGGCACGGCAGTTCGGGGCACTTGCCGGGGTCGCAGTACCGCTGCAAGCGGCCGAGCACTACTACCTGCTGACCGCCGCCGTGCCCGGGATGAGCCAGGACCTGCCGGTCATCGAGGACCCGGACAACTACGGGTACTACCGGCCGGAGGGCGACGGCATGCTGGTGGGCCTGTTCGAGCCGGCCGGGGCGCCGTGGTCCCTGGACGGCGTGCCCCGGGGGTTCGCGTTCGGCAAGCTGCCGCCGGACTGGGAGCGGATGGAGCCCTACCTCGCCCGCGCGATGGACCGGATACCTTCGCTGGCCGAGACCGGGATACGGACGTTCTTCTGCGGGCCGGAGTCGTTCACCTCCGACGTCCGGCCGCTGCTCGGGCCGGCCCCGGAGCTGGATGGCTATTTCGTCGCGGCGGGCCTGAACTCACTCGGCATCCTGTCCGGCGGCGGCGTCGGCAAGGTGCTCGCGCACTGGATCGCCGACGGGGTGCCGCCGGTCGATGTCACCGGCGTGGCCATCGACCGGACCGCGGCGCATGAGACGTCGCGGCGGTTCCGGGCCGAGCGCACGGTGGAGCAGCTCGGGGTGCTGTTCGGGGACGCGGTCTGGCCGGCCTGGCAGCCGTCGACCGCGCGGAACGTGCGCCGGTCGGTGCTGCATGAGCGGCTGGCCGCGGCCGGCGGCCATTTCGGCGCCTCGGCCGGCTGGGAGTTCGCCGAGTGGTTCGCCTGTCCGGGTGAGGCGCCGGTGACCACCCTGGACTACCGCCGTCAGGATTCGCACCCGATCGTGGCGCGCGAGCACGCCGCGGTGCGGGAGGCCGCGGGCGTGCTGGACATGAGCCTGATGGCGAAGCTCATCGTGGCGGGACCGGCCGCGGCCGCGGTGCTGAGCCGGCTGTCGGCCAACGACGTGACCCTCGCCGTCGGCCGGATCGTCTACACGCAGTGGCTTAACCAGGCCGGCGGGATCGTCGCCGATGTTACGGTCACCCGGCTGGAGCCGGAGAAGTTCCTCGTGGTGGCCAGTGACATCATCCACCGCAGGATCGAGCCGCTGATCAGAAGAGAAACACGCCAGAACGAGGTCCTGACGGTTACTGACGTCACCTCGGGCACCACATTGCTGTCCGTGCAGGGCCCCGCGTCGCGGGACCTGATCGCGCGGCTGGCTGACGCCGACCTGTCCAACGAGGCCTTCCCTTACCTGACCGCGCAGCAGATCCATGTCGGCTATGCGCCTGTGCTTGCCGTCCGCGTCACCTACGTCGGTGAGCTTGGCTGGGAGCTGCACGTGCCGGCCGAGTACGCGCTTGGCGTCTACGACGACCTGATGGCAGCCGGCGGCGATCTCGGCTTCCGGCCGGTCGGATTGTCGGCCATGTCCGGCCTGCGGCTGGAAAAGGGCTACCGCGACATGGGCGTGGACATCGATAACACCGACAACCCGCTGCAGGCCGGGCTCGGGTTCGCCGTGGCGTGGGACAAGCCCGGCGGGTTCACCGGGCGTGCCGCGCTGCTGAAGGCGCGCGCCGGGGGACCGCCCCGTAACCGGGTCGTCAGCTTGCTCGTGGAGGACCCGGCGGTCGATCTTTTCGGCAACGAGCCGGTGCTCCTTGACGGTGAGTGGGTGGGATACATCCGGGCCGCCGCCTACGGCTACACGGTCGGCGGTGCCGTCGCACTGGCGCAGGTTGCCCACCGCGACGGGGTCACCGGCCAGTGGCTGAAAGGCGGCGATTTCCGCGTGCGCACCCCGGCCGGCGACGTCAGCGCGCGGCTGCAGATCGCCCCGTTCTACGATCCGCAGCGGCTGCGCATCCTGGACCGGTGAGCGGCTGGCGTAGGTTTGGCAGATGCGTTTCGCCTTCAAGACTGCACCGCAGCACACCACCTGGGCCGCCATGCTCGACGTCTGGCGCGCTGCCGACGACATCGAGGTGTTCGAGTCCGGCTGGACCTTCGACCACTTCTACCCGATCTACTCGGACTCGACCGGACCCTGCCTCGAGGGCTGGGTCACCCTCACCGCGCTGGCCCAGGCGACGAGGCGCCTCCGGCTCGGGACGCTGGTGACCGGCATCCACTACCGTCATCCGGCAGTGCTCGCCAACATGGCGGCGACGCTCGACATCGTCTCCGGCGGCCGCCTTGAGATCGGCATCGGGGCCGGCTGGAACGAGGAGGAGTCGGGCGCCTACGGCATTCCGCTCGGCACCCCGAAGGAGCGCAGCGACCGCTTCGAAGAGGCCTGTGCAGTCCTCGTCGGCCTGCTCTCGGAGCAGGAGACGGTCTCCTTCAAGGGAAGCTTCTACGAGCTGACCGACGCCCGCTGCAACCCCAAGCCGGTCCAGCAGCCCCACCCGCCGATCTGCATCGGCGGCAGCGGCGAGCGCCGTACGCTGCGCACCGCGGCTCGTTTTGCCCAGCACTGGAACTTCGTGGGCGGCACGGTCGAGGAGTTCACCCGCAAGCGGGACGTACTGCACCAGCACTGCGCCGATCTCGGGCGGGACCCGGCGCAGATCCTGCTGTCGAGTCACGTGCGCTTCGATGGCGATCCCGCCGCGGCGGCGGCGGCTGCCGCGGCGCTTGCCGAGGCCGGCGCCGGGCTCGCGATCATCCAGCTCCGCCCGCCGCACACCCCCGCCGTGCTCGAGCCGCTGGCAGCGGCCTTCACTGAGCTCGACTGAGCGGGTGTCCCTGGCCCGCGGAGCCGGACTGTCATGCTGCCGCCGATCGCGGCCCGGCCGGGCGGGCTCAGCGCAGGCAAGCCTCAGTACTGTGGCGGCCTCGGTCCTAGCGGGGCCATCGATGCGGGCAGTAACAACTCGAACACCGAGCCCTGGCCCACCGTGCTCTTGACCTGAACAGAGCCCTGGTGGGCCTCCGCGATCGCCTTCACTACCGCCAGGCCGAGGCCGAACCCGCCAGTCTCCCGGTTACGGCCCGTGTCGATCCGGGCGAAGCGGCCGAAGATCCGTCCCGCCTCGGCGGCCGGGATGCCGCATCCTGAGTCAGCCACGGCGAGGATTATCCTCTCGCCCTCGCATCGGGCGCTCAGCTCGATAAGGCCGTCTGCGCCGGTGTGATTGACGGCGTTCTCGATGAGCGCATCCAGGGCCAGGGTCAGGCGGTCCTCGTCCCCCTGCACGCTTGCCTCCGGAAGGGCGCCAAGCGACCACCGCCGGGGCGGCTGGCTCCACCCGTGGAATGTCTCCACCACGAGTTCTGAGACATCCACGGGAGCCAGCCGCAAGAAGTCCGGGCCGTCCGTCGAGGCCAGCAGCAGCAACCGGTGGGCTAGCCTGCGCATCCGCAGCAGCTCATCCACGGCCACCCGGGCATCCTTCGCGATTGCCTGGTCGGTGGCAGCGCGCTCGATGAGCTCGGCGTGGCCAAGGGCGATGGTGATGGGGGTTCCCAGCTCGTGGGAGACGTCCTGCAGAAACTGCCGCTGCTGATCGAGCAGCAGCAGATTGTGCTCGGAGACGCGCTTCACTTCCTCCGTGGCAGTCACCCGCCTGCGAGCGTGCCACGCCATCACCACGAACATCATGGCGAGCAAGGGGACTTCCGCGAGGTAATCCCCGTCCTGTTCCCCTCGCAGGACCTGCCACCCGATCAAGCCGCCGGTGGCCAGCGTCACGACCGCCACCACGACCACCGTGGATCCCAGCCGCCAGAGGCGGAAGCCGTAGACCGCCGTCAGGCTGACCCAGATGACCAGGAACGGGATGGTCTGCCAGGCGGACAGGAGGCGCATGGCGAGGAGGTTCAGCCCGATAAAGGCCACCCAGGCAATGTCGACCCAGTGGGCGCGGGCCAATTGGCGGACCCGGTCAGCATGCATCGAGGGCTGTACTCCCTGCCGCGCTGGGCGATAGCGCTGCCGTCGCCGACTCAGCAGCCAGCACGTCCGTACCTCATCCCTGCTCAGGATCCCCTGTTCAGGCCTACCGCATTCCGGCGGCTCAATTCCGGCGGCTCAGGCTTCGAGCGCGGCGTCCAGGGTGATGTCGACGCCGGTCAGCGCCTTGCTCACCGGGCAGCCTTCCTTGGCCGCCTGGGCGGCGCTGGCGAAACCGCCGGAGTCGAGGCCGTCGACCTCGCCGCGGACGGTGAGCTTGATGCCGGTGAGCCGGAAACCGCCCGCCGGGTCAGGGCCGAGGGTCACGTCGGCCTGCACCTCAAGGGACTGCGGCGTGCCGCCGGCCGTGCCGATCTCCGCCGACAGCGCCATCGCGTAACAGGCGGAATGCGCTGCGGCGATGAGCTCTTCGGGGCTGGTGTAACCGCCAGCATCGTCAGCGGCGCGCTTGGGGAAGGACACCTCGTAGGTACCGATCTTCGAGCTGCTCAGCTCGACCTGACCGGAACCCTCCTGCAGGGTGCCATTCCATGCGGTACGGGCGGTGCGAGTGGGCATGGGTACTCCTCATGAGTTGCGGACGGGCCGGTGTCGTCAGCCGGGCTAGCGGACTGTGCTGCCAACGGACTGTGCTGCCAACGGACTCTGCTGCCAACGGACTCTGCTGCCAACGGACTCTGCTGCCAACGGACTCTGCTGCCAACGGACTCTGCTGCCAACGGACTCTGCTGCCAGATTAGTCCGGTGCCGGTCGTCGGCGGACTGCATCGCAGCCCTACTCGACGTCCTTGAGGATCCGCTGCACCCACTCCAGCTGCGCGGAAAACCAGTACCTGGCCAGGCCGGCTGGCCGGTATCGTCCGCGATTGTGGGCAAGCCGTCGCATGTCGCCATCGTGACCGGCGCCAACCATGGCATCGGCGCGGCCACGGCGGCCGCGCTTGCCCGTAGCGGTATCGCCGTCCTCGCCACCTACCTGCGGCTCGGCGGAGCTCAGGATCCGGGGGCCGCCGCGGTCTACCGCGAGCAGCGCGCTGCCGACGGCTCCGGGCTCGTCGGCCGGATCACCGCGGCAGGCGGCGTTGTCCGCGCTGTCGAAGCGGACCTGGCCGATCCAGCCACCGCCTCGATGCTCTTCGACCGGGCCGAACGTGACCTCGGCCAAGTCGACATCCTCGTGCACAACGCCTCGGGCTGGCTCGCCGATACCTTCAAGCCGGATACGGCCGACCGGTTCGGCCGGGCTCTGCGGCCGGTCAGCGCCGAGACTTTCGACCGGCAATTCGCCGTCGATACCCGGGCCGGCGCGCTGCTGATCGCCGAGTTCGCCCGCCGTCACGCCGCGCGGGGCGCGGGCTGGGGCCGGGTCGTGTCGATGACCTCCGGTGACGGCAGGGGCTTTCCCGAGGAGGTCTCCTACGGCGCCGCTAAGTCCGCGCTGGTGGACTACACGCTGTCGGCGGCCCTGGAACTCGCGCCACTCGGCGTCACTGCCAACGCGGTGGAGCCGCCGGTCACCGACACCGGCTGGATCACCGACGAGGTCAGGGCCGCGGTGGCCGCCAGCCCGCATCTGGTGCACATCGCGCGGCCCGAGGAAGTCGCCGGGGTGGTCGCGTTCCTGGTCAGCGAGGCGGCCGGGCTCATCACCGGCAATGTCGTGCACCTGCGCTGAGCATCCGTCACCACAAGCCCGGAGCGCGACCGCGTGCTGCGGGGTCATGGATCACCAATCGGAGCCTCCTGAGCTGGGCGGACGTCGGTGCACGGCGGCGGGCGGCCGGCGCCGGCCGGAGGGCCTGGCCGACGAGTGTCCTATTGTTTTGCTGTGATCACCAACAAAGCCGGGCCCGAGGCGGCCGCCATAATGATGCCCAAGCCGGACCGCTCTGCACTTGCCGTGCCGCCCCCGGGGACCGTGCCGGGGACCTGGGCAGGTGCTCCGAGCGCCGCCCGCACCAACGGGGAAATCTACCTCGCCTACCGGCTGCGCCGGCCCCCGGAACAAGGACGCGGGTACGCGGTCGCGGTCGCGCGCTCGGCTGACGGAGTGCACTTCGAGACCTTGCTGAGCATCGGCAAGGAGGAGATGGACACCGCATCACTGGAGCGGCCGGCGCTAGTGCAGACACCGGCGGGAACCTGGCGGCTCTACCTCAGCTGCGCGACGGAGGGCAGCAAACACTGGCGTATCGAGGTGATCGAGGCCGACAACCCGGGTTCATTCGACGCCAGGCACCGCCAGATGGTGCTGCCCGGCGATGCCAGGACGGCCGTCAAGGATCCTGTGATCGTTTATGACGACGGGATGTGGCACCTCTGGGCCTCGACGCACCCGCTGGAGGACCCGGACCAGACGGACCGGATGGTTACCGACTACGCGTCCAGCCCGGACGGCCTGGACTGGACCTGGCAGGGCACCGCGCTGAGCCCGCGGCCGGGCGAGTGGGACGCGCGCGGGGTGCGGGTCAGTGCCGTCCGGCTCAACGGAGCCGGGATCGTGGCCTACTACGACGGACGGGCCACTGCCGCGGAGAACTTCGAGGAGCGCACCGGCGTGGCCACTGGCATCAAGCCCTCGGCGCTGGCCGCGGTCAGCGCCGTTCCGGTCGCTCAGTCGCCCCACGCAGGGGGCGGGCTGCGCTATCTGAGCATTCTCGACCTCGGCGACGGGCGCGAGCGCTGGTACTACGAGCTGACGCGGGCTGATGGCGCGCATGAGGTGCGAACCGAGCTGCGCTGACCCGGGCCGGGCCGCGCGCGTCAGGGCGGTGACCGGGCCGGGCCGCCGCGCGCGCTCAGTATGCGCGCGGCTGGCCGTTGCGCGCCTGGCGCTGCCCGGACGGCCTGGCCCCGACAAGCCCGCCTGAGTCGCCACGCGGCTGGAGCCAGTCCCTGAAGCTCTCACCGGTGATGGTCTCAAGGAGCCTGATGTCCTGCTCGAACCGCGGGATCAGCGCCTGGCGCTCCTGCCACGTGAGCGGCTGGCGCGGCGGGGCGTCCTGCTGGAGCCGGCGCTCCAGCACGCTGGTCATCACCGCTTCCGTCTTGCCGGGCAGGACGGTGCTTGCCGCGGTGCCGACGCGCAGTGCCCGTGACAGCGCGCGGTGCCGGCGGGTCAGCCGCGGATGGGCGGTGACGTTCTCCCGTGGCACCTCCGCCAGGACGCCCTCGGGCACGCCGAGGAAGCCGCAGATACGGTCGAGCAGGCCGGCCGGGTGCTCGATCAGGGCGCGGTAGCGGAAGACCATGACCTGGTCCGCGGGGAACACCGTGTACAGGTGCTCCAGTTGCTCGCCGTACCGCCCGAGGGCCGTGTAGTGCCAGAACTCAGCCCAGCCCGCCGCGATCCGGCGGTCTTCCTGCGCGCAGGCCTGCACCACGTCACCAATGGGATCTAGCCCTGCGGACCACAAGTGCGTCCAGTTGGAGTGCGCCCGCTCCACCGGATCGCGCAGGACCACGATCAGCTTGGCGTCGGGGATCAGCGCGCGGATGCGCAGTTGCGCGGCCCGGTCGTAAAGGTAGAACGGCGTCGACTCACCCCGCAGCGCGCCGGCCGGGGCCGGGTCGAACAGCGCCTCGTAGTCATCCCGGCGCCACACGTGCTCCCGGTACGTCCGCACGTCCCCGGGACCGCCCCGGGCCGGGGGCGGCCCGTCGGTCAGGAAGAACTTGGGTTCCTTGACCGCCGACATGTACAACGACGGATGCCGGGCAAGTGCCGCATGCAAGGCAGTAGTGCCCGACTTCGGCGCGCCCGCTATGAAAAAGTCCGGTAGGGACATCGCATCTCCTCGGTGGCTGCAGCGAATCCCGAACTGGGCTAATTTTCTACTATAACGACAGTCATACTAGAATGGGCGGTTCAGCGCCAGGATATCCAGCGCGCACCTACCCGGCTGCCCCTCGATAAATCACCCGGTGATGAATATCACATCCGCCTACTTAGTGTGACTTCATGGTTACAATCTACCGGCAGTGACGGGGGCCGTCTACCGGCGCCACCCGCCGGCCGTCAGCTGCCGGGTCCAGGCCGGGAGCCTCCGCGCTTGGACAACGTCAGTACCTGGCGCTAGCGTCCAGCCCTGAAAGGAATCGGGAGGAGTCCGAAGTGGAGTCAGAGACAAGGTTCGAAGCCGCGCTGGATGCGACCCAGGGCGGCGCGGAGGCAGTGCTCAAGTCAGCCGGCGGCCTGACCAGGGAACTGCGCAAGGCCAAGGCCGCCGCGGCCGGCGGCCAGGTGCGCGAGCTGCGGCGCGCGCTGGAGGCGGCAGCCGGGATCGCCGCCGGCTTGTCCGCGGCAGTCGACGGGGTGCGAGCCTCGTTCGACCTCGACGAGACTGCCTACCTGGCGTCCGGCGACTATGCCAAGGAACTGCTTGCCGCCGCCGCCGAGCGCGGAGTGGCGATGTTCGAGGAGGACGAGCGGCTGCTCTGCTATCCGTCGCTGGTCCGGGTCGTGCCGGGGGACTCCCTGATCGAGGTCGACCGGCGGCGCGAGCGGCGGCTGCGGCCATCGGTGGTCATCGGCATGCTGGCGGCGGCGCAGCATCGGCCGCCGCGGTTCCGCGCCGAGCAGTTCCTGGAGAGCCTGGCCGGCGGCTACGAGCTGGTGATCGCCCGGGCAGGCAAGAACTGCGACGCCGTGACGCGCCTGACGGACATCTGGACAGCGCTGACCTTGCTGCCGGGCCAGGCTAAGGATTACACCCGTCCCGAGTTCGCCCGCGACCTGTACCTGCTCGACCAGAGCGGCGCCCGGCAAACCAGGGAGGGCCGGACGCTCCGCTGGCACGCGAGCAGCGGCACCAGGACCGCCGGCGTGCTCACCACGGTTGCCCGCACCGGCCAGCAGCAGCGGTACTGGGGCGTGTCCTTCACCGCGGTGGCACCCCGGTGAGCACCCCGGGCCAGGCCACGGCGCCCAGTGGCGTGCTCGGCGGGGGCGTCCTGAAGGCAGACGAGTACGCCACTTTCCTCGCCCGCGAGTACCTGGCCGGCTATCTCCCGTCCGGCGGCGCCGCGGTGAAGGTGGCCGTGGTGGGCGACAGCAGCGCGGCCGACCGGCTGAAGTCAGCGCTGGGCGCCGCCGCGGCAGAATACGGCGGCCTGTATGTCAGCCTTTCCGCGGAGTCCACCCGGGTGCACATGGTGGACCAGATCTACTTCGCCGTGTCCCGCAATGTCGACTGGGAAGCGCTGGCCGCCGACCGGGTGCGCGCCGCCTACCAGAGCGCGGCCTTCCCGGTTCCCGACGGCCTCGGCCTGACGGTCGCGGAGGTCGCCCGCCACCACGACGTCGATGTCGGCGAGCTCTACCGCAGCGTGCGCCGGAATCTTGAGCGCAGCCTGCTGGGCAATCCGGTCATCGCGGCCGAGATGGGCCGGGCGATCCTGCGGCTCGCGCAGGCCCAGCTGGGCGCCGGGGACGTTGACGTCGCCGAGCACGAGGCGGTGCTCAGCTGGCTGCGCGGTGAGCTGCGCGGTATCGGCGCGCTGCGGTCCGCTCTCATCTACGCGCGGATCGGCAGGCACAATGCGCGGGAGATGATCACCTCGACGGCCGCGCTGCTGCTGGCAGCCGGCCACGGCGGGCTGGTCCTGCACCTCGACTACGCCAGGATCGCCGAGGCCAGGCGGCCGCCTGCCGATGCCAGGTCCGGCCTCTACTACTCGAAGGCCGCCGCGCTGGATGCTTATGAGGTGCTGCGGCAGTTCATCGACGCGACCGACGAGCTGCGCGGCGTCCTGGTGATCGCGGTCGTGCCACCGCAGCTGATGACCGACGAGCAGCGCGGCATGCCCGCCTATACCGCGCTGCAGCTCCGGGTCGCCGATGAGGTCAGGGACCGGCGCCGTGCCAACCCGTTCGCTGCGCTTGTCCGTCTTGAGGTCCGGCTGGAGGCAGTGTCATGACTGCGACGATGACCGACGATCTCGTCGCCCGCCGCCGTGCCGTGGAGGCGCTGCGCTCGGGCGTGCCGAGCTGGGACGCAGTCGCCGTTCTCGGCTCTGGGCAGCCGGCCGCTGAGGACCGGTTCAGCACGTTGCTCGAAGGGATGAGCGAGCCTGGCGGGCACCGGGCCCAGCCGTCCGGGCTACTGCTCGGCGGCGGCTTCGGCGCGGGGAAGAGTCACCTGCTCACCCATCTCAGCCACCTCGCCATGTCCTCGGGCTTTGTCGTGAGTACCGTCGTGATCAGCAAGGAGACGCCGCTGCACGACCCGGTGAAGACCTTCAGGGCAGCGATCGGCGGCGCCCTGGATCCGGTGCGCGCTCACGGCGTGCTGGCCGGCTCCGCTGGATCCCTGGACCCGGACACGCAGCGATACGCGGAGCTGAGCCGCTGGGTCAACTCGCCGGCCAGCGGCCTGGACGAGCGCTTCGCGGCGACCTTGCTCTGCCATGAGCGGCTTCGCGGCGGCCAGGTGCCCGGCAGCGACGAGACCATCGACGCGCTGGTGCGGTTCTGGGGCGGCGAGCCGCTGCGGATGGCCGACTTGCGCCGGGCGCTGAAGTCCGTCGGCGCGGCCGGGCTCTACAGTTTCACTTCGATCACGGCGAGGGAACTGGCGCGGCAGCGGTTCCGGTTCGCCGCCCGGCTGCTGCGCGCGGCCGGGCACGCGGGCTGGGTGATCCTCTTCGATGAGGTGGAGCTCATCGGCCGCTACTCGGTGCTGCAGCGCGGCCGTTCCTACGCCGAGCTGGCCCGGTGGCTTGACGGCGAGGCCGCCGACCCAGGGGCGCCGCTCGCCGCGGTCCTCGCGATGACCGATGACTTCGAGGCCGCGGTGCTGACCGGCAAGGACGACGCCGCGCAGATCCCGGCGAAGTTGAGGGCGAAGCAGGCATCCGGCTGGGACGAGACGGCCGCGTTTGCCGAGGCCGGGATGCGCCACATCGAGCATGACATGCTCCTGCTCGAGCCGCCCGACGCCGAAGAGCTGGATCGCGCCTACGCCGCGCTCAAGCAGTTGCATGCCGACGCGTTCGGCTGGTCACCGCCAGACGTGGATGGCCTGGAGCGGCTCGGCGCCACCCGGATGCGCCAGTACGTGCGGGCCTGGATCAACGAGTGGGACCTGATCCGGCTGGACCCGGAGTTCCGCCCGGAGAGCGTGGCCGCCGATGTCGCCAGCGACTACCGCGAGGACGACACCCTCGACGGCGGCTCCGGAGCCGGACCCGAACGCTTATCTGACAGCCGTAGCCCGGACGCGGCACCTGACGAGCCCCAGGCCGGCTAAAGCGCAGGCCTGGCGCGCCGGGTCAGCCGACGAGTGTCTTGACGGCGCCGGTCAGGCCGGCCAGGGCCGCTTTGGCATCGGCGAAGTACATGCTGGTCTTCGGGTTGGCGTAAAGCTCGTTGTCGATGCCCGCGTAGCCATGGCCCATCGAGCGCTTGATCACGATGATGCTCTTTGCATGGTCCACGTCCAGGATCGGCATGCCCGAGATGGCCGTCCCCGGGCGCCGGGCGGCCGGGTTGGTGACGTCGTTAGCGCCGATCACCAGCGCCACGTCGGTCCGGCTGAACTCGGGGTTGATCTCATCCATCTCCTTGAGCTGCGGGTATGGCACGTTGGCCTCGGCCAGCAGCACGTTCATGTGCCCGGGCATCCGGCCGGCTACCGGGTGGATGGCGTAGCTGACCTCGACGCCCCGCGATTCCAGCAGGTCGGCAAGCTCGGCGACCGCGTGCTGCGCCTGGGCGGCGGCCAGGCCGTAGCCGGGCACGATGATCACCTTGGATGCGTAGGCGAGCTGGATCGCCGCGTCGTCGGCCTCGATGGCGCGTACCCCGGCGCCGGCGCCGGGCAGCACCGCCATCGAGGTGTCGCCGGTGCCGAATCCGCCGACGATGATGTTGCCGATCGAGCGGTTCATGGCGTCGGCCATCAGCTTGGTCAGGATCCCGCCGGACGCGCCGACCAGCGCGCCGGCGATGATCAGCGCCCAGTTTCCGATCACGAAGCCGGCCATCGCGACCGCCGTGCCGGTGAATGCGTTCAGCAGCGAGATGACGACCGGCATGTCAGCGCCGCCGATCGGCATCACCATCGACACCCCGAACGCCAGCGCCGCCACGATGACGACCAGCAGGCCGGGCAGGCTCGGGGTGGCGATCAGGTATCCGCAGCCCGCGAGCGTGACTGCCGCGAGCAGCAGGTTGACGGCGCGCGAGCCAGGGAACGTGACCGGCGCCGAGGTGATCAGCCCCTGCAGCTTGCCGGCGGCGATGATCGACCCGGAGAAAGTCACCGCGCCGATGATCACGTCGAGCAGGGTGGTGACCGTGATCGAGCCAGGCACGCCCCGGCCGGCATCGGCCAGGCTCATGTAGTCGTGGATGCCCACCAGCGCCGCCGCGCCGCCGCCGACCGCGTTGAAGACGCTGACCAGCTGCGGCATCGCGGTCATCTGGACGGTCCGCGCGGAGTAGAGGCCGACGCCGGCCCCGACTAGCGCGCCAGCCGCCATCACGATCCACCCGGTTACGGTGATCGCGCCGGAGTGAATGATGAGGGCAAGAGTGGCTACTACCGCTGCCACCATGCCAGCCGTCGACACCTGGTTACCGCGGCGCGCAGTGGCGGGGTTGTTCATCAGGTGCAGGCCGAGCACGAAGCAGGACGCCGCGGCGACGTAGATCAGCTGGATGGTCGTGCTGAAGGCGCTCATGACCGCTTGCCGTCATCGGCGACGGCCGTTCCGGGCCGCCGGCGGAACATCTTGAGCATCCGGCCGGTGACCACGTACCCGCCGACCACGTTCATCGCGGCGAACGCGGCAGCGACGAACGCGATCACGTACCCGATCGGGTTATGGGCGGTAACGGCGATCAGCATGGCGCCGACCAGCACAATTCCGTGAATCGAGTTGGCGGCCGACATCAGCGGCGTGTGCAGGGTAGCCGGGACCTTGCTGATCACCTCGAAGCCCACCCACAGGCTGAGCACGAAGATGACCAGGTCAGTCAGCAGTGCCGTCGACACGGGCGGTACCTCCAGCGGAATCGGCTTGAGCGGGCCCGGCTTGAGCGGGCCCGGCTTGAGCGGGCCCGGCTTGAGCGGGCCCGGCTTGAGCGGGCCCGGCTTGAGCGGGCCCGGCCTTGGCAGTATCGGCCAGGGCGGCGTGGACGACCTGCCCGTCCATGGTGACGACAACGCCAGCCTGCAGCTCATCGGACAGATCGATGGCCAGGGCGCCGTCCTGCACCATGTGCAGCAGCAGGGCGCTGATGTTGCGCGCGTACATGGCCGAGGCAGCCGCTGGCATGGTCGACGGCAGGCTCCCGGCGCCGAGCACCGTAATGCCGTTCTCCGTGATCACGGTCTCACCGGGCCGGGAGCCCTCCACGTTGCCGCCCAGCTCGCTGGCGCCCATGTCCACTACCACGGAGCCCGCCGCCATCGACTTGAGCGCGTCGGCGGTGACGAGCACCGGCGGCCGCCGCCCTGGCACCTGCGCTGTCGTGATCACCACGTCGTGGCGGGCGATGTGAGCGGCCAGCTCGTCCTGCTGGGCCTGCCGCTCGTCCTCGGTGAGCGCTCGCGCGTACCCGCCGTCCCCGGCGGCCGGCCCCACGGCCGCTAGCTCAAGGAAGCTCGCGCCGAGCGATTCCACCTCGGTCTTTGTCTCCGGCCGCACATCGTAGGCGGTGACCACTGCGCCGAGCCTGCGGGCCGTGCCGATCGCCTGCAGCCCCGCGACTCCCGTCCCCAGTACCAGCACCCGGGCAGGCCTGGCCGTGCCGGCCGCCGTGATCAGCAGGGGGAAGAACCGGCCGAACGTGGCCGCCGCCAGGACTGCCGCCTTATATCCCGCGATGTTGGCCTGGGAGGACAGGGCGTCCATGGCCTGGGCTCTTGGCAGCGTCCGCGGGATCAGGTCGAGGCTGATCGCGGTCACGCCGGTCGCCGCGAGCCGCGTGGCGAGTGCCGGATCGGCCAGGGGCGCCAGCATCCCGAACACGGCCTGACCGGGCCGCAGCCGGGAGGTCGCCTGCTCATCCGGCCGTCCGACCATGAGAATGACGTCGGCCTCGGCGGCCTCGCCGCCTGAGACGATGCTCGCACCGACCTCAGCGTAGGCACCGTCCGCAAACCATGCCCGGTCACCGGCGCCGGATTCCACCAGGACCTCAAGCCCGGCAGCGCGCAGCTTGGCCACTGCCTCGGGCACCAGCGCGACCCGCCGCTCACCGGGAGCGGCCTCCTTGATGACAGCTACCTTCATACGGCGCGACCTCAGACTTAAGTACCTGGACACGTCAAGGGAATCCTGGACACGTCAAGGGAACAGGGCAGGTCAGGGATGCGGCCAGCCTAGCCGGACGCAGCTCACAGTATGGACCTTACCGGGCAGGCCGACGGCCTGCCCGGCTGGCTCCGGGCCGCCGTGACCAGGAGGCGGGGGATACCGTCGTTGGCGGAGCGAGCGCATCGAGGGGAGGCGTGCGGGCGGCATGGATGCTCGGGCGGGCGGCATGGATGCTCTTGTCACCCATACTGGCCGCGGCGCCTCACTGCGGCGCTCCGCCGCTGTTCCGGACCTGATCGCCAGGTGGCGGGCGGATCCTGGTCTCGTGCTCAGCCGGCCCGAGTTCGCCGGCGCGACGATCCTCATCGCCAGCCCCGATTTCTGTGCCCGCCCGGTTCGCGGGTACCCCGCCAGGCAGGATGCCGCATCGGCGCTCGCTGGCCGCGGTTTCCTGGTAGTGATCTCGGCTGGATTCGACGATATTTTCCGCAACAATATAACGAAGTACGGCATGCTTCCCCTATACCTGCCGATCGGGAAAGTCATCGAATTGCAGGACATGGCTGAGAGTGACCAGGTGAGACTATTTACTGTCGATCCCGGCAATCGCGAGGTCACCGCGGGAGATAGATTTTCCGCCGTATGCGACATTGCCAACCGCGCCCGTCGGCCACTACCAGGCGGCCTGGCTGGCATTTCTCCGGCTGCTGGTCCCAGCAGCGGCAGCGCCGGGCCGGACGGGCAGCGCCCGGCCTCGCTTCCAGCGCACGAGCCGGCTTACCTCGCGGACTGGATCCGCACTGCCCAGCACCGTATCTCTTGTCTCGATGTGCCTTCTGACGTGCGGATACACCTGCAACGCAGGCTTGTCGCCGTGTGTGACGCGATGAAGTCAACCGCCGCCGATCCGGCTCGCTGCGAGCGGCGGCTTGCCGCGCTAGCTGCCGAGCTTGACCGGCTGGCCGCGGTCCTGCGCGGCGAGCATGTAAGGGTCATTCCTGGCAAAGCTCTTCCGGGCAGAGCCAAAGCGCAGTCCGAAAAGTCGCTGAATTCCCGGCCGACACGCCAGTGATTTACCGTCCTGGTGTTTGTGCAACGGCGCCGCATCGCCTAATTTCAGGCAGGTCAGAGGTCGCGAGCCCCGACAACCATGTCCACGCGACCTCCCGTTTGGGGAACCGCAGGAGTGAGGAATGAACAAACGTGACCTGATCGATGCGATTTCTAGCCGGATGGGAGATAAGAAAACCGCGGCCGAGGCAGTGAACGCGGTGCTCGAAACCATCCAGACGGCAGTCGCAAAGGGCGACAAGGTCGCCATCACAGGATTCGGCGTCTTCGAGAAGGCCGTCCGGCCGGAGCGCACCGCGCGTAACCCGGCCACCGGCGCGTCCATCAAGGTGCCCAAGTCGTCGGTCCCCAAGTTCCGGGCCGGATCGGATTTCAAGGCGATCGTCAACGGCGAGACGACATCCATCTCGGGAAAGGGGTAGCGCGAGCGGCGAGCGGCGAGCGCGCTCTGCGCCGCTCGCCGCTCGCCGTCTGCTGGCAAGCGCGGCCGCAGTCGGCCGGCCTGGTTCTGCGAACCCGCTTGGGCAGCGCCGCCGGCTTGCAGCGCTGCCGGGCTTGCAGCGCGCCAGGCGCCGCCGGGCTTGCACGACCGCTGGTCAGCGCAGCCCAGGGCGCTTCTTCAGCGCAGTCTGCAGCAGCCGCTCGATGAGCTGGCTGAACGGCAGTCCGCTGGCCTCCCACATCTTCTGAAAATAGGACGCGGGTGACAGGCCGGGGATCGTGTTGATCTCGTTGATCACGATCCGCCCGTCCTGGGTGTAGAAGAAGTCCACCCTGGCGAGTCCCTCGCAGGACACCGCGTCGAACGCCTCGGCCGTGAGCCTGCGGATCTCCTCCCGCGCGCCGGCCGGAATGGGCGCCGGGATCGTCATCCCGCTGGCCTGGTCCAGATACTTTGCCTCGAAGTCCCAGAACTCCTCGCCGCCGGAGATCACCAGCTGGCCGGGGAGGCTGGTGTCCGGCGGCCCGCCATCCAGGCCCTCAAGGACCGAGCACTCAATCTCCACGCCGTCGATGGCCGCCTCGACGATCACCTTCGGGTCGTAGCGCCTGGCCGTCTCGATCGCGGCATGCAGCCCGGCCATGTCCGCGGCCTTCGATGTGCCGATGCTGGAGCCGCCCCTGGCCGGCTTCACGAACAGCGGCCAGCCGAGCTCGGCGATCGCGTCAAGCACCCGCTTGCGCTCCGGGTGCGGCGGCCCGTTGTTCGTGCCCACCGCCCCGTCGTTCGTGCCCAGCGGCCCGTCGTCCGCGGCCAGGGCCTCGCCGTCCGGGCCTGCGGCCGCCCTGCCGGTGCCACGCGGCCAGTCACGCTCGCGCACGACCACGTGCCGGCCGACCGGCAGGCCACGGGCCATGAAGATCATCTTCATGTATTCCTTGTCCATGCTGACCGCGCTGGCCAGGACGCCCGCTCCCACATAGCGGATGCCGGCCATCTCCAGCAGGCCCTGGATCGTGCCATCCTCGCCGAACGGTCCGTGCAGGATGGGCAGCACCACGTCGACCTCGCCAAGCAGGTGCGGAATCTGCCCGGGCGCTGACGCGGCCAGTGCGCCGACGGACTGGCCGGCCCAGGGCACGATCTGCCCGCCCGGCCCGGCGACGGCCTCCACGGACGGCAACTCGCCGCCGGAGATGGCCAGTTGCCCAGGCTCGTCCGCGGCGAGCACCCAGTTGCCCTCTCGGGTAATTCCCACCGGAATGACCTCGTAGCGGTCCCGGTCGATGGCGCCGAGGATGTTGCCGCCGCCCATGCAGGACACCGCGTGCTCGGGACCCTTTCCCCCGAACACGACCGCCACCCTGGTCTTCCGCTCCGTGCTCACGGTTCCTCCTGTCGCGCCCCTGTCAGGCCGAGGCCTCAGATGCTGGCCAGTGTCCCGGTTGGCACGGCACCGTGTCGAGGCGGGAACGGCGCCGGGAGGGATCGGTGTCCAGCCAGGATCAGGGTCCAGGCAGGATCAGACCCATGGCCCAAGCAACCCCGCTCACCTGGACGCTGGTGATCCCCGTCAAGGCACTTGCGCTGGCCAAGTCCCGGCTCAGTGGCCTGGCCGGGCCGCGCCGGGCCGAGCTGGCCCTGGCCATGGCGGCAGACACGGTCGCCGCGGCGGTTGCCTGCCCGGCAATCGCCGTAGTGATCGTGGTGACCGACGACGGCCTTGCCGGGGCCGAGCTAGGCAGCATGGGCGCCGTCATCGTCCCCGACGAGCCAGCGGCCGGCCTCAATCCGGCGCTGGTCTTCGGCGCGGCCTGGGCTGCCGCCCGCTGGCCCGGCCGGGGCAGGGCAGGACTCGCTGCCGACCTGCCCGCGCTTGACCCGGCGGAGATCGGCCGGGCGCTGGCCGCGGCGAGCGGGTGGCCGGAGGCGTTCGTGCCCGACGCCGCGGGCTCGGGGACGACGCTGTACACGGCGGGCCCGGCGGCGGAGTTCTGCCCGCGATTCGGTCCCGGGTCGCGCGACCGGCACCGGGCAGGCGGCGCGGCGGAGCTTGACCTTCATGACGTTCCTGGGCTGCGGCGGGACGTGGACACCCCGGAGGACCTGCGCAGCGCCGCGGGACTCGGGCTCGGGCCGCGGACCTCGGTGCTGGCGGCGGAGCTGGGCTAGCACCCGCGGAGCGCTGACGGCATCCGCCTGGCCCGGCCGGGGTGCTTGCCGCGCGAGTGCTCCGATGACCTCGCAACCACGGCCGTGGTTATGGCGTCACAGTGGCGAGGGCTGCCAGCGCCGAGTGGCAGTCCTGGAATCAGTGGCCGTCCTGGACTCAGTGGCCGTCCTGGACTCAGTGGCCGTCCTGGACTCAATGGCAACGGAGGCACGTGTGATGAGCCGCCTTCACCCAGCCGTCGCCAGCCGGCCCTGCAGGCCGTTTCTGACCTGCCGGGTCACCCGCGTGGCGATAACCGGAGCGGCTGCGCTGGCGCTCGCGGCCTGCGGAGCGCTTCAGCCGCCTGCCGGTGCCGGCTCAGGCACGGCCGTCACGTCAGCCTCGGCACCGCGCTCCGGTGCGCGCGCCGCGGTCGCGCCGCCCAGTTTCTTCGCCGACATCGCGGCGGGGCCGCTGGGCGGCCGGGGCGTGCTCCAGGTGCGCGACTCGGCCACCGGCCAGCTCGTGGCGCAGGACCAGCGCGTGCAGGCCACCGGCCTGGCAGCACTGGCGGACGGGCGTACCTTCGTGGTCGCTGAGCCGGCCGGGAACTCGTGTGCCACCCGGCTCTACCGGCTGCGGCTGAACGACCGGGGGCAGCCGGGCAGGCCGTCGAGGCTGCAGGTGCCGGAACTGCACGGCGAGCTGTGGTCGCTGGCCGCCAGCGGGAACGGCAGGGTGCTCGGCTATGCCGTCAGCGGCTGCTCGAAGGGCGACCGCGGCTACATCGGGGTCCTCCATCTCCCCAGCGGGCGGACCACGCACTGGGGCGATGTGAACCTGGGCGGCGTGAGCCAGGGGAATGTGGCCCTGAACGGCGCGGTGTCGCTGTCGGCGAACGGCCGCCTGCTCGCCTTCCCGGCGTTCGGGCTGTCGGCGAGCTCGAGGATCATCGAACAGGCCGTGCGGCTGCTGCCTACTAATGCGCCGCCCGGCACGGTGGCGCGCCGCAGCCGCATCGCGTGGAGCCGTCCCTACCCTCCCTACCGTCCTCTCCTGGTGGCGGCGACCCTCAGCCCCGGCGGCGGGACTCTCTACACCTGCGCCACCCTCCGCCAGCCGGGGCATGCCGTGCGGCTCTCCGCATACCGCAGCACGACCGGGCGGCTGCGCAGGACCCTGGCCACGCTGGCCGTCACCGGCTCGCCCCTGGCGGGATCGGGATACTGCCCGATTGCACTCGACGGGGCGGGGCGGCAGATGCTCGTGCCGTATGCGATCCGCTACTCGCGGAACCCCGGGGCAGGCGCGGAGCTGAGCATCGCCGAGGTGGCCATTTCCACCGGGCAGACAGCGGTCCTGAAGGTCAGCCTGCCCGGCACCGGCGGCATGGAGCCCGCCACCGGAATGAGCATCGCCTGGTGACCCGCCCAGTTCGGCGCAGGTAGCCGCTAGATGTGCACGATCGGGCAGGTCAGGGTCCTGGTAATCCCGGGCACCGCCTGGATCTGCGCGACCACGAGCTTGCCGAGATCGTCGACGTTGTCGGCCTCGGCGCGGACGATCACGTCGTAGGGCCCGGTGACATCGTCCGCCTGGGTGACGCCACTGATCTGGCCGATATGCACGGCAACATCGGCGGCCTTGCCGACCTCTGTCTGAACGAGGATGTACGCGTGCACCATTCGGTCCTCCCGGGGCGCCACTGTGATCGCCACGCTACCTTAGGTACCGGGCGGCCACCCGGGCAAGGGCCCCGGTCAACGGCCTGGCTGGAGGCTCTCATCACTGTCGCCGATTTGGGCGAATTCGGTCTCATCGCGGCGATGAAGGCCCTGCTGCCCGCGGGCACGGCCCAGCTTGTCGGCATCGGCGATGACGCGGCCGTGATCCGTGCGCCCGATGCCCGGGTCGTGGCGACCATGGACCTGCTGATCGAGGGCCGGCATTTCCGCCGGGACTGGTCAGCGCCGCACGACGTCGGCTGCAAGGCGGCGGCGCGGAACCTGGCGGACATCGCGGCAATGGGCGCTGTCCCGACTGCGCTGCTCGTGGGCTTCGCGACGCCGGGCGACCTGCCGGCCGCATGGGCGCGGGACCTGGTCCGCGGCCTGGCGCAGGAGTCCGCGAGGGCCGGCGCGTCGGTGGCCGGCGGGGACGTGAGCAGCGCCGACACGATCATGATTGCGGTCACTGCGCTCGGCGACCTGGCCGGCCGCGACCCGGTCACCAGGGGCGGGGCGCGGCCGGGGGACAAGCTGGCAGTCGCCGGCCGGCTCGGCCGCTCCGCGGCAGGGCTGGCCCTGCTGGAGGCCGGCCTGGACCGGCCAGCCGGGCCCGTGGCGGCGCACCGGCGGCCGCAGCCACCATACGACGCCGGGCCGCAGGCGGCGGTGCTCGGTGCTACCTCGATGATCGACATCAGCGACGGGCTCGTGCAGGATCTCGGCCATGTGGCCGAGGCCAGCGGAGTGCGCATTGATATCGAGACCGCGCTGCTTGCCGATGATTCGCAGCTGCGGGCGGCGGCGGCGGCCCTGGGCGATGCGGGCTGGCTCAGCTGGGTGCTCGCCGGCGGCGAGGATCATGCCCTGGCTGCGACCTTCGCGGCGGGCGCTGAGCTGCCGGAACGCTGGTCGGTGATCGGCTCGGTCGGCGTCGGCAGCGGCGTGCGGGTAGACAGGCGGAGTTCGCGCGGGCGCAGCGGATGGGATCATTTCCGTTGAACCGGCAGCAATTACTTCCGGCATCTGATCGACTACGTTCTCATGCATTAGCTCGCACGAAAGTTGCTTGGTATAACGCTCCGATGCCGCGACACCGTAAAGGCGAGGCCAGGCGCTGGCACGTGCCGGGGCCGGTGCCTGCCGTGCGCGCAGTGGCCCGGCAGTTCCGGTCCGGCAAGGTAGTTCGCCCGTTCGGCAGCCTGATCCGCCCGGTCCGGTCCGTCAACCCGCTCAGCGGCAGGCTGATGACGCCATGGCTCGCGGCGGGCGCGGGCGTTGTCGTTGCCGCCGTGCTCGCGCTGAACGTGTCGCACCCGGTACTGACCTACAGCCGGACGTATCCGGGGACGAACTGCGATGAGCCGTCGTGTGGCAGCGCCTCGCCAGGCCATCAGGTCGGCGGCCTGACCGCCCGGGATCCGGGCATTGAGCTGCGGCACCCGAACCACCCTGCCGCGGCCGGGCTGCGGCCGGCCCTGGCGGCGAAGGACCCCGCAGCCCCGGCGCAGGCCGGGAATCCGGGGCCTCGCTATCCCGCCGCTCCGGTCGAAGTGCAGTACCAGACCATGCGGCGCTGGTCATCTGGCTTCACCGCGCTGATCACGATCGCGAGCCGGTCGACGCTCGGTAACTGGCGCCTTGCCTTCAAGTACCCGGGCACCGGGATCGATTCCGTCGCCGGAGCGAAATGGGCAGCCACTGGCGACGGCGGTGTCGCGACGGCCGTCCCGTGGCCATGGGGCAGCCCGGCCGGAAACATCGTCCGGATCATGATCGTCGCGAACGGGACGCCGGGGCAGCCGACGGCCTGCAGGTTCGACGGAGCCCGCTGCAGCTTCGGCTGAACCGGAACTTACGCTGTAGTCATGTCCCCGACTCCGCCGTGCGTACTCGCGGTCGCTGGCTCAGACTCGGCCGGCGGGGCCGGCATCCAGGCCGATCTGAAGACGATGCTCGCCCTGGGCGTGCACGGGATGAGCGTGGTCTGCGCGGTCACGGCGCAGAATTCCGTCGGCGTCCAGGGGTACTGGGAAGTGCCGCCGGACGTGGTCCGTGCCCAGCTCGCCTCGGTACTTGGCGACATCGGAGTGCACGCGGTGAAGACCGGGATGCTCGCCTCGGCGGCGATCGTGGAAGTCGTGTCCAGCATGCTGGCCGGCGTGCCCGCCCCGGTCGTGGTGGATCCGGTGGCGGTGTCGAAGCACGGCGACAGCCTGCTATCGGCCGGCACCCTGGAGGCGGTGAAGGCGCACTTGCTGCCGCTGGCGACCGTGCTGACGCCCAACCTCCTGGAGGCGGAACTGCTGACCGGCAGCCGGATCACCGACGAGGCGGGCATGCGGCGGGCAGCGGAGGTGCTCAGCTCGCTCGGGCCCCGCTGGATCCTTGTCAAGGGCGGCCACCTGCCGGGCAATCCGGTGGACCTGCTGTTCGACGGCTCGGAAGTGACCCGGTTTCCCGGCCAGCGCATCGCCAGCCGCCACACCCACGGGACCGGCTGCACGCTGGCGTCCGCGGTCGCTTCGTTCCTGGCACTGGGCATGGCGGTACCAGCGGCGGTAGAAGCGGCTAAGGACTACGTGACCGGAGCAATCGGGGCCGGGTTCCCGCTCGGCGCGGGAATCGGCCCGGTGGATCACGCCTGGCGGATACGCCAGCCGGTCAGCGGGTGATCTTGCCTGCCTTGATGCACGACGTGCACACGTTCAGCCGCCGGGGCGTCCGGCCGACCATGGCGCGCACGCGCTGAATATTGGGGTTCCAGCGGCGCGGGGTGCGGCGGTGCGAGTGCGAAACGTTGTTGCCGAAGCCCGGCCTCTTGCCGCATACGTCGCAGACGGAAGCCACGGGATCGCTCCATTGGGGTGCTGGCCAGATAGGTCATCGTCCCGGGCGCTGCCGGAACGGTCGTCGAAGGATAACCGACCGGTGGCGGTTAACGCGAGCCGGACCGGAACCTGGCCGGCTGACCAGGGGTAACTTGGCCAGCTGAGCGAGGATGGCGCGGCGCATACGGCGGAAGGCAGCACAGCCCGACGTTAGTGGCCGGACCCGCGCACGCACGGGATTTTCCGCTGCACCCGGCTGACGGCAGCGCGTCCTATCCTGCCTTATGGCGGCGGGCCGGCCGGGCTGCCGATCCTGATCGGAGTGGAGTAACCAGCGATGGCGAGCCTGCGGGATGCGCTCGGCCCGGTGGTCGGCGCGAAGGCAGCCAAGCGGCTGGCGGCCGCGCTCGGCGTGCGGACCGTGGGCGAGCTGCTCCGGCACTATCCGCGCCGGTACGAGAACCGCGGTGAGCTGACCGATCTCGCCTCGCTGCGGGACGGCGAGGACGTGACCGTGCAGGCCGAGATCGCGTCCGTCACGGTGCGGAAGATGCGCAACCGCCCCGGCACCGTGCTGGAGGCGGTGGTAACCGATGGCCGCGGCCGGCTGGCCCTCACGTTCTTCGGCAGGGGCAGCCAGCACTGGCGCGAGGAGGTGCTCAAGCCAGGGGTGCGCGGGCTCTTCGCCGGCCAGGTCTCCACGTTCCAGGGCAAGCGCCAGCTCTCGCATCCCGAGTACGAGCTGCTGGGCCCCGGCGAAGCCGTGATCAGGGCGGCCGACTACGCGGCGGAGATCATCCCGGTCTACCCGGCAGTCAAGGGCATCACCTCCTGGCAGATCGCCGATTCAGTGCGGCTGGCGCTCGACCTGCTGGACGTCGACGATGACCTGCTGCCGCGGGCAGTCCGGGACCGCTACCAGCTCAGCGGCTTGGCCGACGCGCTGCGCGGCATTCACCGCCCGGCTGACCGCCGCGACGCGGACCGGGCGAAGGAACGGCTGAAGTGGGACGAGGCGTTCATCCTGCAGGTGATCCTGGCCCAGCGCAGGCGGGCGGCCTACGCGTTCTCGGCGACCCCCCGTGCGCGGCAGCCGGCCGGACTGCTCGCCGGGTTCGATGCCCGGCTGCCGTTCGAGCTCACCGTCGGCCAGCAGCTGGCAGGCGCGACCATCGCGGACGAGCTGGCCCGCGATCATCCGATGCACCGGCTGCTGCAGGGCGAGGTCGGATCGGGCAAGACGGTGATCGCGGTCCGCGCCATGCTCCAGGTCGTCGACGGCGGCGGCCAGGCAGCGCTGCTTGCCCCCACCGAGGTGCTCGCGCAGCAGCACTACCGCTCGATCAGCGCGCAGCTCGGCCCGCTCGCCCAGGCGGGCCAGCTCGGCGGCGCGGAGCAGGCGACCAGGCTGGCGCTGCTGACCGGCTCGCTGGGGGCGGCCGCCCGCCGCAAGGCGCTGCTTGACGCGGCCTCCGGGAGCGCCGGGATCGTGATCGGCACGCACGCGCTGCTGGAGGAGAACGTGCAGTTCGCCGATCTCGGGCTGGTGGTGATCGACGAGCAGCACCGGTTCGGCGTCGAGCAGCGTGACGCGCTGCGCGAGAAGGCCGGCGAGGGCAGGCCGCACGTGCTCGTGATGACGGCTACCCCGATCCCCCGCACGGTGGCGATGACGGTATTCGGCGACCTGGAGGTCTCCACCCTGACCGAGCTGCCGGCCGGCCGGGAGGCGATCAGCACGCACGTCGTGCCGGCCGCCGAGCGGCCCAGGTACCTGGAGCGGACCTGGGAGCGGGTCACCGAGGAGGCGGCAAAGGGCAGGCAGATTTACGTGGTCTGCCCGCGGATTGGCGATGACAGCCCAGCCGCAGACGGGGCGGCTGACCAGGGCGCCGCTGGGCGGAGCCGCGCTGGCGGGGGCGCCGCCAACGTCGGCGGCGCCGCGGCGGACGACGTCAGCGGCCTGCTGGCGGACGACCTCGGCGGCGCCGCGGACGACGAGGCCAAACGCCCGCCGGTCGCCGTCCTCGATCTCGCCGCCGAGCTCGGGGGCGGCCCGCTCGCCGGGGTGCGGCTGGCGGTGCTGCACGGCAGGCTCCCGCCAGAGGAGAAGGACCAGGTGATGCTGGCCTTCGCCGCCGGCTCGGTTGACGTCCTGGTGACGACCACCGTCGTCGAGGTGGGCGTGGACGTGCCGAACGCCACCACCATGGTGATCATGGACGCCGACCGGTTCGGCGTCTCCCAGCTGCACCAGCTGCGCGGCCGGGTCGGCCGGGGCAGCCACGAGGGCCTGTGCCTGCTGGTCACCGAGGCCGAGGCGGGCGGCCCGTCGCGGCAGCGGCTGGACGCGGTGGCCGCGACCCTGGACGGGTTCAAGCTGTCCAGGCTTGATCTGGAGCAGCGCAGGGAGGGCGACGTACTCGGCGCGGCCCAGGCCGGGCGCAAGTCGAGCCTGAAGCTGCTGACCCTGCTGGCCGATGAGAAGCTGATCGGCCATGCCCGCCGCGAAGCCACGGACCTGGTGGACGCCGACCCGGCCCTGTCCGGCCAGCCCGCGCTCGCCGCCGCGGTCGCCGCGCTGCTGGAGCTGCAGCAGGCGGAATACCTGGAGAAGGCCTGAGGCGGGCGGCCAGGTGACGCGCATCATCGCCGGCCTGGCTGGCGGCAGGCGGCTGGCCGTCCCGGCCGGCCAGGGCACCAGGCCCACTAGCGACCGCGCCCGGGAGGGCCTGTTCGCCACTCTCACGGCCATCCGCGGCACGCTGCACGGGGCGATGGTCCTCGACCTGTACGCGGGGTCGGGCGCGGTCGGCCTGGAGGCGCTGTCCCGCGGCGCGGCCGGCGCGCTGCTGATCGAGGCGGACAGCCGGGCGATCCGGGTAATCCGCGACAACATCGCGGCGGTGGGCCTGGCCGGCGCGCGCGTGCTGGGCGGCCGGGTGGACCGGGCGCTGGCCCGCGGCCCGGGGGACGATCCGCCGCGCGATGTAGTGTTCGCCGACCCGCCCTACGCGACCGCCGATGCGGAGGTGTCAGCCCTGCTCAACGCGCTGCTGGCCGGCAGCTGGCTCGCATCAGGGGCCGTCGTCGCGGTAGAACGCGCCACCAGGTCAGGCCAGCTGGAATGGCCGGCCGGGTACGCGGCGGACCGGGCCAGGAAGTACGGCGAGGCCACTCTCTGGTACGGTCGCGCCGCAGGCGCGAGGCCGGCCGAGGGGCCGGCCAAGTCGCCGTGACGAAGGGCGGGAACCTGGTGGTGCGTCGCGTCGTCTGCCCCGGCTCGTTCGACCCGGTGACCAACGGGCATCTCGATATCATCAGCCGGGCCGCCCCGCTGCACGACGAGGTCGTCGTCGCCGTCGGGGCCAATCTTGCCAAGAACGGGCTGTTCTCGGTCGATGAGCGGATCGAGATGCTGGGCGAGGTGCTGGCCGGCTACGCCAACGTCCGGGTGGACAAGTTCGACGGCCTGCTGGTGGACTTCTGCCGCGCGCACGACATCTCGGCGATCGTGAAGGGGCTCCGCGCGGTCAGCGACTTCGAGTACGAGATGACGATGGCGCAGATGAACTACAGCCTGGCGGGCATCGAGACTCTCTTTATGACGACCAATCCGCTCTATTCGTTCCTTCGCTCCAGCCTGGTCAGGGAAATCGCCAAGTACGGCGGTGACGTCAGTGGCCTCGTTCCTGCGCCGGTGCTCAGCCGCCTGATGGCCCGCGGCCCGTGGTCCTGACCCTGCCCGCCAGCGGAGGCGGCAGGAGCCGGGCGGCGCGGCGCCTGCCCGGCCGCGGGGCCTGATCCGCCGCGCGGAACCAGGCAGCGGATAGGCTGGTCAGCCGCAAGTTGGGTTTCCGCAGACAGCCCGGTAAGCTTGGGCGCCCGACACCAGAATTGACAACGCCTTTATTTGCCATGCCATATACCAGCAGGAAACACGTGAAGCGCCTGGACCCTCGTGGCCCGCTTGTCTTTGACACGCGGGCACTCGGCCCGGGTTCGGCGCGCGCCGAGGAACGTACGGTCCCGGCTCCGGCCGGCCTGCGCGTTGAGCTTGTCAGCGTCCCGGAGGGCGCTGACCTGCAGCTGAGCGTTCAGCTTGAGGGGGTTTCCGAGGGCACGCTTGTCACCGCGACGGCCAGGGCTCCGCTGACTGGCGAATGCGCCCGCTGCCTGGATCCGTTCACGTCCGCGACGGAGGTCAGGCTGCAGGAGCTCTTCGCCTACGAGGCGGGTAGCGGCGAGGCTGACGGCTATCTGCTGGACGGGGACCTGCTCGATCTCGAGCCTGCCTTGCGGGACGCGCTGGTGCTGGAGCTGCCGATCTCGCCGCTCTGCTCGGGCGACTGCCCGGGGCTGTGCGTGCAGTGCGGCGTCAGGCTGGCGGATGCGGGTGCAGGGCACGGCCACGCCACCGACGGCGCGGAGCAACCGGGCAAACCAACGCCGGGCGGGATACCCGTGCCGGAGCTAAGAAAGGAATGCTGAGATGGCCGTCCCGAAGCGGAGAATGTCACGCAGCAATACCAGGTCGCGCCGTGCTCAGTGGAAGGCCACGGCTCCCGCGCTGGTGAGCTGCCCGCAGTGCCGCGAGCCCAAGCTGCCGCACACGGCGTGTCCCACCTGCGGCACGTACAACCGTCGCCAGGTGATTGCTCCTTCCTGAGGCGGCAGGGAAATCGCTGGGCTCTTGGAGCCGCCCGCTGCGGGAAGGAGGACAGCGTGAGTGGCGCGTCACGCGACGGCCAGGCTGCGGAATCTGACGGCGCCGAGCTGCTGGTCGCCCTCGACGTGCAGCTCGGCGAAAAGATGCTCGAGCGCGCCCTGACACACCGGTCCTTCGCCTACGAGAACGGCGGCCTGCCCACCAACGAGCGGCTGGAGTTTCTCGGCGACGCCGTGCTCGGCCTCATCGTCACCGGCACCCTCTTCTGCGAGTTCCCCGATCTTCCTGAGGGTCAGCTAGCGAAGCTGCGCGCTGCGGTGGTGAACATGCGCGCCCTCGCGGGCGTGGCCCGGGGCCTCCGGCTGGGCGACTACGTGTACCTCGGCAAGGGCGAGGAGGGCACTGGCGGCCGGGACAAGTCCTCGATCCTGGCCGACACGCTCGAGGCCGTGATCGGCGCCGTCTACCTCGACCTCGGCCTGGCGGCTGCGGACGCCCTGGTACACAGGCTCTTCGACCCGGTGATCGCCCTGTCGGCGCGGCTGGGCGCTGGCCTTGACTGGAAGACGTCGCTGCAGGAGCTGACCGCGGCAGAGCTGCTCGGCGTGCCCGAGTACCACGTGGAGGAGAGCGGCCCGGATCATCAGAAATCCTTCCGGGCGTCGGTCTGGATCGGCGGGCGCAGTTACGGATCGGGCGAAGGACGCTCCAAGAAGGAAGCCGAGCAGCAGGCCGCCGAGGCGGCCTGGAACCTGATCAGCGAGGAATCCTTCACCCCGGGCCCGCAGCACGACGGCGCGGGCGATAGCGATGCCGGCGTCGGCCCCCGCCGGCCGGACTAGCTGGTGCCCGAGCTCCCCGAGGTCGAGATCGTCCGGCGCGGCCTGCAGCGGCACGTGGCCGGCCGCACTATCGATACTGTGCAGCTGCTTCATCCGCGCGCCGTACGGCGCCACCTGCCGGGGCCGGATGACTTCGCGGCCGCTGTCCGCGGGCAAACCGTCACCGGCGCGCGAAGGCGCGGGAAGTACCTCTGGCTGCCGCTCGGCGACGACGACGCGGTGCTTGCCCATCTCGGGATGAGCGGCCAGCTGCTGATCGGGGACCAGGCAAGGCCGCTGTCGGCGCACGTCCGTGCCCGGTTCACCTTCCGTGACGCAGGCCCTGACCTGCGGTTCACCGACCAGCGGACCTTCGGCCACCTGGCCATCGCGCTCGGCGGGGCGGTCCTCCCCCCGGCCATCGCGCATATCGCGCCAGACCCGCTTGAGCCCGGTTTCGACCTGACGGCGCTCACCGCCAGGATCCGTGCCCGCCGGACCGGCATCAAGCGGGCGCTGCTTGACCAGTCGCTGGTCAGCGGTATTGGCAATATCTACGCTGACGAGGCGCTCTGGCGCGCGCGCCTGCACTGGGCGCGCCCGTCCGAGACGCTGACGCGCGGCGAGGTCGCCCGCCTGTTCGCTGCGGTCCAGCAGGTCTTCACCGACGCGCTCGAGGCCGGCGGCACCTCCTTCGACAGCCTGTACGTGAACGTGAACGGGCAGAGCGGCTACTTCGACCGGTCACTTGCCGTGTACGGCAGGGCTGGCCAGCCCTGCCGCCGGTGCGGCACCCTGGTGCGGCGCGATCCCTTCATGAACCGGTCGTCCTACAGCTGCCCGCAATGCCAGCCCCGGCCGCGACGGGCCCGGTGGTGACATGACGGTGGTGACATGACGGTGGTGACATGACGGTGGTGACATGACCCGCGATGAGATGGCCCGCGATGAGATGGCCGGCCGGGAGACGGCCGGCGGGGAGACGGCCAGCCTTGGCAGCCGCCCCGCCGGCGATGCGCCTGCCCGGCTCACCGCCTGGATCGCCGGGCGCGTGCAGGGCGTCGGCTTCCGGTGGTGGGTGCGGGCGCGGGCGCTCGAACTCGGGCTGGTCGGCCTGGCGGAGAATCTCGAGGACGGCAGGGTGAAGGTCGTCGCCGAGGGCCCGATGGCGCGCTGCGGGGAACTGCTGGCCCTGCTGGCCGGCCCGGGCACGCCTGGCCATGTGACCAGGGTGACCCAGCGCTGGGATGACCCGAGCGGCAGCCTGGCCGGATTCACCGAACGGTGACCGGCCGGCAGTCATCAAGAAAGGGCATTAACGCTGCATTCGTTGTCACTGTGCGCCGCCAGGCCAGCCGGCCGGCGGTCGCCGGCCGGCGTGCCGGGGCCATTCGGCCGCGCGATCCGGTGCGCTGGCTTCCCCGGCTGGCAGGAGAATCCTGCCGGTTCGTGACCTGCGCGTTCTGTCAACTTGACCGGATACTCGCGCGGTGGGACTATGGATCCGTTATCCCGCGCGCAATGCCGTGCGTCTTCACGCAAAACCGCGTGCGCGCCCACTCTGGTCACTCAGTGTGGAGGACCTTTTACAATGGCGAAGGCAATACTCGGTCACGTTGGCGGGCCGGATCACCGCATGGTTGCGGAGATGCGCCGCCTTCAGCAACGTGTGCACGACCTGGAGGCTGCGGTTGTCAGGCTTCAGGAAGAAAATGACGCACTCGCTGCGGAAGTGGGCCACGACCTGCTGATGCCGGTTCGCGAGCCCGTGCTCGCCTAGCGAGCGCCCGCTGGCCACTGCGGCGGGGATGCCGCAGTGGCGTCCCTGCTGCAGCATCCAGGCGTTCGCAGCACGCCGGTCAGTTCCGGCAGGCCGCTAGGTTTCCATTCCCTATGGGCGCGGCCGCGTCTGGCGGTGCGGCCGCGCGCTGCATTGCGGTCACGTCCTGCGTCGCGCTGGCCAGCCTTGATCCGGTTGCTTTCGTCAGCCGGAAACTTCGCAGAGATTCGCAGATCATGACATAACCCTGCCCGGCGCAGGCACTTGACGCCGCGAATCCAGGGGCGGCCGCGCCGCTCGCGGTAGGCTGCGGAAAGGCTGGCCGGTCCCGGACAGCCCTGGCAGGGGGACGCGGCTCGGCACGGAGGCACTGCGTAACGCGGCGTTACCGCCCTGGCGGGGCGCAAGACGCTGCCGGTCACCGCGCCGGCAGGGCGGCGGCCGAGGAGGGAACCCGCGGGTGTACCTGAAAACCCTCACCTTGCGTGGGTTCAAGTCGTTTGCATCGGTCACGTCGCTGCGCTTTGAGCCCGGGATTACCTGCGTCGTCGGCCCGAACGGATCGGGCAAGTCCAACATTGTCGACGCGCTCTCCTGGGTGATGGGCGAGCAGGGCGCCAAGCCGTTGCGCGGCGGCAAGATGGAGGACGTCGTCTTCGCCGGCACCGCCGGGCGGCCGCCGCTTGGCCGGGCCGAGGTCACGCTCACCATCGACAACAGTGACGGCGCCCTGCCGATCGACTACGCCGAGGTCACTATCAGCCGGCTGCTTTTCAGGTCGGGCCAGAGCGAATACGCGATCAACGGTGACCACTGCAGGCTGCTCGACGTGCAGGAACTGCTCTCCGACAGCGGGCTCGGCCGCGAGATGCACGTCATCGTGGGCCAGGGCCAGCTGGATGAGGTACTGAATGCCGGCCCGGAGGCGCGCCGCGGGCTGATCGAAGAGGCCGCCGGGGTGCTCAAGCACCGCAAGCGGAAGGAGAAGGCGCTCCGCAAGCTGGAGGCCATGCAGGTCAACCTGACCAGGCTGGTGGATCTCACCGGCGAGCTTGGCCGGCGCCTCAAGCCGCTCGGCCGCCAGGCCGAGATCGCCCGCCGGGCAGCGGTCATCCAGGCTGACTTCCGCGATGCCCGGCTGCGGCTGCTTGCCGACGATTACGTGACGGTGGCGGCCGGGCTTCAGCGTGACCAGTCAGACGAGGCGGCCACCGCCGCCCGCCGGGCCGCGCTCGACCAGAGCCTGGCCCGCGCGCGTGGGCGCGAGGCGGAGCTTGACCTGGCCGGGCAGCAGCATGCGCCGCGCCTTGCCGCCGCGCAGCAGGCATGGTTCGCGCTTTCCGGGCTCTCCGAGCGCCTGCGCGGGGTCCTCGGCCTGGCGACCGAACGGCACCGGCACCTGACGGCTCCGCCCGAGCCGCAGCGGCCAGGCCGGGATCCAGCCGAACTCGACCGGGAGGCCGCCGGTCTCCGCGAGCAGGAGGCCGCGCTCGGCGAGCGGCTGGCCGCAGCCCGCGAGCGGCTGGCCGCGGCCGTCAGGGAGCGGACCGACGCCGAGGCAGGCCTGATCGAGACGGACCGGCGGCTGGCCGAGGACGCCAGGTCCGCCGTTGCCCGCGCTGAGCGGCTCGCCCGGCTGCGCGGCCAGGTGCAGGCCGCGCGCGCCACCGCAGCGGCCGCAGAAGAAGAGGCTGGCCGGCTGGCGGAGGCCTTCGCGCAGGCCAGGTCCCGCGCCGAGCACGCCCAGCAGCAATACGGGCAGGTCCAGGATCTCGTCTCCGGCCGGGACGAAGACAGGTCGGGCCTGCTGTCGGCGCACGAGCAGGCGAAGGCTGCACTCGCCGAGAGCGCCGCGAAAGTCGCCGCGCGCCGCGCGGCCGAGCATGCGGCCAGTGACCGGCGCGCCGCCCTGAGCGCGCGCACCGAGGCGCTTGAGGAGGCGGTCAAGCGCGGCGCGGACGCATCCGGGATGCTGCTGGCCGGACGCGGCAGATTCCAGGGGGTACTCGGCGCCTTCGCCGCCCTGCTGACCGTTGAGGAAGGCGCCGCCGACGCGATCGCCGCGGCCCTCGGCGCCGCGGCCGCCGCCGTAGCGGTCTCCGGCCTCGACGAGGCGGCAGCGATCCTCGCCGCGCTGAAGACCGAGGAGGCCGGCCGCGCCGACCTAGTGATCGCCGCCGGGCGGCCAGCCGGCGGCGGCGAAGCGGCCGGGGCCGGCCGGGCTGCCGCGGGAGTACCGCCGGGCATCCGGCGGGCGCTGGACCTCGTGAAGGCCCCCGGCGAGTTTGCACTGGCCGTCGAGGAGCTGCTGGCCGGCGTTGCCGTGGTGACCGATCTGGCTGCCGGGCTCGACCTGCTGCGGGAGTACCCGCAGCTGCGGGTCGTCACCCTGGATGGCGACCTGATCGGCGCGCACTGGGCGCGCGGCGGCTCGGCGGGAGCACCGAGCCTGATCGGCATGCGCGCCGCCGCGCAGGAGGCAGCCGAGGCGCTGCGCGAGGCGCAAAGCGGCTGCCAGCGCGCTGAGCGCGAGCTCGCTGACGCAGCCGATGAGGAGGACCGTGCCCGGCAGGTCTCCGCCGAGGCCCTGGCCAGGCTGCAGGAGACGGATGCCGAAGCGGCGGAGATCTCCGGCCGGCTCGGCACGCTGGCCGGAGCTGCCCGCGCGGCCAGCGACGAGGCAGGCAGACTGGCGGCCGGGATCGCCACCGCCGAGCGCGCCAGCGAAAACGACCGGGCCCGGCTGGCCGAACTGGAGCGCATCCTCGCCGCGGCCGAGGCGGACGCCGATGCGGCCAAGGCCGCCGAGTCCGCTCCGGCCGTGACCGCAGGCGAGACGCGAGCCGACCGGGAGCGGCTCGCCGAGCTTGCGGTAGCAACGCGGAACGCCGAGATGGATGCCCGCCTGGACGTGCGGACCGTCGAGGAACGGCTGCGGGCGATCACCGGGCGGGCGGATTCGCTGGCTGCGGCGGCCACCGCGGAACGCCAGGCCAGGCAGCGGGCCGAGGCCAGGCGCATCCGCCGCGCCAGCGAGGCCGCGCTGGCCAGCGCAGTCGCAGCGGGCGCGAGTTTCGCAGTGACCAGGATCGAGCGGTCGCTGTCGGTCGCGGACGCTGATCGCCAGGCAGCCGAGCTGGCCAGCAAGGGGCGCGATGACCAGCTGAAGGCGGTCCGGGGGGAGATCCGCGAACTGGCCGGCGAGCTCGACAAGGTAGTGGACAGCGCGCATAGCGCGGAGATCGCCAGGGCGGCTCGCCGGATGCAGCTGGAGCAGATCGCTGCCCGCGCTGCCGATGAGTTCGCGGTGGATGCCGAGGCGCTCACCGCTGAGTACGGTCCTGGCATCCCCATCCCGCAGGCAGACGAGAGCCAGCCGCCGCTGCCCTACGACAGGGCTGCCCAGGAGCGACGTGCCAAGGCAGCGCAGCGCCTCCTCGACCAGCTCGGCAAGGTCAACCCGCTCGCCCTGGAAGAGTTCGCGGCGCTTGAGGAGCGGCACGCTTTCCTCGTCACCCAGCTCGAGGATCTCAAGAAGACCCGCCGTGACCTGCTGATCGTCATCAAGGAAGTGGATGACCGGGTCCTGCAGGTGTTCGCCGCGGCCTACGAGGACACTGCGCGGGAGTTCGGGCACATCTTCGCCACGCTGTTCCCCGGCGGCGAGGGCAGGCTCATCCTGACCGAGCCTGACGACATGCTGACCACCGGGATCGAATTCGAGGCCAGGCCGCCGGGCAAGAAGGTGAAGCGGCTGTCGCTGCTGTCCGGTGGCGAGCGGGCGCTGACCGCGATCGCTTTTCTTGTCGCGATCTTCAAGGCCCGGCCCTCGCCGTTCTATGTCCTGGACGAGGTCGAGGCCGCGCTCGACGATTCCAACCTGCAGCGGCTGCTGCGCATCTTCGAGGAGCTGCGGGAAAGCTCGCAGCTGATCATCGTCACGCACCAGAAACGGACCATGGAGGTCGCTGACTCGCTGTACGGGATCAGCATGCGCGGGGACGGCGTATCCACGGTGGTCAGCCAGCGGCTGCGGGAACGCGAGATCGCCTGACCCCGTCATCCGGCCCGGCGGCCCGCCCCCGGGCATCCATCCGGCCGGGGTAATCCTGCGGGTCGCTGGTGCCGTGCAGCCGGAGCGTCAGGGCAGCCAGGCCAGAGCGTCTGCCAGACTGGGGATGTCATGGACTTCCTGATCCTCATCATCGCGCTCGTCGTCATCCTCGCCATCACGGGCAGTTTGCTGCTCGTCCGCACCCGCCGCCGGGCGCTGCCGCCTGCGCACCAGACTGACCGTCCCGGTGCCGTTGGCCTGCAGGATCGCCCCGGTCCGGCCGGCCAGGAAGTGGCCGGGACTGGCGCCGCCGCTGCGGCGCCAGGTGTCACCGCCGTGCCCGGGGCGGCCAGGCCGCGGCCGGAGCAGCCGCCTCCGTCAGCCGGCCGGCTAGTGCGGCTGCGGGGCCGGCTGGCCAGATCGCAGTCCGCGTTCGGCTCGGTGCTGCTTACCCTGCTCTCCCGCGACGCCCTCGACGACCAGACCTGGGAGGAGATCGAGGACACGCTGATCACGGCCGACATGGGCGTTACCCCGGCCCGCCAGCTAGTTGAGGATCTCCGTACCGAGGTCAAGGTCGCGGGCAGCCGCGGCACGGCTGACGTGCGGTCGCTGCTCAGGGCGCAGCTAATCGCGGCGATCGGCCCGGACCAGGACCGGTCGCTGCACACCGCGCGGCACGGTGGCCGGCCTGCCGTCCTGCTCGTGGTGGGCGTCAACGGTACGGGGAAGACGACGACCTGCGGCAAGCTCGCCCGGGTGCTCGTCGGCGACGGGCGCACGGTGCTGCTCGGGGCCGCTGACACCTTCCGTGCCGCAGCGGCCGACCAGCTGGAAACCTGGGGCAACCGGGTCGGTGCCCGAGTCGTGCGCTCCGACCGGGATGGCGCAGATCCCGCCAGCGTTGCCTTCGAGGCGGTCAAGGAGGGCATCGACCTCGGCGTGGACACCGTCATCGTGGACACGGCAGGCCGGCTGCATACCAAGACCGGGCTGATGGACGAACTCGGCAAGATCAAGCGAGTGATCTCCAAGCAGGCAGAAGTGGATGAGGTACTGCTCGTGCTCGACGCGACCACCGGGCAGAACGGTCTGCGCCAGGCCCGCGTCTTCGGCGAGGCGGTGAACGTCACCGGCATCGTGCTGACCAAGCTGGACGGCACGGCCAAGGGCGGGATCGTGATCGCGGTGCAGCGCGAGCTAGGCGTGCCCGTGAAGCTCGTCGGCCTCGGTGAGGGCCCCGATGACCTGGCGCCATTCGAGCCAGCGGCCTTCGTCGACGCCATCCTGGGCGGCTAGCTGGCCGCAGCGGCTGCTGGTCCAGCCAACCAGCCAATCTGCCGACCCGCTCCAGCCAATCTGCCGACCCGCTCGATGTGGCATTCAGCGGGTCTGGTGCCGGTGGTTGTCACATCCACCGGGTTGCCCAGCCAGCGGCACCGGCTCGCCTTCCTCGCCCGGCCCCGTCGCGGGAGGCGATAGCCTGGGGGATGGCGAGCGCGGCTCTCAGGTGTGCCGCGCCGGCTAGGCGCGAGGCCCGTGCGCACGTCCCAGCAGCGATGTGCGGTGCCTGGGCGCGCCTGAACCCTGGCACCTGCGCGAGGACGGCAGCAACACGTGTTCGAGACTCTTTCCGACCGGCTCACCAAGGTCTTCTCCACGCTGCGCGGGCACGGACGGCTTTCTGCCGCCGACATCGACGCCACCTGCCGTGAGATCAGGATCGCGCTGCTTGAGGCGGATGTTGCCCTGCCGGTTGTCCGGGCCTTCATCGCCAAAGTGAAGGAAAGGGCGTCCGGCGAAGAGGTCGCCGCTGCGCTGAACCCCGCCCAGCAGGTCATCAAGATCGTTAATGAGGAGCTCATCGCCATCCTCGGCGGCGAGACACGGCGGCTGCGCTTTGCCAAGGTGCCGCCAACCGTGATCATGCTGGCCGGCCTGCAGGGCTCCGGCAAGACCACCCTCGCGGCGAAGCTCGCGCTCTGGCTGCGCGAGCAGGGCAACACCCCGCTGCTCGTCGCCGCCGACCTGCAGCGGCCTAACGCGGTCCAGCAGCTCCAGGTACTCGGCGGGCAGGTATCGGTGCCCGTGTTCGCCCCCCAGCCGGGCAACGGCGTGGGAGATCCGGTTCAGGTGGCGCGCCAGTCACTGGAAGAGGCACGGCACCACCTGCACAACATCGTGGTCATCGACACCGCCGGGCGGCTGGGCATCGACGAGGAGATGATGCGCCAGGCCGTCGGCATCAGGGACGCCGTCGACCCGGACGAGATCCTGTTCGTGGTCGACGCCATGATCGGCCAGGACGCGGTCCTCACCGCCCAGGCGTTCCTGGACGGCGTCGGCTATGACGGCGTCGTGCTGACCAAGCTGGACGGCGACGCCCGGGGCGGCGCTGCGCTGTCGATCGCCCAGCTCACCGGCCGTCCGGTGATGTTCGCCTCGTCCGGAGAGAAACTTGAGGATTTTGACCTCTTCCATCCTGACCGGATGGCCTCGAGAATTCTTGACCTCGGGGACGTCCTTACCCTGATCGAGCAGGCAGAGCGGACGTTCGACGAGGACCAGGCCACCGCCATGGCCGGGAAGCTGGCCTCCGGTGAGGGCTTCACCCTGGAGGACTTTGTCGAGCAGCTGGCCATGGTGCGCAAGCTCGGGCCGATCGGGAACCTGCTCGGCATGCTTCCCGGCGCGGCGCAGAACCGCGAGGCACTCAGCCAGATTAGCGACAAGGACCTAGACCGCGCGGCAGCGATCGTCAGCTCGATGACGCCCGGGGAGCGCCGTAATCCGAAGATCATCAACGGTTCCCGGCGCGCGCGCATCGCCGGCGGCGCCGGCGTTGCCGTGGGCGAGGTCAACAGCCTCATCGTCCGTTTCCTCGAGGGCCAGAAAATGATGCGCCAGATGATGGGCGGCGGGATGCCTGGCGTTCCCGGCATGCGGCGCGGCGGTCAGAAGGCCGTCAAGCAGAAGGCGAAGAAAAAGCCGAAGGGCGGCCGTCCGGGCGGTGTGCCCGGCGGCAAGCCCGGCAACCGGCCCGGCGGCCAGCCAGCCGGGACCGCCGGCGGATCTCAGGGCGCATTGCCGGGCGGACCTGGCGGATTCCCCGGCGGCCTGCCCGGCGGCCTCCCTGGCGGGCTGCCCGGCAGTCTGCCGGGCGGGAACCGGACATTCCGGCTGCCTTCCGGGCCACCGCAGGGCGGACCGGCTGGCCCGCCGCAGAATCTCCCGCCAGGGCTCCGCGGGCCCGCGCCCAGCCGTCGCGGTCGGCAAGGGAGAAAGGGCAGCTAGCCGCCGGGGAGACCGCGGATAGCCGTCCGGTAGAGACCGCGGATAGCCGTCCGGTAGAGACCGCGGATAGCCGTCCGGTAGAGACCGCGGATAGCCGTCCGGTAGAGACCGCGGATAGCGTCCGGGAGACGCCGGATCGCTATCCAGGGAGACTCCGGATCGCCGTCCCGGGGAGACTCCGGATCGCCGTCCGGGGAGGCCGCAGATCGCCGTCCGGGGAGACCCCGGGACGTAATTACGCTTCCGCGGAAAGCGTCTGGCAGAATGTGAGCGCAACTGTCGGCTCCGCGAGACCCTCTCTGACTCGCGAGCCGCGCCCATCCGGGCGGCACGGCCGGACCCCACCCGGCATCCCGCCGCCCGAACCCGAATCCGCTGGGAGAAGACCACAGTCGTGGCTGTAAAGATTAAGTTGAAGCGCCTGGGCAAGATCAGGGCGCCCTATTACAGGATCATCGTCGCCGACGCTCGCACCAAGCGGGACGGGCGGGCGATCGAGGAAATCGGCAAGTACCACCCGAAGGCCGAGCCCTCCTTCATCGAGGTCAACTCGGAGCGGGCACAGCATTGGCTGTCCGTCGGGGCGCAGCCCACGGATCCGGTCAGGAAGATCCTCGAGATTACCGGCGACTGGCAGAAGTTCAAGGGCCTCCCGGGCGCCGAGGGCACGCTGAGGATGGCTGCTCCGAAGGAGGACAGGAAGGAAATCTTCGCCGCAGCCGTGCTGGAGACTCTCGGCGATGGCGCCGCCAGCCCCAAGGGGCGGGCCAAGGCAAAGTCAGCCGAAGCGACCAAGGGCGAGGCAGGCAAGGCAGAGCCAGCCGCGAAGCAGGCCGCGTCAGCAAAGGCCGAGAAGCCGGCTAGGCAGCCCAAGGCCGCCGACCAGCCGGACGCGGCGAAGCCCGCGGCCAAGGCGGGTGCCGACGCCCCTGTGGCGAAGCCGGCCGACGTTGCGAAGCCGGCCGATGCTGTGAAGCAGGCTGACACGGCGAAGCCCGCGGCCAAGGCGGGTGCCGACGCCCCTGTGGCGAAGTCGGCCGACACGGTGAAATCGGCCGACGCTGCGAAGTCCGCCGACGCTGCGAAGCAGGACGATTCCGCGAAGCCGGACGACTCGGCGAAGCCGGCCGATTCGGCGAAGCCCGCGGCCAAGGCGGGAGCTGCCGCTGCGGCGACGGAGCCAGCCAGCGAGCCGCGGAGCGGAGACTGACGTGCTCGAGGAGGCCCTGGAGCACTTGGTCAAGGGCATCGTCGAATACCCCGACGATGTCCGGGTGGAAAGCCGCGGGCTGCGCCGGGGCCGGGCTCTTGAGGTGCGGGTTCATCCTGAGGATCTCGGCAAGGTCATCGGGCGGGGGGGACGGACCGCGAGGGCGCTGCGAACGGTCATCAGCTCGCTGGCCGGCAGCCAGTACGTTCGGGTCGACCTGCTGGATGTCGACGAGATCCGCTAGCGCGCATGCAGCTAGTCGTTGGCAGGGTGGGCAGGCCGCACGGGATCCGCGGTGAGGTTTCCGTCCAGGTCCGCACCGATGATCCGGGCCGCAGGTTCACCGCGGGCTCAGTCCTGGCGACCGAGCCCGCGGCCCGCGGCCCGCTAACCGTGGTTTCCACGCGGTGGCACTCTGGGCGGCTGCTCGTTACTTTCGCCGGGTCGGCCAGCCGTAGCCAGGCGGAGAGCCTCACCGGCACCTTGCTCGTGGTGGATTCAGCCGAGGTGGGCACGCCAGAGGATCCCGAGGAGTACAACGACTATGACCTGATCGGCCTGCAGGTACTGACGACCGCGGGAGATCTCGTGGGTACCGTCAGGGACGTGCTGCATCATGGCCAGGATCTGCTAGTGATCCAGTCCATGACAGGGTCAGGGGATGACGCTCTCATTCCGTTCGTGACGGCTATCGTGCCCGAGGTCGACATCAGGGCAGGGCGGCTGGTCATCGATCCCCCGCCTGGCCTCCTCGGCCCGGATGCCACCCCTTAAGGCGGGCAGCTAAGGACCGGATAGCGCCCGCCGCGGGAGGAGGTGCTGCTTTGCGCATCGACATCATCACGATCTTTCCCGCGTACTTCGGCCCGCTCGAGGTCTCCCTGATCGGCAAGGCGGCGCAGCGCGGAGACATCGTCTTCCGGGTGCACGACCTGCGGAGCTGGGCGCACGACCCCCATCACTCGGTGGATGACACGCCGTATGGCGGCGGCCCGGGCATGGTGATGAAGCCAGAGCCGTGGGGCGCGGCGCTGGATGCGGTCCTTGCCGCGGCCGGCCCGGCCAGGCTCGTGGTACCCAGTCCGTCAGGGATGCCCTTCACGCAACGGACGGCTGCCGAGTATGCCCGTGAGCCCCGGCTGGTCTTCGCCTGCGGCCGGTACGAGGGGATCGACGCCCGCGTGGTGCAGGACGCCCGTGCCAGGATGGAAGTCGACGAGGTCAGCATCGGCGACTACGTGCTGGCCGGCGGGGAGCCTGCCGTGCTGGTCATGACGGAGGCGATCGGCCGGCTGCTGCCCGGCGTACTCGGCAATGCGCAGTCCGCCGCCGACGATTCGTTTGGCGGCGGCGCAGGTCCCATGGCCGGGCTGCTCGAAGGGCCGGTCTATACCCGGCCGCAGGTCTGGCGCGGGCGCGAGGTGCCGCCCGTGCTGCTATCGGGGGACCACGCCGCCATCGCGCGCTGGCGGCGTGAGGAGGCACTGCGCGTCACTGCTGCGAGCCGCCCCGATCTCGCGGCCCGGCTCGCCCCCGGGCCGGCGCCCCCGGCAGACTCCGCCGCCCCGGTCACCCCGCCCAGGGAGTAGCACCACCCGCTCCGAACGTGGTGGATCCGATGCACGTGACCGTGAGCTGCTCTTCGGCGCCGGTTTTCCGGTCAGCGGGGAAGATGTGGCACACTGAAAGCCGCCGTCCCGCGCAGGTTCACTTAGCGGGGGCGTGCCAGGGGCTGCCGCCCGCCGCCGAGACCGATGCCGCGCTCTTGCAGGCGTGCGCGTGATGATGACTGAGGAACCACAGCGATGCACAGCGCGATTGCCGAGCTAGAACAGGCACAGATTCGTCCAGACATCCCCGAGTTCCGCCCCGGCGACACTCTCAAGGTGCACGTGCGGGTCGTTGAAGGCACCCGGTCCAGGGTCCAGGTCTTCCAGGGCATCGTCATCCGCCGTCAGGGCGGTGGCGCACGGGAGACCTTCACCGTCCGCAAGATCAGCTACAGCGTGGGGGTCGAGCGGACCTTTCCGGTGCACAGCCCGTCCCTCGACAAGATCGAGCTGGTAACCCGGGGCCGGGTCCGCCGGGCGAAGCTCTACTACCTTCGCTCGCTTCGCGGCAAGGCCGCCAGGATCAAGGAGCGCCGGGACGTAACGGCGCGCTAGCGGTGCGCGCAATTCCGGCGTCACGCGCGGATTATCCGCGGTCGGCAACGGTCGTGTCGTTAGCGCTGGCTCGCAGCGCTAGGCTCGGCTCCGATGATGGATGATCAGAGCGCGGGTGATCAGGCCGTGACCGAGACGGGCCGGGACGGCATGCACGGCAGCGCCGCTGCTCCGCCGGATGGCGCCGCTCCGCCGGATGGTCTGGATGCCGGCGCTGCGGGGCTGCCCGCGCCGGCAGCATCCGCCCACGCGCATGCTGCCGTACCTCCTGACACGGATGGCCAGGACTCGGAGGGCCGCTCGGCGGCAAAGGCGAAGAAGAACCGGTCGTTCTGGCGTGAACTGCCGGTACTTGTCGTCATCGCGCTGGTCATCGCGCTCATCATCAAGAGTTTTGTCGTCCAGGCCTTCTACATACCTTCGCCATCGATGGAGCACACGCTCAACGTCGGCGACAAGGTGCTCGTGAATAAGCTCGTCTATCACTTCCGCCCGATCCAGGCTGGCGACATCGTGGTCTTCAACGGCGTGGGCTCTTGGGATCCGCTGCCCCCGGCGGCCAAAGCCAGCTCTGACCCGGTGGTCCGGCTCTACGACGCTGCCGTCCTTCCGCTGTTCCGCTCGGTCGCCGGGCTGTTCGGCACCGCGCCGGGGCAGCAGGACTTCATCAAGCGCGTCATCGGGGTGCCGGGCGACCACGTGGCCTGCTGCACCGACGGCCTGGTCACCGTCAACGGCGTGGCACTGCACGAGAAGTCTTACCTCTACCCTGGCGATCCTCCGTCGACGATCCCTTTCAGCATCATCGTGCCGCCTGGTCAGCTGTGGGTGATGGGCGATAACCGCAATGTTTCCTACGACTCGCGCCTGCGCCGCGGTGATCCTGGCAACGGGACGATTCCCGAGAGTCAGGTGGTCGGCCGGGCGTTCATGATCGTGTGGCCGCCGAGCAGGTGGCGCATCCTGCCGATCCCGGTAACGTTCGAACAGCCCGGCATTACCATCCGGAAGGCGGCTGCTGCCCGTGACGCCGCGGTCAGTGACGCTGCCGCCGGCCGCTACTCGGCGGCTGGGCTGTCGGTGCCAGTTACCCCGGGGGCCCCGTTCCTCCCGCTTGAGCTTGGCTTTGCCGTGGCTGTTCCGGTGACCTTGATGCAGCGGCGGGCGCGGCGACTGGTACGCGGGCGCCGGTGGCGCCGGGCGTCGCGGTGAGGCCATGCCCACGTCACAATGGCGCCATCCCGGCCTCACGCCCCGGCGTAACGCGGGGCTGACCGGGTACGAGCGCGTCCTGGCGCGGGCCGGGCTGTCGCCGGTGGCCGGGGTTGACGAGGCGGGCCGCGGCGCCTGCGCCGGACCGCTGGTGGTTGCCGCGGTCATCCTCGACCCTCGCAGGTTGGCTGGCATCACCGAAGTAGCGGACTCCAAGGCGCTATCGCCGGCCGCTCGGGAAGTCGCATACCTGCAGGTGATGCAATCGGCCATCGCCTGGCATGCGGTGGTGATCCCGTCCGCCGACATCGACAGGGTGGGCCTGCATGTCTGCAACCTGACCGGGATGCGGCGCGCGCTCGCCGGGCTGGCCTGCCGGCCGGGCTATGCGCTGACCGACGGATTCCCGGTGCGGGGCCTGGCCGTTCCCGCCCTCGCCATGTGGCAGGGGGACGAGGTGGCGGCCTGCGTGGCCGCCGCATCCGTGGTCGCCAAGGTGACCAGGGACCGGATCATGACGGCCATGGACGGGCGCTACCCCGCGTATGGCTTCGCCGCGCACAAGGGTTATTCGACCCGCGCGCACATGGAAGCGCTCGGCGCGCACGGCCCCTGCCCGGAGCATCGTTACTCCTTTGCCAACGTCGTCGGGGTAATAGCCGATCGGGCGGCCGAGCGGAACGGGGCGCAGAACGGGGCAGGTGCGCAGAACGGGGCAGGTGCGCGGAGCCCGGCAGGTGCGCGGAGCCCGGACGAAGCGCAGTCCCCAGGCGAAGCGCAGAGCCGCGAATGGGCGGCTGCGGGTCAGCCGGGCGGGTAGCGTCAGTCGGTCCGGTAGTGCCGCTGGGGACCCGGCGGCTGATCGTGGAGAATGGCCCTATGGTTGACCTCATCGCCGGCCATGCTCCCCGGGGACCGGCCGGTCAGGAGGGGAGAGCATGAGCGCGGAGGATCTCGAGAAGTACGAGACCGAGATGGAGCTTCAGCTCTACCGCGAGTACCGCGATGTGGTCGGGTTGTTCAGTCATGTGGTCGAGACCGAGCGCCGCTTCTACCTCACTAACCAGGTGGAGCTCAATGTCCGGACGGCCGACAACGGCGAGGTGTACTTCGAAGTCGCCATGCAGGATGCCTGGGTGTGGGATATGTACCGCCCTGCACGATTTGTTAAGAATGTACGGGTAGTTACCTTCAAGGACGTCAACATCGAAGAACTCGCCAAGAGCGATCTGCAGCTGCCTGAGGAGAAGGAGCAGGGCTTCTCCTAACGCCCGGTCGCATCGCGGTCCGCGCAGCTGCCGCGGCCGGGCATCTAACCCAGCGGTCTGACAGTTCGCGCTGGTCGTCCACAGCCGGCGTGTCTCCCGTCCGGTCTCGCACAGCAGAAAAAAAGCCTCAGCCCGGCATATCCGGATCCGGCACCGTCGGAGTCGGAGGTGGTGTGGTTTGAATGCCAAGGATGCCCTGGGCAGACAGGGCGAGCAACTGGCGGTGGAGTACCTGCAGCGCGCTGGCCTGCGGATACTCGACCGGAACTGGCGGTGCGCCGAAGGCGAGATTGACATCGTGGCGGCCGAGCGCAGGACGCTGGTTGTCTGCGAGGTGAAGACCCGCTCAAGCGTCAGGTACGGCACTCCGCTGGAGGCCATTACCCGGCAGAAACGGAGCAGGCTGCGGCGGCTCGCCGTCCGCTGGCTGGTCGCGCACGGGGTGCTCTTCGACGAGATACGCATCGACGTCGTGGGCGTGCTGCGGGCCGAGTCTGGTGACTTCACCGTGGAGCATGTCCGGGGGGTGGGCTAAGTGCCACTGGCCCGGACCCACTCGATCACGCTGGTGGGCGTTCAGGGGCACCCCGTCGAGATCGAGGCGGACATCGAGAACGGCCTGGTCGGGCTGCTGCTGGTGGGCCTGCCCGATACCGCGCTCCGGGAGGCAAGGGACCGGATCCGCGCGGCGATCGTCAACAGCAAGGAGGCGTGGCCGCAGCGCCGGATCACGGTCGGCCTGTCGCCGGCCAGCCTGCCGAAGCGAGGAAGCAGCTTCGACATCGGAATCGCGGTGGCGATCCTTGGCGCCGCCGGCGTCATCCCCGCGGCGGGCCTGGCGGACCTGATGTTCGTCGGAGAGCTGGGCCTGGACGGCCGGCTCCGCCCGGTCCGTGGGGTCCTGCCTGCGGTGGCTGCGGCAGTAGCGGCCGGATTCGCCACCGTCGTGGTGCCTGCTGACAACGCGCCGGAGGCGGCTCTCGTCCCCGGCATCAGGGTGCTCGCAGCTAGCAGCCTTGGCGCGTTGCTCGGCTGGCTGCGCGCTGGCTGCCCGGCGGACGGCACGGCGGGGGCGACGGTATTGCAGGGCGGCTCTCTGCCGCCGGATGGCAGCGGGGCGGCCGGTCCGCATGCGGACTTTCCCGGCCGTGACCTGGCTGACCTGGTCGGCCAGCCGACCGCCCGGCGAGCCGCCGAGATCTGCGCCGCGGGCGGCCATCACCTCCTGCTGCTCGGGCCGCCCGGGGTCGGCAAGACCATGCTGGCCGAGCGGCTGCCCACAGTCCTGCCGCGGCTGGAGGCGGCCGCCGCTCTCGAGGTCACGGCCATCCATTCGGTCGCCGGCACGCTGCCGCCGGGCAGTCCGCTGCTGAGCCGTCCGCCATTCTGTGCCCCGCACCACACCGCCACGAAGGCCGCGATCGTCGGCGGGGGCAGCGGGATCATCCGGCCCGGTGCCGCGTCGCTGGCGCATCACGGGTGCCTGTTCCTTGACGAGGCGCCGGAGTTCTCCAGGGATGTCCTCGATGCGCTCCGCCAGCCGCTCGAGTCCGGCGAGGTCGTGGTGGCCAGGTCGGGGCAGACCGCGCGGTTCCCGGCCAGGTTCACGCTGCTGCTCGCGGCCAATCCGTGCCCGTGTGCGCGACTGGCGGGCTCGGTGGCGGCCGGTCGCGGGGCGCGATCGGCGGTGGCGCGGTCGGCCTGCACTTGCCCGCCGGCTGCCCGCCGCCGGTACCTGGCCCGGCTGTCGGGGCCGCTGCTTGACCGGGTCGACGTGAAGGTGGAGTTCCTGCCGGTCGGTCGGGCCGAGCTGCTCAGCGACCGGCGATTCACAGAGCCAAGCTCGGTGGTGGCGAAGCGGGTGGAGCTGGCCAGGGCGAGGGCCGCATTCCGGCTTCGGGGTACTCGCTGGCGGCTCAACGCCGAGATCCCCGGCAGCGAGCTGCGGCGCAGCTACGCGCCCGCGCCGGGTGCGCTCGCGCCGCTGGAGCGGGCGATGGACCTGGGCGAGATCAGCGCCCGCGGCGTTGACCGCGTTATCCGGCTGTCGTGGACCGTGGCGGACCTGGCTAACGTCGCCAGGCCGACGATCACGGAGGTCAGCTACGCGCTGGGGCTGTGGCTGGGGGCCGGGTCATGATGGGCGCCCCCGACGAGGACCGGCTGGCGAGGGCCGTGCTCAGCCATCTGGCCGATCCCGGTGACCTGGCGCTCGGCGCACTGCTGCGGCGTTGCCGCCCAGTCGAGATAGTCGCGGCGCTAGCCGCCGGGCGGCATCCGCTGCCCGGCCTGTCGCAGGAACCTCGCGGCCTGCTGCAAGCGGATGCCCCGCCGGGTCCTAGCGAGCCGGGTGAGCCCGTCGGGCTGTGGGAAGCCGGGGGGCTGCGGGACGTCAGCCGGCCGCGAGAGGCCCGCGGTGGGCGGGAACGTCGGGACATCCCGGGGCTGGACCCGGCGCTGAAGAGGTGGGGGGCGCGGATCGGGCAAGCCCCGACGACTGCCCAGCTCGCCGAGTGGTTCCAGGACGGCCTCCGGCTGATCTGCCCGGGAGACCCGGAGTGGCCAACGCAGCTTGATGCGCTCGGCGATGCGAGTCCGGTCGCGCTGTGGCTGCGGGGCAGCGCCGATCTGCGCTTCGCCTGCCTGCAGTCAATCTCGATCGTGGGCGCTCGCGCCGCCAGCGCCTACGGCTCGCACGTGGGCACGGAGATGGCGGCGGCGCTGGCCGAGCGGGGCTGGGCGGTCGTCTCCGGCGGCGCTTTCGGGATCGATAGCTGCGCGCACCGCGGTGCGCTGGCCGCCGACGGCGTCACCGTCGCCGTCCTGGCCAGCGGGCTGGACTACGGCTACCCCAAGGGGCACTTTGAGCTTTTCGAGGCCATCGCCGCGCAAGGAGTCCTGGTCAGCGAGATGCCGCCGGACCGGAGGCCGACCAGGCCAGGGTTCCTGGTCAGGAACAGGGTGATCGCCGCGCTGAGCCGCGGCACCGTCGTGGTCGAGGCCGCGCTGCGCAGCGGCACGTTCAGTACCGCGGCCCGCGCGCGTGACCTGTGCCGTCCGCTGATGGCCGTGCCGGGGCCGGTGACGTCGGCTATGTCGGCCGGCTGCCACGAGATCATCAGGGAATGGGGCGCGGTTCTGGTGACCGGCGCCCGGGACGTCCTTGAGCACGTCGCGCCGGTCGGCGAGGAACTCGGCGGTGCGCGCCGCGGCCCGGCGGTGCCGCGCGATGACCTGGACCCGGTCACCCGCGCCGTCCTCGAGGCGGTCCCGTCCCGCGCCGGAAGCGGGCCCGCCTCGATCGCAGTGTCGGCCGGCGTCGACCTGGACACGGCCATCCGGTGCCTGGGATCACTCGCAGCGGCGGGCTTCATCGAGCGATCGGAAAAGGGCTGGCGAGCCAGGAAAAACCAGTGATGCGCCATCCAGATGCCCGGTCGATCGGGTCCCGGCCGCAACACGCACGGTTTCCGCCGCCATGACGGCGCCTCTCGGGTGCCGCCTGGATCGGAGACGCGCCCGTAGCTTGTGCAGCCGGGGCCGCCGATGGCGTCGTTCTTGCATCCTGATGAGCTGGCCGCCATGATGACCGGCGTGGATGCGGGAGACTGAGAAATGGATGCCAGCGAGCGCCGGCAGTTCGTCCGGGAGCACCGGACCTGCGTCTTTGGCTACGGCCGGCGACAGCACGGGCCGGCGATGACGATCGTGTACTACGTCGTGGACGGGGACGACATCCTCGTCTCGACAATGGCGGGGCGGGGCAAGGCAAAAGCCGTCGCACGGGATCCGCGGGTCAGCCTGTGCGTGCTCGACGAGAAGTGGCCGATGACCTACCTTCAGGTCTACGGCACCGCCGCGCTGGAAACGGACAAGGAACAGGCGGCCGACCTGCTGCGGCGGGTCATCGAGCTGATGGCCGGCGAGCCGGTCCCGGCGGAGCGCCGGGAGCAGATAGCGAAGCTCGCGCAAGAAGAGCAGCGGGTCGTCATCAGGGTGACCCCATACGCGACGTTCGCGACACCGCCGCGGCACGTGAACCAGATGACGGACATCGACTCCCTCACGCACTGGACCAGCACGAGCCTGCCCTGGTGACCGCCTGGCCCGCCCTCCGGCGGCCAGACCACAAGCAAGCCCGCACTCCGGAGCCCGAAGCCGCTATCGGCCAGCAGGAGCGGCCAGCGGCGGCAGTCGTTCCGGACGTTATTCCAGTCAGTTATCTGGAGATCGTCAGGCCGTAAGTCAGCGGGTCCAGGGGGGAGTGATCCAGGAGCCATCCGGCAGGACGCCCGCGAAGCCGACGCTTGTCGTGACCCAGGCAGACGCGGGCTCGTCGGCGAGATTGTCGACGCCGAACTTGGAGCCGGCCGGTACCAGGACCACATCGCCGGCTGCAGCCTCGTCGCACCGATCATCGACGGTGGTGCGGATTGTCCCGCTGAGGACGTACAGCACCTCCTCGCGGGAGACGTGATGCGGCACGCCTTCGGTGCGCCCGGGAATCTCGATGCGCCAGGCGCACAGTTCCCTGCTGCCGCGCGTCGGCGTCGCGTAGGACGTGAAGGTCGTGCCGTGCAACTGGTGCACGACGGTCTCGGTCGCATGGATCACAGGCATGGCGCTCCTCTTGATATAAGCAAGTAGATTGCCTATATGCTCAAGCCACTTGCCTAATCTGTCAAGCTGCAGTCATGCATGACGATGACGCTCAGTCCCTGACCGTCGGGCTCCTGGCGGCGAGCCGGGCACTGGTAGACGGGATCTCAGCCGGTGTCAGGGCTCGCGGATTCGACGACCTGCGCCCCGCGCATGGCTTCACCTTCGCCCGGCTTGCCCCCGGCGGCGCCACCATCACCCAGCTGGCCGAGCATCTCGACGTCACCCGGCAAGCCGCGGCGCAGCTCGTCGACGAGCTCACCGCCAAGGGCTACGTCGAACGGCGCCCGCACCCGGACGACGGCCGTGCCCGGCTGATCATGCTGACTGAGAAAGGCTGGGCATGCACCCGCGCTGCCGATGCGGCCATGGCAGACACCGTACGCCCGTGGGCTGCAGCGCTGGGGGAACGGCGAATGCTCGCGCTCAGGGACGACCTCATCCGGATTGCCCCGCACGGCCCGCTCCGGCCAACGTGGTAGTCAAGCGCGTGGCCCCGGTCCTTTCCAGTTCGGGCGGGGGGAACTGGCAGGACCGGGGTCACGCGGGCTATTGCGGCGGCGGGCGGTGCGGGCGGTGCGGGTGCGGGGGTTAGCTGGTGTGCTGGGTGTAGGTGAGGT